>Ga0209211_10000230_pt1 | contig 124630 bp, 117 predicted proteins | sample RifGroA2_FD_183992 | JGI IMG/M metagenome (GOLD analysis project Ga0209211, IMG submission 183992) | Groundwater microbial communities from Rifle, Colorado, USA - Groundwater A2 (SPAdes) (version 2) | ecosystem: Environmental > Aquatic > Deep subsurface > Groundwater | place: Rifle, Colorado...
TCACTGCGATCTCGATATCGCCATCGGGGAATTGCTCGTCTTTGACCGTCAGGCCCGAGAGCTCGACCATGCGCCGTGCCAGGTCCATGATCGTCACGGGCTGGCCCATGTCGAGCACGAACACGTCGCCACCCTTGGCCATGGCGCCCGCCTGGATCACGAGTTGCGCCGCCTCGGGGATCGTCATGAAGTAGGGCGTCACTTCCGGGTGGGTACCCCAAGGCGATCCGGACTGATCAGGGGCCGGAATTCACCCGCAATGCATTGGACCAATGGGCCTACCAGCACGGCGTGCAGCTCAAGCTGATCCAAGCGGGCAAACCGACGCAAAATGCGTTCATTGAGAGCTTCAACGGCAGGTTCCGGGATGAGTGCCTGAACGACCATTGGTTTACGAGCTTGCCCCAGGCTCGTATCCTGATTGCCGCTTGGCGCCGAGACTACAACCAGCATCGGCCGCATAGCTCACTGGATTACCTGACGGCTGCACCAGACTGCAATTCCGCGACCCGCCTCCCAACGCCCTACTGCCATTTCGCGCCCGGCGCGGCCGATCACCATCTGGCTGGAACCGGCCCTCGAAAGACCAGCCTTCGCCCGATCGCCGCCGGCCGGTGTCGATGATGCGGCCAGTCTCAACCTGCGACTCCCAAAGCCAGCGCCTCGGCCTCTTGCTCCAGGTACACCCAGTCCACGATGTCATCGCTGGGGGTGTAGCCGGCCACCAGTTGCTGCATCATCAGGCGGATCACGCCCATGTCGTTCACATTCAGGGCGATTTCCAGCGCGTTGAGCCGTGCCTCGAACTCGGCCCAGGGTATGAATTCCTCATGGGCTTTCATGATGCACGGGTGCACGGTGGGCTTGGGGTCGTCGCCAATCAGCAATTCCTCGTACAGCTTTTCGCCAGGGCGCAGACCGGTCACCGCGATTTCGACGTCGCCCTCGGGCTGCTCCTCGTCCTTCACCGTCAGGCCCGAGAGCTCGACCATGCGCCGCGCCAGGTCCATGATCTTCACGGGCTGCCCCATGTCGAGCACGAACACGTCGCCGCCCTTGGCCATGGCCCCGGCCTGAATCACGAGTTGTGCCGCCTCTGGGATGGTCATGAAGTAGCGCGTCACGTCCGGGTGGGTGAGCGTGATGGGCCCGCCGTCGCGGATCTGCTGGCGGAACTTGGGCACCACCGAACCCGACGAGCCCAGCACGTTGCCAAAGCGCACCATGCTGAATTTGGTGCTGCCTGATGTGCCTGCCTGGTTGGCAGCCAGGGCCTGCAGGGCCATTTCGGCCAGGCGCTTGCTGGCGCCCATCACGTTGGTGGGGCGCACCGCCTTGTCGGTGCTGATGAGCACAAAGTCGGTCACGCTGTTTTCTGCGGCGGCCAGGGCGGTGCGCAGCGTGCCCAGCACGTTATTCTTGATGCCGGCGGCCGGGTTGTGCTCCACCAGCGGCACGTGCTTGTAGGCGGCGGCGTGGTAGACCGTGTCGGGGTGCCAGGTGGACATGATCTCGCGCATGCGGTCGTGGTCCTGCACCGAGGCCAGCAAGGGCACCAGCACGGGCGGCGTGGTACCATCCGGGCCTGTCAGCTTCTCTTCGAGTTCCTGGTGAATAACGTATAGGGCAAATTCACTTTGCTCTATAAGTAGCAGTTTGGCCGGCGCCACGGCCAGAATCTGGCGGCACAATTCGCTGCCGATGGAGCCCCCTGCTCCCGTCACCAGCACCACCTTGCCCACGATGTTCTTTGCCAGCAGGATGTGGTTGGGGGCAACGGACTCCCGACCCAAGAGATCATCGATGTCCAGTTCTCGAAGGTCTGAGATGCTCACCTTGCCCTGGGCCAGATCGGTTACGCTGGGCAGGGTACGCACGGCCACACGGGCCATACGGATCTGACTAAGGATTTCATTGCGGCGCCGGCGCGAGATGCTCGGCATGGCAAGCAGCACATCGCTGATGTTGAGCGTGGTGGCCAGGTTGTCCAGATCGGCCGGGTTGTAGATGGGCTGGCCGTTGAGCACATGGCCGTGCAGGCGGTCGTCGTCGTCCAGAAAACCCGCCACCTGCATTTCGTGGCTGTTGGCCATGGCGGCGGCCAGCTGGCGACCGGTGGTGCCTGCGCCGTAGATCAGCACCTTGGGGCGCGATGCGTGCTTGAGGATGCTCAGGTACTGGTCTCCTAGCCAGACCCGGGCCAGCGCGCGCGAAGCGCCCACGAACAATAGCAACAGCATGGGCTGGATGATGCCCACCGTGCGCGGCACCCCGGTCACGCCAATGGCCGTGAAGACGGACGCATACAGCAGACCGTAAATACCCACGGCGCGCGCCACAGCCAACAGCGCTGGCCAACCGCTGTATCGGAAGATGGCCCGATAAAGGCCGGACACGATAAAGATAGGCAGCGCGATACCAATAGAAGTACCAACAGCCCATAAGGCGGTACCAGACAACGCAACAAACTCGCCCAGTCGAAGATAGTAGGCAAGCCAGACGGTCAGCACGCACAAGCCTAAATCGACGGACAAGGCGACGAAACGCTTCGCAGGTCTTGACAATGCCAGGATAGGCAGGGCCAGTTTAAACAGAGGCTGTTTCATGGCGTGCAGCCCCCTGAGTCCTGAGTCCTGAGTCCTGAGTCCTGAGTCCTGAGTCCTGAGTCCTGAGTCCTGAGTCCTGAGTCCTGAGTCCTGAGTCCTGAGTCCTCATGATGATCCAATTTTTTCTTCAATGTGACACCCCGTCCCTCGCCAGAACCTTCAACGCCGTCATCCATAAAATCTTCAGATCGAAAAGCAGCGACCGTCTTTGCAAATACTCTGCGTCCAGTTCCACCTTCAGAGGAATCGGCAGCTCATCTCTTCCGTTAACCTGCGCCCACCCGGTCAGGCCTGGCACCAGCTCGTGCACGCCTTTTTCAGTGCGCAATGCAATCAAGTCATCCTGGTTAAACAGAGCCGGGCGTGGCCCCACAAAGCTCATGTCTCCCTTGAGGATGCTCCAAATCTGCGGTAACTCGTCCAAGCTGGATTTGCGCAGAAAGGAGCCAATAGGGGTCAGCCATTGGTCTGGATTTCGCAGCAAGTGCGTGGCCACCGCAGGGGTGTCTACGCGCATGCTGCGAAACTTAGGCATCTTAAAAATGCGATTGTGGCGCCCCACCCGTCCGCTCCAATAAAGGGCTGGCCCTGGCGAAGTAAGCCGAATAGCTAGTGCCACGCTTATTATCGGCAGCGCAAAAAGTACAGCGACTGCCGTCACCAGAGCCAAGTCAAACAAGCGCTTCATGGGCGAAACCCTTCAGCGACAAAGAACCGACTAATCTGTTCGCGCATCCAAACAGCTTCAACATAGAGTCACAGAGCTTTGCGCCACACCATTCGGTTCACATACTCAGTGTAGCTTTCTACGATGCGAAGCACCTGCTTGGAGACCGAATGATTTTCGTAATCCTGCACAGGACGAACGGCTTGCTTTTCAGGACTGTGCTGAGCCACCGTCACCCGAACTGCATCTAAGACGCGATCCTTTTTTAGGCCGGCCATAATGAGCGTTCCTGCATCCATGCCCTCAGGACGCTCATGCGCATTGCGAATCGTGATGGCGGGAAGATTCAATAGTGATGTTTCCTCCGTGATCGTCCCGCTGTCAGAAATCACACACAGGCTTTGTGTTTGGAGGCGGACGTAGTCACAGAATCCAAATGGCTTCATGAACTGAATCCTGGCGTCTAGTTCCACCCCCGACAGGGCATCCAAGCGCTTACGGGTTCTGGGGTGGGTTGAGACGATCACTGGCACGTCGTAGATTTCGGCCAAGGCATTCAAGGTTTCCAGCAGGTCCCGAAGGTTTTCCTCCGAATCCACATTCTCTTCGCGGTGAGCACTGACGATGAAGTACCTGCTCTGTTCAAGCAGCATGCGCTGGAGCACGTCAGAAGCCATAATCTTCGGCATGTAGTGATCCAACACCTCACACATGTGCGACCCGGTCTTTATGATAGTTTCAGGCCGGATGCCCTCGGCGATCAGATAACGGCGGGCATGCTCGGTCAGCACCAGGTTGATGTCGCTTAGATGGTCTAGCACCTTACGATTGAGTTCCTCAGGTACGCGCTGGTCGAAGCATCGGTTGCCCGCCTCCATGTGAAACACCGGCACCTTGCGGCGCTTTGCGGCAATTACTGCCAAGCAGGAGTTGGTGTCACCGTACAGCATCACTGCATCGGGCTGCTCCGTGGCCAAGACTTCATCGGCTTTCTCGATCACTCGGGCTATGGTCTGTGCCGCGTTGTCTCCCACCGCTTCCAGAAAGTGGTCGGGCTTGCGGATCTCAAGGTCATCGAAAAAAACCTGATTCAACTCGTAGTCGTAGTTCTGGCCGGTATGCACCAACACATGCTGGGTGTGGCGGTCGAATTCGGCAATCACCCGACTCATCTTGATGAGCTCCGGCCGTGTACCCACGATAGTCATGACCTTAAGCATGCAACTCATCCTTGATGTAATCTAGGGTCAGGAGCAAGGACTTAACCTCTTCAACGTTCAGGCGCTTCGTGTTGTGCGAGGTGTAATCGTCTAGCGTGGAAATATCGATCTCACCTTCGCTGAAATACTTGGCGTAGTTCAAGTCACGGTTGTCCGCAGGAATGCGGTAGTAGCCACCCATGTCAATGGCATGCGCCATCTCCTCACGGGATATCAGCGATTCATAAAGCTTCTCACCGTGACGCGTTCCAATCACCTGAGTCTGCTTTTCGGGCTGACCAAACAGTTCCTTCAATGCTTGCGCAAGGTCTCCCACACTCGATGCGGGGGCTTTCTGTACAAAAATGTCGCCCTGTTGGCCATGCGTGAAGGCATACACCACAAGATCCACAGAGTCCTCTAAAGACATTAGGAAGCGGGTCATGTTCGGGTCGGTCAGAGTAAGTGGCCGACCTTCCTTGAGCTGCGAGACAAACAGAGGAATCACCGACCCGCGAGAGGCCATAACATTGCCGTATCGGGTGGCACAAAAAACCGTTTCGCCGGGCCGTTGCAGACGGGCCTTGGCGACCATCACTTTCTCAGCCATTGCCTTGGAAATTCCCATGGCATTAATCGGATAAACGGCCTTATCAGTGGACAGCACCACCACACGCTCAACGCCAGCGTCCGTGGCTGCATTTAGCACGTTCTCGGTGCCCACCACATTGGTGCGCAAGGCCTCCATTGGATAAAACTCGCACGATGGCACCTGTTTCAATGCGGCCGCATGGAATACATAGTTGCACCCCTTCATAGCTTGACGCAAACTGGCTTCATCTCGCACATCGCCAATGTAAAAGCGGAGCTTAGGATGGTTGAGCGCGATGCGCATGTCCTCCTGCTTCTTTTCGTCCCGGCTAAAAATGCGGATCTCGCGGACGTCAGTCTCGAGGAAACGGCTCACCACGGCATTCCCGAATGAGCCGGTTCCGCCGGTAATCAGTAAGTTTTTTTCTTTGAACACAGCGTAGTCCTTTAATGAAAATCACGCATGCGGATAATCAACTCCTGCCATGGCGGCGCCACATACCCAGTCGCCTCGCGGAACAACGTGGCATTAAGCGATCGATCGATATCGACTGCGTCGTCGGGTTCGATCGCGATGTCCTTGCCGTATGCCGAAGCAATCTGGTGCAACAGGTCATACTTGGCGATGGGAGCGGCAGCGACATGGTAGAGGCCCGAGAGCTCCGAACGGGGCAGCACGAAATCGCGCACGATCCTGGCAAACTCTACCGTGGGCATACCTGAGAAAATTGCGCGGGTGTAACCTTTTACCTGTCCTTGCTGCGACAGGAACCAGTCCACCAGCGCTCTGCGACTGGTCAGCTCGTGACCAATGATCGATGTCCGCAGGGTAATGACATTCTTGCCAGCAACCTCGCCAATGAACTTCGATTTTCCGTACAGATCGGTCGCATCAGAGGAATCCGATTCAGAATAATTGCCCTTCTTCCCTGAGAAGACGCAGTCGGTGCTTACATGAACTAACCGAGCGCCAGCGAGCTGACACATGAGCGCTAGGCGATGCGGCAACATTGCATTGATCTGCATGGTGGACAATGGATCCGCCTCATCAATGATCTGTTTGATCAGTCCAATACAATTAATTACTACGTCTGGCTTCACTGAAGCCATCACACTGAGCAACGAATCGTTGTTGGTCACGTCCACACCGGCAATCAAGCGATCAGCAAAGTTTTCGGTAAAGAATTTCTTCGCGTCTGATGACCGTACCGTTGCAAATACTTCGCAGGAAGCCGACTCGTCGAGAAATCGGGACACTGTACTGCCCAACATCCCCGATGCGCCAAATATCAAGATTTTCATCGACAATTACCTTGTTTTTCAAATTCAGCAAGAAACGCGAGCAACTCGTTCACCAGTTTTTGCGGCTCGAAATAGTGCTGGAAATATAAGCGCCCAGCCTTGCCCATAGCCGCCAAATCCTCGGAGGATTTGTCCATCAGGGCATGCACAGCCTGGGCTAGCGCCTCCGGATCTCCCGAGGGACAGATCAGGCCGGCTCCCGATTCCTTCACGACCCGAGCCCCTTCCCCATTCAGACTCGCAATAATAGGCCGGCCGGCGGCGAGATAGGCCTGCACTTTACTGGGAACGGTATATGAAAAAATCGGTTCATCCCGCAAGGACACCAACAAAATCGATGCCACAGCATAAAATGCCGGCATGTACTGGGGTGGGAAGCGTCCAGGCAGCCAGATGTTGCACAAGCCAAGGCGCTTAATCTGCTCGCGCACCCAGGCGCTGCGCCCGCCGCTACCGATCAGCACGAATTGGACTTTGGAGCCTCGCTGCTGCAACAGCCAGGCGGCCTCCACGATGGTCTCAAGCGACTGGGCCGCGCCGAGATTGCCGCCAAAGACGACGGTGAAGGCGGATTCGATGGTGTCGACAAGGGCCTGCGCTTCTGCGGAGAGTTCCGAAGTTGCCATATCTTCATGATAGGCATTCGGGTAATACGATATCCGTTCACGCGGCACTCCGAGACGCTCGATAGGCGCCACAAACGCCTGCGACTGCACCAAGACGTGATCGGCATGCCGATAGATGAACCGCACCACCTGCTCGACCAAAGCTAGTATAAAACGATTGCGGATAAAGCCGGTTGCCGACAGGCTCTCGGGCCAGAGATCCTGGACCCATACCACAGTGCGCAGCTTCTTTAGACGCGCCAGCCACAGCGCCGGCAAGGCCTGCAACAGGGGCGAAAGGCCGAAGACGAATACTAAATCGTAGTTACGTTTCTTCAGCAGCTTCGGACCGAACCACAAACCCGAGAAGATAAAGGAAAGGTAATTGATGAACAATCCTTTGGCCGAGCACCCTCTCGGGTATAAGGGTATGCGGAAAACAGTGGCGCCGTGATAGTTCTCTTGCTGGGTTCCCCAGGCCCGATAGCCCTCCCGGATGACGCCCTCGGGATAATTCGGCTTGCCGGTCAGCACATCGACCTCGATCCCGCGCTTGACCAACGCCTGCGTCACGGCATTGATGCCGAAAGTCTCTGGCCAGAAATACTGGCTGACGATAAGAATTTTCATTGCGTCATATCTTCGGAGATTTGCGCGCACAGCGCCGCATAACGCCGTGCTTGCCCGGACCAGAGGAACCGGGTCTGCACCTGGCCTTTGAGCACCTCCGCCCGATTCGCCGCCGCAGGCAAGTCACCCAGCACCTGGCCTATGCCCTCCGCAATCGCATGCGCACTCACCTCGACCTCGATGCCCGCACCGTCCCGCGCCAGCGTTTCCAGACCGCAAGCATTTGTAAACAGCACCGGGCAATCGCACATCCCGGCCTCCAGGACAACGATAGACATCGCTTCGCGCCGCGATGGAATGACCAGCATGGCCGCGCCGTGCAAGGCAACGGCCTTGGCGCTTCCTCCCAGGAATCCGGCGAAATGCACGCGCTCAGCCAGCCCCAGGGCCTGGGCGCGCGCTTGCAGGCCCGCTTGCAGGCCGTCGTCCGGTCCGGCAAATACCAGCTGATGGTCCGGCCAGCGCGACGCAACCATGGCGAATGCTTCCAGCAGGATATCGGGACCCTTGATCTCGCTGAGCCGGCCGAGAAACAAGAGAAAGGGAGCGCTTCCCAGATTCAGGGACTGCCGCAGCAAAGCCAGACTGCGGTCGCGATCCGGTGCGTCGTAGAGCTGCGGATCAATACCATTCGGGATCACGGCCACCCGTTGCGGGGCAACGCCGCGATCGCGAAACAGCCCGGATTCGTCCTCGGTGATGGCGACGCAATAGGCGGCGTCGCGCAACATCGCGCGGCCGAACCAAGCTTCGTAGGCGCACTTGAGCAGGAGCGAACGACCAAACAATCCAAGCGCACCGGCCGGACAAAACAAGTAGGGCGTCCTCGTCTGCTTGCAGGTCAGGTAGGCCATGGCATTGAGCAAGGTCCAGTGCCCCGACAGGTGCACCACGTCGGCGCTGGCCACCAGGCGACGGATCTGGGCACCGGAGGCGCGTGGCACGAAAAACCTCTTGTTGAGGCAAGGCAGGGCATGGACTTCGACACCGGGCAAATCTGCACGACGATCGGTGTTCACCCCTATGTCCAGCGTCAATATCGAACAGTCATGCCCATCCCGGGCCATATACCTTGCCAGCTGAAACGTACGCTCGGCAGTCCCGCCGCCCGTCACGGAGTCCAGCAGATGATTGACGAAAAGGATCTTCATGCGCCGTCTCGCGAGGAACCGATGCCCAGGAGCTGCTCATATTGGCGCGTGATGCTGGCCGGCGAATAGCGCTCCCTGACGATGCGTGGGATTTGCGCATCCACCGCAGGCAGATCGGTCAGGAAACGGTGTAAGCGCTCGATGAGATCGACAGAGGGATTCCCCTCAGTACGCCTGATGGTGAGCGCGGAGGAATAGTCCACCAACGCAGCCACGGAGGTGTCTTTATCGATGCTGATTATGTTGAGAATAGGCCGACCCACTGCCATGTATTCCACCACCTTGCTGGCCAGCTGCGCTTCCGAGTCGTTACCGATATTGACCAGCACATCGGCGTCCACCATGGCCTGCAGCACCGCCACGCGATCGACCATGCCATGGGCGAAGACAAACGGATCGGCCAAGTTGGTGTAGGGAGCCAGCTGATCCCCACAGTCATTCAATGCCCCGTAGAAATGCACTTCCAGCGGTATATCCGGATAGGCCTGCTTAAGGGTCGCAGCGCATGCCAGCAGGAAAGTGGGACTGCGCAGCCGGCGATACAAGGTGCCGACGAACACGATCCTCAGTGTGCGGTCCGAACGCTGAGTGGGGGCCGGGGCGTCCGGCAGCGACAGCAGCGGAGGAATGACCGTCACAAAGCGCGCGTCCAGACGGAAATGATCGATGTACAGCTTCCTGGTGGACTCTGTGGTCACGCTGATTGCATCCGCGCATACGACCACACGGCCTTCCATCCAGTTACTCAGCCAGCCATACAGAATTCGGTTGTACGGCGAGGGTTCCTTCATGAGCGCGAACGGATCACTGATATCGACCAGCCATCGCGCATTGGGTGCTTTTTTCTTCAGCAACAATCCGACCAGATGTCCGCTGAACGGGTGCGAAGACGAAATGATCCAGTCGAAGCCGATCTCCGCATCCAGGGTGCGCGCCTTGCGCAGCGCCGGAATGACCCAACCGCACGCATGATCCGGCCAGTACAGGCCTCGCCAGACCATACGAACGCACTGACGCACCAGCTTGCGCGCCATCGTAACCACGGCGCCGCGCACGGGGACATTGTTCGCAGAGGCGCCGGCAGTCACCCGCTTGGAACCATTGAGCAGCCAATCCTTTACCCGATGGATGACCGGACCGGGGGCTTCTTCGCGCCCGGGCACGGGCGAGGCGCACAGTACATGGACCTCGTGTCCCCGGGCGACCAGCTCGCCAACGACGGCGGACCATCGGAACGCCCGCGGTGTGAGATCCGGTGTATAGGAATAAGTGATGAGCAATAATTTCACGACTTCATTTCTTGAAGAAGGCGTCCATAGCCTTGCGAAAGGGGCATGGTTTCCGGGGTCGGATCAGTAACGCTGAGGCCTTGCGGCGAGAAGTCCCTGACCACGATTCGGCCGTCACCGAAGGAGATCATCCGGTAAATCCAGCTGCCGTAACCGGCATGCCTGCCGACATACCCCTTGGGACCGATATAGAGGCACTCTCCCTCGGCGGCCCCGCGTAGGTCAAACTCTCCCAATTTCAGATTGGCCGGCTCCCGATCTCCACTGCGTGGCGCATGATGCGCCTTCACGGAACGGTAGTCGTTGCGACGGTGCACAAGCGCGGTGTAGAGATAGGAACCGGGGTCCCGGACAACATCCGCGCCATCGACCACCAGTTCAATGGCGAGTTGGTCGCAATGAGCATGTGCGCCCAGTCCTTCGAGCCCGATCTCACCACATCTGATCGCAAGGAAAACCTTCGGTGCGCGGAACACGCACACGCCCATGCCGGCGAAGTACTGATAGGCCAGCGACGCGCCGAGCTGTCCGCCAGGCACGAGGAACTCGGTAGTCCAGCGGCTTTGCGCCGGACTGCCCTCCCATAGGTCCAGATATCGCGTCCAGGATGCATCGTCGGCGGGCACGGCTGCGGCCGCCTTTTCCTGCACGGGTTCCGCTGCTTTGCGTGACGATCCCGATGCCAGACCGGAAAGCAACAGCGCGCAGACCTCTGTCGCTGGCTGCCCCAGAAAACTGTCGGCCATCGCCAGGAAGGCGCAGTGGTCGAGCGACCAAGCCGGATCGGCCGGATCCCCACCTGCCCTCACCTGCTCACCGCTACCCAGCGTGATGAACCTGCCGCTGTCGTTATCGCCGAACTGCACGACGAGACCGTCTGGTCGCGTCATGGCGCGCGTGAATCGCGCCATGGCTGCCACGCGCTGCCGACACCATTCGGATACCGGGCTCGCAGGACCGTGGGCCGTGGCTGTTTGCAGCGGCACCAGCCCCACTATGCGGGCCGGCGGCGCGGAGCCCTCCCATCGGTAGGTCCTGGCAAACGCCTGGCGTCGCTCCTGCGGCAAGCCGTCGATCAATGCCAGCGCCCAAAGGCAAATCTCCGCCGACAGGCGGTGATAGCAAACACTCGCTTCGAAATTGCTGCCGTCGTCATGGAACTGGTACGCCATCTCGACAAACAACTCTTCGGTAGCGAAGGCCAACCAAGCATCCGTTTCCGGGTCTGCCCCAAGATACGCCGAAGCGAACAGCAGACCGGCGATGTCAGCGAGATAATGATTGCCCCGAAAGTGCGGAGCCCACTCCAGGTTGGCGGCCAGATGCCGTGCATGTGCACGGACCGAGGCTTCGAAGATCTGGTCTACCTCGGCGCCGAAGGACAAACCCGCCGCCTTCAGGATATCGTGCGCCACCAGCATGTTGGCTACACGGATTCCCACATCCATGGCGCAGGACCAGTTCACACCGAATCCAGGCGGGTTGGTCGCGATGAAGTCAAGAATCTGATCGCGCACTTCGCAGCAATACAGCTGCGGATCGCGCATTTCATTGAGACCCGACTTTGCGAAGTGCGCGGCCAGAGCCAGCAGCGGCAGATGCTGCATACGCGCTAGTTCCCATGGCACTTTAATGTCCACGCCGGGGAAGCGCCCGAACAGGATCGCACGGAACCAGGTCTTCTCGCTCCAGCGATATCCCGATTTGAAGTCGAGCTGCCAATCGATGGGACGATATGCCGCGCTGACAAACGACCAGATACGCTGTGCTTCCTCCAGATTGCTGCGATTGATCCGTCCCGCCAGCCATTTGCCGGCGCGGTCTGGCACGACGGTGTAGGGCGCCGAATAAACGTACCCCTCTACACCGACGCAAGAGACTCCGTGGGCCACCACCACGGGTCCCGAACCAAGCAGGTCGAAGCAATGCGCGATGGCCGCCTCCGATTGCTGCCGCACAAGCGCGGCATACTCCGGAGAGATGTCGAACATACCCGCTACAAATTGCTTGTCGATGAAGCTGAAGCGCTCGGCCAGTGGCCGGGACGTCTCTCGCAGTTCGTGCAAGGCGTAGGTCGGGATGACGCTATGACGCGCCTGCTCCTTGAACTGCCGCAGCATTCGTCCCAACCGCTTGCGAATCCGGCGCGGCAGGACGAGCACCTTCTCAATGGCCACGGGTCGCCCCATGCAAATCGGCATTGGCCAATAGCTGTCGCACCTTTTCTTCCAGATCGGCCTGGTTGCGGGCCTGGAACAGAACGGCCTTTTCGTGGCGCTTGCACACATCGCTGGCGACGGCAGGCGTTCCGGAAAATATCGCCTCTGCCACGCTGATGCCGTAGCCATCGGTCGATGTCGGCCGCACGAATACGTCGACCATTCCGAAGAAAGGCCATAGCTCATCAGCGCCAATCATCAGCAGGAAGTGTTCTGCCAGACCCTTGTCACGGATAGCCTGCTTCAATCCCTGCAAATACTCGCTGTCGTGATCGACAGCGACCGCGAATACCACGCCCGAGTCGGGATAGGTCTTGCGCAGGCTTTCCAGCAAGGCGAGGGTCATATCGACGCCGTAAAGATCGACGCCGCTGTCATCCAGTACGATCTTAAACGCGTTGGCGCCGATGACAGGCGAATGCGCGTCCAAGAAGGCGAACAGTTCTGCCGGATACCTGCTGACGATCTCATCCCGCTCTGCCGGATCGGGCTTGATGAATGGCGAAGAGAACGAATATTTTTTGCCCTCCCGCATGAAGCCTGCCTGGATGTAGTTTTCTCGCGAGTGCACACCGTCGAAATAGATCTCGTCGCAACGCGACAGGCAGCGACGCAGCAGCCAGCCCCGGAAACCGGTCATGGGGCCCAGGTTGTAGTTATGGTCGTGCAAGAAGATCTTGGCGCCACCAATATTGAAACCGGCTGCGGCAAGGTTGAACCCGCTCAAGTCATTGACATAAATGCCGCTGTTGCGGCCGGCGAACAACAGACGGAACAATTGCCGGACCTTCGATATCGGCGACAGGTTGCCCACGTCGAGCTGCACGACCTGTTTTCCGCAGGCCCGCCACGTTGCTACTTTCCGCTTGGCGAAAATAGTCACGCCTCCAAGTGGAGGCGGCAGGGCTCCCAGGAAAAACCATGTCAGGAGGTTTGAGTCCTGCATATCAGGAGACCTTGCGGTAATAGAGGTACATGTGATCGAAGATCGGCAGGAAGCGCGTCGGGCTGTGCGCGTCCACCAGCGACATCATCTTGGCCCATACCTTGCCCAACAGCGGAATCTTCGCAAATGGATTGAACATGCCGCCGCTCGTATAGACGCGGCGTTCCAGCCTGAAGCCACGCACCTCCAGGTACTGGCGCAGGTATTCATTGGAGAAGAAGCAGAGATGGAATGGCGGATAGAGCTGATGCCACTGGCGCCCGACCAGTCCCAGCAAGCGCGCCTTCAATGTCTGGAACGAAGGAATCATGATGACCAGAATGCCGTTCTCATCGACCGACTGGCAAAGCGCCTCAAGCACCTTTTCCGGCGCATGCAAATGCTCCAGGATGGCATAGCACGTCACCACGTCATACTTGGCGGTCAGCGACGTCTGCTCCAGAGGCTCGTTGATCACGACCAGGCCGCGCCTGCGGGCGACCTCGGCGACCTGCGCGACAATTTCAACGCCGGTACGCTGGATCTGCACCGGCCAATGCATCAGGAAGTCGCCGGTACGGCATCCGCAATCCAATACCGATGAGATTGGAGCACCCTTCAATTCGGTGATAGAGGCAACCTCACGCACCCAATATGGATTGGGCTTGAATTCCGAACGAACGTGGTGCTCATCCATGGAGAATTTCTCGTTCTCCTCCTCGATGTCGACCTCATACTCATTGGGGTCGAAAAAGCGGGACCCGCAGGCCTCGCAGCTGAAATAGGTATAGCTGATCTCCGGCATGGGCGGACTCACTGCCTTACCTACACGTCGAGTCTCGCCGCTTCCGCACACGAGGCAAACTGTATTTAAAGATCCCATTTTTATTCGCTAGACTCAGTCACGCAAAGCACGAAAGGCAAATGCGTTGCTCAACACACAAAACACCAGGCCATATACGATCTTGCCCAGCATCATCCCGAAAATTCCATATGCGTCGATGGTGAAATAGACGAACAGAAAACCCACCACAATCGACGCGCCCGCAACAGCGGTATTGATTGATGTACCACCCGCACCCAGCAGCACGCTGCCGCTCAGCGTACCGCAAGAGACCAGGACATAGCTGAGGCACAGACCGGCGAAGATCTTGGGCACCAGCTGGTACTGCTGGCCGTAGATCAGTGAAACGCCATAGAAAACGACGACGCAGGCCGCCAGTGCAGCGGCAATACTGGCCACCGCTAGGATCAGCTGCTTGTGGATCAGATAGCGACGCAGCTCCTGTTTGGCGGCATGCATGCGGATCATGCCCGGCAGCAAGATCGTCTGTACCGAATTGGTCAGCAACATCAGACCGGATTGCATGACCGATGCCAGAGCGTAAGCGCCTAGCTGTGCACGATCACTCACCATCGCATTGAGCATCAGCATGTCACCGTATGCAGCGAAGATGACAATTAGGTTGCCCAGCATCGCATACGACGAAAAACGGATGAAATTGTCCGGTAGCGCATGATGCGAATTGCCGATGCCACGACGGTCCAACGACCTAAAGTACCAAATGGCGCTGCCGACCGCGGCGACCAGCGTGGCGCCGACGTAGCCAGGGAAACGCCAGAGATAGGTGCAGCCCACCGGTATCGCAAAGGCCAGCACGCGCGTGACCACCAATCCGTTTGCGGCAAGGCCGAACTGTGCCTTGGCGATCATGTAGTTCCGGATATTCTCCGAATACACCATCAGTGGCGTGCAAAGAAGCACGACCGCAAAATAGTAGTGCTGCAAATCCCCAAGCGGAATCATCATACCAGGTAGCGCCAGCAACGAAATCACCGCGACGTAGGCCAGCGCAGACCAGAAATTAATGCGAACCACACGGTCGAGCAAACTCAACTCTTGCTTGGCTCCAAAGTTCTCGACGCAATACTTCAATACGCCGGTGGAAAAGCCCAGGCTGCCCACGCAAACCCCGATGATTACGTAGGCCTGCATGACCCGGATGTTGGCCATGTCGGACGGCGACAGGATGTACGCCAGCACCAGAATGCCCATCGTGGCCAGACCATTGGCGAACACATTCGCAAAAAGCGTTTGAGACAACGTCCGAAGACCTGACATAAAGGGGGGTATGGAATATTTTATAATTTACATCACCGAAATGATCCGCTCAGACCCATAGCAAGCTCGGTATTCTCGTCCGGTGGGATTGGATCAACCAGATTGCTTCACATCGATATACTCTTTCCACCACAAGGCGAAGTTGTAGAGATACCACGCTTGGGCTGCGCGTCCTTCATCCAGGACCCGGAACACCTCGCGGCGATCAAAGAAATCCGTCTTGTTGCAGAACTCGTCCAGTTCCTGGCGGATCTGCGGCCCGAGATGCTCCAAGAACCATGCGTGAATGGGCACACCGAAGCCTTGCTTGGGCCGGTCGATGATTTCGTCTGGGATCGTGCCGCGGACTGCTTTCTTCAGGATGTGCTTGAGACCGCCGCGCGTCTTCATTGCCGCCGGAATACTAAACGAAAACTCGACCAGCTTGTGATCAAGGAACGGCACCCGCCCTTCCAAGCTCACGCCCATGCTCATCTTGTCCACCCGCATCAGCAATAGCTCAGGCAGGCGGAAATTAAGGTCCAGATAGGTCATCCAGTTGAGCCACGACGGATCCTTTGCCTTTTTGAGGAATCGTGCTCGGATGGGTTCAATGGCAGCCCAGGAGCTCAAGCCGTTGAGCTCCTTCTGGAGCCTGGGCGACAAGAGCCTGGCCTTGTGGGTTTCGGTGAAGCCTTCGGCTCCACCCCAGAATATCGGCTGATTCTCGGATCCTCGGCGGAGCCATTCATAGGAAAAGCTCCGCTCCTTGCCAAACAGGCGCATCACAGCCAAGCCGAGCTTTTTCACCACGGCCGGGAAGGGAAGATCGCTATAGCCTTGCAGCTTCAGCGACGTCGCCCAGCCCGGATAGCCGCAGAACAGCTCGTCGGCTCCTTCGCCGACCTGGCAGACGATCACGCCGTTGTCACGCGCCAGTTTAGAAACAAAGTACACGGGGAAGCAGACGGGATCGGCGATCGGCTCATCCTGCAATTGCACCATCTTGTGTAGGAATCCACGCAGGTCCTCGAATGTCAGCAAGGCCTCGTGATAGTCCGCCTGCACCTGGTCGGCCACGCGCCTGGCATAGACCAGCTCGTTCTGGTAGCTGCTGTAATTGCCTTCATATCCTATCGAAAAGGTCTTGACCTTTTGATCGTCGCCTTCAGCGAACAAGGCGGCATTGGTGCTCGAATCGACACCACCGGACAGGAATACGCCAACAGGCACATCGCCGACTTTGCGCAATCGCACCGACTCCTTGAGTTCGTCAAGCAGGCGCGCTGCCACTACCTCTTCCGTCACTCCCTTAAGCGACTCCGTGTGATCAAGGACGTCCCAGTAACGCTGCTCTTCGACTATACCGTCTAGCCCTATACGCATCCAGCTGCCGCACGGCAGCTTGTTGATCCCTTCGAACAGCGTGGAAGGTGCCGGCGTTGTCAGGAAGGAAAGATAGTGAAACAGGGCCTCTTCATTGACCACGCGTTTCTGCTGAGGATCTTTGAGCAGCGCCTTGATCTCGGAGGCGAAAGTGACGCGCCCGTTGTGGATGCTGTAGTACAGCGGCTTTTCACCTAGGCGATCTCGGGCCAACCATAATTGTTTGGTGCGATCGTCCCAGATGGCAATGGCGAACATGCCGCGCAAGCGTTGCAGACAGCCGATACCCCAGTGCTCGTAGGCATGGACAATAACTTCCGTATCCGAATGATCGGTCTTCCAGTGATAGGCGCCGGTCAGCTCAAGTTCGCGACGGATTTCCGCGTGGTTGTAGATTTCGCCGTTGAAGACGATACGGACTGATCCGGTTTCATTGGACATGGGCTGGCCGGCAGCGTCCGCCAGGTCGATGATCGACAGCCTGCGGTGCCCCAACCCAACCTTGCCGTCCTCCGAGACCCACACGCCGCAGCCATCTGGTCCTCTGTGGATCATGGTATCCCGCATGTCGGTCACAAACTCCTTGGTGACTCGGAACGCATCGCCGCCCGTAACAATTACTCCAGTTATGCCGCACATATTTTCAATAAATCAGGATTAAATTGACGACGGGACACCCGAACCGCCTTATCGCCTTCCAGCCGGCAGTACAAGGCTTCAGGCAACTCCACCTCGGGGCGATGATTTGAGCAGGCATAACAGCAGATTATGAATTGCGACACCCAGCAAACTTACGTGAATAGCCAGTAACAGGCTAATCTGGAGGTCCGGAAAGACAGGCTTGGTTGGACTGCGTACCTCGCCGACCTGCCTAGTCGGGTAGCTATGCTCGGGCAACAGGAAGGCACCTAGCTTCGCGAGCCTGGGCGTCTCGATCTCGAGCGACTTCCTTGTGCGATCCAGCAATGCCAAGCACCGCAATCTGGCTTCGCCGGGTGCAACATCAGCGCAGCCTTGGAGATCGGCAACAAGTTTCCTCTGGGCAGTAAGATCTTGCGTCAGGCTCTCGTGGGTCTTGGTCCAGTAGGCGAGCCGTTCCTGAAAAATACGCTCCTGCCTAGATAACAAGCCCTGGAGTGCTTCACGGTAGATCTGCAACGCCTTCTCAGGGCTTGCTGCGGTAGCACGCATGACCAGCGATGCCCCGTTGCTGACGCGTACACCCAGATGCCCGTCGACCCCGCCAATTCCCGATGGCTTGGCCGACACATCCTGAAGCGAAAGATGCCTGACCAGATCCTTCGCCGCCGCCGCAGACATGACCATCTCGATACCTATCTCGCCATTTGCCAGAACCGGCGTACGGCCTATCTCAACTATGCCCTCGACGCGATATTGCTGAGATTGGGCTGCATATGACCAGACCAACACGACGATGAACAAGGTAATACCGATACCAAGATGACGACGCCAGTACTGCTGCAACGTGCTCAGATACGCTCTCATTGCTCACCTCGGTCGTTTCCGGTCAGCTGGACAGTGCCACGGCCCTCTAGTCGGGAAGAAGCGGAATACAGACGTTCCTGCGATGTCCGCAGGAACCTGGAGTTGGACCCGACCGCTAGGGCTTCATGAATATTGGGTATGAACACTGACATGACTCCTTTGATGCCCAGCATGTGTCACGCACGGAGCCTGCGCCATCCGGAACGCAAACCGTATAACCCCAAATGGATGGTCAGCAACAGCAAGATCACACCCGGATACATGAAGGTCAGCAGCGAAGCAAACATGCCGTTCATGGAAATGTTCAGCGCCAGATAGGCGTACAGGGCGGAAAACGCTATCGCAGCGACTCGACCAGGGGCGAGGAAGGAGACCTCTTGCAAGACGATCACGGCTGCAAAGACCATCGGCACGACAACCAGCAGCGCCAGCCATCCGCCAATCAGGAATACCTCTCCAGCAAAGGGCACCGACACCCCGCCGGGAGCGCCGGCAATGTAGCGGTGCAATTCCACCGACAGGCTGATCTGCTCATGAGACAGCAGTCCGCGCATCGTGGGCAGCACAGAAACACCGAGAGCACCGAAATCATGGAAGTAACTCAGTGCGCCGGCCAGGGTCTCGGGATAGGTGACAAAGACACGGTACCAAATCTGCTGGGCGAAGGAGGTGGGTGAGACGCCGCCCTGCATTGCCCTATCGTATCCTATGTAAAGCAACACCAGCGACATGCCTACGAATGTCCAGAATTTTCGGAAACGCAGAAATTCGGTCGCCACCCCTCCCACCATACCGAAATAGGTAAGGTAGGCCACCGAAAACGACAGGACAAAAACCAGGAAGCCCGACTTCGAGCCCAGCGTTATATAAGACCCGAGACTGACCACCAGCGTCATGCAGACAAACCACACCTGGCGCCGGTCGACCTGTAACAGGATCAGGGCATAACCCGACAGGAACAACGGCAGGAAGAAGAACCCCACGTTGTACAGCGACCACCATTTCAGCCCGTAGACGTATTGTTCGCGGAATTGAAGCGCATTCTCCATGTTCATGCTGCCATTAAGGAACTGGAGGATGAGAAAAGTGCCCGTCTCCGCGTAATACATCGCACCAAGCAGAGCGATGATGGCCATGCCGATCAGCAGCAGGCTGCGGTCATTGCCATCGGCCACGGGCGTCATCCTGACAATCGGCCTCCATGCCAGGTAAGCCCCGGCGACGAGGTAAAACATCAATACTTGGAAAGCCAGGACGAGCGCCAGCTCGACGGCCACATCCGCAGTATCAAAGTCCAGCAGGTACAGCTTGTCTGCGCCGAATACACTGATGCTTCCGATTGCGTTGAAAAACAGCATGCCGAGAAAGGCGAAGCACATGAGCGGGAAATGCCAGCACTTGCGCCATATACACAATGCAACGACTCCTGGCAGATAAGCCAGGAGCACCGCTGCATAGAGGAAATACGAAATCATCTAGCGTCTTGAAGCAGCCCATCGACCACATTGGCAATCCGGGTGACCTGCAACTGCTGCCACAACGGAATAGGCCAATCGGTTGCGCCCCGAACCGCTGCCGCGAAGGCATGCAGCTCGTCCTTCTGGCCCTTGTCTGCGGAACGGGTTTCGAGCGGCTTGTGCTTGGCACCGACCACCGACAGCTTGCGGTAATCATCCAGCGAGATGATCATGCCGTTGGCATACACCTCCATGCATTCCTTGGCAAAGCCGGTGTTGCCCAAGGCCGTATAAGTCAGCGTGGCGACAGACCCATCCTCGAAACGTAGCGTAGCGACAAAATTGTCGGAAGCGGAATAATAGTCCGTGGCCGGCGTGATCGCGGTCGCCTGGATATCCACCACGCGGGAATTGGTCAGGAAGGTGAAGAGATCGTAGATATGGCAAGCCTCACCGCGATTGCGACCACCACCTTCGGCACCATGAACCCAGTGATCGAGAGGAATGTAGCCGGCGTTCATCCGGTAGTTAATGATCATCGGATTGGAGCGATTGCGCAGTAACGCCGCAATTTTCTGTGCATAGACAGAGAAGCGACGGTTGAAGCCAGTCAGCAAGACAGGCTTGTGTTCGGCCGGGCCGTCATAGAAAGCCTCGATGGCTTCCAGCTCGCTCTCCAATAGCGCCAATGGCTTCTCCACCAGGACATGCTTGCCCGCCTGCAGCGCCCTGAGCGCCAGATCGGCATGGGAGTCGTGGCGGGTGGCGATGATGACGGCATCCACACACGCATCGTTCAGAACCTCATCCACATCGGTGGTGCTGTACTGGGCGGCGAAACTCTTGGCGGCGCTGGCGGCGTTGTGACCAGCGCGGCTGAGTACCGCGCGCACGCTGAAGTCGTCCTTGAGCACCTGCAAATTCGGCAAATACATGCCCTTTGCATAACCGCCCACACCGATCATTGCCAGCGAAATGACGCCCGACTTGGCAACACCGGTCGCCGTGGGCAGGAACACCCGCCGGGCCAGAGCCTCCTCGCGTTCGGCATAGGACAGCAGCACCATCAGCGGCTTGCCCGCCGATGATTGCAGGGAAACGAACGCTTCGCTTGCGCGGTCGATTTCGTAGACCGAAGCCACCATCGATTTGACATCGATGATCCGGTCGGCGATCAAGCCCAGATAGGCCGCCATGTTGCGCCCCTCGGTCCAGCGCACGTACGCCAGGGGGTAATCATGCCCCCTCTCTTCATAGCTGGCGTCATAACGCCCGGGGCCATACGAGGTCGAAATCAGGAAGTCGAGCTCCTTGACGTAGATGTCCGCACGCTGGATGTCCATGCCGACATCGCCGACCAGCACCACCCGGGCCTTCTTGCGACACATCCGGAAAGCCGCCGAAACGATGGCATCCGAAGCCCCGGCAGCCGTGATGATCACGCCGTCGGCGCCGATGCCGCCGGTCAGGCGAATGACTTGCTGGACTTCATCGACATCATCGGGATGCACGCCCCAATTCATGCCATTGTTGCGGGCAAAGGCGATGCGGTCGCGGTCCAGGTCCAGACCGATGACGCGGCAACCGTTGGCGCGCAGCATCTGCACAGTGAGTTGACCGAGAATGCCCAGGCCAAGCACGACAAAGGTTTCGCCCAGTGTCGGGTTGGCACGGCGCACGCCTTGCATGGCGATCGCGCCCAGCGCCACCGAGCTGGCCTCGGCCAGCTCGACTTCATCGGGAACGTGCACTACCAGGTTTTTGGGTACGCACACGACTTCGGCATGGAACGCGCATTGGGAACCGGCACACGCCACGCGGTCACCAATGGCGAATTCGGTCACGCCCTCACCGACGGCAATGACAATCCCCGCACCGGAATATCCGGTTGGCAACTCAACGGCCAAACGTTCCCGTACCACCCGGCTGGTCTGCTTGAGACCATCCGTGCGCACCATATCGACGACCTTCTTGACGTTCTGCGGCTGCTGCATGGCGCGCTGCCACAAAGAGCGCCCGGTCGACTTGATCCCGGACATCTCGGTCCCGATCGAAATGCACGAATAACTCAGCCGAATCAGCACAGAACCAGGCTGCACCATGGGTGCGGGGACTTCCTCGAGTCTGACTGCACCACCACTCACCATGACCTGCTTCATCGCCAGATACCTCGTGTATCGATAAGCTTCTTGCCCTGCAGCGCAGAGCGATCCAGGGACTTGAAGGGATCATGATCGACCAGCAGAACCACGATATCGGCCTGTTCGACCGCTTCCTCCAGCGAGACCAGCACAGACTTGTACGCCAGCTCGGCCGGCAGCTGTTCGATGAAGGGCTCCACCACCAGCAGCTTGTCTGCCAGCGAGACTCCGACCAGCTTCTCGACGATATGCAGCGAAGGGCTCTCTCTCAGATCGTCGATATTGGCCTTGAAGGCCAAGCCCAGACAAGCCACCACCACATCCGCCTTATCTCGACGACATTGCATCACTGCATCAGAGATCCTGTTCAACACCCACTCGGGCTTGCTGTCGTTGACCTCGCGGGCGGTACGGATGAGGTGCGCCGTGTCCGGCGCGCTGTTGACAATGAACCACGGATCGACCGCAATGCAATGGCCTCCAACGCCAGGGCCCGGGTTGAGGATATTGACGCGAGGATGGCGGTTGGCGAGTGTGATCAGTTCCCAAACGTCGATGCCAAGCTGGTCGCAGATCAAGGACAGTTCATTGGCAAACGCGATGTTGACATCGCGAAATGCGTTCTCAGTGAGCTTGGTCATTTCCGCCGTTCGCGCATCGGTCTCGATGCACTCGCCGCGGACGAAGGTCTTGTAGAGATGGCGGGCCTTCTGGGCACAGAGCGGCGTCAAACCACCGATGACGCGGTCGTTCTTGACCAGTTCCGAAACGGTGCTGCCGGGCAGTACGCGTTCCGGGCAGTAAGCGAGATGAACGTCGGTTTCGCGACTGCCGGCCAGCGGAAAGCGTAGGTCGGGGCGCTTTTCGGCAAGCCACCCGGCGAGCTTCTCGGTGGCACCGACCGGCGAGGTCGATTCGAGGATGACAAGGTTGCCGCTTCGCAGTTGCGGAGCAATTGCTCTCGCTGCCTGCTCGACGTAGCGAAGGTCGGGCTGGTGGTCGTTCATGAACGGCGTTGGCACCGCGATAATGAAGACGTCTGACGGCTCTGCCACCAGCACCGCACGCAACCGACCGGAATGAACCGCCGCATGGACCAGTCCGTCGAGATCAGGTTCGACGATATGGATTTCTCCACGGTTGACGACGTCGATGATCGCCTGGCTAACCTCAATGCCCACCACTTCGTGGCCCGCGCTGGCAAGCACTGCGGCAGTGGGCAGACCGATGTAGCCGAGGCCTACGATAGAAACCTTCAATTTAGTTGAACTCATTGATTTCACGCTGTCCTTCGATAATTTGGGCAATGCGATCTGCGGCGCGTCCGTCACCGTAGGGGTTGTGTGCCATCGACATACCTTGGTAGTAATCTTGGTCACTGAGTAGGCGACGCGCTTCGGCAAATATTCGATCTTCATTGACGCCTACCATCCGCACGGTCCCAGCGCTAACAGCCTCGGGCCTCTCAGTCGTATCGCGCATGACCAACACAGGCTTGCCGAGCGAAGGGGCTTCTTCCTGGATACCACCGGAGTCAGTGATTACAAAATAGGCACGACTCATCAAATAAACGAAAGGCAAATAGTCCATCGGTGCAACCAAATGCACATTGGATATCCCGCCCAACAAACGGTTAACGGGGTCAAGCACATTGGGATTAGGGTGAACCGGATAAACGATATCGACGCCAGGATCGGCCGCCAACCTGGCAAGCGCCCGGCACACGCTTTCCATACCACCGCCGAAATTCTCTCGTCGATGTCCAGTCACCAATACAACGCGACGGCCAGGGGCCGCGAGCCAGGGCATGCCGCTCCTCAGATGTTCGACCAATTTGCCATCGGTTTGCAGGCGGCCAACAACATCTACCAGTGCATCGATTACCGTGTTACCAGTAACCCAGATCGAGTCTCGAGCGACTCCCTCGCGAAGCAGGTTTTCGCGAGCTGCCGGCGTGGGCGCAAAATGCAACGCGGAGAGCCGTCCAGTGAAGAGACGGTTCATTTCCTCAGGCCAGGGCGCCTGCAGATTCCCGGTGCGCAATCCGGCCTCTACGTGCCCAACCGGGATGCGGCGGTAGAAGCAAGCCAATGCCGTGGCAAATGTTGTCGTTGTATCCCCATGGACAAGTACCAGATCTGGGTTGGATGCCTCAAGAATCCGGGTAACTCCATCAAGGACTGCTGAAGTAACTCCGGCTAGAGTCTGGTTGGGTCTCATCAAATCCAAATCAAAATCGGGCTCAATACCAAACAGCACTAGCACTTGGTCAAGCATTTGTCGATGCTGCGCAGAGACACAGACTGAGACTTCAACTCCCGGCGAACGGCGCAAGCGGGCTACAACCGGAGCCATTTTTATTGCTTCAGGGCGGGTACCGAATACAACCAAAACCTTTTTCAAGCTCAACTGGCACTCCGAAAATCGCGACGAGCCTCTGTCTTTGAAAAGGCCAACTGAATGGAGAACGAACGCCCTCGAGTTTCATTCGAAAACTAGCGGTTTAGCCAGTTGGCAATCGAATGTGTGCGCTTTAGGCACGCTACCGCCATGCCGTTTCACGATCGGCAAGCGCGGCCAGCGGGGCTTAACAGAGGGATTCCGAGGCTTGTGAGAGCAACATAGTGCTGCAAAAGACCTGACGGATTTCATTATTTTGCCACACCGTCATGGCTTTGAGAAATGTTTTGGCTGAGCTTCAGCCGACCTTGCGCAGATTGGCCGGCGCAACCCGCACCCGCACTTGCTTGGAGAGCAGTTCGATCAACACCATGACGCGGCGCTCGCCGTCGGCCACCTGGTAGATACCTTCGATACCGGCGAATGGGGCTTCCGTCAGGCGGACGCGTTCGCCTCGCTTGAACAGACGCTCCGGTTCAGCCTGCACCAACGCCTCTTGAGCCCGCAGGGCTTCGACCAGGCTGTCAGCCACCTTGGCCGGCTCTACCCCAAAGCTAACCAGCCGGCTGACGCCCTTGGTCGAACGGATAGGCGTCCAGCTGGGGGCCGAATCACCCTGGCCCAGACGAATGAAGAGGTAACGCGGGAACAGGGACTCGTCGGTCACCGTCAGCACGCCCTGACGGAGCTTTTCGGAAGTGAGGGTGGGCAAATAGCACTGAAACCCTTGGCGCTGGAGGTTGTCCAGGGCGCACTTTTCCTGCCTGGGCTTGGTATGGACGAGATACCAGTGCATGACCACCTCCGAAGGTTATTTTTATTGTCAGCATTTTACCCTTCAGTGTTGCAATACGGCAATGCAAGGTGGCAATGGATCTGTCCTATTGCGCCATCGCTATTCCACCCCCTTCTGCTCGGGTGCGTCCTCCTCCGTAGTTTCCTCAAATTCGCCATCGGCCTCCAGTTGCTGCAGCACAGCTTCCTCCATACTGACGGTATTCACCACCAGTTCGAAATGCTCGAGGATTTCGGGTTCGTGCCGGGTAATGTAGCTTTTGACGGCTTCGTTGCCGAGCAGCTTGGTCAAGTAGCCTTTGGCCACCACTTGGTTCAGTAAATCGGAGCCGTAGTTGTCCTCGGCATCCTTGTACTGGGTCTGGGCCTGGCTCATTTCCTTTTCCAGTTTGACGATCTGCTCGATCGGCGCCAGTTGCCGGTCGCGCTCAGTGGGTTTGAAGTCGGTGCGCTGCTCTGATGGCGTGGCCTTGAGCAAGGCATCGGCATGGGCCACCGTAATGGTGTTGCTAGCCACCATCAGTTCCACCGCCCCCACCTGCCGGGCGGCTTTCATATTGCGCAGCACCCGGGTCACATCCGACGTAAACTGCTTGTCCTGCAACTGGGCGATCGCGTCCGGACAAATGCCTTCGAGCAGGTTGATGCGCCGGTTGATGGAGCTCAGGTTCACGCCAAAGGCCCGTGCAAGGCGTCCCTTCCTCACCCCGCGGTCGATGGCGCGGCGGATCATGTAATGCTCCTGAATGGAGGAGAGCCGGTTGATGCGGTGGTTGTAGGCGTAGGTCTCGTCATCCTTAGCCAGCAGGCAGGGCGCTTAATGGACGCCGAGGTCTTTCAAGGCCAGGTGAGGTGCCCCCCCCATAAACAGTGCCACGGGGAATTTAGTAAAGTCCGTTTTCGAGAAGGAGAATGGACTTAAAGAAGCGGTTTTCAGAAGAGCAGAACGCTTGGCGCTGAAACATCGCCAGTACAATACGGCCATCAATGACCCGGAACAGGAAGCCAAACGCCAGGCCAAGGAACTGGAAGAACAAGCCAGGGCCTACCGCAAAGCCTCCGGAAACTGACATGGAAGACTACGGCCTGCCTTTGCCCGCAGCTCGGTGTCTGTCCAAGGAACAGGCGGCGGCGTATCTCGGTATCGGGATCACGCTGCTCACCGAATTGAATGTCCCGGCCATCAAGCTGGGGCGGCGCTGTGTTTATGACAAAGTTGACTTAGACGGTTGGCTTGACGACTATAAGCAGCGCGAGCATTAGCGGGCCGAAAAGGACACAACCTTATGGCCCGTGAAACAGGCATCTACCGGCGCCCAGACTCAAGGTTCTGGTGGATTGCAACAACGCTCCCAAACGGCAAACGCCTACGCTTTGAGTATGCGCTCATGACCTCGCCCACCCTCCCACGGTCTAAGTTCAACCTGACACAGAACGCCTCACGTGCAGGCTCCCATCGCTCCTGGCCCGGAAAGGAAGCTCGCCATTCCAAGCTTTCGTCAGATACTGGCCTGCGGTTGTTCAAGCGCCCATGGCTAGCAGTTCTTACCAATGCGATGGTCGGCGCTACTGCTCGCAGATGAACTCCTGCGAGGAGGCCAAATACTTCCTGAGGAACTGCCCTGGCACTGAGATGGATGGTGACCATGACGGAATCCCATGCGAGTCCCAATGGTGTACTAGTCCCTTTGCTAAATGACGACCGAAAAATCCAGGCATAGTCAGAGACTGCTCTCCTGTGGCGGGGCTGTTTCAGCGAAAGCACAAGGACTCAACAGTCATAATTTGAAAAAATAGGCAAGCAAAAAGCCGGGGGAGCCTCAAATGTCAAATACGCTTGTTTCCATTATCAAGTTGGCGCAGGCGCTCCTCCGCATATTTGAGGAAAGCTGCAGCCAGGGACGTCTGAAACGGCCCTTGGCCGCTTGCCTTGCCGCCCTGTCCGAGTTCTACGCGTAATTCTGCCTGGGCCTTCACTGCGGCCGCTTCGGTCGGATAGCCCGACCGATAGACATCCTGGCCACGCATGCGCAGCCGGAATGACCAACCGAGACCTTCACGATACGGCTTAGCCATGGCACACCTCCACGCTGGATAGCGGGGTAGCCTTTGGAGAAAACAACAGATTCATTACAACTCCAGATAAGTTAGGAGTTGGGTATAGCTTTGGAAATCGTTAATAACGGGGGCGCCAACGCAAAAATAACTGCATCACCGCAGTCGAGCGCAATCGGCCACCGTTCAAACTGACAGAAAAGTGTCAGATAAACGTCAGAAAGCAAAAAGCCCAGTCACGAGGACCGGGCTAAGTGCTTGAATCTATTGGTGGCAATCGCTCACTCGAAAAACACATGAAGACGACCGCCTAGGAAGGAACAAATGGTAACAAAAAAATTTGTTACCGTCAAAGTTACCGTCACCCCAAAAAGCTTCAGCGCCTCATCCGAAGAAAGTCTAGGCATTCCAAAGCCTCTCGGACTCAGTATACATGCGACATGTGTCGCATACCAAGCAATCAATCCTTGCAGAGTCTCAGAAGCTGAAACGCACTTTAGATCTCATCATTTCCAAATTTCAGCTCGCCTACACTCCAACGCAGCTGACACGAAGTTAGTCTAGTTAGGCCGTCGTTCTCATCGACGAAATATCAACCAAGCTGTAGCCCAATTTTCTGGAGGTACACCTAAGGTTGAGCGGCAAAGCCGCAATTTACTCATGCATTGGCTGAGCGCAGATGACTTGAGAACCGATACGATCATCCAACTGGTGAACTCATCCAGTTTGGGAACTCACTACCTGGATGATTCGTCCAGTGCTAAAATTTGGCCATGACAATTGCAGCTATTTCCCCGGGGTACGTCCCGCACTTCTCCGGACACGAGACCTTCACTTTGAGGCAAATGTGGCTCAAAAAGGTCTTCGATCAAAAAACAGAAACCAACCGGATCAAGAAGTCGGTATTTACCGACGATGAGTCGATTGCGCGGTTCGGTGTCGGCAAGAACATGGTTGCCTCGATGCGGCATTGGGCCCTCGCCACCAATCTGATCTGCGAAGGACAGTCTGACGATTACGAACTATCCACCACTGCACAGAAGATTTTTCCGAATGATGGTCTCGACCCCTACTCGGAAAATCCGACCACCGCGTGGTTCGTACATTGGCAGCTCGCCGGATTGGGGAATCGCTCGACGACTTGGTTTTGGCTGTTCAATAAGGTCACCGCGCCGAACTTCACTAAGGCGGACCTTGAAAAGCCGTTGGCTGCCTTTGCAGCCAAATTCAATACGAAGCGAGGCATATCACCTTCGACATTAACCCGTGACATCGATACCTGCATTCGCAGCTACGCTCCAAGAGCCGGCGCCGGCTCCCCGGAAGATTTTGCGGAACCCATGCTCGGTGAGTTGGGCTTGATTTCGGAAGAGGGCAAAAGCACGTTCGCATTCCGGCGAGGCCCAAAGCCCACGCTAAGCGATGGGATGTTTATCTACGCACTGATCGACTATTGGGAAGCTCTGGACTCTACCGCGAATTCAATGGCATTCGAGTCTATCGTTTATGGTGAAGGATCGCCCGGACGTGTCTTCAAGCTCGACGAGGAATCGGTTGCCGAGCGCCTGTTCTCGCTGGATGACTTCACCGGAGGCACCTTTTCTTGGACGGACACCGCCGGCCTTCGTCAGGTGATTAGAAAGAGTTGGAATGGCTCAGCGTTTCGCAGTTGGATGTTGGAGAAGGCCTACGCATGAGCAAAGCTGACACAACGTTATTGTCCGAAATCGTTCGGATACGAAGCCAATACCAACGCTCCATCCGCTTGGACGTCGACTTTGGGCGCATGGACGCCCTCGACGGCTATGTGTGCCATAAGACGGCCGCCGACGTATTGGACACCATGTCCAAGCAAATCTCCGGAAGCAATCAGCGGGCCTTCACTTGGACAGGCCCATTTGGCGGCGGCAAATCTTCACTGGCCGTAGCTCTTGCGTCATCCCTTTGCCCGGATGAGAGCCTGCGCGACAAGGCTCGCGAAGTGCTGCGCCTGAGCTCCCACCCGAACTTCGACGAAGCCTTCCCCGTGAACAAAGGCTGGCTCGTCCTTCCGGTCGTCGGCAAGCGGGGATCCGTCTCCGACGAAATCTCAAAGACTCTGAATCATGTGCTCGGCTCTACGGCCTCTCCCGATTCCGCCACCGACGTCATCGCGGAGTTGTGCGCTGCGGCCTCAGATGACCGACACGACGGAGTCCTCCTAGTCATCGACGAAATGGGGAAGTTCCTCGAAGCAGCGGCCTTAGGCCTCGGCGACGACGTCTATTTCTTTCAGAATCTCGCGGAGTCTGCGGCCCGAGCCCAAGGAAAGATCGTCGTGGTCGGTGTCCTGCACCAATCGTTCCGGCAGTATGCCTTGCGCCTCGGCAGCGAGTCCCGCGACGACTGGTCGAAGATCCAAGGACGCTACGCGGACATTCCGTTGGTCGCGGCAAGCGACGAGGTTGTCGAGCTGATCGGCCGCGCGGTCGAAACGAATGCTCGCCCGAAATCTAACCGCGTCGATGCCAGAACCGTCGCTCTCTCGATGGCGGCCCGACGGCCGGCCATCGGCGTGGACGCCTTTGCCGACAGCCTGGATGCATGCTGGCCATTGCATCCCACCATGGCCGCCCTCCTCGGGCCGGTGTCTCGGCGACAGTTTGGTCAAAATGAGCGCAGCACCTTCGGCTTTTTGGGGTCGGTTGAACCTCACGGATTCCGCTCATTCCTGAAAGAGCAGGAACAATCCGACGAATGCCGGTATCGCCCGGACCATTACTGGGATTACCTCCGGGTCAATCTCGAACCGGCGATCCTCTCCTCCCCCGACGGTCATCGTTGGGCTCAGGCGGCGGATGCGGTTGAGCGGACGGAGGCCCACCATAGCCCCCTTCATTCCACCTTGATCAAGAACATCGCCGTCATTGATCTGCTTCGCAGCGCCTCTGGTTTGGCCGCTGACGCGGATGTTCTGCGCTCGCTGTTTCCCCGAAAACTCGCCCAAGAGGTCGACTCCGCGTTGGAGCAGCTTTCGAAGTGGCGCGTCGCGATCTACAAGAAGCATATTGGCGCCTGGTCGGTCTTCGAAGGCAGCGACTTTGACATCGAAAAAGCCCTTGCTCAAGCGCAATCAACCCTTCCCGGCATCGACTTCTCGGTTCTGACCGGCATCGCCAACCTCTACCCTGCAATCGCCAAGCGGCACTACCACAAGACGGGAACGCTTCGTTGGATGGATGTCGCCCTGTGCAGGCTTGAAGACGCGGCGGGACTCGCCTCCAAGTTCGTACCCAAGAAGGGGGAGTTTGGTCTTTTCCTGCTGGCGCTCCCCTCCAAGGAAATCCGCTTGGAGGCCGCTCTGAAAGAGTGCGGAAAGATTGCTCGCAGCCGCCCGTGGCCCGTAGCCATCGGGATCCCACCAAACTACGCGCGGATCGAAGAACTGGGCTTGGAGTTGGTTTGCCTACAGTCCGTGCAAGGCCGCCCGGAATTGGAAGGCGATCAAGTCGGAAAACGCGAAGTCACCGCCCGGATTTCTGCCGCACGCTCGGAGCTCGAGGAGCAGCTTCGGGCCGCCGTGGCGCGAGCGACTTGGACCTTGGCAGGACGAACCTGCCCGGCCGGAACACCAATCGCCCGTTGCGCCTCCGATCTGGCAGACGACCTTTACCAAGACTCTCCTCGACTTTGGAGCGAACTAATCAATCGCGACGCGCCTTCGAGCGCGAGCGTCAAAGCCCGGCGCGACCTGATTCATGCGATGTTGCAAAACGAGCACTTGGAGAATCTTGGATTCGAAGGCTTCCCGGCCGAGCGTGGGCTCTATGAGTCCCTCTTGAAGGGAACGGGATTGCATCGCAGAGACGAGAATTCGGATATCTGGCGCTTGCAGCCCCCTGACGAGCGGCACGGAGCAACGCTTATCAAGCTTTGGGAGGAAACCCGCAACCTGTTCTTCGACGGCTCCAAGCGAGTGGAGGCCGTTGAAATTGACAAGTTGTGGTCCGACGAGCCATTTGGGATTCGCTCCGGTGTCAGACCGATCCTTATGACCACCTTTCTCTTGGCGCACAAGGGGAACCTCGCGGTCTATAAAGACGGCATGTTCGTTCCCAGCTTGAACGACGCGGACCTGGATGAGTATTTGCAGGACGAGAGGCGTTTTTCGTTTCGCTGGGTGGTCGTCGACGACGAGAAGACGCGGATCCTATCCGGCATTTCAAAGCTTCTGGCCTCAATCGGCGCGGCAGCGCCGGCAAGCGATCCCTTGGAGGCGGCGAAAGGCTTGGTCGCCTTGGTTTTCCGCCTTCCTCCTTGGACGCAGCGAACTTCGACTCTGACGGAGGAAGCCCGCACGGTGCGCGACATCCTGGCCAAGGCCAGCGACCCGCACAGGGTTCTATTCATGGATCTGGCAGCTGTTTTCGGCGCAGCCAACGGGGCCGATTACGTCGATGCGTTGCGCGGCCCAATCACCGAGTTGGCGGGAGCCTACGAGGCGATGTTGCGCAAAATCGAGTCGAGCTTGCTCGAGGCGCTCGACGCGCCCGAAAACTCCTTGGAGCGCCTGCGCGCGAGAGCGGAGCTACTCAAAGACTTGGATGGCGAGTTGCGCCAAAACGCTTTCGCAGGCCATCTCGCGAAACACGACGGCAGCCTTGCGAGCATCGAACGAATCGTGGGCTTGACGGTTAACAAGCCGGGGCGCGACTGGACTGATCGGGACTTCGACCAAGCCCTCCTTGAAATTGCGAGGCTCGCCTTGCGTTTCCGCCAGTCGGAGGCCTTGGTGTCCGTGCGCGGCAGAAAGCCCATGACCGATGCATTCGCCGTGGTCATCGGGGCAGGCTCCTCGGCGAGGACGATCTCGCGCCAATTCGATCTTTCCGAACGCCATCGCGCGACGGTCGATAGCCTGGCCAACGAGCTGGCAAGCAGCCTTCAATCCAAGGGCTTGGATACGGATCTCCTGCTAGCCGCCCTCGCCCGCGCTGGCTTGAAGCTGACGACGGACGACTCCGCGGAAGTCGAGCATGGCTGAGCGCCACGTCCTCGGCATCTCCGGCGGCAAGGACAGCGCCGCTTTGGCTGTGTTTGTCCGGCACCATCTCCCAGAAATCGAAGTGGAGTATTTCTTTACCGACACCGGCAAGGAGCTGCCCGAGGTCTATGAGTTCCTGGGACGCTTGGAGGGCTTCCTCGGGAAGCCGATCCTGCGGCTGAATCCCCAGCGGGACTTTGATTTCTGGCTGCGCGAATACAACCACTTCCTGCCTTCCGCCCAGACGCGCTGGTGCACCCGGCAGTTGAAGCTCGCCCCGTTTGAGCAGTGGGTGCGTCCGATGCTCGCGGCCGGCGACACCGTCGTCTCCTATGTAGCCATTCGCGCCGACGAGGACTACCGCGAGGGATACACCTCCAAGCACAAGAACCTCAAAGTGCGCCTGCCGTTCCGTGAGTCGGGCGTCGACAAGCGCGGCGTGATGGACATCCTGGAATCCTCCGGAGTTGGGATCCCGAAGTATTACGACTGGCGCTCTCGTAGCGGCTGCACCTTCTGCTTCTTCCAGCAGAAAATCGAGTGGGTGCGCCTGCGCGAACAGCATCCGGAAGCCTATGAGGACGCCAAGACCTACGAGAAAAACGCCTTGGAGCACGGCTCCCCATTCACCTGGACCAAGGGCGAATCACTGGACGACCTAGCCAAGCCGGAACGGGTTCAGCAGATCATTGAAGACTTCGAACGGCGGAAGCAGCGGGAGTTGAGCCGCAAGCCGATCAACCCACTGCGTCCAATCGAAAGCATTGTCGACATTGATGATCTCTTTGGCGAGGACGAAGGCGGTGGTGCGTGCGTGGTTTGCCACAAGTAAGATGCGAAGGTCATCATCATCGGAAATAATCCTCCAAGTGACGAATAATCCAGGAAAAGAACATAGTGTTTAAGATCACGGCGCGCACGGTATTGGAACTCGGTTCGGAACTCATTAGCTCGGACATCATCGCCTTCTATGAGCTGATCAAGAACGGATTCGACGCTGGCACGAAGTCAGGCGTCGAGATTCACTTCAACATCGTTCTCCGACGCAATTACTACCTTTCGGCGCGCGAGCGAGCATTGAAGCCGCAAAGCTTCAGCCGCGAACTCGTCGAAGAGACGATAGACAGACTCAACCTGGAGGCTGCAACTCACATCCTGGAGTCGGCCCGCAGCATGCTCCTCGCTGCGACGACCGCCGACCAGTTCCTTTCTGCGCTGGACGATGTGTATGGGCTGAGCGACATCACGATCTCGGACACCGGCAGTGGCATGTCACTAACCGGACTGACGAACAACTTCCTGGTAATCGGGACGGCGTCGCGCAAGCGAGATGTTGAGAACGCGCTTAAGCGTGGCGACACCAAATCACCCTATTTGGGCGAGAAAGGTATCGGCCGGCTTTCGGCAATGCGCCTTGGCGACAGGCTGCGAGTTGAAACCGCGACAGTTGCCGACACGACACTCAATGAGCTAGTTATCGATTGGACCGAATTCTCTTCGATCGACGCGATGCTGAGTGATATTGAGGTTCGACCGAGAGCATGCGGCCCCAAGCCGGATTCCTCGTGGTCGGGCACCCGTATTCAGGTCGGTGCACTTTCCGAAGACTGGACCAAGGCCCGCGTCAAAAAGATGGCGGAATATGACTTCGCGCGCCTAACTGATCCATTCAACGACCCCAAGCGGCGCCCGCGTGTCGCGCTTTTTTGGAACGGAGAGCGATTGGACGTTCCGTGGATGGAAAAGGCCCTCCTCAACGCATCGCACGCCTCCATCAAGGGGGAGTATGCCATCGAAGACGGCACTCCTATATTGCGATGCGACTTGGTTGCAAGCAACCTCGGCTTTGAACACCCCAAGGAATCCGAGAGCTCCGTCATTCGCGCGCTCGACCTGCAAGCGCTTCTCGTTGGCAACGAGCGCGAGCTGCCGGCCAGCGCGATGACCTCTATTGGACCTTTCAAATTCGAGATGTATTGGTTCAACCGGCGTTTGCTGAGTCGAATCGAGGGCATCGGCGAACTGAAAGCTGTTCGAAACTTGCAAGAGCGTTGGTCGGGAATACTACTTTTCCGCGACGGCTTCCGTGTCTTCCCCTACGGGGACGATGACGATGATTGGCTCGGGCTCGACAGAAAGGCACTTCGCCGATCTGGCTACACCCTGAACAAAACTCAGTTCATCGGCAGAGTTGAGATTTCACGTGGCAACAATCCGCAATTGGTCGACCAAACCAACCGCGAAGGCCTTCGAGAGACATCGGAACAGCAGGTCTTAATTGAAATTCTTCATTACACAATACAAGATCAGCTATTCCGCTTCCTGAAGCATGTCGAGAGCCAATACAAAGGGCAAAAACTCGATTTGACGGAAGTAAAGGTGGAAGTCGAAGATCTGAATAAGCGTGCACGCAGCGCCATTACAACCTTACGCAAGTTGGCCCCGCAGGCAAGCGCGGAAGTTGAGACCCTTCAACAAGCATTGCTAGAGTTCTCGGAATTTGCCGATAAAGCGAGACAGCGCATCGAAGAAGTGGAGAGACAAAGCAAACAAATGGTTGAAATGGCAGGCGTGGGATTGATGGTTGAAATCGTTGCTCACGAATTGGCACGCGCATCAGAAAACGCCTTAAACAACATCGAGGCCCTTCGGTCTAAGGCCACGCCGCCCGACATCCAAACGAAACTTTCCTCACTTCGCGATCAAATGCTTAGCTTGAGCAAACGCATCCGAGTTCTCGATCCACTCAGCGTATCCGGCAGACAGACTAGCGAAACCTTCGACCTGCACCAACTGATTCGTGAAACGCTCACGGCCCACGAAGCGCAGTTCGCCCGACACCGCATCGATGTCTCGCTCGACCAAGACACCAAGCCGGTGAAGATTCGGGCCGTAAAGGGAATGATTGTTCAAATCCTAGAGAACCTGATCTCCAACTCGAAGTACTGGATGGACATGAGGGCATCGCGGGAGCCTGGCTACAAACCTAAGATCACCATCGATGTGCTAGAGCACCCGCCCACAATCGTGTATTCAGACAACGGGCCTGGCATCGCACCTGAAAACCGGGAGCGTGTTTTCAGGTCATTCTTTTCACTCAAGGAAAAGCAGAAACGAAGAGGCCTTGGGCTTTTCATCGGTCGCGAATGCGCCGAGTATCTTGGCGGAACACTAACCATCGACGAAACCCCCACAAAAGAAACGGGGCGACTCAATCGATTTATTCTTGAATTGCCGGGGAGCTCAGCGGCGAAATGAAAGAACTCAAAGAACTTCTCGAGAAGAGCGGCGTAAAGCGGGCTCTTGTGGTGGACGACGCGTTTGACACCATTCCTTTGGCATCGGACATGACGGTTGATGTAGAGGCCTGGACAAGATTTTTCGCGGACATTACTGCAAATGACCATGAGGTGCTCGAAGAAGTCTATATCGGATACAACGACACCAATGCGGATGAACTAACGGAACGCGATAATTTCACCGAGGCAGTCTGGACGGCGCGCGCACGCCTTAGCAAAGGTCCGGTTGATACACTTTTCGCGCGCTTCGAGAGCGATCGAAAGATGGATCTCTCGTTTGCGTCCGCGCTCCTGACAACGCTCGCGGATCTAGGCATCGAATGCGAAGGCTGCGGACGAGATTTCAAAGACAAGGCGATGGAGGCTCAACTCATCTTCGTCGATTTGTTCCTGAATACAGCCCAACGCGACGAAGACATGGACTTATCCATCGAAGGTCTACGTCAAGTGATCGAACGACGACGCAACGACCATCCGCTTGTGGTTTTGATGTCCCGCAGCAGCAGACTTCCCGAGCGACGCGTTCACTTTCAGGAGAAAACAAAACTATTCGAGACGAATTTCCGAATCATCAAAAAGTCAGAACTAGAGAAGCCCGACACTGTCGCCCGACTCTTGATACGGCTTGGAAGTCATTTCGAGGATTCCAAAAAGCTGCTCGCATTTGTCAACTCCTGGGAAGACGGCCTAGTCAGGGCGAAAGACAACATGATGGTCCTGATAAGAAAAATCGGATTGGCAGAGATTGCCCGAATACACCAACTATTACTATCCACTGAGGGCGAGCCACCTGGAAGCTACCTTGTGGACATCTTCGATAAGGTTCTGCAGCACGAGATCGAGGGACTCGAGCCGATCATCAACGCTGCAAAAGTCATGAATACCTTAGCAATGGAGGGCTACCCCCCTCCGTTCGTACCGGGCGAAAAGGATCTGCAGGATTTCGTCCAAAGATGCTTGTTTCAAAATCGCGCCCGCCTGTCGCTGTCGGCGTCAGTCGACTCAAAGATCGCATTTGGTGACGTACTTCGGCGCAAAAAGTCTCATGATGCTGAGACGAAAAATAACTGTGAAATAGCGCCGACCCATTACGACCCTCTCAGCGATGTCGATCATGATATGGTTGCGGCAGTCTTGACCCCGGCCTGTGATCTGCAACGAAAGGGCGCCAAGCGAGTTCTCCTCTTGGTAGGTGCACTGAAGCCGCTCACCGCCGCAGACTGGTCCTACAAAGACGAGGGAGCAAAAACGCCTGCTATAGAGCTGGGCGACGGCTCTCGCTTTTGGATTAAGTGGGATCTGAAACACATCGAAACGCTCGCCCACAGCCAGCTCGAATCTCTGTTGTCGACCGATGGGACATTCGACGTCATCGCAAGACTAAGAGAATCTCATGCGTTGGAGCTCCAGCAGAAATTGCTCTCGAACCTCGGGCGAATCGGGCTCGTCGCTCCCATGCCTGCAACGTTCAATATGCGGATCGAGGCTTTTGTCCCTAACATCGATGGCATTTTGACAAAGGCCAATATCTCGACATTGGACGACGGCGGCGTATGTTTTATTGGCCGTGACCCCGATGGGAAGAAGACTGAGGAGCGTCTGATCTTGACAGAAAACGCGTGTGAGGCTGTGTGGACGTATGTGAGCAGCCTGGACCCCGCGACCATTCACGAAAAAACTCGCCCTCTTGTGAAAGACGTGAAGTTCACTCCGGATGTTCTCCTCGCACTGGAACAGGGCTTGACTCTTCCAACAACTGCAGACTCCTTCAAGGACATAAAGGCTCCGTCTGGGAAGATTGTCGGCCTCGTCAAGCGTTCAGAGATCGAAACTGGTGTGGAAAAGCTAGAACGAGGCCAAATTCCAAAGGCGGCAATAGTCTTGTCGATCTACACACCTAAATCCCCTGCCCCCATGGATACTGAGGAGGGCGCTGGATCGCCCGTAGGAACTGACACAGTGGATATCGACGCCACAGTAGCGGAATTTATAAATGCGAGTTCCACCCCAGTAGTTTCTGATCATTTCGCTGAAACCAAGCCTGCGAAACCTTCTGCTGAAAGCACACAGTAGGACACACAGCTCATTGAAATCAGATAGATTAACCACAGACTCTAAAGCACTCTATTACTGAAAACGGGGGACGTCGGAGTATTTCATTGTCACAAGTAGATATCTTCATCGAAATCGATTTGTGACCTTCGGAACAGTAGCCAGGATATTGACCCAACTGTTTGCCTTGCTTCTGCAAAGCGTGTCCTTGGTCAGCCAGGCCTTTTCCACACTAAAATCAGCAACCTCGACAGCTCTCGCGAACTCATCCAATTGGTAATGTGCGAAGAACCGACCGTCAGGAGCGGTTTGCTCACCCCATCCTTCTTGGACTGATGCGAATAACGTCCCACCAGGCACTAATGCCTTTTTGAGTCTGCGGAGCACCGACTCTATGTCTGTTTTTGGAAGATGAAGCAATGATGCGCATGCCCAGATTCCATCAAACCTGCTTATATCGGCGATTTCCTCAATCCGACCAACGGTGCATTTAGCTCCGGAATATTGTTTTGCAATTTCGACCAGAGATGTAGACGCGTCAATACCGCAAGCCTGGTAGCCACGGTCTAAGAAGACTTTTAGGTCGCGACCTGCTCCACAACCAGCGTCTAGGATGCTTCCACCTGTCGGTAGCCGTGCCAAAAACTGGTTGTGCAGAAGCGACATATCCGCATCGATAGTGCGGTTCGCATAGTCCGTTGCATTGTCGAGGTAATATCGATCCGTCCCTACCAATAACGCCTTTGTCATTTTCCTGCTTCACCAGCCCTAACCATTCACGGCAAGGGATTAACTTATACCAGTCACGCCGGGCGACGACAAAAATTTCGCGCGCCACTCGCTCAATTCCTGGTTGATGGCCATGAAGTCCTGCTCGACCAAGCGATGAATCTCTTGGGGAAAAGCTGCCCTTCCATCCACGACAATCTCATTGTCGAGTGAAGAACCACCTGTTGTAAGTTTGGTCTTGACCTGGCAGTGTAGGCGCTCAAGAACAGAGTAGTGCGCAAGATACCGCCCAAACACGGCCAATAACTTAGATGAGCCCGGACGAGAATAACCAGCCTTCTCCGAAATCACTTTCGTAATTTGCCCGCCAATTTTTACGATCTCATCAAAATATTCCTCAATGCCGTATCTACGACCATACACCTCGTCGATGTGAAGCACGGTGCGAAACCTCTCCCAGCAACCATCCACACAAATTTCAAAAACTTGACCATCATCAATCCCCTCTCCTGTAGTCGCCTGCTGCAAGCGAAACTTTTCCGGGGCCTTTTTTACCAACACCACATTCATATGGCGATACAAACCGACTGATTGGCAAAAAAGCGCATGTAAGGGACCATAAAGGTCAGACAGCTGCTTGAGCTGCCATTGCGCAAATGAGTTGCCAATATCAAGCCCAGCCTTTTGGCGAGCTAATTCGCTGTCAAGCTGAGCCTTGTCCTTTGCTAATTTCCCTTGAAACTCAAGGTTGCGGCTGGCGATTATTACCGCAATCATGGCACCTACTATGGTCCCAAGGAGAGGCAGGATAGCCAACCAGATAGTAGTGGCAGCTGATTTCTCAGAGAGCTTGGCAATCCCTTTGTCAATCTCATCCAGCCTACCATTCACAAGCTTCCATTCTTGAGCTGTTGGTGTGCTTACAGACTGCGCTGGATTGGACTCCGCCTGTTTTTTTGTGGGCTGATCGACCCCAAAGGCAATTTGAGTCCACAGAGACATGACAAAAAGGGCGAGCAGCAAACGAAAACGTTTCATATTTCCTGTTTCCTAGGCTTAGTTGTCGGCGCCATGCCAGGATAAATTAGTCATTTCGGTATCTCCGTAGGATCACATTTCGTCTTGGCGGATTGCTTCTACCGCAGCAGAAATATCATCGTCAGATAGGAATGGGGCTTGCGCGAAAACCAAACCCTGTTCACCGTTGAGTTTGGCAGCTAGGTGCCCCTTGCCCAGGAGCAGCTCTGCTCCGGGTCGATCCAGTGCGATTTTTGAAGTTGCTTCGCTAGCCACTTTCAGGATCAGGCGGTTGCCCAAATTTTCCCGTAGCTGCATCGGCATGACATCCTTGTCCGGCCGCTGGGCAGCAAAGATCAAATGGATGCCGGCAGCCCGAGCTTTGACTCCCAACCGCTGAACGGCCGCGCTGACCGCTCCTTTGTAATCGTCATCGAGCATCCAGTCCGCGAACTCGTCATGGACGAGGAAGACCATTGGCAGCCTGTCTCCGGAAGCCACCTTGGCGTTGTAGGTCGCAAGATCCCGGGCGCGAGCCGGGGCGAACAGCCGATACCGGCTTTCCATCTCCTCAACCAATGCCGTCAGAACCTCCGTCGAGCGTTCCCGCGTCGTGATGATCGGCTCGCGCATGTGCGGCAGATCCTCCAAAGCCGCGTAGTCGACGCCCATCTTGGGATCAATCAGGATGATCTGCGCCAAATCTTTGGAGTTGGTCGCGGCGACATCCAGAAGCAATGCTTGGAGCAGCACCGACTTGCCGCTGCCGGTCGCTCCGGCGACCAAGGAGTGCGGCTCGTGCGACTGCAGGCCGCCGAACTCCTTGCCAAGATTCAGATACAGGAGCGCCCCGTTGATTTCTTGCAGGCCCAGGATGAACGAGGTGTTGATGCCGGCGGCGTTGCGATTGAGCTCGCGCCGAGCCCATAGATCCCACATCGAGATGGATTGGCGCTTTTCACCGGCAATGGTCACCACGATCTCACCCGGCTTGGGCTGGACCGTAACGAGGTTGATGGCGTGCGTCGTCAGAAGCTGGGTGCGCTTCGCCTCGATGTCCTCCACTCGAAGCTTGTCGGATCCGGCCAGCCGGACCAGGCAGCCGTTTGGGGTCAAACGAGTACCCAACACCGCGGCTTGCAGCCCATACCCATTGAGAGCCGTTTTCAGCTTGCGCGTCGTTTCCTCGGCCCAAGCCTCCCGCTCGTCCACTGCAGATGAACGGTCGGCCATTTTCGTTTGAACCAGGGCGCCAAGTTTCAAGCCGGCACTCGAACGCACTTGCTGGCTGGATGGCGTAGCCGCTTCCACTGGCGCCTCCACAATGGACGGCTCAACCACAGCCGGCTCGCTGGCGGGAGCCTCCTTGGCTTGCACCTCATCCGCGGTCTCGGCGATCGGCCCCAGTTGCTCCATCATGGCCGTCCACGCGACTCGTGGCGCCGGAGGTTTCACCTCAGCCGAGCTCCACGGATGATCGGGGCCAAGTCGCGAACGCAGCAAAGCCGGATCAGATCCATTGGCGTAGCCGCAGATCGACTCGCGCAGCTCTCCTCGCTCGAAGACCTCTTGAAGGGCTTGCAGGCCGCCTGCATCGGTGATGGCAATTTGCTCCGAGGCCGGCTGAGTGGCGCCCGGCTCCGCCGAATGGACGAACACATGGGAATACCCGCGCAAGGAAATGCCTGCCTCCCCGTCGCGAACCTTGGCCCGGACTCGTTCCAACAGTGGCGTGCAGCCCGGAGGAATGTCTGCATCCAAGAGCATGTCGGCCAGACGCGCGAGCCATACATCGCGATCCAAACGACCCGGATCTCCGAACAAGGCGGCTTGGAAGGTCGACAAGGTCGCCAAAAGCTGGGCCTTCGAAGAGCGCTTGGCCTCCGCTGCACCGAGATGCGAGACGTATTTGGATTCAACGATCGCAATATGCAGGCGCGGACCATCTTCGCCCTCCTCCACGCATAGGCCGAGGATGTCTGCGATACGGCTTTCCTTCTGGGACAGCCAGTCGGCGTAATCGTCGAGCAGGAAGAAGACGCTGAACGCTTGCCTGCTTCCCGTCAGAGCTTTGAACTCATGTTCGAGCAAGTGGCGGCTGAGAACCAAGCCAATCATCTCGCCGGCAGACACGCCCCGCTTGGCGGCCCGAAGAACGATGTCGCCAGAGATGGACAAGGCGTCCTTCTTCATCCGGCCTGCCAGTGCCGCCGTTTGATCGGCGTCCAGCGGTAGGGCCAGCCCGTCGAGGCGGCGCTTCACCAGAACTCCGAGCAGGCGCAGTTCCGAAGTGGAGCTGACGATCATGTTGCGGCCATTGGTGCTCGCCCTGCGGTAGCGGACGACGGTCACCTTGTTGGCTTGAAGCTGTCGTTTGTCGAGTAGTTCGTCGTAGGTGGCGACCCACTCGGCCAAAGCGTGCGCGTCATCGAGCGCTCCTCCGATCGCCTCGTCCTGCAACGAAATCCGTCGCGCGGGAAGGAAACGGGCATTGGCAGGCGGATCGGTCCGGCGGGCGACGGCGCCAACGGCTCCGACATACTCCCAGCCGGAGGCGGTCTGCCGCGGGCAAGTCAAGAAGGTGGTGGATTTGAGCTCGTTCTCCCCCGAGACGCTGCGGTAGGACCAACGCGAAGGCGCGTGCTCCAAGGTCGGCCGCTCATTCGTCCAATCCACCTGAACCCACTCGACGGCCGCCGTGCGTGAAACCACGTCATGCAGGAACGCGATGTCGAACGGACGGAATTCATTTGCCGATCGGGCCGGAGTGGCCGACGGTGGAATCACCGAAATGCGCAGCTTGGACATGAAGTTGTCCGATGTCTCGCTCACGACCGGAAGGTCGGGGTCGTCGCCCGATTTGTTGACCAATTCCGCATAGACCCGACGCAGCTTGGCTTGGTCTCTGTGGCGAACGGAGATATTGCACTGAAAATCGGCTTCCGTGTTCAGATTGGAAAGCTCGCGCACCGCCGCGAGCGGAAGCTCTGCGGCATCGGCGTTGTAGAGCAGGACGCTTAGGTTCGCACCCTCGTGGGGCTGCAAGCCGACATACCGTTCAAGCAATTCCCGGATCTGCTTCGCCGCAGAGGATGGATCGACGTCAGAAAATTGGTCCTCGGTTCCGCGCTCGGGGGATTCGAGCAAGCTGTAACCGTTGACCGTGCTGGTCTCCGAGACCAGATGCGGAGTCGCTCCGCGCATCACGACCCCGATTTCCGGATAGAACGGATGGGCGAGCTCTTCGGAAAACTCCCGGAAGAAGATGCCGCGGTCCCCGAACAGGACATCCTTGCCACCGAGCATGTGCGCCACCAAACCGGCGACGCGCCGGGTTTTGACGGCCAGAGCCTTCATGCGCTCCGGATGCCAGGGCGGAATGATCAAGCAAGCCTGAGCGCCGGAAAGCCTGACGGTCCCGATCGAAAGCACCTCGGAGACGAGCTTAGCGCGACACACGTCGCCTCGTGCATGCTCAGAGAGAGTCCTTAGCAAAGCCCCAAAGGACTCAGCCTGTTTCAGGACGGCCTCGCCATGCAGGCCATAGGAGAGGAAGTCGTCCAAGGCCTTGATGTAGTCTTCTTCGAAGCCGTTCCAGGCGGCGCGGATTTCGTTTCGTTGCTCGGCGGAAATGCGCCCGTCCGTCGCCAACTCGTCGATGCGACGTTTGATATCGGCGCGAAGGCTGCGCAGCTTGTTCGGGGGAGGCACGAGGGAGCCGGCGTCGCGAGAGTAGCTTGCCTCCAAGGAGGAGGTGTCCAGAAGGGAAACGCTTTGCACCCCGCCCTTCTTGCTGACGAGGCGTCGCGGGACTTCCGTGCAGCCGACCGCCCCTTTTTCTTTGAGCCGAGCCATGTCGGCGGCCAAAGACATGCCAATCGACTCCGGGCGATACGACCAAAGCAGTTGGGTCTTGTCCAGAATCTCCGTCGCCGTCCCCTTGCGCTCAATCAAGGCCACCTCGAACTTGATTTGGAGGGCCAGCTTGGCCAGCGAGGTTGAGGTTTTCAGCTTGTCGCCGCGAATCTCCTTTTCCTTGGCGAGGAACGCCGGGTGCTCGAACAACGGATCGGGCAGGCTGCCCGACCCCATGCGCTCGATGATCCACTCGACCTTGTTCCCCATGAGCTCTTTGAGGCCTCGGTGCATCACCGAGAAATACGCCCCGACGTCACGGTTGAAACGCTCCCGCCACTCGGTTCGGCCCTTGGAGACCGTCAGTCGAAGGGCGCGCTCGCCTTTCGGCTCGTCCGCCCCAGCGACCAGGCGTTGCGCGGCAGTCGCGAAGCCTTCGAGAAAGTCGTGACAGTCAATCGGCTTGCCGAAGATCGCTTTTTCCCACCGCGAGAGAAGCTTGGGAGCCTGCTCGATGTAGCGGCGATGCAACTCGAAGAACTCCTCATCCTCCTCGTTCGTTTCGGCTCGGCGCTCGCGGGCCTTGAATTCTTCAAGATGCTTGCGCCAACGCTCCTCGAGAACGTCAGCCTCTTCGCAGTCATGGTCGAAAAAGTGGATCGTGGAATCCGCGAGTCCCCTTTGCTTTTCCCGGGGCTTGTCGAAGATGAAATGAACGCCATCGACTTCCCATTCCAGCAGGGCGATGGCCTGGGCGGTCGGCTCGTCGCCGGCCGGAGCATTGATGAACGCCTCCAAAGCGACTCGGGCATGGTCTTGAATGGCCGCCGCGTTCTCTTCCAAGAGCAACAGCATCTCGGCGGCTTCAAGGGGCTGGCCATTGGGCTTGAGCCTGGACAAAAGCGGGTAGCGATTGACGAACAGCTTATCGAATGCCTTGCGCCATGGACCGGCGGCGGTTCCGAAGGTCCGCGCGCTTGAAAAGAAGGAGGTGTCCCGTGGAAGCCCAACCGCAGGCAGAGCCCAGCCAATCGACTCGCGGATCGGGTAGCCTTGCGTCGTATTCGCCTCGCTCAGCAAGGCGCAGAAGCTGCCGATCTGGTGCAAGCTGAGGTCAAACGAAGACATCATCCCCTTCAAGGCTGCCAAGAAGATCTTTCTATCCTCCGGCGCGGGAGCGATGGCGGTTACATAGCAGGTTGCCTCAACCCAGCACTCCTCGTTGGCTCGAAATTCCTTGGCCCCCAGCGCCGTAACGTGGCCGAGCGTGTCGGCGAGGTTGTGCTCGTTGCCATTGGCGGTCAGCAAAGCCTCCTTGGCGGTTCCGGAATTGCGCACGGCCCCTGCGTTCTGAGCGGTGAGGACGCTTTCAGGAAGCCCCTCGCCTTCGACCAAGGCCGAGGGGATGCGCAAGTCGACCCGAGCCGAGAGCTCCGGATTAGCGAGAATCGCCTTGACCACCGAAGCAATCTGCCCCGAGGAAAGCTTGTCTAGGCGAAAGAGCGCGGAGGAGTCAGGAAGCTGCCCGTCGCTTTGGCGGCTATCCGCGATCCGACGTTGGAGAATGTCGGCGCCAACGCGCCCGACGATGCGATCGGGGACCATCAATTGTTTCCTTCGCTGGCGAACGGATTCTCGACGAATGAGCAGGAGTCCGAGAGCCTTCTAACCAATCCAAGCCCAAGCAGGCGGGCTTCGAGATTTGAGCGGTTTTCACTGAGCGCCTCTTGGTCGACCAAATTCTGTTTGACCAGGTGCGCGCCCTCCGCGTCCCCGATGACGATGCCGTAACGCCGACGCAGCTCGTGCAGGAATTCGTCGAACTGCATGCGCTCGTCCACGACTGTAACCACGAGGGTTTTCAGGAGGCGATCATTCGGGGCGTAGCGGTTGCCGCGCGCGAGGCGGCGCGAGCTCAGACCGATGGACTTGGACCAAGTCGAGTGGATCTTCCCGAAATGCTGGTCATGCCGGTTCTTGGCCTTTTCCACGAGCTTGCGCACTAGTTCATCGCCTCGCAGGCGCTCATAGTCGTCATCGTCATCGCGGCCGGCCGGGGGCCATTGAAAGCGTTCGCGCATCAGCTTTAAACACTCCCCCTCGGGATCCGAAGAGTCGAGCGCGACCGCCCATTCGGGGTCGAGCTTGATCGATTCGATGAAGGAGACGACGGCCCGCTCGGAAACGGCTTGATGCGCTTGGTAGGACTTGCCGGAGAGCGATCGAACCTTGGTTCGTTCCCGAGAGATGATCTCGCAGACCATCTCAACCGGGTCGGCATCTCCGCTGTGTGCCTTGGCACACTCGAGGAAATACAGGAGCAGGTTGAGGCCGGCACTAGCGATTAGGTGCTCCAAGGCGTCATAGATCGGAATATCGCGTGACAAGATAGCGAGCCAGTCATCGCACATCCGGTCAAAGCGGGGATGGGTCTCGTAGGGCAAATAACGCTGGCCGATGGTCTTCGTCGACTCGGCATGCTGGGGCTCGCCTTGTAGGACCTTTACCAGCCGGTTCATCGGCGCACTGGCATCAAACAGCCTCTCGACCAGTTTTTTGCCCAGCTCTCGGCCATTCGAGGCTCGGCTGAGCATCAAATACAGCAGTTCGCCTGTCCGCGCGAAGAAGCGGCGGTCATTGGAAGCCCCGCCGGAATCAATGCGCAGATCCTCATAGAGCGCGTCCGGGCCAAACGGAAAGACAAATTTGGAGCTCCAGCGCTTGTTGCTGCGGGCCTCAAAGGAAGACGAGCGCAGCAGTTCCAAGGCCTTGGCGAAATCGTCGAACGTTAGAAACGACTTGCGCAGATACTCCATGTCCAAGTCGTCGCGGCCCGTCGCGTCTTGTTTGAATAACTCCATCCAGTCGCGCCATTTGTCCTCGTCCGGATCGCCCCTCTCCCTGACCGCCTCGACATACGGGTTATTGAACAGAAGCCCTCGAAGCCTGATTTGCTGTTGTGGCGCATAGCGCACATCGGCGGCGGGATCGTTCGCCAGCGGGTTGGCCCGATTCGCTCCCAGGACACTGAGAAACTCGAGAACCGTCAGGTGCGGAAGCTGCTCGTCATAGAGGCGGTGCCCCCAAATATGTTCGTCGACTGTGAAGTCGACCTTGTCGATATTCAGAGGCATCAGGCGATCCTTATCGTCGACGGGCGGGTGAAGCCGTGGCCGTCCTTTTCGATTTCGATGAAATTCAAGGTCAAGGCCCCCTCCTCCGCGGAGCCCTCCTCATCGTCATCCGAAGTCAGAAGCGAGCGCAGTCGCTCGGCTTTGCGCAACAGCTTGGCCTTGAAGGCGAGAAGATCCTCCAAGCACTCGTTGGAGAAGCTTCCCGGCAAGGCGCCTTCGGCTACCCGGCAAAGGAATTCGAAGCGCACGGGCGAGAGGGTGAATTGCGCCCCGGAGCCGGGAGCGTGCCCGAGGATGATGTCGAGAGCCGGCCGATCCGTCTGCGGATCCAGCTTGATGGCCATGCCGAGGCCGCCCTGACGTCGCGCCGTCGTCTGCGTGTCGCACAGAACACTGATCCGGGATTGGGTGAAGCCGCCGGAGCTGGCGACAAAGATCCGGTCGGAGTTTTCCAGCAACAGGCCCGTCATGACGCGATTCAACCCGCGAACCAAGCGGGCCCGGATCGTTTCGCTGACGGCCTTGCGCCCAAATAGAGCCTCGGAAAGCTCCAAGTAGTCGCCGGCATAGCGGAAAGCCGTCATGCCCCAATAATGGCAATCCGGCTCATTTTCCGGCAGCGTGAAAAAGAACCGACGCCGTTGGGCCGCCAGATGACTCAGGAAGTCTTCCTGGCCTCCGTCAATGCGCGCGGCCTCGTCGCCTTCGAGGTAATGCTGCTGGGCCGCGAGATAGGCGGCGGTGGCCCCGTAGACGGGGTCCGAGCCGACAAATCTTTGGAAGGCTTCGGACAGCTTCGCGTCGTCGGCGCCATAGACCAAGAGACCGTCCGAGCCGTTTGAGGTTTCCTCGCCGATGCCGAAGGTGGAAAACGCCTTGAAGACCGAGCGGTCCATCGCCCTTCGACGGGGAAGGTTCACGCCGAAGGCATTGTCGTAAAGGCTGCCCTTCTCAACCGCGCCGGCCGATTGGATGCGGCCGACCTCGGAACAAGACATCAGGTCTTCTTTGGCGTCCGGGTGCCCGAGAATGATGTTGGAAACCAGCGCCAGCAGGTCGCGGACAGGAAGATGCCAGCCATTCAGGCGGGAGGTTTCAACGAGGTCGCCGAGCCGATCGGCGAAGCGTACGCCATTGACCGCCCCCATCAGCCGATTGCGATTCTCGAAAATCGGGCAGACGCGTCCTTCGGCCTGCAGCGCGCAGCGCTTGCAGCTCTCCCATTCTGGATGACCGGCCACCGCTGAAATCACTTCTTCGAGGCATTGCCGATGCGCCGTGCGGCTCAAATCGTAGAGGGCCAGGCGTTCCGGAAGGCCGCCGGAGAGAAGAAAGGCTTCTTGGATCGGCTTGCGCAAGGGATGCGCCCTGCCTTGGCGAATGCCAAGGTCACGCAGGCGTTCGAGGATCTGTCCATGGTTCGTGGCGATCACCGCGAACTTGGCGTTTTCCTCTCCGAGCACGGAGCGCTCGAGCAGATCCATAACGGCATCGCTTTGCTCGTCGTTGAGTTCGCTCAGATCCTTCACGAAAACGGCGCTACGGCCATCGGTCAAATCCAGAGTTTTGACCAAGTCCGGCGCCGCCCAAGCCTTCGCGGCTCCACCGAGCGACATCCAGAGGCTTCGACAGTGGTAGGTCTTTCCGTCTCCGGCAGTGCCCGCGATAAGGATGGATCCAAGTGCTCTTGAAGCCGCCCGCTGCTGCATCGCCTCCAAATGTGGGCTGGTCAAGGTAATCGGCTGGACTTTGGCCCGATTCAGCGCGCCGGTCACATATTCGTCGAACAAGTTCAGGTTGTTGGGCGTCGGACCATAAGAGCGTAGAAATCGAATCCACGAACCCGCAGGGGGACTAGCGAACCCTTGGTCCGGAATGATGTGATGTTCCATGGCTAAATCCGATTCGTTTGGTTGAACGAAGCCGCACGGCCTCGCCTGACATCCGAGAGCCGGAGCGGCTCCGCACTACCAGAATGCGAAGCGCATTATAGCTTTGCTTCTAAATACTAATTTGCCAAGACTTCAACGATTCCCCTGGGTGACCAATAGATTTATGAAAATGGCCTTTATCTCGACTTCGGTGACTGCAAGGGAACTCAGCATTACAAATGCTCATGCTGAGTTGCCCCAAAATAATGAAATCAGGAAGAAGGCTTCAACGACTGGCTGTATCCGTGCTTAATCCCTGAAGAAAAGAAACCGCCGCACTCATTCTTGCGGACGCAGCCCTGACACTCGGGGGCGTATTCATTCTTCCAGCCCGAGATTGAGCGCACATTGGCGCCCTCGACGTCAGGACTCACAAGGCAAAGGGGGTGGTTATAGACCGACACCAGGATGCGGTAATGCTACCTGTGCCCGCAAGGGTGCTATTGGCCGCTGTTCTGCTGAATGACGGCAATGGCCTAAGAGTGAGCCTTGCCAAGAAGTTCAGCCCAAGATGCTGGAGGCCTGACGGTCCCCTAGCGGCAGCAATTCCACTGCGGCCGTTCAGACAAAGGTGGAACAGCAGCCTCTGGCAACGCTAATTCAGCGTTTCCCCTTCTGCTTCTCAATCTGCTCCGGAAGTTGCTCAACGACCACAGCAGCGGCCTTCCCGGCAGCAATTGCAGTATTAGCCAGAACTGTCCCAAAAATCTTTGCGCCGTTTTTCAATTTCTCACCTGGCGTACAGGAATACCTGAAGTCATCCAGCTTATCCCTCAGATTAAAGAAATCCATATTTCACCTCCTGGGCATCAAATTTTGGCCCTCAGGCAAGAACTACTCGTCGACCTTCCCACTGCCCTCGCATTCAGGACAGGTCACGCGCGTCTTCGAATCCCCACCACAGACCGGGCAAGACTCAGGATGGTCATCATCGCCATATTCCATTGGGCAAGGAATAACACCCTTTCCTTTACATTCCGGGCACTTCGTCTGAGCCATTACTTTTCCCCTTTAAGTCAAAAAAAATAGTCAAGAGCAGCAAAGCATCCACGACAAATGGGTCGTATATGCCGTGGCTGTTTAAGCATCATAGCGCCACGATTCGCGCCATGGCAAGGGTTTCAGTAAAGCTCGACAAAGACCACGACCTCATGCGGCTCGGCGACGCCGTACGCGCACGTCGTATCGCATTGGCGTTGTCCCAGGAAGCTCTGGCCGATATCGCCGAGATTGACCGATCTCACATGGGCAAGATTGAACGAGGCGAACGCAACGTCACCTTTCTCAACATTTTGCGGATCGCCAAAGCCATCCAATGCAAGCCCTCTGACCTCCTGACTGATGCCGGCCTCTAATCTCGATTGAAGCGCAAAGCGGCCCATCACTGAACCACTCCGCCCCCATCGAATTACACGCTTGCGCTGGATGATGCCAACTTTTCCCCCAACCGATCAGCCAAGCTTGGTTGGGATGCTTGGGATGGCTGGGACGTCTGTGCTTGTGAGATGGCATCCGAGTTTTCACCAGTCTCGGTAGCGCCGCTCTCAGAAAAGAACTCCTCGATCACGGCATCACCATCGCCCTCTTCAAACGCCCCATTGGCGAAACCCAGCCTGGCTGCTTGATCCAGGGCATCCTGATCAAACCCGGCTTGCCGTCGGCTGTCATCCAACTGCCTGGCCTGCTCCAGAATGTCCTCAGTCGACAGTCCCGTCCTTGGGGTGATATCAACGTAGTAGATCGGTGTACCCAGACTCTGCCGCGTCGACTTGCCGCGCAAGCGCAGCTCCAGGGCCAGACAAGACAGGCGATTTCCCGAGATGGCCTGGAAATACTGCAGGCGCGCACTCAATGTCCGGATACTGTTGAACCCCGTTGTCCGAAAAATGAAACTGCCGAGCGGATCGTCGCCACCGAGCGCGACGTTCAATCGGCCATAGGGTTTGCAGGCATTGCCCTTGGCTAGCGAGCAGGAATCCGGGGAAGGACACGGGAACGACTTAACCCCCTCCTCCGTCTGGCGTTTGCAGGTGTCGCCATTGCCAACACAGAGGGGCCGGCCGGTCGTCCGGTCGAACAAGCTGTATTCGGCCCGGAAGTTCAGATCAGGATCATTGAACAACAGGCGGATCGGGATGTTGCGAATCTTCTCGCCCTGCTCCTTTCTGAGGGCTTCATCCAGCGGATGTGGCAACCAACCCTCCCTGCCCTGAATCTGGCTAGTGATGGTGAATTGATCATCCTTCTCCGGCAAACGCTTGCCGTTCTTCTCGACCACCTTGCCGATGGAAATTCTTCCGAGGATCGGAGGGGTTATGGCGAGACCTTTCAACATATCGGTTGCTCCTGTAAAAAATAACCCGCCGGCCTGCTCCGCATGGGGAGCAAGTGGGGAAGGTTTGATTGGTTGGGTTGATTGGTTTGGATTTACTGAGATGGAAATACGTCAGGCAACCAGGAAGCGCCGGCTGCCTGGCTTGGTCAGGGCATAGCGTTGCTGGAACTCAGGGTGATCCTGAAGAAGACGGGTCACATCAAGCACCACGCTATCCTTGGCTTTCTTCCAGGTGACGCTGCCGGTTTCGAAACTCACTTTGGTCGCACTGCCCATGGCCTGTTGCAGGGTTTGCTTGAGTTTCGCTTCCAGCTTCTCGGCTTCGGCGATGCTTTGCCTGACCGAGAGCCAATCGGCGAAGGTGGCCGACAGATTGCGATCCTCGGTGAAGTCGAGGCTTTGTCCATCGTCTTCCGGATAGAGGCAACGCAGGGCCAGATCGGCCGACTCCGAACCATCGGCCGGGGGTGGCGTATCCGTCTCGACGTAGTGCCAGAACTGCCTTTCCAGTTCAATGAGGCGAGCGATCAGGATTTCGTCACGTTCGATTCGGTGAATTTCCAGATGCTGGCCACCGAGCAGCACCGTCACATCGGCGGCTTGCTTGCCGGTCACTGCCAATTGATGCATGACCTGAAGCTGGACATACTCGGGTACACCTTCCTTCCACAGTCGGGCACCGTTGATCCCGGCGGTCTTGCATTCGAGGATCTGGACTTCACTGGATCCGGTCACCTCACGATCAATATTGGCCAGCATCCAGGGCAGATTCGGATCGGGATGCTGGAGGACGGCATTGATGCGCCGTACCCGCCGGCCCGTTCGTTTGGTGTAGTGGGCGGCAACGATGGGCTCAAGGATGTTGCCCCAGTAGGTGGGACTCTCCTCGTCGTGGGGATCAATCTTGGGAAGATTGGCATCGCGACCGGTTTTCTCGAGCCAGAGTTCGAGTTGGGATTTGTAGGGGTTGAGGCCAATAGCTGCCGCGGCATCGGAACTGCCGATGCCTTGCTTGCGCACAGTGAGCCAGTCATCACGGGGGAGATCCTTGGTCTTGACCAGGCGCAGTGCTGGACGTGACTTCATGGGGTTGATACTGGGTAAGGCTTCGGGTTGCATGCTTTTACTCCTTCGAATGGCAAAATGCCCAGTTCAGCTATTGGCTGACTGGGCATTTGTGAGGGGTGAATGTTGAAACGGTGATTCAGGCAACGAGCTGCAAAGCCGACTCCAACGCCCGTTGCTTGAGGACCGCCCCCTGGCCGAACCAGGCGGAGTCCATGCGGTTCTCAGTGTTGCGGGCCCGACGTTCGTGATCGACGAATTCGGTCACGGCATTGAGTAGGCCCCAGGCGGTTCCCTTGGCTGCTTCCAGTTCGGCACCTTTGCCTTGGCCATCGTACAGAGACTGAACCCGTTTCAGGGCGCGTTCGTTGGCGAGGCCGGCTGATTCGAGATTGCCTGGTTGAACATCACACATGACGCGCAGGAAGTAGTTCATCGCCTCGTGGGTCTTGACCTTGCGTTCGGCCAAGGTACGCATGCGATACATGAAACCGTCCCATTGCGAGACGGCGATACCGAGTTGCTGTTTGACGGCTTGCGGATCGAAGCGGGTGCTGTGGGGCACCTTTATGGCCTGGCTGGCGCCATTGACTACAATGGTCAGGGTGTTGTTGCAGACGACACGGATAGTGGTCGGGGTGGCGGTGGTGGCCAGCGTCCCATCACAGGACGTGGCCAGGAGCAGGTAACCGTTGACCTGGTCGTTGCCTTTCAATGCTGTCGATTGGCCGGTCTTGGCCAGAGCCCAGAATTTCTTGCCCCCTTTCAGGACACCGGCCGTCTCCAGCTGGTAGCCGGAGAGGTCGGTGAGATCGCGGTAGAACTCGAGGACTTCACGGGGCTGGACGACTTGATAGCGTTGCGAAACGACCGAGAGGGCTTCCTTGCTGTCTGAGCGGTAGAGCACTTTCTGCTCTTCAAAGGAATGGATGGTGCCGAGAGTGCCGATGCTGTCTGCCATGAAGCGGACCGGTGTTTCCTGAATGGTCCAATCCATGCCGGCGGCTTTCTGCCAGGCTTCGATGGGTTGTTTGGCCGGGAGAAGATTGCCGAGGCCATGCCAGGGTTCGGCCCCGACGTAAGCCATTTGTTGGACGAGATGTGCCATTTGAGTTTCCTTTTAGAAATCGATGGACGCAAGAAATCAGCCGTGCGCAGACGGAGGATTCGATGCATTGGGTAGTTCAGGGAAAGAGGGACTTACAGCGCTGTCGACTGGAGGAGCGACAGGCGATTTACCGTCTATTCAGGTGAGACGGTGTTTGACGTCGCCAGGCTGAAGGTGTGACCACAGTCTTCGCAGCAGTAGTTGTCGAGAAGACGTTCGTCGATCACTTCACCCAGTTTGGCACCGGTCACACTGCCGGTTGCGGCACCGAACAGGGCGCCGAATAGGGCTCCGGCCAGGGTGCCGAAGGCGATGCCGGGCGGACCGACGAAGGCACCGACTGTGGCGCCGACTTCAGCGCCACCGAGAGCGCCGGCCAGACCGCTGGCGCAACCACCGACGCCCCCGATCACGCCGCCGGCATTCTTGGCCAGATTGCGGGTCAGGGTATTGGGGGAATTACATTTGGGACAGGATTGAGGCATACGGACTCCATTGGTTTCAGACTCTCACCTACTCACGAGCAGGACCAAACCCGAGTCGCTTACTTCAACGTTTTGAAGATACCGTTCGGATTTCATGTAGGTGATATAAGGCTGAAAATTTCTGGGATCCAACAGTGGGGACAGAGCTTCCGCAAAAGCGACAAAAAAAGCATGCAGACTTCCCCCAGATCGTGCTGTTACGGCGTTCTTCACTGATAATTTATTGCACATCGTCCACATGACGCCCCCAATGCCACCGGCGAACTCAATGCGGCGCGGAACGCCCACGGGACTTGACTTTCTCAAAACCTCCCGGCACCATTAGCCAGCGCTGGCAAAAATGCCCAGCGAACAATCCGCGGCAAGATTGCACGCGGGCGGCAATATCTGCCGTTTTGAACCGCTTCAGCGGACACAGAAGCCTTAGGGCGATGAGACGATTCGTCTCATTTTAGAACTTTATCCTGGAAATATCCTTGCTTTTCCGCGCTCATTTTGCGCGTGCGCCGTCGCGAGTACCGTTCTGGCAGCAGGAGATCTTGCCCTTGTGGGGCGCCTCTCCCCAAGGAGCCAACTCCGCACATGGTGACACCAGAAATTTGCCGCACTGTTGCGAGGACTCGTCTCAAAACCACCCAACCAAATGGGGAAGGCGAATATCGGTAAATTATTTTATAAATAATAAAGTAAATAAATAAACTAACAGCAAATTATGTGAACGGATTAACTACCCTATATTTTAAGTTTGAAAACCAACCATTCATTAAATAGGTGATTCATGACCACAAATCGACTATTTTTCAATAACTCATGCCACCAACACCCTAGCAGCATGAAGAAACCCGATAAAGATTCCATTTTCAGTGAAATTGAAGCCCTCGATATGGATGCCTGGCATTTTAATGAACACGGCAGCATTCGCAGCGGTGACATACCAGACAGAGGAGCATTGTTTCGCCTTCAAATTGCGATGGAGCTGGCAAAAAGCATCAAAAAAGCGAAAGGGATAGCATTTAACATCGACAGAAACTTTAATGGTATTGATATACAACCGGTCGGCAACACAGCCGAGCGCTTTTACAATTTCGTCAGGACAGTGCCTTTTTCAGCTCCAGTACACCATGCTATCCCCCCTGAAATTTCCATACTGGAAAACGTGGCCCAGGAAATTTGCCCACAGGGATATTCGTTCACCTCAAACCCGGGGTTGTTAATTCCGAACACAACAATATTGGAGGCTGATCTAATCAATTCATGGTGCAAGCGCACCTTCACCAAACTTTCCACAAAAGGTTCCACCGTCCAATCTGCAAGATTTACCGCGGATACCGAAAAGAACATTCGCAAAATCGCAAAGATTTTTCGTGAGATCAAACAACAGACATCCAGAACGTTCTGTCTCCGCTTCGATCTCACGCTCCCCAACCAGCAAGGGAAACCTTCTCTACAAGGTCAGATCTTTCTCAATCTCGCGACAAAGTTCCTGGATATGCTTAGAGAGGGGAGCAGTATGGATACGCCTCTCGCCTTGGTCAGCAAATTCGAAGTACTCCCAGACATCGGCAATCGGTTACACGTTTCGGCGATTTGGAATGCGGCGTTAGATTTTTCACCAAACTTCGTCCGAGAAACAATCAAGGAAGCATGGGCACAAATTTGCGATGGGCGGGGTAGCAATTATTTCTACGGCTTCAATCTTCCAAATTATCGGGGTTGGGGGGTTGGATTTGACCAAATTGAGATTCTGGAAGCTGCTCTGATAAATTTATTTCGCCGTGATTTCTTGCTGAAATTAGTTCCACAAAAAACATTCTCGACAATAGTCTTTCGCGAAATATCGAAACCGGCCCAACTATGACCGTTCCGAATTTGATGAATCAGACTGAACTCTTGATATGCAACCAAGCGTTGCAGGATCATTTCGATGCAATCCATTGTCCATCCGAGAGGCATGCCTCCCAAGGGAAAAAATACGCTGCGATCTTCAGCAGGATTGAGCAATTCGTTGATGCCGCTGTTGACGGACAGGTCCTTCCAATTCCTCCGATAACCGACGATTCAGCCAGACGAATGTTTCGTGTTTCAGGACCGGCGGAATCACATTTTGGATGGTTTCAGGAATATCTGAAAATCATTGAAATGCTTTTCAATGATTTTCGTTATGCCGAATCGGTTGAGTTGTTCAAGGCTGTTAAGAGCGAAATTTCTCGGTTACCCTCAGCCCCATCGTTCGAAACCGATGTCGGATTGCAAGCAAAACATGAAACGCCTCTTGCAAATATCAACTACTTCAACATTTTCGTCGAACATCTTCGAATTGTAGGTCGAAACGAGCGTTATTGTGAAAGAAAAAGGAATCGGCAGCGTGAATGCGATGAACGTTATCGAGAATATCGACAGTATGTCCTAGACCTGTTCTCCCAATGGGCGCGCTTGATTGTTTTGCGCCTTGATTTTCACTACGAAAAGCATGGTCGAGGCATCGTTGATCTTAGCACCGTGAGCAAAGACTTAGATCATCTCTTGGCCAACCGACGAAACAATCGACTATTCCGTGGGATGCGAGGATATATCGCCAAAATCGAATACGGCGTTGGGAGGCAGGCTCACATCCACACCCTCTGGTTTTTCGACGGTTCGATTAGGGATGGAGAAAGCCATGGTTACTTGGCGAAAAGCATTGGGGAGTACTGGAAAACGCAAATAACGAACAATTTTGGCACCTACTGGAACTCCAACGCCGATATTCAATTTTTCAGGAAGAGGAATACCTGCGGAATTGGGGATATCAATTATAGCGACAGCCTAGCCATTCACAACCTCAACGAATACGTGGTCAAATACCTTTGCAAAAAGGAACAGTTTGTTCGACCGGCGAACCAAACGCTCATCAAGTTATACCGCAGGGGGTTATTACCAAGACCCAAAAATATGAAACGCGGACGACCTAGGATACTATCTAGCGCCTGATAGGTGCCGTGTTCATATCGACAGTTTTTGGGGGGACTCTGTTGAATTCCTGCTTTGAAAGAATTCTTGTGAAATTTTTCACATGCTCAGGCAAATCGCTAGCCTGATGTCGCGGGCCGATGCTAGACTATTTCTGTTGGGCACGGCTTAATCTATTCGTGCAAGCCCATCCGAAGCAATCAAACCCAAGGCTCCGAGCCTCTTAAACGACAATCTGGCGACAAAACTTTCAGCCTCCTTGGAACGCTGAGGTTTCGCTGTATTTTTCGCGTTGGTTTCGATACCTTTTCTCTTCGGAAAACGATGTCAACGCGAAGTCAGTCTGAGACTCGCTATGACCGAAAAATACTCGTTGATTCGTCTCCCGGCACTATTGAAACTGACCGGGTTAAATAAAAGCACGGTTTACGCACGACTGCAGGAAGGGAGCCGCTACTATGATCCTAGTTTCCCCAAGCCAGTAAAACTGTCCACCAACGGAAGAATCGTTGCCTGGATACTTCCTGAGGTCGAGAAATGGATTGAAAACCTGATGGCTTTCCGATCCTGACCTGTTGATCAGTCAGCCCGCGTCCTTTGGGATTCGGGCTGATTTTTTCGAAATTTCAAGACCAGTCCTTGTCTTAGCTGCAGGATCTCCGCAACATGAACACCTATTCGCATCGGCGTTGGCCAACTAAAATCATCCGGTTGACTGGATAGTGAGGACCTTATGCAGACCTTGGCACATCACCAGATAAAGGCTGCCAATAAACTCCAGATGTCATTCTTGGCGACAACTCGCTGGTAAGTTGTCGGCCGTTACGGCTGGTGGACAGAGGTGCGGAGGTCGGTTCGTATCTGCAACTTAGTTGCCGTTCAGCCTTGATAAGTCGGAATGGCGGCTTTCTTATTCGACAAATGAGTGCTCAGAGCCCAATCCGGCCAGGAGCGGACGGTCAAGTAGCTACCCCACTAGCTGCCATAGATCCGATCGCCCATATTTTTGCAGAGTGAGCAACTTTGCGGTTGCCGTTCGCCTTCAGCAAAATATGCAAAACGAGGGCGCAGCGGACCTCGCCTTTCGCCCTCCAGTCACCTATCATGGGCATCCGCACAAGCAATAGGACGTAGAGATGGACAAGCCAACCCCGAAAGACAGCAGCACGTATGACGCCGCCCTTGACGCCATCCTGGACGCCTATGAAGTCGATCTGGACGAGCACTCTGACGCACCGCTGGGCAAGGAGACGGACAAGCTCTTGGAAGTGATCGGCAAGGTCTTCGGCCGGACCGTCTGCCAAGTCAGGAACGACGCACTGGAGAAATACAATCAGCGGGTCGAGGAGGCTCAATAGTGGCAGTGCTGGTGCTCCCCACATCTTTGCTCACACGATACCGAGTGTAATGCGCGCATAGGATTAGGATTCCCTACGCGCTTCGGCTGCCCCTCACTTCCACGGCAGGCCCCGAAAACAAAGAGTGCCGCGCTGCATGGAATACCAAGAAAGAATCTTATCCACCAACGAAAGAGCTGTTGAACTCCGCGCAATCGCGGAACAGCTCTTCGGGGTTATGACTTCACCATGGCGGTACGCTGGAGTGATCTTTCAAGATCACCCTCCCCATCTCAACTACGCTCCTGAGTCGTCTGAGGTGTGGATATCGTTGAGCCTACGCGCACTTGAGGATGATCTTCAAAGAGATTTTCAACTAGCTCATGAAATCTGTCATCTCTTGTATCCCTCAGTCGAGCCGCATTTCGCCGCGCCCCCGGAAACGACAGCGCTAAATGAAGGCATTTCAACCTATTTCTCTGTGGTGGTAGTTGCGGCCTTTAACGGCGAAGAGGCAGCGCAGCTTGTGCTTGACAGCTTGAATAAGCACTCCCCAAAGTATTTCAGCGCCTATCAACTAGTATCGAAGATGCTGAAAGGGGACACTGAATCAATTAAGAAGCTCAGAGTGATCCAGCCCATGATCAACAGTGTTGTCCCAGAAGACTTTCACAGAGCTGGCATTCAAGTGGGCCGAGAGCAAATCAGCGCATTGCTGTCGGTATGCTGACATGACCCCTGTTCCCTTTTCAAATGCGGCGAAGCCTAACTCTGCAATTAACCCGACCGGCCTGACGGCCGTCGGGTTATTTCCACATTAGGCCACAACCATGCCGGTCTATTTCATCCTCGACACCGAGAGAGAGCAAGTAAAAATCGGCCGCGGCAAAGATGTACGCAAAAGGGCCAAGAACCTCCAGACGGGGAATCCAAGTCCTCTGCAACTTATGGGTTGGATAGTCGTAGACAACGATGCAAGAGTCGAACAGCGATTGCACCAGGAATACCAATATCAGCGTGGGTTGGGTGAGTGGTTTCACATTGGTCCAACCGAAGTCTTAAACGAACTAAAGCGTGAACATGGTTTTGTTCCAACCCCCAAGGACTCCTTCGAGATCATTGGCTATGACCATGACGCTATTCCGGAATACTTGGGCGTATATGAATGGAACGATTTCGAACTCTACGAATGTTGTCCCTTTTGCGGCTGCCTATGTGGCATTCATGAACAAGAAGAAACAGGTATGTATCACTGCATAAACTGCGATGCGTACACCAACTTCGATTTTCTTAGCGAGGAGAGCTAAATGCGGCCTAACCCATCATTCCACCGATCCTGCGCGAAAAGCCGCGCAGTCCGGTAAATTCAGACGTTGGGCGTCATGTGATCTATCTTGGAGAAACTTATGTTCTCACATAGTGACGAGGAAAATTCTTGATATACGAGCCAATCCGTCAGCCACGTCGCCACCTATTGGACGCCTATATTTCGGTCAAGTTGTGTTGTTGATTGAGAAGCAAATGGATAGTCATTTGTCATCAAGATTGACTGAACAAAAAGCTATCATCTCACCGACTACTTCAATAGTTTTGACGTCTCATTACCTTCGGTACGGCCATCCGGAAAGACGCGCAGATAATCAAAAAGCTCTGATTGGTGAGCGCCAACCATCTGCCCAGCTTTTAGCCCGCGCACGTTACGTGGATCACTGCGGAGCATCCCTTTGATCTGATCTCCATTCCATTCGGTGACCTCGATCCACATCCATTCCTGACCGTTATCGCGGGTGGTGAAGGGAGCCTTAACAAGTAGATGCTCACCGGGCGTGAGTCCGCTCAGAAAGGCTTTCTGCAAGGCCGGCAATTGAGCACGCGCATGCGCGCTCGCGGCACGTAGGGCCGCATCATGCTTGGTGTAAACCACTTCATCCGGCTGAGCACCAAAAACGGCAATAACAAAATTGGTCTGGTGCTCGGTGACATCACGCCCTGGATAGGAATCGAAATTCAAGACTGCTAGTGCGTTGTCTGGATCCCCTGCCTCTGCCATGGTCTCCAGCAAACGCAGCCTTCCTTCACCTTTGCCACCAGATAGGATGCCCTCCGACAGGTTTTTGCGTATCCCAACATGGCGTAAGCCAGCGATCTTCAAATTTAGCGCTCCCTTGTCATCGGGTGGGCCTGCCTCGACAAGTTGCTGGGCCAGAGCGTTAATCGTATTGCCTAACGGACGATTGAGAGACCAGACACTATCGTTAATTACTAAGTCAGGCAGACCAAATCGTGCCATGCCCAAAGAGATTGCGCGGGTACGCCCAGCATTGTTGTAGGCATGAATTACGATCTGCTTGGATACGTCAGGGATCCCACCTTCCCACGTTTTTAGGCGATTCTTCTCCCATGCTTCTGGGGTGAAAGCTTCGCGTGTCTCGTCATCCCATATTATCGCGTCGTCCTGCTTTGCCAATTCGAGGATGAATTCTTCAGCACGCCGTAACCCCGAGGTGTTCTGTTGCGAAGGATGTGCGAAGCCAAGGATTAGTGCACGAGGTGCCTTCTGAAGCGCCAATGCCTGTTCTTGACTAATCCCGCGTCCAAAGTAGCGCAGAGATTCAATTGATGGTGGCGCATACTCCTTGGCCACGTTGCTGCTGAAATTTGCGCTTAACAAGGCTTGGCTTTGTGCCGTTTTGTCGAGCCTGTCCACGATTTTCAATGCGAAACGCTTGTCCGCAGCCAAGATACGGGCCGCTTTCGCAGGATCAGTCCCCGGCATCTTCAAATAGTACAGGCCGATGGCAAAGCCCACCGCCTTTCGCTGCCAAGCTTCAGCTGGGAAGGGCTGACCGGGCGCCGCATGGGCCAAATTTAGGGCGAGCAAACCTACGACAAGGAGTTTGATTCGATTAAATAACATCACGATTTGCCGTGTAAATGTTCCGGAGGAAAGGTGGAACAAGCCCGTTGGTGCCGGAATAGTCTATCAGCATTTTCTGTGAGGCATTTCAGGGCGAATCCCAGCCATTCGGCCAAGTCATGCCGAACTCGGCACTGAGCGCTAGAATTGCCCCATGAACAAGATACTCGCCGCCATCGCCTTCGCCGCCGACAAACACCGCAACCAGCGCCGCAAGGACGCGGCGGCCTCACCTTACATCAACCATCCCATTTCCTTGGCCAATGTCTTGGCCAACGAGGCAGGGATTGACGATGAACGGGTGCTGATTGCTGCCATTCTGCACGACACCGTTGAAGACACCGAAACCACGGCGCAGGAACTGGTCCGGCATTTCGGGCAGGAGATCGCCGATATCGTTCTCGAAGTCACCGACGACAAATCACTCCTCAAGGCAGAAAGAAAACAACAGCAGATAGATCACGCCCCGACCATCAGTCGCCGAGCCAAGCTGGTCAAGTTGGCCGACAAGATCTGCAATCTGCGCGATCTCGCCAGCTCACCCCCAGCAGGCTGGTCGCTGCGCCGCAAACAGGACTACTTCGACTGGGCCAAGGCGGTGATTGATGGATTGCGCGGCGTCCATCCTTCGCTGGAATACCTGTTCGACACTGCTTACAAGGCCCGTCCGACCAAGACACCCGAAGGCTGACCATGCAAATTGCCATCGAATCGATCATTCAGCTCCTGCACGAAACCAGCCATGGCGTACTGGGTACCCATTCCACCCAATTGCCGGGCTATCCTTATGGCACCGCCGTGCCCCTGGTTCTCGACCAAGAGCACCGCCCCATATTGTTGATCAGCGCACTGGCCGAGCACACGCGCAATCTGATGTCCGATGCCCGGGCCAGCCTGGCAGTCGTTGGAAGCGGCCAGCGCAATGTCCAGGATGCGGCACGAGTCACCTTGGTTGGGCGCTTCGAACCATTTGTTCCCGGCCAGCAATTGGTCGACCGCTATCTGCGCTACCAGCCAGCAGCAGCTCAATACCTGCAACTTGATTTCAGTTTCTTTCGTCTGAGTATCGAACGCGCTCGCTACATCGGCGGGGTTGGCAAGATGGGATGGGTCGAACAAGAGAGCTGGCGTAATTTGGCCGCACTGACACCTGATGAGGAAGCGGCACTGTTGGCAATGGCCCACGATTTGCCACCGGATATTTGCCTCCTAGGCATTGATGCCTACGGGCTTGACTATGCAGCCGCCGACCGGCAAATCAGAAAAAGCTTTGCCAGCCCGCAGCGCTACCCGGACCTGGCCAAGTCCCTGCCCGATGTTTTGTCAGGCATCGCGGCGCAACGGGATTGAATCAAGAATTAGGCAGGCACGAGAACAGACACATGTGCAATCGCTATGTTTCTCCAGATGAAGCCTCTATTGAGCGGGCATGGCATATAGGCCGACACAATCAACGACAATGGGCGGTGGAGGTTTATCCACGAGCCTTTGGTCCATTCCTTCGCGCCAATGCGAATGCACCCCGAGAATTGGTCGTCGGCGTCTGGGGACTGATTCCCGCCTCGGCCAAAACGTCCAAACTGACCTATGCAACCAACAACGCCCGTTCAGAGGAACTCAGCGACAAGCCGACCTTCCGGGATGCCTGGAAGAATGGGCAAAGGTGCATCATTCCAGCGATGTCCTTTGACGAGCCCAATTGGGCAACGTCTGGTGGCGCTTTTGCCGTGCCGATGGGCAGCCCTGGGGGCTGGCTGGCCTGTGGAACACATGGATCGACCGGACGACCGGGGAGATCGTCGAGAGCTACACCATGCTGACAGTGAACGCCGATGCGCATCCACTGATGTCGCGCATGCACAAGCCAGATCCAAAGCTAACTCCAGATCAACAGGACAAGCGGAGCGTCGTCGCGATCGAGCAACGCGATGTCGAGCAGTGGCTGCTGGGACGCACGCTAGATGCCGCTGGCTTACTTACGCCGCCGGCGGTGGAACTGATCGACGCCGGACCGGTTTAGAACCCCTCGATGCGACACGCCCATTCTTGGATGACCAGTTGCCGGCCTTCTCTTTTCCAGTCAATGATTTCCCAACCGTTCAGTTTGAACGTTCCTCCACGCCAGGAACGAATTTCCGGATCAAACAGCACGGCCAAAACATCGTCCCCGGGACCCACCATCGAGGTTGGTCCGTGTAGTTCTGCCGCAAGCCGTGTCGTGCTCTGGCTGACATGGCGATGATGAATGATCAGTTGGCCGGACAATTCCCGGTATCCCGTGCTCACTCGAAAGCCGTTCTGGCGGATTAGGGTAATCGTGACGCGCATCCGGTAACTGTATTTATGTACAGCAATTGGCGCAATACTGTGTGAGATTGGTTGTCGCTTGAATCTACGGTATTTGGAGTGCTGTTGTTCGGCCTAAACGGTCATTGGGACCCAGTGCTACCAACGTCTGAAAAGCGCAGATCAAGAGTCGTAGGAACTGGTTCGGATCGTATGACCGGCTGGCACCTCGACCAACCAGTGACCTGAACTGCCGCTATACATTCGGGGTCGCCGAACGTAGTCCTCTCTCGGCAAGAACATGTTCGGGACTTTCTCCAACGATGATAATGCTCTCAGGAGCGCCAAGCTGTATGTGTTTCATTGCTTCGGTCATCCCCGCCCATCTTTCGACATCCTCTTTAAGGGAACCCAAAGTCCTTCCCGAGCAAGTCGCTAACTCCTCCAAGAACGCCTCAAACCAGTGAGCTTTGCGCCCATTGATCGCGACGTTTGCTGTGAGTAACACGTTATGGAATTCGTCTTCGCCTAAGGACAAGCGAGCGTGGCTCATTAGCCGACGAAGCACCTCCGTGCAGTGAGACATTCGCAACATTCCAGACACAACTTCGCGCCAAGTGAGCAACGTCCTGTACTTAAGCGCCTCGGGAACAAACAGGGCGAGTCGCAAACTCATCCTCCCGCTGAATACTGCTGCGTCCCGCGCTCGTATTGGGAGAATGGTGGCAAGCACAGCACGTGCGCCAAGCGCAAAAGCCGCTGTGGCGACAGAACTATGTGATCCATCTATGGGCTGGGTGTCGCACGCGCTGAACATAACAATCGGTGGCATTTGAATCCGATTTTTGAGGTCCCATGGATTCAGGGAGGCACCACCGATAACCAGAGTGCCCATCCCCAAGGTCTCTTCAAATCGACCGTGACAATCAAAAACGACAATCGCTCCCTCGTAATCGTTCAAAGCTGCAACGAATTCCCCCTCGTTCTCAACGTCAACAATCCGATACCGTATCTTCTGGGTTGGCTCGCTCGTTGAGACGAAGCTTGTCGCTCGCTCAAATAGAGGTTTGAGATGATCGTCTGGCGCGAATGAACGAATGACGAGAATTTCCTCGAATCTCTCTTGTGGCAGCACTATTGGAGGTAGCGAACATTGCTGCAGGAACATGTTCCCAGGAAGCGGATTAAGGCGCGATGTGTCGTAACGAAGGCCCAACGGAATTCCGGCGGTGGGTAAAAGTTCAAGCGGTAGGTCGCTTACGAGTTTCATACCCTCGATTTGCCCGGCCCTTGCCGGCGCATCAATACGCTGGAGAAATGGTGGGGCGATTAGTGACCGCATCTTATGTCCTAACCTTGTCATGAGACGGGAGGTCTTCCACTCGATCCTTCTCTGCGCTTCAGCTCTTGTGCAGTCTGCGAGCATTTTCAGGTCGCCTCGAATCGAATTGAGCCGTGGTTCAAGGCGTAATACTGGAACAAGAGAGGCCGCCGCAAGCAGTGACAAGCCGGCGGTAAAGGTGCGCATGTCAGCCCCACGCACCTGGTTCATGGCCAAGTAAAGCTTTCCGACTGCAGGTTTGCCGAACTCGTCTGCCTTAACCCAATCGAAGTAGGTCTTCGCCTGCACGACTGACGCATAAGCGCGCTTGAGGTCTTCGCGGAGTTCTGGCGCCGACTCTTGGACTTGTGCCCTCCAGTTCTCGTAGTGCCCCCAGTACACGCTTGCTACAGCCAGTACGTAGCGGTGGTCCCGTGGCGCATTTGGCATGCCTTTGAGTAAGCGTTCGCGCTCTTCAGCTACTGCGTCAGCGCTTTCGCAAATTCGATTTATGTAGGTCTCGGAGCTATTTTCGGCCATCAAAGGCTGGCTTATGGGCTTGCTTCGGTGAAACTTCCAGCCGAATGCCATTAACGCGATCTCGTTGGGCATCACAACGTTGTGATGCCCAGCCTGAAGATGGTGCTTTCTCGGACGAAACTGCGGTTCGGCCGATATGAGTTGTCTTGCTTGGCGCACAAATACTTTCCATTCATCTCGACTGGCTAGCGCATCCAGCACTTCTCTCGTGTACTTGGAGATACCGTCTGTGAGTAGATCTCTTATGCTAATGCGGCCACTACCCGGAATTGATGACGCATGAAAAACTGGTGCCTCTGCATCCTTAAGAACCAAGTCAACCGCTTCCGCCACCGTCTCATCGTTGGTCAAGAAGACCTGAAACGGTGTGCCAACAATCCGATGGACTTCAGCAACCGCGTCGATGCTGATTGGAGTAACAAATGGCCAGATTCCCCGGAAAAGGCGCTGGACCAGCACAGAACTTCGATCTGTGTGAGGTTCGCGAATGTCGGCGGGAAGCGTTGCAGCCACCATTAGAGGTTCCGCTGCGGCATGAAGCCCAGGGGTGTACCACCCCAGCGGGCTCGCTTCCTCCATTTTCTGGGGCAGATGAGGAACAAAGTAGAACACCTTGAACCTACGTTCCATCGCAGTTGTTAGCGCGTAGGCTCGTCCCTCTTCGGGAGATAGTCCAGCGAAAAGCTGTTCGGATATCCCATCAACTGCGGATTCATTACTCCGTTTTCGTTTATTTCTTCTATTTGCCAAAACAATCTCCGTCACTGGACTTTCGCTGTTCTCCACACGTGTCTCTATGCCCAGCAATATATGTATGCAAAACTACTACCTTGTGATGCTATTTACATCATTTATCCAATCGCAAATGGATAAATGTATGGGCAAGCACAGCTTGGTTTGGTGTAGAGGCAAGAAACCTAGAGGGGGAGATGATGGCGCAGGGGCGGGTTGAACGTATTCTGATCTTGGCGAAAACATATCCATCGCCCAGCGCGCAGTACGTGGAGACCTCCTGTGTGGCTGGTATCAGCGAACATGGGAGTATGCGGCGTCTTTATCCTGTTCCATTTCGCATGGTCGAGGAGGGTAGCCAGTTTAAGAAGTGGCAGTGGATCAATGTCCGTGTCGAAAAGGCCAATAAGGACCATCGGCCTGAAAGCCACAAGCTCTACACCGACACGATCTCCTGCGGCGAGTGTCTCGATACAAAGAAGGAGTGGGCAGTTCGGCGAGACTGGTTGGACAAAGTTCCGTCCTTCGGCAGCTTTGAAGCACTTGAAGCAAGCCGCCAAGCAGACGGGCTCTCTCTCGCCCTGTTGAGGCCGAAGCGAGTTACCGGACTAGAGATCTCGAAGGCTCGCAATGCCGATTGGACTGACGAGGAAAAGGAAAAGCTAACTCGGCAGCAAATGCAGGGCGATCTTTTTTCGGAAGATGAGGCCAAGAAGCAGGTGAAGGAATTACGAAAGGTGCCTTTCGACTTCTATTACCGCTATGTCTGCGATACGCCAGAAGGTGAGCAAGAGCACGTCCACAAAATCGTGGATTGGGAGGCTGGAGCCCTATATTGGCACTGTCGGCGAAGTCATGGTCCGAACTGGGAAGCCCCGTTTCGGGAGAAGCTCGGGGGAGAACTCTTGGGGAAAGAACTGATGTTCCTGATGGGTAACCAGCACCGGTTTCAAAACCAGTGGCTGATTATCAGCCTAGTCTATCCGCCTAAGCGAAAACCGCCCGCGGAGACGCCACAGGGCTCATTGTTCTAGCCCCCTTTGCTTTGATGTGCTCTATCCCCGCACCGCTGCAGTCCCGGATAGCATTTGCCACGAGTGATCGATGGCAGAAATTGTAGTCAGCTTCGTAGCACATCAATGCACAATTAGATGAGGCTACCAGACCGGCCAACTCGGCTATCGCATTTTCTTGAGTCTTCAGGTGAGCCAGGAAGCCTTCTGTGTAGCGTGCCCAGTTGCTATCGTCTCGATAGCGTTCCCGTACAGGCTTCGGGCAGCCCAGTGCGGCCATGTGGAGATACTCATAACCCGAAAGGTTCAGAATATTGCCAAGCGCCTTCTTCGAAAACCCGGGCTTGCGGGAGAGGGGCAGTTCGCGGATGTCCACTACGGTCTCGATGCCGTGTTCGCTAAGCAGTGACACGAACGCGTCGATGTCGATTCCCTCGTAACCAATCGTAAATACAGTCATTTTTTGAGTCCCCTGAACGCGCCAGTCTACCGGACGAGCATAGGGTATGACGAGCCCTGATTCGATCTAAATTGATGCATTTCGTTCCATTAGGCCGGTAATCAGTAAGGCAGCCCGTGGAGGGAAAGAAGGTGCATTCGTGACTCCTCAGTGCTGCCACCGTCAGCAATCGGCCTCTCTCCTGACATATCGCTGGATGCGTCCCAGCGGCAGAAAAGGCCGAGTTGTGTGAATTCGCCTTCCGGTAGCTTACTGAGCGCACAAAATGACTATGTAGCTAGGTTCAAGGCCTTTATGCCACATTACCTACCAATGGGATTACCTCCGCCCCCACCTTCAGCTTGTCGAGATAATCCGCCCACTTCTGCATCATCACTCTGCGCTCCTTAAGAAACTTGGTCCGGTTGTATGCCGTACCCAAAGCATCCGGAACGCTATGGGCCAATTGATGCTCAATAACTACAGGATCAAAGTGTAGTTCTTCGTGGAGAATCATCCGAGCCATGGCACGAAAACCATGCCCAGTCATGTCCTTCTGGGTGTCATACCCAAGACGACGCAACGCCGCGTTAACGGTGTTTTCAGACATTGGCCGCTGAGGATCTCTGCCGGCAAAGACATACCGCCCATGTCCTGTCAGAGCAAAAATATCCTTCAGTATCGTCACTGCCTGCGATGCAAGAGGAACCAAGTGTGCAGTGTTGGTCTTGGAGACGATATATCGCCACTCGCCTGCCTCAAGGTCAAATTGCGACCACTCAGCAGTACGCAACTCACCAGGGCGAACAAAAAATAGAGGAGAAAGGCGTAAAGCACAAAGAACGACATAGCTCCCCTTGAACTCATCAAATGAATGAAGCAATTTAGCGACACCGGCTGGATCAATAATCGCTGCAAAATGCCTACCCTTTACAGGAGGCAGGGCCCCTCTCAAGTCAGATGAAGGATCTCGTTCACACAGGCCATGTGCGACCGCATACCTGAAAATCTGGCTACAGTTCTGTAGCGCACGATGCGCGGTTTCCAAGACGCCACGGCTTTCGATTTTCTTGATTGCACGAAGCAACTCTGCTGCTTTGATTTCGCCGACCGGACGATCACCAAGCCAGGGAAACACATCTCTTTCTAGCCGGCGAATAATTTTAACGGCATGGCTAGAAGCCCAATTCGGCGAAAACTTGGCAAACCACTCCCGAGCAACAACCTCGAAGCTGTTTTCTGAGCGCTCATATCGTGCTGCCTTCTGAATTTTTCGATTTTCACCAGGATCGATACCTTCAGCAAGCAAGCGCCGAGCTTCATCGCGCTTGTCTCGTGCTGCCTTCAATCCGACCTCTGGATAGACGCCCATCGAAAGCGTCTTTCTCTTGCCGGAGAAGCGGTAATCCAGTCGCCACCACTTGGCCCCACTGGTATTCAGGAGCAAATACAGGCCGCCGCCGTCAGCCAATTTAATAGGCTTTTCTGTCGGTTTTGCGTTGCGAATAGAGGTATCGGAGAGCGACATGACGGTAACACCTTTGCGGTGATGATGAGTTACCGTCAAATCTACCGTCACTTACCGTCGGATTGCAATAGACCTGATCGGACTACCTTGGACGCGAAAAAGGCCAGAACCCTTGTGTTTGCTGGGGTTTCTGGCCTTTTTCGGACTGCTTAAAACTAAATTTTGGTGGCCAATCGCGGAATCGAACCACGGACACGCGGATTTTCAATCCGCTGCTCTACCAACTGAGCTAATTGGCCAAACGAGGGCGCATTATAGCGATGTCACCGCGCCTCTGCAACCGCCAGCGCGGTTTTTGAGGACTCAAGGACCGATTGGCGGTGACTGACGGTAGAGTTCCGAGAAGTCGTCCGGTGGCGGCGGTGGTGGAACCGGGGGATGCCAGGTGGCGAAGGCGATGCGCGCCACGGCGCCACGGCCGCGCGGATTCGGCCGCAGGCTGGCGCGGGAATCATGCTGCATGGCAATTTCCTGAACGATGGCGAGTCCCAGGCCGCTGCCTTCGGTCGTCGCGTCGTCGGCCCGATAGAAACGCTCGAAGACCAGTTCGGCCTGTTCTTCGCTGATACCAACTCCGTCGTCCTCAACTTCCAGCAGCACCGTTGCCTGATTGGCGACGATCCGACAGGTGACGTGGCCGCCAGCCGGCGTATAGCGCAGGGCATTGTCGACGAGGTTCTTGGCGAGTTCCTGCAAGAGGAACGGATTGCCGGAAATCATCGCCGTTTTGTCGGATTCAAACCCGAGATCGATATTTTTCTCGATGGCCACCGGCACCCACTCGGTCACCACATCGCGGATCAGGTCGACCAGATCGAGCGGTTCGTGCTTTTGCTGGGCAGCTTCGCCACCCTCGGTGCGCGCCAGGGTGAGCAGTTGGTTGATCAACCGGCCGGCGCGATCGACGCCGGTGGCGATCTGCCGCAAGGCATGGCGCAGCGCCTCGGGATCGGTTTCGCGCATGGCGAACTGGGCCTGGGTCTTGAGGCCGGTGAGCGGCGTGCGCATTTGATGGGCGGCATCGGCAACGAAGCGTTGCTGCGCCGAAACGCTGCGCTGTACGCGGTCGAGCATTTCATTGAAAGCCTCGACCAGGGGTTCAAGTTCTTCGGGAACCCGCCGGGTGGCGATCGGCGACAGGTCGTCCGGCTCGCGCGCCTCGATGGTCTGGCGCAGGCGGGTCAGCGGGCGCAGGCCGCGCGACAGACCGAACCAGACGAGCATGACGGCGAGCGGAATGATGATGAACTGCGGGAGGATCACGCTGGCGACGATCTTGTTGGCCAGCTGACTGCGCTTTTCGGTTGTCTCGCCAACCTCGATGAGCACCCATTGCGCCCTGGCCATCGTCGGCTCGGCCAGGTAGGTGTAGGCCATGCGCAGGTCCTGCCCCTTGAACTCGGCGTCGCGCATGTAAACCTCACCTGGCACGATCGCGTCGGCAAGCGGCATGGCCGAGGCGGAGACGGAGGCTGGCAGATCCTTGTCCCCAGCCAGGAATTTGCCGCCGGCACCGAGAACATGGAAATAGACGCTGTCGGTTTCGTCGGCCCGCAACATTGCCCGGGCCGATGCCGGCAGCGACAGCAAGGGCTTGCCGTTGACCAGCTTGACCTGTCGGGCAATGGCCGTGACGTGCTCGCGCAATGCCTGGTCGTAGGGATAGTTGGCGACGTTGTTGGCGAAATAATGGGTGAAGGCGATGCTGAGCGGCCAGACGAACAGCAGCGGCGCCAGCATCCAGTCGAGAATCTCGCCAAACAGCGAGCGCTCGGTTTCGGATACCGGGGCCGGCGAACTATTCTCCCTGCGGTCGCTCAAGACAGTAACCCAGGCCGCGAACGGTGGCGATCTTCACCCCGCCGGCTTCGATTTTCTTGCGCAGTCGATGGACGTAGACCTCGATGGCGTTGTGGCTGACCTCTTCACCCCAGCCGCAGAGGTGATCGACCAGTTGGTCCTTGCTGACAAGGCGCCCCATGCGACTGAGCAGCACTTCGAGCAGGCCGACTTCGCGAGCGGAAAGGTCGAGGGTTTCACCATTGACCTGGGCGACACGGCCAACCTGATCGTAGGTCAGCGCCCCGCACTGGATGGTCGGCGAGGTCCCGGCCGAACGGCGGGTCAAGGCCCGTACCCGCGCTTCGAGTTCGGGCAGTTCGAAGGGCTTGACCATGTAGTCGTCAGCCCCGAGATCCAGCCCCTTGACGCGATCCCCCGTCCCGTCGAGGGCGGTCAGGATGAGTACCGGCAGTTGCGAGTTGCGTGAGCGTATGCGCTTGAGGACCTCAAGCCCGGACAGCTTCGGCAAGCCGAGGTCAAGAATCAGCAGATCGTAGGCAACGGTAAGCAGCGCATTGTCTGCATCGAGCCCGTTGGGCGCCCAGTCTACGGCATAGCCGCCCTGACGCAGCGAGCGGGAAAGGCCATCGGCGATGATGGTGTCGTCTTCAGCAATAAGAATGCGCATGTGTCCGTTTTGGCCAGTGACCGCGTAAGATTTCTGTAAGCCTGTCGCATTATTCTGTTCGGGCTGTTCTCCTTTTATGGTCTTCGGAGTACGCGGTTCAAACCGCTACTCAGGGGGTTACCCGACCTGCACTGGGCAACCCCCTACCGTTTTTTTCCCTCGCCCAAGCCTCGCAGTCTATCAAAGAAACCGCCCTGCGATTTCCGCAGTGCACAAGCGCGTCCGCGTTTTCGCGATGGCGGCACCAGATACCGGCCCTCCACGGTCAACCGGAAAAAAGGCCCAAAATTGAAGACGAAAAAAAGCCCGGGAAACCCCGGGCTTTTTGCCGACGACGGTATCGTCCGATTAGTGACCGCTGGCGCCGGATGCACCGAGACCGGTTTCCGAACGCAGTTGTTGCGACGGATACAGGGCACGTTCCTTCTGGGCCTGGGCGGAGTTGTCGAGAATGGACACCAGCCAGATCGTGAAGAACGCGGCGGTCATCGAGAAGATGGCGGCCGAGTTGTACGGGAACCAGGCGGAACCCTTCGGATTGTGCATGACCGCTTCCCAGACGCTGGCCGAGCCAATCGTCAGGATCACCGCCGAGGCCAGACCGACGAAGCCACCGGCCACGGCACCACGGGTGGTGCAGTTCTTCCACAGCACGGACATGAAGAGCACCGGGAAGTTGGAGGAGCAGGCGATGACAAAGGCCAGCATCACCATGTAGGCGACGTTTTCCTTTTCGAAGGCAATACCGAGAACCACCGCCAGGACACCGAGACAAACGGTGGTGATCTTGGAAACGCGCAGTTCCTGTTCGGAAGAGCAGCCCTTGTTGAAGACGGAAGCGTAGAGGTCATGCGACACGGCAGAAGCACCGGACAGGGTCAGACCGGCCACCACGGCGAGGATGGTAGCGAAGGCCACGGCCGAGATGAAGCCGAGGAAGAGGTCACCGCCAACGGCCTTGGCCAGATGCACGGCGGCCATGTTGCCACCGCCCTTGAGGCCCTTGGCGAGTTCGCCACCGACGTAGAAATCGGTCGGGTTCTGCACCAGGTTGGTGATGGCGCCGAAGCCGATGATGAAGGTCAGGATGTAGAAGTAACCGATCCAGGTGGTCGCCCAGGCAACCGACTTGCGGGCTTCCTTGGCGTTCGGCACGGTGAAGAAGCGCATCAGGATGTGCGGCAGACCGGCAGTGCCGAACATCAGGGCCATACCGACGGAAATGGCCGAGATCGGATCCTTGATCAGGGCACCCGGCGACATCAGGGCGTCGCCCTTGGCGTGGACTTCAACCGCCTTGGTGAACAGCGCTTCCGGCGAGAAGCCGAATTGCAGCAAAACCGAGACCGCCATGAAGGTGGCACCGGCCAGCAGCATGCAGGCCTTGATGATCTGCACCCAGGTCGTCGCGGTCATGCCGCCGAACAGCACGTACATCATCATGACGATGCCGACCATGACTTCGGCGTAGATGTATTCCATGCCGAACAGCACCTTGATCAGCTGACCGGCACCGACCATCTGCGCGATCATGTAGAAGGCGACGATGACCAGCGAAGCGGAAGCCGCGAAGATGCGCACCGGGGTCTGGGCGAAACGGTAGGAGGCGACGTCGGCGAAGGTGAATTTGCCGAGGTTGCGCAGGCGTTCGGCCATCAGGAAGGTGATGACCGGCCAGCCGACCAGCCAGCCGATCGAGAAGATCAGGCCGTCGAAGCCGTTGGCGAAGACCAGGCCGGAAATACCGAGGAAGGACGCGGCGGACATGTAGTCGCCGGCGATCGCCAGGCCGTTCTGGAAGCCGGTGATGCCGCCACCGCCGGTGTAGAAGTCAGCCGCCGACTTGGTCTTGGCGGCAGCCCACTTGGTAATGAACAGCGTGGCACCAACGAAGATGGCGAACATGACGATCGCCGTCCAGTTGGTTGCCTGCTTGGTCGTGTTGCCGAGGTCGGCACCAGCGGCGATGGCGCCACCGGCCAGGGCCAGCGCCAGAAGGCCGGCGAGAATTTGGGTGAATTTGGTCATCTTATTTCCGTGCCTCCTTGATGAGCGCCTCGTTGATCGCGTCGAATTCGCCATTGGCGCGGCGGACGTAGATCCAGGTCAAAAGAATCGTGAAGGCGATGACGCCGACGCCGATAGGCACACCGATGCTCATGGTGTACCCCGCGCCGATCTTCGTAGCCAGGAATTCTTTGTCGAAGGCGACCAGCAGAATGAAGCCGTAATAAGCGGCAGCACTGATAATGGCCATGATGATGGAGTATTTGCTGCGCATGGCGACAAACTCCAGGAATTTCGGATTGGCGGTAATCCGGTCCAGAACGTTTTGCATTGACTTGCTCCTCAGGATTTTGGTTATAGAGGTGTATTGCTGCGGAGCGTAATTTAGTTTGGACTACTTACTGGCAACTTACAGGGCATAACAAAAGCAGCTGCCAGATCGCCTTGATTTTAAAGAAAAAAGCCCCGCACAAGGCGGGGCTCTTCAAAGCAGTGAAGCTTGTTCGGCGGAGGATTACATCCCCATGCCGCCCATGCCGCCCATACCACCCATGCCGCTCATGTCAGGCATGCCGCCGGCCGGCTTGTCTTCAGCCAGTTCAGCAACCATGCATTCGGTGGTCAGCATCAGGCCGGCCACGGAAGCAGCGTTCTGCAGTGCGGTGCGGGTCACCTTAGTCGGATCCAGCACGCCCATTTCGACCATGTCGCCGTACTCGCCGGTGGAAGCGTTGTAACCGTAGTTACCCTTGCCACGCTGCACCTTGTCGACCACGACAGACGGCTCGTCACCGGCATTGGCGACGATTTCGCGCAGCGGCTGTTCCATGGCGCGCAGCACGATCTTGATGCCGGCGTCCTGGTCGTGGTTGTCACCCTTGAGCTTGCCAACGGCAGCACGGGCGCGGATCAGGGCGACGCCGCCGCCGGCGACGATACCTTCTTCCACGGCAGCGCGGGTAGCGTGCAGGGCGTCTTCAACGCGGGCCTTCTTTTCCTTCATTTCGACTTCGGTGGCGGCGCCAACCTTGATGACGGCAACACCGCCAGCCAGCTTGGCAACACGTTCCTGGAGCTTTTCCTTGTCGTAATCGGAGGTCGCTTCTTCGATCTGGATGCGGATCTGCTTGACGCGAGCTTCGATCGAAGCAGCTTCGCCGGCACCGTCGATGATGATGGTGTTTTCCTTGGCGACTTCGATGCGCTTGGCCTGGCCGAGGTCCTTGAGGACAGCCTTTTCCAGGGACAAACCGGTTTCTTCGGCGATGACGGTACCGCCGGTCAGGATGGCGATGTCTTCGAGCATCGCCTTGCGACGGTCGCCGAAGCCCGGAGCCTTGACAGCAACGGTCTTGAGGATGCCGCGGATGTTGTTGACCACCAGGGTAGCCAGGGCTTCGCCATCGACATCTTCAGCGATGATGAGCAGCGGACGACCGGCCTTGGCGACTTGCTCGAGGATCGGCAGGAGGTCGCGGATGTTGGAAATCTTCTTGTCGAAGAGCAGGACAAACGGGTTTTCCATCAGCGCTTGCTGCTTGTCGCTGTTGTTGATGAAGTACGGCGACAGGTAGCCGCGGTCGAACTGCATGCCTTCGACGACGTCGAGTTCGTTGGCCAGGGACTTGCCGTCTTCAACGGTGATGACGCCTTCCTTGCCGACCTTTTCCATGGCATTGGCGATGATTTCGCCGATGTCGGCATCGGAGTTGGCGGAAATGGAACCGACCTGGGCGATTTCCTTGGTCGTCGTGCACGGCTTGGAGAAGCCCTTCAGTTCGTCGAGCGTGGCGGCAACAGCCTTGTCGATACCGCGCTTGAGGTCCATCGGGTTCATGCCGGCGGCAACGTACTTCATGCCTTCGCGGACGATGGCCTGGGCCAGCACGGTGGCGGTGGTGGTGCCGTCACCGGCGATGTCGGAGGTCTTGGAAGCGACTTCCTTGACCATCTGGGCGCCCATGTTGGCGAACTTGTCTTTCAGTTCGATTTCCTTGGCGACGGAAACGCCGTCCTTGGTGACCGTCGGGCCGCCGTAGGAACGCTCGAGCACGACATTGCGGCCCTTGGGACCGAGGGTGACCTTGACTGCGTCAGCCAGGACATTGATGCCTTCGACCATGCGGGCGCGGGCGGAATCACCGAATTTGACTTCTTTAGCTGCCATTTAATAGCTCCTGAATTTTGATCATTTTTCCCGGTTGACCGTAGGATCAGCCGGCATTTCGCGGCGGGCAGAAATTACTTCTGCAGAACGCCCATGATGTCTTCTTCACGCATGACCAGGACTTCCTGACCATCGACCTTGACGCCCTGGCCGGCATATTTGCCGAACAGAACGCGGTCGCCAACCTTGACGTCCAGGGCGATCTGCTTGCCGTTGTCGTCGCGCTTGCCCGGGCCGACAGCCAGAACTTCGCCCTGATCCGGCTTTTCGCCGGCGGAATCGGGAATGACGATGCCGGAAGCGGTGGTGCGCTCGGCTTCAACGCGCTTGACGATCACACGGTCGTGCAAAGGACGGATATTCATAAATCTGACTCCTGAAATTGAATTGCAACACTCGGAAAATGGGCCGACCACGCCTGAACGTGGATTCGGGACCGGAGCGGGCGGGTTATTAGCACTCGTCGCCGGTGAGTGCTAATAATAGGGGCGGGGCACGGGTATTTCAAGGGGGGACCACGACAGTCTGCGTAAAAACCCCCGAACCGGCCACACAAGCCATTGAAATGATTAAACAATCAAAGCAAGCCGGCGACCACCGGAGACGCCGGCTAAAATACCTGCCTGCCCCTTTCCCCGGCTTTTTCCCGATGATTGCCAAATGTCTCGCCGCGCTTGCCGGCGCTGTTTTTTGCCTTGCCGCCCTTGCCGACGGCCTGCCACCAACGGTGCTCCAGGCCTTGAAGGTGGCACAGATTCCGGCCGCCAGCGTCGCCGTCGTCGTCCACCCGGTTGATGCCGGCGCCCCACTGGTCGCCCACAACGCCGCCCTGCCGATGAACCCGGCTTCGGTGATGAAACTGGTCACCACCTACGCGGCGCTCGACCTGCTCGGCCCGGCCCATACCTGGAAAACCACGGCATGGACCGAGAATGCTACGGTCGACGGCAATTTGAGCGGCAATTTGTACCTCCGCGGCAGCGGCGACCCACGCTTCGCCATCGAGCACCTGACCGCCCTGCTCCGCCAGATCCAGGCCCGTGGGGTGCACCGGATCGACGGCGACATCGTGCTCGACCGCAGCGTTTTCAACGTTCCGGCCAGCGACCCCGGCGCCTTCGACGACAAGCCGATGCGCCCCTACAACGTCGGCCCGGACGGCTTTTTGCTCAATTTCCGCGCCCTGCGCTTCACGCTGCAGCCGGATAACGGCCGGCCGCGCCTGCTCATGGAAACGCCGAGCGAGGGCCTGCGCATCGACAACCGGTTGCGCACCAGGAACGGCGACTGCGGCAGCAACTGGAAGGATCAGATCAAGGTTCAGTTGTTCCCCGAACACAACGGCAATCGCCTGGAGTTCACCGGCAGCTACGCCGCGCTGTGCGGCGAAAAGCCGCTCAGCCTGGCGCCGCTGCCGGCCGATGCCCAGACCAGCGGCCTGATCCGCGCCTTGTGGAAAGAACTCGGCGGCACATTGAACGGCCAAATCCGCGCCGGCAGCGTGCCGCCCGGCGCCAAACTGCTCACCCAGCACGAATCGGCGCCGCTGGCCGACGCCGTGCGCGACATCAACAAGTTCAGCAACAACGTCATGGCCCGCCAGGTTTTCCTGACCATCGGCAACGACACCGCGCCGGCCACCGCCGAGCGCGCCCGGCAGCGCATCACCGACTGGCTGGCGGCGCGCAACCTGCATTTTGACGAACTGGTCCTCGACAACGGATCCGGCCTGTCGCGCAGCGAGCGGATCAGCGCCGACAGCCTCAACCGCCTGCTGCTCGACGCCTGGAACAGTCCGATCATGCCGGAATTCGTCTCGAGCCTGCCCATCGTCGGCATCGACGGCACGATGAAAAAGCGCCTCAACGGCTCCGCCGCCACCGGCCGCGCCCACATCAAGACGGGCACGCTGGATGGCGTCAAGACCGCCGCCGGCTATGCGCTGGACGCCATCGGTCACCGCCATGCCGTCACCTTCCTGATCAACCACCCGCGCGCCCAGGCCGGCAGCGCGGCCATCGACGCCCTGCTCGTCTGGGTTGCCCAGCGGCAGGTCGGCGAGAAAATGCCGGTACTTGAAAATGAGTGAGCGCCCGCTTTTCCCCGGCGAAGCCCTGGCCGCGGCCGGCCTCAACCGGCAATTCGTCTTCGATCTGGATGGGCTGCCCGACGCAACGCGAAAAACCCTGGGCGATACCAGCGGATTCAGCCAGCTCATCCTGCTCGGCCACGCCGGCCGGCGGCTCTGGGAAGGCGTGCAGGCAGCCGGCCTGGCCAGCCCACACCCCATCGACGACTACACCGTGCGCACGGTCGAGGCCTGGCTGGCCGAACAGCTACCCGGCCGGGCTTACCGCATCGTTTATCCGGGCGAGCAGCCGGTCGGTTTGCAGGCGCTCGGCAAGCTGGCCGGCTGGCACCACACCTCGCCGTTCATGATCGGCGTCGACGCCGAGTGGGGCAGCTGGTACGCCTACCGGGCAGCGGTGCTGATCGACTTTCAATTTCGGCCGTTTTTTCCGGTTGACCGTGGGAATCCGTGTCTCGACTGCGCAACAACGCCTTGCATCAGCGCCTGCCCGGCCGATGCGCTGGCCGGCGGTCGGTTCAACCTGCAAGTCTGCAGCGGCTACCGCCTGCAAGCCGAATCGCCCTGCGCCGAAGGCTGCCTGGCCCGCCTGGCCTGCCCGGTCGGCGCCGAACATCGCTACGAGGCGGCCCAGATCGCCCACAGCTACCGCCGCTCGCTGGCCATGCTCCGGCAATACCTCGACAAACCCTGACCCCCGACAGGAAATCACCATGCGCTCGACACTTCTCTTTCTGCACCTGGCCGGCGTCATCGTCTGGATCGGCGGCATGTTCTTCGCCCATTTCTGCCTGCGCCCGGCGGCCGCCGAACAGCTGCCGCCGCCGCAACGCCTGCCACTGCTGGCCGGCGTGCTTGGCCGCTTCTTCCGGATCGTCGCCATCGCCATTGCCCTGATCCTGCTCTCCGGCCTCGCCCGCATGCTCAACGTCGGCTTTGCCAACGCCCCGCTGCACTGGCACGTCATGCTGAGCAGCGGCCTGGTCATGACCATCATTTTCGTCGACATCGCGCTGCGCCATTTCGTCCGGCTGCAGGCCGGCGTCGCGGCGCAGGACTGGCCGGCGGCGGGGGCGGCGATGAACAGCATCCGTCAGCGGGTGGCGCTCAATCTCGGTCTGGGTGTGGCGACCGTGGCCATCGCCAGTTTCGGCGTCGGCTTCTGAGCCTCAGTTGGCGAGGGGTTTGACGCCAAACAGCGCGACCCAGCCGCGGATGACGCGATAGCCTACCCACAGGCCAAGGATGGCAATCAATATCCAGGCCAGCGGAATGCCGATGATGGTGATGATGAGCAGGCCGTAGAAAACCAGCCCGAGCAAGGTGAACCAGAAGGTGCGGATCTGCCAGCGGAAATGGCTTTCCAGCCAGGTGCCGTTGACGTCACTGCGCTTCAGGTAATTAAGGAACACCGCGCACAGCGACGGCAGACCGAAGACGAAGCCGCCGGCGACGGTGGCCGCCGAGGTGATGCCGATAAACACGGCAATGGCGTGCAGGCCGTAGATGAAATGGGTGAGCTGGACCAGCGAGGGACGAACGCCCTGCAGATCGGGGTCGGGAACGGGATCGTTCATGGTGCTTCCTCCGGAAGGATTTTCTGCATAAGCAGCGCGTGGCCGGCTGCCGGGTCGAGGACATACGGCGCATAGCCGGCCTGTTGGTAGGAAGCCATCGCCCGCGTGTTGTTGGACAGCACTTCGAGGGTCAGCTTGCAGCAACCGAGTTGGCGGGCGCGCTGTTCGGCCCAGGCCAGCAGGGCCTGACCGATGCCGCGGCCGCGCAGGCCATTGCGCACGACAATGTCGTGAACATTGAGCAGCGGCAGCGCGGCGAAGGTGGAAAAGCCGGCGAAACAGTCGATCAAACCGACCGCCTGGCCGTCGAGCCAGGCCAGCGCGCCATGAAAACCGGGCACCTCGCGCATGGTCCGGACGAGATTGAGCTTGGCGTAGTCGGACAGGCCGTCGCCGCCACCCATCGGGTCCTGCGCATAATGATCGAGCAGGCCGAGCCAGATTTCCGCCTGGGCGAGGTCCGACAGGTCGAGCGGAAGGACTTGAACACTCACAAGCCAAGTTCCTGCCACATGGCATCGACTTTCTTCTTGACGCCATCGTCCATGACAATCGGCCGCCCCCATTCGCGGGTCGTTTCGCCCGGCCACTTGTTGGTTGCATCCAGCCCCATCTTGGAGCCGAGACCGGCCACCGGGCTGGCGAAGTCGAGGTAATCGATCGGCGTGTTGTCGACCAGCGTCGTGTCGCGCGTCGCGTCCATGCGCGTCGTCATCGCCCAGACCACTTCCTTCCAGTCGCGGATGTCGATGTCGTCGTCCACGACGATGATCGTCTTGGTGTACATGAACTGGCGCAGGAAGCTCCAGATGCCGAACATGATGCGCTTGGCGTGGCCGGGGTAAGCCTTCTTGATCGACACGATGGCCATGCGGTACGAGCAGCCTTCCGGCGGCAGGTAGAAATCGACGATTTCCGGGTACTGCTTCTGGAGCAGCGGCACGAAAACTTCGTTGAGCGCGACACCCAATACCGCCGGCTCGTCGGGCGGCTTGCCGGTGTAGGTGCTGTGGTAAATCGGATCGCGCCGCATGGTGATGCGCTCGATGGCGAAGACGGGGAACTCGGCCTGTTCGTTGTAATAGCCGGTATGGTCGCCATACGGCCCTTCGAGCGCCATTTCGCCGGGATGGATGACGCCTTCGAGGACGATTTCAGCCGAGGCAGGGACTTGCAGAGCAGAGCCGAGGCACTTGACCAGCTCGGTCTTGCCGCCACGCAGCAGGCCGGCAAACTGGTATTCGGACAGCGAATCGGGCACCGGCGTCACGGCGCCGAGGATGGTTGCCGGATCGCAACCCAGCACGACAGCCACCGGGAACGGTTGCCCCGGATTGGCCAGCTGGAACTCACGAAAATCGAGCGCCCCACCGCGATGCGCCAGCCAGCGCATGATCACCTTGTTCGGCCCGAGCACCTGCTGGCGATAAATGCCGAGGTTCTGCCGGCTCTTGTGCGGCCCCTTGGTGACGACCAGGCCCCAGGTAATCAGCGGCGCCACGTCGCCGGGCCAGCAATGCTGGATCGGCAACTTGGCGAGATCGACGTCCTTGCCCTCCCAGACGACTTCCTGACAGGGCGCGCTCGACACCGTTTTCGGCGCCATGTTCATGACCTGCTTCAAGATCGGCAGCTTGTCCCAGGCATCCTTGAGACCTTTCGGCGGCTCGGGTTCCTTGAGGTAGGCGAGCAGCTTGCCGACTTCGCGCAGGGCGCTCACCGACTCCTCGCCCATGCCCAGCGCGACGCGTTTCGGCGTGCCGAACAGGTTGGCGAGCACGGGAATCGTGTGCCGGGTTTGGCCGGTGACCGGCTTCTCGAACAGGATCGCCGGGCCTTCGGCGCGCAGCACGCGGTCGCAGATTTCGGTCATTTCGAGGCGGGTATCGACCTCGACGCCGACGCGTTTGAGTTCGCCGGTCTTTTCCAGTTGCGACATGAAGTCGCGCAGATCGTGGTATTTCATCGGGTGCGATAGGAAAAGTGACAGCCGACGCAGGCTGCGGTGATATTGGGCAGCAGGGCCAGCGCCTTGTCGCGGTCGCCGGTCTTCGCCACGGCGGCGAATTCGCTGGCCGCCTTGTGGCCATCCATGCCGATGCCGTGCATGGCTGGCGGCATGTGCGGGCCGGGCCGGGCATCGAACGGCTTGCCGCGATGCTTGCCCATGGCCGACATGCCCAGTTTGGCCTCGGCCGCCTCGCCGGCTTCGCGGACCTTGCCGGCCGCCATCAGCGTCAGGATTTCATTGACCGCCACCAGGTTGTCGAGCATCTCCTGGCGCAGCGACTCCTGCGCCGGGGCGGGCAATTTGGCCAGTTGGCGGGTGTCTTCGGCCAATGCTACGGTCGACACGAAAAACAGGGCAAAAATGAAAGCCTTCATGCGAAGCTCCTTCCGGAAACCAGAAAATCCACCGCAATGCCGACGAAAATAACGGCGCCAACCCAGTTGTTGTGCAGGAAAGCCTTGAAGCAGGGCATCCGCTCGCGGCCGCGTATCCAGGTGTAATGCACGCCCATGATGCCGGCCGCCACGGCCAGGCCGGCGTAGAAGGCGAGGCCGAGATGCAGCGTCCAGCCGATCCCGCCGATGATCGCCAGCGTCGCCGCATAACAGGCCATGACCGCCGCGACGTCGTAGCGACCGAAGGTGATGGCCGAGGTCTTGATGCCGATCTTGAGGTCGTCCTCGCGGTCGACCATGGCGTATTCGGTGTCGTAGGCGACCGCCCAGAAAATGTTGGCGAGCAGCAGCCACCAGGCTTCGGCCGGCACGCCGCCGACCTGCGCCGCATAGCCCATCGGGATACCGAAGCCGAAGGCAATGCCAAGGTAAGCCTGCGGAATGGCCAGGAAACGCTTGGTAAACGGGTAGCTGGCGGCGAGAAACAGCGCCGGCACCGACAGCCAGATGACCAGCATGTTGCCGAGCAGCAGGACCAGCGCAAAGGACAGCAACGACAGCCCGGCAAACAGCGCCAGCGCTTCCCTGGTCGTCACCCGGCCGGCGGTCAGCGGGCGCTCTTTGGTGCGCTCGACATGCTTGTCGAATTCGCGGTCTGCGTAGTCGTTGATGACGCAGCCGGCCGAGCGCATGAGCACGGTGCCCAGCACGAAAACCCAGAGCACCCAGCCGTTCGGCCGCCCCGCCGACGACAGCCACAGCGCCCACAGCGTCGGCCAGAGCAGGAGCAGTATCCCGATCGGCTTGTCGAGCCGCATGAGCTTTTCGTAGAGGTCGAGTCTTTCCTTGATGGCGGGCCAGTTCATCGGGCGATTTTACCTTGGCGACATGTTCACGCGGCGCTATGCCGGCTCGCCTGCTGCCAGGCGACGACGGCCTGCCCGGCATGGGCCATGATGGCCTGGTAGCGCTCGGCCGGCAGGGCGTGGCGCAGCGAGGCGAAAAGCTGCTGCGTGCCGTCCTGGGCGTGCGGCGATTTCGGCGCGATGTCAGAGAGCAGGGCGATCTGGATATTGGCCAGCGCATCGGCCAGCAGGCGCCAGCCGAGTTCCGGCATCTGCGTATCGAGGGCGACCATCATGCTGCCCAGCGGCCGGACGATGCCCTGCACCTGTTCGGCAGTTTCGCAGGCGGCCATGGCATGCCACAGGGCAAGGTGGATGCCGCGCCGGAGGTCCACCTTGAAGTCGATGGCGTCCGATTCGATCTCGGCGATCTGCTCGAAATATTGCTGGAACAGCGCATCCTCGCGCGCCCCGAGGCGCGTGCGCAGGCCGCCGATGAGCGCCGTCAGCGCGTGGATGGCCTCGAGCTCGAAGGCCTGCGTGTACGCCAGCCCCCATTGGTCGAGACCGCTGATCAACATGGCCAGGCGCAGCGCCCGCGCCTCGTCGCTGGCCGCAGCTCGACACCAGTCGGCACAGTGCGCCGCCACCTCGCCGAGCACCACCACATCGGGCGCCGCATCGACCGTCGCCGACTGCCGGAAAGCCCCGGAAAAAACATCCTGCGCCATGCGCGCGGCCAGCCGCTGGATATCGGCGCTGGCCAGCGAGGCAAGTTGATCGGCGGGAATCCGGGCGGCTGTCGTCATGGCGAATCGAATCGAGGGAAAAACGCCATTTTAACGGGATGCCGGCGCCCCGGCCCCGAATGCGACGGTCAACCGGAAAAATTGGCCAAAATTGGAACGGCATGGTTTCGTTGCAGGCGGCCCGATTCTGACCACATAATCGACGCATGAACATCACCTCACCCGCCACCCCTGGCCTCTGCGCAAACCCGGCCAGCCCGGCGCCGGCAGCGACGACGAGGCACGCGTGAGTTCCAACAACACCAGCACCGCACCGGAACAGCCGGCCCCGAGGCCGGGCCATGGCCGGCGCCTATTCCTGCCGCTGCTGCTCTCCCTGCTCGGCCACGCCGTGCTGCTCAGCCTGACCTTCGGCGGCCAGGAATTCGGGCTTCCCGGCTTCGCCTTCCCTTGGCAGGACAGGCGGGGCGAAGTGCCCGACCTGCGCGTCATGCTCGCCCCTGCGCCTGCGCCTGCTCCTGCTCCTGCTCCTGCTCCTGCGCCTGCTCCTGCTCCTGCTCCTGCTCCTGCTCCTGCTCCTGCGCCGGTGCCGGTGCCGGTGCCGGTGCCGGTGCCGGAGGCAAAACCGGCCATCGCGCCACCCCCGCCCGTAGCGCCGCCGACCCCGTTACCGCCAAAGCCGCCCGAAAAATTCACGGTCGCCGCCCGCGAAAAAACCGAGGCGCCCCAGCTACCCGAGCCGCAGGCCACCCCGGCGCCACCGGCCCAAAGCACACCGACGGCAAACGCCAGCCCGACAGCAACCGACGCCCCGCCGCAAGACGTGATGGCCGATGCAGCACCGGCAGCCCAGCCTTTCCCGGCCGTCATCGCCATGGAGCACGCCGAAGAACCCGAGTTCATCGTCCCTCCCGCGCCGTTGGAGCCAACGCCGGCCATCGCCCCGGAACCGGAAGACACCAGCCAGGCAACGCAAACCCCAGCCGACCAGCCGCCCCCGCCATCCGTCGCCGACGCGGAGACACCAGCCGAGCGCGCCCGCCAGGAGGCCGAGGAAGCGGCCAGCTTCGAAGCGGAACGTCTGGAAGCCGAGCGGCAGGCCAAAGCCCGCCAAGTCGCCGCGCAACAGGAGCAAGCCCGACAGGAAGCCGCCCACGAGGAAGCAGCTCGTGCCGAGGCGGAACGACTGGAAGCCGAGCGTCAGGCCAACGCCCAACAAGCCGCCGCGCAACAGGAGCAAGCCCGACAGGAAGCCGCCCGACAGGAAGCAGCTCGTGCCGAGGCCGAACGACTGGAAGCCGAGCGGCAGGCCAAAGCCCGCCAAGTCGCCGCGCAACAGGAGCAAGCCCGACAGGAAGCCGCCCGCGAGGAAGCGGCTCGTGCCGAGGCGGAACGTCTGGAAGCCGAACGTCAGGCCAACGCCCGCCAAGTCGCCGCGCAACAGGAGCAAGCCCGACAGGAAGCCGCCCGCGAGGAGGCCGCTCGTGCCGAGGCGGAACGTCTGGAAGCCGAACGTCAGGCCAACGCCCGCCAAGCTGCCGCTCAACAGGAACATGCCCGACAGGAAGCCGCCCGTCAGGAAGCGGCACGCGCCGAGGCCGAACGACTGGAAGCCGAGCGGCAAGCCAACGCTCGCCAAGTCGCCGCTCAACAGGAACAGGCCCGACAGGAAGCCGCCCGCCAGGAAGCAGCTCGCGCCGAGGCCGAACGTCTGGAAGCCGAGCGTCAGGCCAAGGCACAACAAGCTGCCGCTCAACAGGAACATGCCCGACAGGAAGCCGCCCGCGAGGAAGCAGCTCGTGCCGAGGCGGAGCGTCTGGAAGCCGAGCGGCAGGCCAACGCCCGCCAAGCTGCCGCTCAACAGGAGGCCGCACGTCAGGAAGCAACTCGTGCCGAGGCGGAACGGCGCGAGCAGGAGGCCCGACGCGATGCGGCGCGGCGGGCGATGGGCCGCCAACTCGACGAGGAAGCGGCGCGCCGCCAGGCGGCTCAGGCGGCAAACCGCCTTTCACCGTCGGTGAGTTCGATGCGCCGTGGCCGGCTCTTCGGACGCACCGACCCCAACGCCGAACTCATCCTGTACGCCGAGGCCTGGAGCCGGAAAATCCACTTCAACATGGCCTTCAACGCGGTACGCGAACTGGTCAAACAGCCGCACACCAAGCCTCTCGTCACGGTGGCCATTCGCAGCGACGGCTCGGTCGAGTCAGTGACTTTTGTGCTGTCCAGCGGCGTCCCCGCCATCGACAACGCGATACGGGAAATCGTCCTCAGCCACGCCCCCTACCAGGCCTTCTCGCCGGCCCTGCGCCGCGATTACGACGTGGTCGAAATTCGCCGGACCTGGCACTTCGATTCGGCGATTCGCTTGTACTAACCGGCTTCGTCGATCACCCGCGCCGGCCCCGGCACGGCCCGCCGCCGGGCGGTGGCCGCTTCGATTTCAGCCTGGATGACTTTGGTGCGGGCCAGCGCCTCGCCGCGGTAGAACAGGTTGTAGGCCTCGAAGGGAATGAGCCGGCCGTCCGGCTGGGCGAAGTGCACGCAGGATTTCTTGAGCGCCCGCAAGTCGAGGTTGGCGGCATCCATGAACTGGACGATCAAGACGCGGAAGACGTTTTCGTAGCCGAGATCGGGCGCCGAAATCGTCGGCAGGCAGCAGAGCAGCGCCGACAGGCAATTGGCCTGCGAGGCCGGTGAATGGTTGGTCGAGAAGAGCTTGAAGACGGCCTCCTTGATTGCCGGCGCATGTTCGTCCATCCGTTCAAAAACGATGGTGTTGCGCGGCCCCGCGAGCAAGGCTTCGGGGCCGAGATGGCGGGTCAGCGGCAACACCTCGCCGCCCAGTTTGACGGCGTAGCCCATGGCCAGCGTATCCGGGTTGCAGGGCACCGGGACGATGTCGTCGAGGGTAAAAACGCCCGACTGCTCAGCCACCCGACGGCGCACTTCGCTGATCGTCAGGCGGTGGCGCTGCGCCTCGAAATCGAGATTGCGCCCGACATCCGACACCGGCTGCAGCGTCACGCCGCGCACGCAGCGAAATTGCAGACCGTGCTGGATGACTTCGCCGATCTGCTCATCGTTGACGCCGCGCTTGACGGTCATGACCAGCGTTGTCGAAATGCCGTGCGCTTCCAGGTTAGCCAGTGCTCGCTCATGGATTTCTGCCAGATCGGCGCCGCGCATCTGTTGCAGCACGTCGTCGTGCAACGAGTCGAACTGCAGGTAGATTTCGATGCCCGGCTTGTAGCTGGCCAGTTGCGCCACGAACGCCGGCTCGCGGGCGATGCGCAGGCCGTTGGTGTTGATCATGAGATGGCGGATCGGCCGCGCCTTGGCGGCATCGAGAATGGCGAAGAAATCCGGATGCAGGGTCGGCTCGCCGCCGGAAAGCTGGACCACGTCCGGTTCGGTTTCGTTGGCGACGATGGCATCGAACATCGCCTCGACCTCGGCCAGCGAACGGTGATTCTGCCTCTCCGGCCCGGACTCGGCGTAGCACACGGGGCAGCGCAGGTTGCAATGCTCGGTGATTTCAACGACCGACAGGCAGGAGTGCTGCATGTGGTCCGGACACAGCCCGCAATCGTAGGGGCAGCCATGCACCATGCGCGTGTTGAACTGGTCGGGCATTTCCGGCGATTTGACATAGACCTCGCGGCCGAGCCGGTAGTAGGCGGCATCGTCGGCAATGAGCACGCGCTCGCTGCCGTGTGCCGGGCACCATTTGTCGAGGTAAACGTTGTCGCCCTTGATGACGATCTTGGCCTCAACTTGCCGCAGGCAGGTCGTGCACACCGAGGCGGTGGTGTCGTAGAACAGCCAGGGACGGTTCTTGCGGCTCATGGATTTTCCTTTTCGGCTGCATCGGCGGAGCTTGGTTCGGTAGCCGGCTTGGCCAGCCAGCCGCGGAAGGTCAGCCAGACGACAGCGCCGCCGATGAGCAGCGAGACGGCGCCGATGGCCACCATCCACCCGGCGCCACTACCTGACGAGCTGCCGATGACCGTACACAAACCGCCGACGCCTATGCTCAGCAGCCCGAAGCCGATCAGGATGACCCGGCCGAGTACCTTGAGAATCTCGATCATGCATTTTTCCTTTCCGGAAGGCCTGGCAGCGCCGCCCACAGGCGGACGGTTGCCGGCAAATAAACAATCAGGGCGACGAGGCACACCCACTGGATGCCCGACAAGCCGAGCGGATAAACATAGGGCATCGGCTTGATGCCATCGACCGCCAGCCGCCAGGCCAGATAGGCGACGACCATGAGCTTGAACTGCAAGCCGGGGCGGTCGGCCAGACGGTCGCGCCAGTGCGCCAGCCCCCAGGCCAGCACGCCGGCGAAAGCGATTTCATAAAGCTGGGTCGGATGGCGCCGGATACCGTCGCCAAAATCGATGCCCCACGGCATTTCCGTCGCCACGCCGTAGGTGCCGTCCTCCAGCCCGGCGAGAAAGCAGCCGATCCGTCCGATCGCCAGCCCGAGCAGGACCGGCATGACGAAGGCGTCGCCGGTCGAGCGGGTGATGCCGGTCAGCTTCTTGGCGATCTCGACGCCGATCAGCCCGCCAAGCAGGCCGCCAACCATCGACTGGCCGCCGAACAGCACGGTCGGCGTCTGCCAGTACTGGATGAACAGATGCGGCATCTCGATCCAGAACACCGCCTTGTTGCCGATGGCCGCCCCGAACACGCAGCCGACCGCCACGGCGAACTCGCCCGGCGCCAGAATGCCCGGCCCGCCGGCCCGGCGCTTGGCGAAACGATAGGCCGCAGCGCCCAAGGCCAGGGCCAGCGCCTCGAACAGGCCGTGGACCAGCGCGGCGTATTCGGCCGGAATCATGGTTGCTCCGGCGGCAGAGGGCTGGCGGGCGGCGCTTCGGCTGATTCGGCAGAAGTCGGCGCCGGATCCGGTTTGGCAGGCCGTTTGTAAGTCCGGGCGATGGCGATGAACAGCCACACCCCGAGCGCCGCCGGCACCAGACCCTTCAAGACGATGTCGCCCTGATTGGCCAGCACGCCACACAGCCCCGTCAGGCTGCCGCCGACAACCGCCGCGGCGCCCAGCATGAGCAGCAAGACCTTCAATAAATTCAGCAACATCTCGCGACGACTCCTGATTTCGATCCGAGGCAAAGGCACGCGGCCATTTGCTACGGTCAACCCGAAAAAATGGCCAAAATTGAAATGCCTGCCGGCCTCAGCGAATATCGCCACGCAGGCTGAGGACCTCAGCGTGCAGACTTTCCGGCGTAGATAGCGCCGGTGAAAGCGGCGCACCGACGTGCAGGGCAATATCGGAGAACAGCCCGCGGCGGAACGGCTTTTTCATCGCCGCCCCATCGACCCGCGAGAAAAAGCTGCCCCACAGCCCGGACAGCGCCATCGGCACGACCGGCACCGGATTGGCTTCGAGGATGCGCGACACGCCGGAGCGGAAGGCTTGCAGTTCGCCATCCCTGGTAATCCCTCCCTCGGGAAAAATGCCGACCAGTTGGCCATCGGCAAGGGCCTTGCTCACCTCGGCGAAAGCCGCTTCCATCATCGCCGGATCTTCCTTGGCCGAGGCGATGGGAATGGCCCCGCAATGGCGGAAGATGAAACCGAGCAAGGGCGTTTTGAAAATGCGGTAGTCCATGACGAAGCGGATCGGCCGGGGCGAGGCGCCCATGATCACCACCGCGTCGGCAAAGCTCACGTGGTTGGCGACGAGCACGGCCGCGCCTTCCTGCGGGATGTGCTCGATGCCCTCCGTGCGCAGCCGGTACACCGCCTTGACCAGCAACCAGGCGACAAACCGCAGCAAAAACTCCGGCACCAGCCCGTAGATATAAACCGCGACCAGCGCGTTGAGCAGCGCCGCCAGGCCGAACAGCGCCGGCATCGACAGCCCGGCGCCGAGCAGGCTGGCCGCGCCGAGGGCGCCGACGACCATGAACAGCGCGTTGAGGATGTTGTTGCCGGCGATGATGCGCGCCCGGTGTTCCGGCGAACTGCGTAGCTGGACCAGCGCGTAGAGCGGCACGATGAAGAAACCGCCGAAAACGCCGAGCAGCATGAGGTCGAACAAGACGCGCCAGATCGCCGGGATGCTGAGCAAGGCGAGCAGTTCATGCGGCGTCGTGCCGACCAGCCCGACCGGCGAGGCGAAGTACAGATCCAGCCCGAACAGCGTCAGGCCAATCGAACCGAAAGGCACCAGGCCGATTTCGACATGCTTGCCCGACATCCGCTCGCAGAGCATCGAGCCGATGCCGATGCCGACCGTGAAGGTGGCCAGCAGCAGCGTCACCGCCGACTCGCCGCCACCGAGCACGAACTTGGCGTAGGCCGGGAACTGGGCGAGGAAGAGCGCGCCGTAGAGCCAGAACCACGAAATGCCGAGGATGGACAGGAAAACCGTGCGGTTCTGCCGGGCGAAGACGATGTTGCGCCAGGTTTCGGTGAGCGGATTGAGGTTGATCGTCAGCTCGGGCGCCGGCGGCGGCGCGGTCGGAATGCCGCGGCTGGTCAGATAGCCGGCAAAGGCCACGACAAAACCGCCGACCGCGATCCAGGCCGGATGTTCGACCGACCCGGCGAGCAGGCCACCGGCCAGCGTGCCGATGAGGATGGCGACGAAGGTGCCGGCCTCGATCAGCGCATTGCCGCCGACCAGTTCATCGGTGTGCAGATGCTGCGGCATGATCGCGTACTTGACCGGCCCGAACAGTGTCGAATGGCAGCCGAGCAGGAACAGCGCGCCCATCAGCACGGGCAGGCTGTGCACAAAGAAGCCGGCGGCGGCGATGCCCATGATGAGCATTTCCAGCACTTTGACGAGACGGGCGAGCAGCGCCTTGTCGAACTTGTCGGCAAGTTGCCCGGCCGTCGCCGAGAACAGGAAAAAGGGCAGGATGAACACGCCGGCCGCCATGTTGGCCAGCAGCTCCGGCCTCAGCGTCGTCCATTGCGCCGCCTGGAAAGTCAGCAGCACGACCAAGGCATTCTTGAACAGGTTGTCGTTGAAGGCGCCAAGGAATTGCGTGACGAAGAAAGGCGCAAAACGCCGGGCTTTCAGGAGTCCGAATTGACCGCTCATGCGTGGCTCGCAGCAAAAAGGCGGCGGGTGTTGAAGACCGCCGGTGAAAAGGAATGGCCCAGCGTTATTGGCAGCCCCAACATTTCATTTTTGGGCATTTTTTCCGGTTGACCGTGGGATTCTCGAAAAAGGCTCATACCGCCTCCGCCAAGCGCTTCAAGGTCACGTAATCGACCTTGCCGGTGCCGAGCAGCGGCAGCGCTTCGACCTTGTGGATCTTGCGCGGCACGGCCAGTTCCGGCACGCCGGTTTCGCGGGCCTTGGCGACGAGCAGTTCGCGGGTCAGTTCGCCGTCGGTGGTGAACAGCACGAGCGCCTCGCCCTTGGCCGCGTCGGGCTGGCTGGAGGCCGCGTGCGGCAAGGCCGGCGACGTCGCGGTGGCGAGCTTTTCGACAACTTCGAGGCTGACCATTTCGCCGGCGATCTTGGCAAAGCGTTTGACCCGTCCGACGATTTTCACGAAACCATCTTCGTCCAGTTCGACCACGTCACCGGTTTCGTACCAGCCGTCGCCGAGGTCCGAGACCGGCGGTTGCAGCACGCCGGGCTGGTCGGCCTTGAGGTAGCCGGCCATGACGTTCGGGCCACGCACATGCAGGATGCCGCCGCCGTCGATGCCGGGCACGGGGACGAGCTTGTACTCGACACCCGGCAACAGGTTGCCGACGGTGCCCGTCCGATAGGCCATCGGGGTATTGACGGCGAGCACCGGCGCCGTTTCGGTCGCGCCGTAGCCTTCAAAAATGCGCAGGCCGAATTTCTCGAACCACTGGTTGCGCACCGATTCCGACAGCTTTTCGGCCCCGGCGACGACGTAGCGCAGGCGGTAGAAATCGTAGGGATTGGCGAACTTGGCGTAGTTGGCGAGGAAGGTCGAGGTGCCGAAAAGCACGGTACAGCCGCGGTCGTAGGCCAGCTCGGGAATCACCCGGTAATGCAGCGGCGACGGGTAAAGGAACAGGCTGGCGCCGCTCAACACCGGCAGCAGCGCGCCGGCCGTCAGGCCGAAGGAATGGAAGATGGGCAGGGCATTGAGCACCTTGTCGTGGACCGAGAAGTCGATGACCGAACAGATCTGCGCGACATTGGCGAGGATGGCGCGATGCGACAGCACGACGCCTTTCGGCTTGCCTTCGGAGCCGGAGGTAAAGAGGACGACGGCGGCGTCTTCGGGCAAGGCCGGCAAGGCAAAGGCACGCGGGAAGTGCAGCGCGTAGGCCATGAGCCAGAGCTTGTCGCCGAGGCCGATGTTTTCGCGGACGTCTTCGAGATAGACGAGTTGCACGCCTTTCAGCCCGGCCAGCTTGTCGCCCAGCTTGGCCTGCTCGACGAAGGCGCGCGAGGTGACGACGGTGCGGATTTGCGCCGCATCGACGGCCGCCTGCATGGCATCGGTGCCGGCCGAATAGTTGAGCATGGCCGGGATGCGCTTTCTCGCGGTCAACCCGAAAATCAGGCCGATTGTCGGCACCAGGTTGGGCAGCAGCAGGCCGACCTTCTCGCCGGGCTGCGAAATGCGCTCGATCTGGCGACCGAGCATGAGCGCCATCTTGAACAGGTCGTTGTACGAATACTCGATCTGCTTGACGTCTTCGAGCAGGCGACGGCGCCGGCCGTAGATGTCGGCGGCATCGCACAGTGCCGAGAACAGCGTTTGCTGCGGACGCGAGGCGAAGATCATTTCCTGCATGAGCCGGCGCATCGCCTCGCCCGACTTGCGGCGGCGCAGCTTGGCGGTGGCGCCTTCCGGCATCGGAAAATGGCGTTCGGCCAGGATGCTCAGGCGGATTTTCGGGAACAGCGTCCGCGGATGCTTGCCCGACAGGCGCGAGAAGTAGCTGCGCGAAGCGCCGTCGAGGCGCACCGGCACCACCGTCGCCCCGGTCTTGGCGGCGACGAAGGCCGGGCCGTCATAGACCTTCATGAGCGAACCCGTCTGCGTGATCCGCCCTTCCGGGAAGATGACCACCGGCCGGCCCGATTCGATCAGGCGGATGACTTTTTTCATGGCCATCGGGCTGGCAGGATCGACCGCCAGATAATCAACCTGCGAAAGCAGGATACGGAAGAAGAAGCTCTCGGCGATGGTCGTATGAACGACGAAAACCGGGTCGATGGGCAGAAAGAGTCCGATCAGAAGACCGTCAAGAAAGGACTGGTGATTGGCGACGACAAGCAGTCGCTCATGATTGAAATTGGCCTGTTGCGCCGAAACGTCGACGCGAAAAAGCAGCCGGGCCAGGCCGCGCAACAGCGGCCGCAACAATGTGCGCATCAGGAATTTTCCTTGAGGTAATTCAGGACGTTGGTAAACGTCGCTTCGAGCGAATCGCGGTTGATCCAGAACCAGACTTCCTTGCCGATCTTCTCGGAAGCCAGCACGCCGGACTCGTGGAGGATTTTCAGATGGTGCGAGACCGTCGACCGGGCCAGCGTCGACACCTCGGCAATCTGCCCGACATTGAGCCGCTCGCCCGGCTCGAAAAGCAGCAGGATGCGCTGCCGATGCTCATCGCCCAGCGCCACGAAAATCCGGGACATCGCCTGCCATTCAGCCGGGATGGTTTGGGTGTAGTCGTTTTTCATATCGACGATCTTAGTTACGTCGATATGTGTAGTCAATATTTATTTCAGGAAATATTTTTCGCCCGAAGGCTGTCGTGACTATGCTGTTCGAGTGCAGACGCACCGCGCTCTGAAGCAAGCTGAGCGTGACACCCAGCGGCTAGAGATACGGCCTTAGTTCGCTAACGGGTATAGCGAGACAGGAGTTTTGGTAGCGATACACCGCAAAATTAAGGCCAATTAACTCGCCATGAGAATTCAACACCGGCCCGCCCGACGATCCCCCCGAGCAAAAAGCCCCGAGCCTCAAGGTTTTACCACCATCGGCATACCCAAGGACGGCCCCCTGACCTATCACCGGAATCTCTGACGGGTAGCCATACAACCAGATGTTTTCCCCTTCGACGATATTCGCACTGAGCGCAACCGGCCGACCTTCGAAACCTCCAACGAGAATGCAGGCGTCAAGTTTTCCGAGCTGGTAGTACTTTGTCACCCTGAACCAATCACCTGTTTTGCGCTGCATTACCTTCGGCCATCCACCCTTGCCCTGGACAATATGACAGTTCGTCAAAATCTTGTCTGGCGACAACAGCACCCCCGTACCGAGATAGGTCGAATTGCCGACCGGAACAACAACCTTATAAATCGCAGATTCGACCGCGTAAGGATTATCAGCAACGACAGAAGCCGACAACATCGAAAGCAATAAAATGACGATGGATTTCATGCCGTGATTAAACACTAAACGGCATTTTTTGGCAGCGTTCGGCCGGGATTTATTGCTTCACTGCGACAGATCGGAAGAAATATCGATCATGATCGGAAGTTCTCTTGGGTTGCAGATGTGAGCTGTTCAGCGTTTCGGCCAAAGCGGACGTACAGCCCTAGCCTTATAAGCAACTGGTATCTGGCAGCCAGCAGGCGTTCAGTAAATGGAAACAGCGAAGGCCAGCTTTTGTGATTGACGAGTGTGAACAATCAATGTGGGTAATTCGCAGTACGCACCAACAAGTTCTGGCTTTGCCTGCGGGACTGGGCGCAATTACGAATCGATACCCCTTGCAGTTTTCCAGGATGGATCATTTGCCATTACCTCATCGTCGATCCAAAGTATAAATTTGAGGTAAAGGTTGCGTACCTCTTCGTGTGTGATTGGCGTCACAGCATTTTTTGCCACCCAATGGCACAACTCATCCAAACCATCGGTTGTTACTGTCTGTTTGGATGCGTCGAAGAAAAACGGCAACACAAAATGCTTAACGTCGCCATGGTACGGCGAAAGGCTTCCGCACCACGCCAGCGAACCAACATCTGCGGCAAGGCGATCGTAAGGCGTCCAGCATGGACAGCAATATCGACCGCCCAGCCCTCGACTTTGTTGAATCCTTTCCCGAAAGGCATTTTTCAAAGCTTGGTCTGAAAACGGGGCGATGTTTTCCGTAGAAAAGCGGATGACCTGGGCGCGCGACCAAACGGGTTTCCAGTGGTCATCGATTATTTGTACATCGATTTGGTAATGCTTCCCCAATGAATTACAGTACGTTATGAAAAGATCAAGCCAATCTTGATAGGCAAAATTGCTAGGAATCACAAGGTCGTAGTCGTCTTTTTTATCCCCGCCGGTTTTGTCATCGGAGATGAGAATTGCTAGGTTGTCTTTTAGTGCCGCCGTTTCGATAGCGTAGTCGCCAATACCTGGCGGTGAAAGCCCCTGCCAACGATCCTTCAAGAGCGTTGCGTCCTTGTTGCAAACAAAAAGGAAGGCGGACGCAAATGGTTTTTGCTCGTCAGGAATCTCGGCATGTCGCTCAACGATATATGCCGTTAGCGCATCCCTTATGCTGTCCTCTATGTCGGGCCATGCGTTGTCTTTAACGTTGTTTCTGTTTACGGTCAGAACATCCGACGCGACACAATGCAAGATATCCGCCGCAAACGTGCAGAATCGGATACTGGTTCGGTATTTTTCCAGCCGCTGCCCGCGAAAGGCAATGGTTGCTCCGTGGCCGAATACTGAATACCTGAATACCGGATCAATCAGGGTTATTCCGGTAGCGGCATGGTAATAACGGCGCTTGGATGATTTCGACGCGAAGTCGATGGCAACTTTCTCGCCGTTGAAATCCAGCTTCACCGGAAAGGGCGACAGTTGCGCGAACGACGCGATCTCATTGGCCAGCTTGGTCGCCGCATAGGGTATTTCGCTCATGCGGATCGGGTCAAATGCCGAAAGCACTTCATCCAGCCATTTCTCGGTGAAGTTTTTCGTTATTCGATCGGGGATAGCATCGCGCTCTAACGAAAATTCCAGCGTCGAACCGCAATCGCGGCCCGGCGCGCTGCTTAAACGTTGGACATAGATCATTCCGCGCTCGCGCCCGGTCGGGGAAGTCATGCGCACCTTCAACCCGTCTCCGTGAAGCATGCTCTTGGTCTCAAAGCCAATTTCGTCGGTGATCAGAAATGCACTTTGCAGTCCAATGCCGAACGCGCCGGATGGCCGCATCCATACCGGCATTCGCGCGACAATTGCTTGCTTTTCGGCATTACGTGACGATCCTCCAACCTTTTGCATGAAGCCGAGGTCTTGCTTTGAAATGCCGATGCCACGGTCGCGAATACGAACCTTCCAGACGACCTTGCCATCCTTGACTTTTGTGTCGTCACGAAGCAGCTCGACCTCAACCGGGTAGTTTGCAAACAGGTTGGCGATTTTTTCCGAAGTCGGATCACTCCAGTCGATTCCATTACTCGCCGCGTCCGGTCCCTCGCCCTCTTTGAGCCAGATTCTCACCAAGGTGGCGTCAACGGCGTTTTGCATCACCTCCCGGATACATTGCCAGTCGGTTTCGTAGAGCCCGGCGCCTTTCAGCAATTCGATGGTTTTTTCGGGATCAACGCCGAAGTGGGGGCGTTCGCCCGGATCAATCACTTCGTTGGGCGGCGCCAGATTGACCTTCATCTTTCCAAGCGTTGGCAACAGACCGAATTCCCGGCTGGGGACAATGTCTTTCCAGCGGCTCATCTGGTCGCGCAACTCGTCCTTGATCCATCGAAACCATTCGTCGGTGGCTTCGTATCCTGCATAGGTTTGACAGATTGCACTGAGTTCAATGAACTCGGGGTCGAGACGGAAATGGTGAATCGACGCGTGCTTGTCGATATGCGCTTCGCTAGAGGGCGGAATCTCGCCGGCCGTGCGGAGCATTGATGGGCAGAAGCGGTTATCGTCTAGATCGAATAGATCCCCTAAACGAAGCAGGCAGGCAACGAAGCGCGGGTGACAATCCTCGGTGGCCATGCCCACTTCACTGAATGGTAAGTGGACAATTACGGATTCGAACGCGGCGCCGTGCAGTTGGCAAATCTGTCCAAGCATTCGGAATAGTCTTTTCGGCACCAGTTCGTTGCGCGGCGAACTGATTCCTGCTTCCTCCCAAGGGTCGTTGATGATTTTGTTAGAGCGCGAGGGGTGCTTTTTCCTGTACCAACCGGCCAGCAGCTGACGATAAAGCTCCATTGCCCGTTGTGGCGTTTCCGCCGCGCTGAAGCAACTCGACGTGTCTTGGCTTGAAAAGCTACGGGCAAATGCCTGGAGTTCGTGCCCGTCGTGTGCGGCGATTTCCCTTATGTATTGCCCGAACTCTTCGGTCTTGAGGTCAGCGGCAATGTGATCGGATGTAACGAGCATTCCGATGTCGTGCCAGTAGGCCGCCTCCAGCAACATCCAGGTATCGGTCGCCGTCAATTTGTGCAGCGTGTCGCCCAATAAGCGCTCGATGTTGATCAGTATTTGCCGAGAGTGCGACGCCTCGTGGCGGCTGTAATGGGGAAAAATCGACGCGATGTTTTGCAGTGCTTTTGGAATTAGTTCCTGGTCGAAGTTCCACTGGGAATCCAGCAGCTGAAGGTGGGGATGCTCCTTGGCTTTCTCGTTCAAGTGCTTAATCAGTTTTCCGGCCATGTTGGGATCTCCACCCATAGGGTAATCGGTTACATCATCTCGATGTGCGTTTGCACACACCGAGTTCCTCAATAGAAGTCCATGCGCGTGTGAGGTGGTAAATATTATCTAACATGGATATACCATGAAAGTAACTCTTGGATATTGAGTTAAATTGCCAGATATAGCGGCGACGACGCAATTGGACTCAATTGCAGAGAATTGTCTTGGCGGGGAGCTTCGGTAATGGCCGTATGTGCGTCAAGTACGAGGCACGAAGCAGTCTTTCCGCCGATTAAGAGTGAATATCAGCTTTGACCGAGAAGCAGAAGCTGATCAATTAGCTATGCATCCGACAAAGTCCGCAATGTTTCAGCACGTTACCGGGTGGCTGGACAAACCGCGGCGCACGCGGGAATGCAAAGGGCTTTTATCTCGCCTTAATCTGCAGACGAGATTTCCCGGTTGGGTTGCCTGTTCAAAGAATTGCAACCTTGCACATGGATTTCTGCCCAATGGTACTGAACGATTGCAGTGAGGAGCGTTTATGCCGATTTCACCGGGTCATCAGCCGATAGAGCCCGACACGCCAAATCCCAGGGATCCCATCCATCACCCTCATAAACCGGACCACCCTTTTCATGATGAACGGGAAGAGGAAGGGATCGACCCGGACGACGATGAAGATACCGGGGCAGATCCCTGGTGGATGCGGGGCTGCCGGACAGGCGCGGGGATGGCGCCTTGCCAGATGCCTGAGCGCAACGGTGGGCGCGCTGCGGCGTGAATCCGGACGTCGGTAGAGACCAACGAAGCCGCCGTGCGGTGCGTCTATTCGCTCAATACGTCTGCACCAGAATGTAGCCGCGGTTCTCGACCACATCCCTGGTTCGCATTCCTTTGATCAAGGTGGCAACGGGCATCCAGACCCAGGGGTAATGACTGGGATTGACGTCGAGGATGAGTACCGAGTCGGTCGCGGCATCGTAGGCGGCGAGGGGTGAGATGTGGCCGCCGCCGGATTGGCCGACGGCGGCGCGGAGGTAGTTGACGATGACCATGTCGCCGGGCCGGTTGAGGTTCTCTATCAGATCGCGACGGATGTCGGCTTCGGCGGTTTGGGCATCGACGATGACGAGGCGGGTGGCGAGGCTGTGGGCTTTGAGAACCTCGTCGAGCTGACGTAGCTGGTAGCCGCCGTCGCGCACGAGCTTGCCGTTAACCGCTGAAGGCTCGCCGAAGACCTGGGCGCGCGTTTTCTTGCCGGTGGCGATGACGCTTTCCTGGGTATGCCGGGGCACGGTCAGTTCCAGGCTTTTGGGCAGGTGGCGTTGATCCTCGGGGCGCAGGCGGCTGCGGTCACGGGGCGTCTCGATGGCTGACGGACGCAGGGTGTTGAGGACGATGGCCGCCGTCGTCGGGCCGCAGAAGGCGATGGTGGCTTGCGCTTCGAACTGGTTGGCGAGCGGGGCGAAGTCGTGTTTTGCGGCGGTCCGCGCCAGGCGCTCAAGACCCTCGCTCGAGGCGAAGGGCACCAGGGGCTGGACTTGCGGCGCGACGTCTTCGCGGGCAAGGGCGACGGAACTCAGCAGACAGGCCGTGAGCAGCGCGCAGGCCATGCGGCCGGGCTTTGACATCGATCTCTCCAGCGAACAGGGAAACGTCATTTTAACGCCCGATTCAGTGCGAACTGGATGGCGTCAAAGCGTGTCAAAATGGTCCATCCCGAACTGCCAGTGCGGGCTTGCCCTGTGTCATGCGGCAAGCCGCTCCGAATCACGATGAAACCTTCCCGTTCCGAATTTCTTGATCTACCCGACGTCCGCCTGCACATCCGGCGCTGGGGCGATCCCGCTGCGCCGACACTCTTTCTGCTGCATGGCTGGATGGATGTTTCGGCGTCGTTCCAGTTCGTCGTCGATGAGCTGGCGAAAGACTGGAACATCGTGGCGCCGGACTGGCGCGGTTTTGGCAGTTCCGAATGGCTGAACCGGCCGTATTTCTTTGCCGAGCACCTCGGCGATCTGGAAGCCATCGTCGACCGCTACGCGCCCGAAGGCAAGGTCAAGCTGGTCGGCCACAGCATGGGCGGGATTCTGTCCTGCCTGTATGCCGGCATCCGGCCGGAGCGCGTGGAAAGCGTCGTGTCGCTGGAAGGTTTCGGCATTGCGCCGACGACGCCGGAGATGGCGCCGGAGCGTTATCAGCAGTGGCTGGGCGCCCTCAAAAAGCCGCCGCGCATGCACGCCTACGCCGACCGCATGGCCTTTGCCCGGCGGCTGCTGCAGAGCGACCGTTTCCTGACGGCCGAGCGCGCCGAGTTCCTGGCCAAGCATCTGGCCCGCGTCGGCGATGGTGAAAACCGGGCCGGGCTGCGTCATCACGGCATCATCTGGAACGGCGATCCATGGCACAAGGCGCCGGCGCCGTATCTGTTCCGGCTCGAAGAGTCGATGGCGATCTGGAAGCAGATCACCTGCCCGGTGCTCTGGGTGGCCGGCCGGCAATCGTGGGTCATCCGCGATTTCGGCCAGCGGCCGGGCGACTGGGAGGCGCGTCAGGCGTGCTTTGCCGATGTCCGCGAGGCGTGGATCGACGAAGCCGACCACATGCTGCACCACGACCAGCCGGCCGAGGTGGCGCGCATTGTCGAGGCGTTTATCGGCTGATTGGGCTGAATCCCACGGTCAACCGAAAAAAAGGGCCAAAAATGAAAAAAGCCGGGAAACCCCGGCTTTGCTGAGCGTCGCTTTTCTTAATCGTGGTAGGCCGTCTTCGAGGCCAGCTTGGCGGCCATGAAGCAGGCCAGAGCAAGAATAACCACGGTGAAGGTGATGCCGACGTAAGAGAGTTCGTCCATTTTTTATAGCCTCTGTTTGGGTTGGGTCAGTTTGCAAAACTGGCTGTAAGACAAGGCTCGCGACAAAAGTTCCCGACTGACCGAAATTTTTTGTGCACAGCACCAGGCCTGGTCTACACCCCCGGGCCTGGTCTTTTTACTGCTGGAAAAATCAGCGGCCGATCGACCCGCTTGGCGCCGCGCGCAGGTATTGGTTGGGCCAGACGCCGACCTGCCGCAACTCTTGCGCGGCCTGCAGCGGCCAGTACGGATTGCGCAGGATTTCGCGGCCGATGAGCACCATGTCGGCCTGACCGGAGCGCACGATGTGGTCGGCCTGCACCGCCGAGGTGATCAAGCCGACGGCTGCGCTCGGCAGGCCCGCCTCGTGGCGCACGCGGGCGGCGAATTCGGTCTGGAAGCCCGGGCCGGCCGGGATCTTCGCCGTCGGCACGAGGCCGGCCGTGGAAATGTCGGCCAGATCGACGCCGAGCGCTTTGAGGCCGCGGCACAGGGCTACCGTTTCGTCGGCCGTCCAGCCGCCTTCAACCCAGTCGGTGGCCGACAGGCGGATGAGCAGCGGCAGCTTGTCCGGCCAGACGGCGCGCACGGCGCCGACGACCTCGCGCAGCAGGCGGCTGCGGTTGTCGAAGCTGCCGCCGTAGGCGTCGGTGCGCCGGTTTGACAGCGGCGACAGGAACTGGTGCAGCAGGTAGCCGTGGGCGGCGTGGATCTCGATGGCCTGGAAGCCGGCGACAAGGGCGCGCCGGGCGGCGACGACGAAGGCCGCGACGATCTCGGCAATCTCGCCGACGCTCAGTTCATGTGGCTGGGCGTAGCCATCGCCGAAGGACACCGCCGACGGCGCCACCGCCGGCCAGCCGCCTTCATCGGCGCGCAAGGTCCGCTGTTCGCCCCAGCCCAGGCCGACACTGGCCTTGCGCCCAGCGTGGGCGAGCTGGATGGCGGGCACGCAGCCTTGCTCGCGGGCCAGCCGGGCGATTTTGGCCAAGGGCGCGATCTGCTCGTCGTTCCACAGGCCAAGATCGCCCGGGCTGATCCGGCCTTGCGGCACGACAGCCGTCGCTTCGAGGATCAACAGCCCGGCACCACCAACGGCGCGGCTGCCGTAATGGATGAAATGCCATTCGCCGGCCATGCCCTCGGTGGCCGAGTACTGGCACATCGGCGGGATGCCGATGCGGTTCTTGAGGGTGATGTCGCGCAGCTTGAGCGGTTCGAAGAGATGGCTCATGATTTCAATTTTGGGCAAAAATTCCGGTTGACCGTAGCATTCGGCTTCAGCGATTCACGTCCACGACGACACGCCCACGCACCTTGCCGTCCATGAGCTGCGCCGCCGTCGGAATGGCGTCGGCCAGCCCGACTTCATGCGTGATCAGGCCGAGCTTGGCGACATCGAGGTCGGTCGCCAGCCGCTGCCAGGCAACCAGCCGATCCGGCCGCGGGCACATCACGCTGTCGATGCCGACCAGCGTCACGCCGCGCAGGATGAAAGGCGCCACCGACGACGGGAAATCCATGCCGCCGGCCAGCCCGCAGGCCGTCACGACGCCGCGATATTTCGTCGTGGCGCAAATGTTGGCTAGCGTGTGCGAGCCAACGACATCGACCGCCCCCGCCCAGCGTTCCTTGCCGAGCGGTTTGCCGGGGGCCGAGAACAGGCTGCGGTCGAGTACGTCGGCGGCGCCGAGTTGCTTGAGGTAATCCGCTTCTTCCGGCCGTCCGCTGACGGCAACGACCGTGTAGCCGAGCCTGGCCAGCACGGCAATCGCCACGCTGCCAACGCCGCCGGCCGCGCCGGTGACGACGATTTCGCCGTCGGCCGGCTTGACCCCGTGGCGCTCGAGCGCCAGCACGCAGAGCATGGCGGTGTAGCCGGCGGTGCCGATGGCGACGGCCTGTTTCGCCGAGAATGCGGCCGGCAGCGGCACCAGCCAGTCGCCCTTGAGCCGCGCCTTCTGGGCCAGCCCGCCCCAGTGCGTTTCACCGACGCCCCAGCCGTTGAGCACGACGCGGTCGCCGGCCTTGACGTCGGCGTGGCTGCTGCTTTCAACCGTGCCTGCGATGTCGATGCCGGGCACCATCGGAAACTTGCGGACGACCGGCCCTTTGCCGGTAATCGCCAGGCCGTCCTTGTAATTGAGCGACGAATAATCGACGCGCACCGTCACGTCGCCTTCCGGCAACTGGCTTTCATCAATGTCCTGCACCGACGCCCGGTAACCGGCGTCGTCCTTCTCGATCAGAATTCCCTTGAACATGTCTGGTCTCCGTTTCAGTTCTGCAAGCTGGGTTCGAGCGCCAGGGTGGCGTCCCGCTTTTCGACAAGTTTCAGTATAGCCAGGAGGACGACGCCGACGACCATCACCCCGGCCGCCAGATACAGGCCGATCGAATAGTTGCCGAGCCGCGTCGCCAGCCAGCCGACGATGGCCGGCCCGATGATCTGCGCCGCGCCGTAGGAAAGCGTCATCTTGCCCATCATCTTGGCCGGCCGCGTCGGGTAGTAGCGCCCGGCCATGGTCAGGACCAGGCTGACCATGCCGATGAAGGTGCCGCCAAAGAGCAGCGCGCCGAACAGCGTGGGAAGCAGCCCGCCGACCGCCACCGGCAGGATGATGCCGACGATCTGCAGGACGGCGGCGAGGATCAGCGCGTTGATGTCGCCGGTGGTGCGGGCGATCAGGTCCCAGTTGAAACAGGCCGGCGTCGCCGCCAGACCGATGGCCAGGAAGGCCAGCGCGCCCTGCCCGGACAGCCCGGGCAACTGATCGACGATGGCGACGATGAAGGTGGCGCTGATCACGTAGCCGAAGCCGGCACAGAAATAGGCAGCCATGAAAATGCGCAGGAACAGCGGGCTGGGCGGGTTGTCATGCATCGCCGCACCGCTTTTCGTCACCCCGCTGGTATCGGGCGCCGGTAGCCAGGCCAGGGCCGGGATGATGAGCAGGCAAGCCATGGCCGAGAAAGCAAACCACTGCTCGCGCCAATCGAGCCAGCCGGTCATCAGCCAAACCGCCACCGAACAGCCGGCGATGCCGAGCCCGATGCCGGCGAAGTGGATGCCCAGCTCCGGCCGGTGATGGTGGCGGATCAGCCAGTTGAGGATCAGCCCGGTACCGAGCAGCATGCCGGCCGCGCTGGACAGTCCGGCGATGAAACGCGAGGCCATCCAGACCAGCGGATCGGTCGTCAGGCCCATCAGCACGGTGCTCAGAATGGCGACGACCATGCCGATCCGGTACAGCTTGTCTTTCAGCACCAGATCGCTGATCAGCGAGGCGATCAGGGCGCCGCTCAGGTAGCCGGCGTAATTGAGCGCGGCCAGCCAGCCGGCTTCGGCCAGCCCGAGGCCGGCCTGCTTCTGCATCAGCGGCAGCAACGGCGTGTAGGAAAAACGGGCCACGCCGAGCACCAGGATCAGGCTGAATATCCCGGCACCCAGCACCTTGAGGCGCTCTCTCTGTGAGTTCATGGGATGTTCCCTTGGTTATTGATAGGCGAACAATAAACAGAGTAAAGTATCTATTCAAATGATTTGTTTTGAACGAACCATTCTTTTTTAGAGATACCACATGGAACTCGTCGCCCTCCGCACCTTTCAGGCCGTCGTCGAAGAAGGCGGCATCCTCGCCGCTTCGCGCAAGCTCAACACCGTCCAGTCCAACGTCACCGGGCGCATCCGCCGGCTCGAAGAGGAACTCGGCGCCGAACTGTTCTTCCGCAAGGGGCGCGGCCTCGAACTCGCGCCGTCGGGCAAGGTGCTGCTCGATTACGCCCGCCGGATGCTCATGCTCGAACGCCAGACCGCCAGCGCCGTCCGCCAGGTCGGCGAAAGCGCCGGCGAATTGCGCGTCGGCGCCATGGAAACCTTCGCTGCCCTGCACCTGCCGAGCGCCCTCAAGGCCGTGCGGGCCGAACACCCGGGTCTCGAACTGCGCGTCACCACCGACACGACCAGCACGCTGACCGGCAAGGTGCTCGACCACAAACTCGACTGCGCCTTCGTCGCCGGCCCGGTCATCCACCCCGACCTGCAGTTCGACGAACTGGTCATCGAGGAACTGGTCCAGGTGCACGCCGCCGGCACCGACCCGGTCATGCTGCCGCTCATCCTCTTCCGCGAAGGCTGCGCCTACCGGACGCGGGCCGTCGCCTGGCAGCACGCCCAGGGCCACGCCGTTTCCGACGCCATGGAATTCGGCACGCTCGAAGGCATCCTCGGCTGCATCGCCGTCGGCCTCGGCTGGACCTTGATGCCGCGCCGCGTCGTCGAACAATCGAGCCATGCGGCCGATCTGGTCATCGAAACGGTGCCGGACGAATTCAGCCAGGTGCCGACCGGCATGATCTATCTGCGCGAAGCGCCGGCGATGGCGGCGCTCAAGACGCTAAGCGAGGGGATTACCGCTTCGGCCAGCAGGAAGCGTGGCCAATACGCGCCTGGCTAGGCGTGCCGACGCAGGCAGTACCCAATCTGTACGGCAAGGAGGCGCAACAACGCCAGGGGTGTATGGCCACGCTTCTAGGACTTGAGCAGTTCCTCGCGCGAGCCTAGCCAGCGTTTGAGGTGGCGTTCGGCCAGTTCGAGGTGCCCGGTCAGCATCTCCTCGGCCACCTCGCGGGCCATTTCGACCAGATCGGCATCCATTTCCAGATCGGCGTAGCGCAGTAACGGCACGCCGCTCTGCCGGGCACCGACGAATTCGCCGGGGCCACGAATCTGCAGATCCTGGCGGGCGATTTCGAAGCCGTCGGTGTGCTCGAAAATGATCTTGAGGCGCTGCCGGGCGATCTCGCCCAACGGCCCGGCGTAGATCAGCACGCAACTCGATTCGTACTGGCCGCGCCCGACCCGGCCGCGCAACTGGTGCAACTGCGACAGCCCGAAACGCTCGGCGTGCTCGATGACCATGAGGCTGGCGTTGGGCACATCGACACCGACTTCGATGACCGTCGTCGCCACCAGCACATCGATCTCGCCGGCGGCGAAGGCGGCCATCACGGCCTGCTTTTCGTCGGCCTTGAGGCGGCCGTGCACCAATCCCACGGTCAACCGTAAATTTTCGCCAAAATCAGAAAACCGTTCGACGAGGGATTCGTAGGTTTCCTGCGCCGTCTGCAATTGCAGCGCCTCGGATTCCTCGATGAGCGGGCAGACCCAGTAAGCCTGCCGGCCTTCCTCGACATGCTTTTTCACGAAGCCGACCACGTCGTCGCGCCGGTTGTCGGCGACCAGCCGCGTCTTGATCGGCGTCCGCCCGGGCGGCAACTCGTCGAGCACGGTGACGTCGAGGTCGGCGTAATAACTCATGGCCAGCGTGCGCGGAATCGGCGTTGCCGACATCATGAGCTGGTGCGGGTTGTCGCCCTTCTTGCGCAAGGCGAGGCGCTGGGCGACGCCAAAGCGGTGCTGCTCGTCCACGATGGCCAGGCCCAACTTGGCGAAATCGACGCCGTCCTGGATCAGCGCATGCGTGCCGACCACCAGCTGTGCCTCGGCCGCCGTCGCCGCCAGCTGCTCGCGTTTGGCCTTGGTTTTCAGGCTGCCGGACAGCCAGGCCACCTTGACCCCGAGCGGTTCCAGCCAGTCCTTGAGTTTCAGGTAATGCTGTTCGGCGAGGATCTCCGTCGGCGCCATGAAGGCCGCCTGCCAACCGGCCGAAATGGCCTGACAGGCGGCCAAGGCGGCGACGATGGTCTTGCCGGCGCCGACATCGCCCTGCAACAGCCGCTGCATCGGATAAGGCTGGGCCAGATCGCTGCCGATCTCCGCCATCGCCCGCACCTGCGCGCCGGTCAGGCCAAAGGGCAGGCTGTCGACCAGGCGCGCACCAAGGTCATCCCGCGCCACGAGCACCGGCGCCCCCTGCTCGCGGCGGGCCAGATAGGCGCGGCGCAGCGACAGTTGCTGGGCCAGCACCTCGTCGAATTTGACGCGCCGCCAGGCCGGGTGATTGCGGGCGTGCAGCGTGTCGAGATCGGTGCCCGGCGGCGGCGTGTGCAGAAAGCGCAGGCTGCGCGCCAGTCCGGGCAGTTTCAGCCGCTGACGCAGCTCCTCGGGCAAGGTTTCGGACAGGTCGCCGACCGTCAGCGCCTTGCCGATCAGCTTTTGCAGCGCCGAATTGGCCAATCCTGCGGTCGACGGGTAAATCGGCGTCAATTCCATCGGCAGCGGCTCATCGTCGCCAACCTTGCGGAAACGCGGGTGCACCATCTCGGCGCCGAAGAAACCGCCACGTACTTCGCCGAAGGCACGGATGCGCGAGCCTTCGCTGAGCGCCGCCTGCTGGTTCGGATAGAAGCTGAAAAAGCGCAGCGTGATCTCGCCGCTCTCGTCGGCGGCCCGGACGATCATCTGCCGGCGCGGCCGGAACTGGATTTCGTTGCTGCGAACGACGACCTCGATCTGCACCGGTTCGTTGCCAAAACTCCGATCGACCGGCGTGATACGCGTTTCGTCCTCGTAGCGCAGCGGCAGATGGACCAGCAAATCGGCCTCGCAATGGAGGCCGATCTTGGCGAGCTTCTTCTGCAGCGCCTCGGAGGCGCGAATGGGCGGAGAAGCCGGGGCTGGCGCCCCGCTCGTCGTCATCAGGGGCAGGTTAGCCGATAAACATCACGGCGTCGGCTTCGACCAGGGCGCCGCGCGGCAGCTCCTTGACGCCGACGGCTGCACGGGCCGGGAACGGCTCGCTGAAATACTTGGCCATCGTTTCGTTAACCTTGGCGAAGTTGGCCAGATCGGTCAGGAAAACATTGAGCTTGACCACATCGGCCAGCGAACCGCCGGCGGCTTCAGCCACCGCCTTGAGATTTTCAAAAACGCGAACGATTTGCGCGTCGATCCCGTCTACCATCTGCATGGAAGCCGGATCCAGCCCAATCTGCCCGGACATGTAAACGGTATCGCCGACGCGCACGGCTTGCGAATAGGTGCCGATGGCGGCCGGGGCATTCGGGGTGGCGATGATGGTCTTGGCCATGAGTAAGCTTCCTGTATCCGGATTGCAAAACCCTATTTTAGCCTTGGTAGCCCATGAACCCACGTATCGAATCCCTGGAAAAAATGCTCGACGGCCCGCGCGACGGCGCCCTGCTCCGCTTCTCGCTCGGCAACGAATATCTCAAGGCCGGCGATCCGGCCAAGGCGGCAAATTGCTTCCAAAACGCGGTCGACCGCGACAACACCTATTCAGCCGCCTGGAAAGCCCTCGGCAAGGCCCTGGCCGACGCCGGCGACCACCCCGCCGCGCTGGCCGCCTACGAGCGCGGCATCGTCGTCGCCGAAACGAAGGGCGACATTCAGGCGGCCAGGGAAATGACCGTTTTTGCCAAACGGATCCGCCGGGCGCTGGAGGAGCAACAGCCATCCACAAAATGACATCTGCACAGCCTCTGAGGCAGATCAATATTGCTCGCCCCGTTTTCTCCTAGTCTTTTTCTTTTTTCGAAAAAACCAAGGGGAAAACATGAAACGACTACTCAAACTCGCCGCACTGCTCGGGCTTGTCACCGTTCTGACCACGGGCTGCGCGGTAAACCGGGCAACCGCCAACGTTGATCCGTCGGCCAATCTGTCGTCGCTCAAAACAATGTATGTCAAGCGGATCGCCGACGACGACAACACCTACAACCTCATTGCCGACAAGTTACGCAGCAAGGGCGTCACCGTCTCCACCGGCACCGAGGCGGCCCCGAGCGGCGTCGATGCTGTCGTTACCTACATCGACAAATGGATGTGGGACATGACCATGTACATGCTGGAATTGACCATCAATATCCGCGACCCGAAAACCGATTTCCCGCTGGCTACCGGCAACTCCTTCCACACCTCGCTGACCCGTCTTTCGCCCACCGAAATGGTCAATGAAGTGGTCGACAACATCTACAAGGGTGCCAAGTAAATGATCGTCGCCGCACATCGCCCGTACCTTCTTGCCGCGCTGGCCCTGACGCTCATCCTCGGTGGCTGCGCGTCGCCCGCCGACCGCGCGGCAATGACCCCGCAGAACCTGACGGTCAGTAAGCATCATCCGTACAGCCTGCGCGTCCAGACCGGTGGCGGCGCCGAAACCGGCGCCATGGACAGCAGCAATGTCTCGGACGCCGACCTCAAGGCGGCCATCGAGGACGCGGTCGTGCGCAGCAAACTGTTCACCACCATTGTCCAGGGAAGCAATGGCGACTATGAGCTGAGCGTGCGCCTGACCAGTCTCTCAAAACCGGTCTTTGGCGGTACCTTCACGGTTGACATGGAAACCGCCTGGTCGCTGACCAAAACCAGCGACCGCTCGGTCGCCCTGCGCAAGTCGGTCAAAACCAGCGGCACGGCCACCATGAGCGACGCCTTCGCCGGTATCACCCGACTGCGCATGGCCGTCGAAGCGGCAACCCGCAACAATATCGAACAGGGCCTCAAGGCAGTTGCCGAATTGAAGCTCTAACGATTTGTTACACATAGCCCCGCCGTCGCCGTATAACTTATGGGGAGCCGCCGCGTTAATTGCTTATACAACCGCCGGACGTACTCCCCATGAAACTCTCGCAAAAGCTCCTTCGCCTCATTCTCGCCAGCGCATTGATCGGTGGTTTGGGTGCCTGCGCCGTGACGCCTTATCCGGTGGGCTATCATCGGGCGCCTCCGGGCTATGTCCAACCCGGGGCGACGATCTATTACAACTCCGGCTACCGGCATTACGATGACCGACCAAGGAGTTATTACGACGACGACCGGGGCAGCAGGTATTACGACAATCGCCGTTATGAAGAGCCGCGTCGCCAGTCGGCTCCCTTGCCGCCGCCGCTGCAGTTGCATCGCGACGTGCGGCGCAGCCTTGGCCTGCCGCGCCTGCCCGGCATGCCCTGAGCGAAGTTAGTGCTTGCCCCTGGGCGGCACGAGGATGGTCTCGACGCCGAGTTCCTTGAGCTTGGCCTGGGCCGCCTCGGCCTCGCGCTTGCTCTTGAAGGGGCCGACCTGAACACGGGTCTCCAGCGTGGACGGAACACCGCTCAAGGTAAGCCGGGCATGTAGCTCCTCGGCCCGCTCGACACTGGAAAAGACCCCGGCCTGCAAGAGAAAACCCGAGAACAGACGGGATACAACCGGCGGAGTAACCGCCGTGGCGCGTCGCGTTTCAACGATCCGCGCGGCCGCCTTGGGCGGCGGCACAGGCTCAGCCGGAACGGCGGCGCCAGGCGGCGGCAGAATATTCGATGGCGCCATGGTCGCCTCGGGCACCGGATCCGGAGCGGCAGCGACTTCAGGCGGCGGGGCCGGCGGCTTTTTTGCCTTTCCCACGGTCAACGGCGATTTTGGCCGATTTTCAACAGCCAGTTCGGGCTTGGCCTCAACGGCCGCGGCTTCAGGCGCCTCGACATGGGGCGGCGGAGGCGGCTCAACGGGCGCCTCAATGTTTGCTGGTTCGGGCGGAGCCGGCAGGTTTTCAGCCGGGGTCAGGGGCTGCGATGCCTCTTTCTTTGGGGCGACGGGGACCGGCTGGGTGAAGACCTGCTCTTCCGTCTCATCGGGCGCCGTCGCCAGATGATCGAAGAAAGCCAGCGTGCCGAGCAAGACAGCAACCAGCACACCGGCCACGGCCAGGCGGCCGAGCAGTTTGCTGCGAATCTCGCCGGTGGCCGCTTCGCTTTCCGAGTTTTCCGGTTGTTCTGCCATCGCTACCCTCAACGTTCCTGACTCTTGGCCAGCGCCACGACCAGTTCGGCCTCGGCGCGGGCGATGCCGCAACGCTCGGCGATCGCCGCCGGATCGTAACCCGAAACGGCCATCTGCATCGCGTCGCCATAAATGGGGGAAACCGTCTGGCCGGCGCGCAGGTGGCCGAGTTCCTGGCGCATGTCCTCGCGCAGGGCGGCGAGTTCGCCACGGATGGCATCGACCTCGTCACGCAACTGCGCCAGTTCCTGCTCCAGCCCCCTGCGCAAGGCTTCGCCGGCCAGCCCTTCGGATGCCTTCGCCCAGCGGTCGTCGGCGCCGGCTGGTTCGTTTTCCGGTGACGCCTTGCTGGCAGCCGGTGGCGCCACCTTCGCCGACACCTGCGGGCGATTGCGCAACAGGAACATGCGCAGCAACACGAACAGCATGTAGGCCGCGACCAGCGCGATCAAGCCGATCACGCCTTCGCGCAGCCCCAGCGTCATGCCTCCCAGTTCAAGCGCCGGCAATTTGGCCTCGGCCGCGACAGCTTAGAAACCCACCGAGTATTGCACGCCGATGAGATGGGCGCTGGCGTCGTACTTGCCCTGCAACACCCCTTGGGAAATGGTCGGATCGATGACGTAAAGGTAGGTGTAGCCAAGATCGAACTTGCCGTAGGATCCGGCATTCCATTGACCGCCCAGCGACAGCCACAGACGATTGTTGTCCGGCACACGCGGCGAGCGGTAATCGTCGCGAACCGGCGTGCGGTCGAAGGCGATGCCGAATTTCAGCTTGGCCCTGTCGGTCGCCTTGTAGCTCGCGCCCCAGGCGAAACGCCAGGAGTTTTCGTACCGGAATGCTTCGCTGCTCAGCAAGAAGCTGTCGCTGCTCCTGAGAACGTCAAGCGACTGGATCGAGTTCCAGCGCGTATAGGACAAATCGCCCATCGCTTCCCAGCGGTCGGAAACCTGCTGCCACACGGACAGAATGAAGGTATCCGGCAACTTGAGGTCGGCCTTGACCGGAAGTGCGCCGTTGAGCGTACCTTCGAGGGTGTATTTAACGGGAGAGCGATACGAAAGGCCCACGCGCATGGCTGGCGACAGGTTGAACAACACCCCGGCGTTCCACCCCCAGGAGGTATCGTCGGCCTTAAGGATGACGCCGGTCTTGGTCAGTTCGCCGTCGATGGATTGGTAGTTCAAGCCAAAACCGAACGACACCTTGTCGCTGAAACGATAGGCAACGGACGGATTGATATTGATTGTCCTGATTTCCGATTTGAGCGCCTTTGAAGCACCAACCCAACCGGCGTCGTATTCAGTTGCCAGCCCGAACGGCGCCGAGATGCCCAGACCGAGGAACAGGTCTTTCGTCACTTGTCCGGACAGGTAGGCGTTCGGCACAGCAGCCCAGCCGCCAGCGTCGCCGCCCGACTTTACGCCGAACTGGTCGCGATATTCGTAGCTCGGACCGACACCGGTGACACCGGCCGAAAGCTGGATTCCGTTACCAAGCTCGGACATGCCTGCCGGATTGAAGAAAATCGTGCTGGCATTGTCAGCAACCGCGGCCGAGCCGGCGTAGGCGTTGCCCAGGCCGCTGGCATTTTGCTCCAGAAGCTGGAACGCGGCGGCCGAGGCTGCGCCTGAAAAGGCAAGCAGCAGCAGGGCCGGAACGGTACGCAGGTTCAGTTTATTCATTGGATTGCTCCCTAGCAGGCGGGGTAATTGGATAACTGACGGATTTTAATCCAATCTCGGCCTATTTTCGGGCGGAACCTTGCGCTTCATTCCGGCGCCATCGATGGCCACATAGGTCAGTTCGGCTTCGGTGACCTTGACGATGATCGGCGCGGCGTAGTTGCGTTCGGCATAGACCTCGACCTTGACCGTGATCGAGGTCGTCCCGACGCGCTCGATTTCGGCATAGAAACTGACAACATCGCCGACCGAAATCGGCTGCTTGAACAGGAAGGAATTGACCGAAACGGTCGCGACCCGCCCACACGCCCTGCGCATGGCGGGAATGGCGCCAGCCACGTCGACCTGGGCCATGACCCAGCCACCGAAGACGTCGCCATTCGGGTTGAGATCCGCCGGCATGGGTACGACACGCAGCGTGCAATGCTTGTTGGGGAGGGAGATAGGGTCGTCGGCCATTGATTGTCCAAAATGCTAAATATTCCGGGATTTTCCCGGAAAGCGGGCACTTTTCATATACTCACACAATTCACCGCCACCTCAAATCCCGTCAGGCTCCCGCATGCGCCGCGCCACTGCCCTTCCCAAACCGCCCGCCGGACAGCCGCTGCCGGAAACCCATGTGTGGCTGACACTACGCACGCTGTTCCCCTACCTCTGGCAATACCGTCTGCGCGTCCTCGCCGCGCTGGCTTGCCTGATCGGCGCCAAGGTGGCGAATGTCGGCGTGCCGCTGATTTTCAAGGAGATGATCGACGGCCTGTCCGGCGGCGAACAATTGCTCGCCCTGCCCATCCTGCTCCTCATCCTTTATGGAACGCTGCGTTTTTCCACCTCGCTGTTCCAGGAATTGCGCGAAATCCTCTTTGCCCGGGTCACGCAACGTGCCGTGCGCCAGGTGTCGCTTGAAGTTTTCCGCCATCTGCACGCCCTGTCGCTGCGCTTTCATCTGGAACGCCAGACCGGCGGCGTGTCGCGCGACATCGAAAGGGGCAGCCGCTCGATCTCCAGCCTGATTTCCTACACGCTCTATTCGATCCTGCCGACGCTGGTCGAAATCGGGCTCGTCCTCGGCATTCTGTTCGTCAAGTACGACATGGGTTACGTCGTCATCACGCTGATCTCGCTGCTCGCCTACGTCGTATTCACCATCAAGGTCAGCAACTGGCGCATCGACATCCGCCGCGCCGTCAATGAAAACGACTCGGCCGCCAACACGCGTGCAGTCGATAGCCTGCTCAACTACGAGACGGTCAAGTATTTCAACAACGAAGCCTGGGAAGCCCGCCGTTACGATGAGCAACTGGTCAAGTGGGAAGAGGCGGCGACGCGCAGCCAGACCACATTGGCTTTCCTCAATCTCGGCCAGCAGGCGATCATTGCGCTGGGCGTTACGGCCATGATGTGGCGCGCGGCGAGCGGCGTGGTCGATGGCCGCATGACCATCGGCGACCTCGTGCTGGTCAATGCCTTCCTGATCCAGCTTTACATGCCGCTCAATTTCCTCGGCATCGTTTACCGCGAAATTCGCCAGGCGCTGACCGACATCGAACGGATGTTCAAGCTACTCAGCGAGAACCGTGAAATCGCCGATGCGCCGGATGCGCGCGACCTGCCGAGCGGGCCATTGCAGGTGAACTTCAACGCCGTCGAGTTCGCCTACGAGCCGAACCGGCATATCCTGAAAAACCTCAGTTTCGCCATCCCGCCTGGCAAGACGGTGGCTGTCGTCGGTCACTCCGGGGCCGGCAAATCGACGCTGTCGCGCCTGCTTTACCGTTTTTATGACGTCACCGGCGGCGCCATCCAGATCAACGGCCACGATCTGCGCGCCTTGAAACAAACCAGCCTGCGCGCCGCCATCGGCATCGTGCCGCAGGACACCGTGCTGTTCAACGACACCATTTTCTACAACATCAACTACGGACGCCCGGAAGCGAGCCGCGAGGAGGTTTTCGCCGCCGCCCGCGCCGCCCAACTGCACGAATTCATCGAATCCCTGCCGCTCAACTACGAGACCCGCGTCGGCGAGCGCGGCCTCAAGCTCTCCGGCGGCGAGAAGCAACGCGTCGCCATTGCCCGCGCCCTGCTCAAGAATCCGCCCATCCTGATTTTCGACGAAGCGACGTCAGCCCTCGACTCGGCGACCGAACGCGCCATCCAGACCCAGCTAGAACAGGTGGCCATCGGCCATACCACCCTGCTCATCGCGCACCGCCTGTCGACCGTCATGAATGCCGACGAAATACTGGTCATGAGCGAAGGGCGCATTGTCGAACGCGGCAGCCACACCGCCTTGCTGGCGGCCGACGGCAATTACGCCCGGATGTGGACGCTGCAGCAGCAGGAAAATAACGCATCGGAGGCGGTCAACTCGTGAATGCTGCACAGGCGAACATCGGCAACCCGTCGCAACGCAACCGTGGCAGCCTGCTCCTCCCACTCGCCACCTTTTTGCTGCTGGCACTGGCCACGATTGCTGCCTGGCACTGGCAGTCCCGCATCCGGATTCGAGCCAACGAACAGGCCGGCAACCAGGAAAGCGCAGCAATCACGGCCGAGATTCGCGACCGCCTGAAACTCAACGGCCAGTTCCTGCGTTCCCTGCAGGCCTTTGCCGTCGCCAGCCCGACACAGGATCTGGTGGCCTGGCGACGCTTTGCCCGGGCCATGGAAATCGAGGGCAGCCTGGCCGGCATGTACGCCTTCGCCTACGCCCCGGCCCTGCACCTTGGCAATGCTGGAGACTTCAGAAATTTGGCCAAATTTCCGGTTGACCGTAGGAATCTCCGGATCTTTCCCAAAACCGATACCGACCTCGCCTTGCCGATCTACTTCGTCGCGCCCGAGAGCCCGGCACTCAACGCAGTCATCGGCTTCGACCTGCTCTCCGAAAGGGCACGCCATGACGCCATCAACCGCGCCATTCTGAGCGGCAATGTTGCGATGACCGGCCCCATCGAACTCCAGCCCGACAAAGGCACCCGGCGGCCCGGCTTCCTGATGGTGCAGGCCATACTTCCCGATGGCCCACTGACCATTCACGCCGCGGGGAAGAAACCGAACTTTTCTGGCGTGGTCCTCACGGCCTATCGTTTCGACGAATTCATGGCCTCGTTCAAACTCCCCCTGAGCAGCCGCTTCGTGCTGCAAATTTTTGATGAAGCCCTGGCCGCCGATTCCATCGTTCCATCGCCGCCAACGCTGATCTACAACTCCAACCCCGGTTTCCGCAGCAGCGATGCCCCGATGCTCCACCATGAAGTCGATTTCGGCGGACGTAACTGGATTCTGCATTTCTACCCCACCGTCCAGGCCAGTCCCGGCCTCGACACCCCGGCGCTGGTGCTCTACGGCGGCTTGTTCGGCAGCCTGTTGCTGGCCCTGCTTGTTCACCACCAGAGCACCCATCGGGAACGCGCCGAGCGCTATGCGCTCAAACTGAACCGCGAACTCAGCGAGCACCGCGACCATTTGCAGGAGCTGGTCAGCGAACGAACGGCCAGCCTCGACAGTGCCCTGCAGCAGGCACAGGCTGCCAATCTGGCCAAATCGGAATTTCTGGCCAACATGTCGCACGAACTGCGCACGCCGATGCACGCCATCCTCGGCTTCGTAGACCTCGGGCGCCGGCGCGCCGACAAGACCAGCGACCCGAAGCTCAACCAGTATTTCGCGCGCATTGATGAAAGCGGGCAGAGGCTGCTGTCCCTGATCGGCGAATTGCTCGACCTGTCGAAACTGGATGCCGGCAAATCCGCCTTGCAGACGACCAGCTTCAATGCCCTGGAACTCGTCCGGCAGGTGCTAGGCCAACTCGAATCGCTCCAACTCGAACGCCAGCTCCAAATCGACATCGACTGCCAACTGGCCGACCCGGTCATTGACGCCGATGAAAAACGGATCACCCAGGTCATCTGCAACCTGCTCTCCAACGCCATCAAGTTCTCGCCCGAAGCGGGCACGATCCGTATCGTACTCGCAGCGAGCGACCTGCCCGCCGGGCGGCGCGCCGACGACAGCGGCTCGCGGCCGGGACTGTCGATCAGCTTCATCGATCAGGGCGTCGGCATACCGGCAGCCGAAATCGAGAGCATTTTCGACAAGTTCGTGCAAAGCAGCGCGACCAAGAACGGCGCCGGCGGCACCGGGCTGGGACTGGCAATTTGCCGGGCAATTGTTACGCAACACCGTGGTACGATTGTTGCCCGCAACAATCCAGGACAAGGCGCCTCTTTCATCGTCACCCTGCCATTGAACTGCCGGACAGACAAATCAGGACAACATGACTAATACACTCGTCTTGCTGGTCGACGATGAAGCACTCAACCTGGAAATCCTGCTCGAATATTTCGACGGGGAAGAGACTTTCACGCTGCAAGCCGCGGAGAGCGGTGAAGCCGCCTGGCAAATGCTGCAAAACCCGGAATACGAGTTCAAGCTCATCCTGCTTGACCGGATGATGCCCGGACTGGATGGCATTGGCCTGCTCAAGCGCATCAAGCTCGACCCACGGCTGGCCGCCATTCCCGTCATCATGCAGACGGCAGCCAACTCCCCGGATCAGATACGCGAAGGCCTCGAAGCGGGGGCCTATTACTACCTGACAAAGCCCTATCGCCGCGACAGTCTGCTCGCCATCGTGCACGCCGCACTGAGCGACGCCGAGGCACGCAGTTCCCTGAGCCGACAACTCCACCTGCACATCAACTCGCTACAGTTTCTCGATCAGGCCGAGTTCTCTATCCGCACCATAGAAGAAGCTGCCCAGCTTGCCTCCTTCATTGCCAATGCCTGCCCAAACCCCGATGCAGCGGTTATGGGCATCTCCGAACTGCTGATCAATGGCGTTGAACACGGCAATCTCGGACTGACCTATGCAGAAAAGAGCCGGTTCAAACAAGATGACAGCTGGCACGAAGAAATCAAGCGACGCACCGCGCTGCCGGAAAATGCCGGCAAGGAGGTTCGCCTGAGCTATCGCCGCCAGGCTGATTCGATCACGCTGCGCATCTGCGACCAGGGCAATGGATTTACTTGGCAGAACTATCTTGAAATTGACCCTCAGCGGGCCTTTGATCCCAACGGTCGCGGGATTGCCCTGTCCCGCATGCTGAGCTTCAGCAACATTACCTACGAAGGTAGCGGCAACGTCGCGGTCGCCACCATTTCTCGCAGCGACTCCAGGAACGGCGAGCAACTGCCATGACTTCTATTTCAACCAAAATGAAGGTGCTGGCCGTCGATGACAACCGCACCAACCTGCACATTCTCCAAGTCTTTCTGAAGAAGCTCGGCCATGAAGTCATTCTGGCCGAAAATGGCGAAGAGGCCGTGCGTCGCTTCGCCGCCGAGCCTCCCGACCTCGTCCTGCTCGACATCATGATGCCGGTCATGGACGGATTCGAGGCAGCCCGACGCATCAAGGCCATGCCCCGCGACCGGTGGACCCCGGTCATTTTCCTCTCCGCCTTGAATCGCGACGAAAATCTCGTCGAAGGACTCGATGCCGGTGCCGACGACTATCTGACCAAACCAATCAACTTCGTCGTCCTTGAGGCAAAATTGCGGTCAATGCAACGCTCACTGGCCATGCAGCAGGAGTCGATCGACTCGCTGCGCCGCGTACAGGCCATTTCCGATAACGTACTCGACGCTATCATCACCTGCGATGAACACGGCGTCATGGTATCGGTCAACAAGTCGACCGAGCGAATTTTCGGCTGGACTTCGGCCGAAATGATCGGCAAAAATGTTTCGATGCTCATGCCTGACGAGGAGCGGACAGCACATGAAGCCCGTGTCGGAGAATACGCGGGGGATGCTCCATCACGAACCATTGGTCTGGAACGTGAACTTGCGGCGCAACACAAGGATGGACACCGCTTCGCTGCTACGCTGACGATCACACAGATTGTCATCGACAACCATCACATGATAGTCGGTGTAATACGGGACATCTCGGAGCGTAAGCAAACCGAACAAACACTCCGTGAAAATGCCCGCCAACTCCAACACTATTACGATCAGACCCAAGCGGAACAACAACTAGCTTTGCGCCTCATGGAAAACCAGTTGCACCGCAGGGGCCTTCAGGATAGCCGCCTGCGTTACACAGTTATTCCCGCTGAAAACTTCAGCGGCGACATCGTTGCCGCCAATCGCTCGTCTGATGGACTTTTTTACGCCTTGCTCGCTGATGCGACGGGGCATGGCCTGACAGCTGCCATAAGTGTCTTACCGGTACTCGCGCTGTTCTACCGCATGACAAAGCTTAACCGGCCAATCAGGGAAATTGTTCTTGAATTGAACCAACAGCTCAAGGAGTCCATGCCAACCGGACGTTTCGTCGCCGTTACGCTGGTTTGTCTTAACGAAAGCCAAAAACACGGCGACATTTGGGTCGGCGGAACGCCCCAGGCGATACTCTTCGACCGCTGGGGCCGCGCATCCCAGATTTTCCCCTCCGCTAACCTCCCTTTGGGGATTGTCAGCAATGACGAGCTGGGTGGGGAACCCCAGCATTTCAACTGGGCAGAAGAAAGCCAGCTGGTTCTATGTTCCGATGGTTTGCTCGAGGCGAACAATCCGCAGGGCGTTCAATTTGGCGCCAACGGATTAATCGCTGCAAGCGCCAACACATCGCCAAACGAACGCTTCGAGATAATTGAGAAAGCGTTGGCCACCCATCAAAATGGCGGCGTCGCCAGCGACGACATTTCGCTGATGCTCATCGACTGCCTCTGACTATGGCTGCATAAAAACAAACGAAAAAAGGCCGGAAAATCCGGCCTTTTTTTCAATTCAACAGCATTTACGCCGCGGCTTCCTCGATTTCCACTGCCTCGGCAGGCTCCGGGCGATCAACCAGTTCCACGAACGCCATCGGAGCATTATCACCGACACGGAAACCACACTTCAGAATGCGAAGGTAGCCGCCCGGACGGGTTGCATAACGCGGGCCAATTTCGGCGAACAGCTTGACCACGATATCGCGGTCGCGCAGGCGGTCAAAAGCCAGACGCTTGTTAGCCAGCGTCGGATTTTTGCCAAGGGTGATCATCGGTTCAACAACACGGCGCAGCTCCTTTGCCTTCGGCACGGTGGTCTTGATAGCCTCGTGCTTGAGCAGGGAAACGGTCATGTTGCGCAGCATCGCCAAGCGATGGCTGCTGGTGCGGTTCAGTTTGCGAAGTCCATTGCGGTGACGCATGGTTAATCCTTTCTATATTCTGCAGGCGTCCCTTGACTGCCCGGGCGGAAAAGGCTTACGCCTTTTCCAGACCGGCGGGCGGCCAGTTTTCCAGTTTCATGCCGAGCGTCAAACCGCGAGCGGCCAACACTTCCTTGATCTCATTTAGCGATTTGCGACCCAGATTCGGAGTCTTGAGAAGCTCGTTCTCTGTACGCTGGATAAGATCACCGATGTAGTAGATGTTCTCGGCCTTGAGACAGTTCGCGGAACGAACCGTCAACTCGAGATCATCGACCGGACGGAGCAGAACCGGATCAACCTGAGCTGGCTTTGACGCCTCGGCAACAGGGGCGGTACCCTCCAGATCAGCAAAGACCGAAAGCTGTTCCATCAGCACGCGAGCAGCGTAACGAATGGCTTCTTCCGGCTCGACAACACCGTTGGTTTCGATATCGACAATCAACTTGTCCAGGTCCGTCCGCTGCTCAACGCGAGCGCTTTCAACAGCGTAAGCAACACGACGAATCGGGCTGAACGACGCGTCGAGAACCAACTTACCAATCGACTTGGCATCGCCCAAATTGCGCATATTGCCAGGAACGTAGCCGCGTCCCTTCTCGACCTTGATCTCCATGGACAGCTTGCCGCCTGCGGAGAGGTGAGCGATTACGTGTTCCGGATTGATGATTTCCACGTCGTGCGGCAATTCGATATCACCGGCACGAACGGGACCTTCACCTTCCTTGGTTAGCTTCAGGTTCACAACATCGCGATTGTGCAACTTGAACACGATGCCCTTGAGGTTGAGGAGAATGTCAACCACATCTTCCTGCACGCCATCAATGGTCGAATATTCATGAAGAACACCATCGATACCAACCTCGGTTGGTGCATAACCAACCATTGAGGAAAGCAGGATACGACGCAGCGCGTTGCCAAGGGTATGGCCATATCCGCGCTCAAACGGCTCCATGACCACCTTGGCCTGCACGGGCGAAACGCTCTGCACGTCGATGATACGGGGTTTAAGAAGTCCACTGCTTTGCATGGGCTAGATCCTCTGCTCAGTGCTTACTTCGAGTAAAGTTCGATGACGAGACCTTCATTCAGGGTCGCCGGCAGTTCAGAGCGCTGCGGCATGGCCTTGAATGTGCCCTTGCCTTCTTTGACATCCACCGAAATCCACTCGGGGAAACCACGAGACTCGGCAGCCTCGAGGGCTGCCTTGCAACGCAGGGAAGCACGGGCGCGATCGGTCAGCTGGACAACATCACCCGGCTTGACGATAAAGGAAGGAATATTGACGCGCTTGCCATTGACCATAACGCCATTATGACGAACGATCTGACGGGATTCAGTGCGGGAGGCACCAAAACCCATACGATAGGCGACGGAGTCCAGGCGCGCTTCAAGCAACTGAAGAAGGTTCTCACCTGTCTGACCTTTGCGGCGATCAGCCTCGGCGAATGTCCTGCGGAACTGGCCTTCGAGGACGCCGTAAACGCGACGAATCTTCTGTTTGGCACGCAGATGTACACCATAGTCTGACAAACGAGCACCAGACTTTTGGCCGTGTTGGCCAGGAGCATACGAACGACGCTCGATGGCACACTTATCGGTAAAACACTTTTCGCCTTTCAGGAACAACTTTTCGCCTTCGCGGCGGCACTGACGGCATTTCGGATCGAGATTACGAGCCACTTGTCTTTCTCCTTAGATGCGGCGCTTTTTGGGCGGACGGCAACCGTTATGCGGCACCGGCGTCACGTCGGAAATCGCGGTGATCTTCATGCCCAACGCGTTGAGCGCACGGACCGAAGACTCACGACCGGGGCCTGGGCCCTTGATTCGAACTTCGAGATTCTTGACGCCACATTCCTGAGCAGCCTTACCAGCAGCTTCAGCTGCAACCTGAGCAGCAAACGGGGTGGACTTGCGCGAACCGCGGAAGCCTGCGCCACCCGAAGTAGCCCAAGACAACGCATTGCCCTGGCGATCGGTAATGGTGATGATGGTGTTATTGAACGATGCGTGGATGTGGGCGATGCCCTCAGCAACATTCTTTTTAACCTTTTTGCGAACTTTGGTAGCAGTCTTTGCCATGTTCTGTCCCTATTACTTCTTGCCAGCAATGGCCTTGCGCGGACCCTTGCGAGTGCGAGCATTGGTACGGGTGCGCTGACCGCGGCAGGGCAAGCCCTTGCGATGGCGAAGACCGCGGTAGCAACCGAGATCCATCAGACGCTTGATATTCATTGTGACTTCGCGGCGCAGGTCACCTTCAACGGTGAACTTGCCAACTTCGTCACGCAGACGATCCATGTCCGCATCGGACAGGTCTTTCATTTTGGTAGAACGAACGATGCCGGCCGCGTCACAAATTTTCTGCGCGCGGGTACGGCCGATGCCGAAAATCGCGGTCAACGCGATTTCAGCATGCTGATGGTTCGGAATGTTTACCCCTGCGATACGGGCCATTGAATCACTCCACTATTTCAAAATTAACAAATGCCGACACCAGAGCCATTAGCCCTGGCGCTGCTTGTGACGCGGGTCCTTGCAAATGACGCGCACGACACCCTTGCGACGGATGACTTTGCAATTGCGACACACGCGCTTAACTGAAGGATGCACTTTCATGTTTAACTCCTCGTCTGCGAGAGCTTGGAAGCAGCCGTGATTCCTTGCCCTGCGGTTTATTGCGTAGAGAACTCTTTTACTTAACCCGGAAAACGATCCGGGCCTTGCTTAAATCATATGGCGTCAACTGCACGGTCACTTTGTCACCGGGAAGAATGCGTATGTAGTGCATTCGCATCTTTCCGGAAATGAACCCAAGCACAACATGGCCATTTTCCAACTTGACCTTAAAGGTCGCATTTGGGAGATTTTCAACAACCTCCCCTTGCATTTCTATGTAATCCTCTTTTGCCATCGGCAATTACTTGATCATCGGTGCGCCTTTGAAATTTGCCTTCTTCAGCAAGCTTTCATACTGGTGCGACATCACGTAGGCCTGAACCTGGGACATGAAATCCATGGTTACGACGACGATAATCAGCAGTGATGTACCTCCGAAGTAGAACGGTACGTTCCATTTCAGGATCAAAAATTCTGGCAACAGACAAACTACAGTGATATAGGCAGCGCCTATCAGGGTCAGGCGCATCAAAATCTTGTCGATGTAGCGAGCTGTCTGCTCACCCGGACGAATACCGGGGACGAAGGCGCCGCTTTTCTTCAGGTTATCCGCAGTTTCCTTGGAGTTGAACACAAGGGCTGTGTAAAAAAAACAGAAGAAAACGATCGCCGAAGCGTAAAGCATGACGTAAATCGGCTGGCCGGGGGACAAGGTGCCAGCCACATCCTTCAACCAGTGCATCGACTCACTAGCACCAAACCAGTTGGCTACAGTTGCCGGAAACAAGATGATTGAGGACGCAAAGATCGGCGGGATAACCCCAGACATATTCAACTTGAGCGGCAGATGCGAACTCTGACCACCATAAATCTTATTGCCGACCTGGCGCTTGGCGTAATTGACCAGAATCTTGCGCTGCCCACGTTCAACGAAGACCACGAAGCCGGTCACAACTACCACCAGGACACAGATGATAAGTGCAGTCAGCGGGTGCATAGCACCGGTACGAACCAGCTCAAGCAGACCGCCGATTGCGTTCGGCAAACCAGCAGCGATACCTGCGAAAATGATTATCGAGATTCCGTTGCCAAGACCGCGCTCCGTGATCTGCTCGCCGAGCCACATCAGGAACATCGTCCCCGTCAGTAGCGTCGACACAGTCGTCAAACGGAACATAAAGCCAGGGTCGTTGACCAGCCCAGCCTGCGCCTCGAGCGCGACAGCGATACCCAACCCCTGAAAGAGGGCGAGAATCACGGTGCCATAGCGGGTATATTGCGTAATCTTGCGACGTCCGGCTTCACCCTCTTTTTTCAGGGCTTCGAGTTGCGGACTGGCAACACTCATCAGTTGCATGATGATCGAAGCCGAAATGTACGGCATGATCCCCAAAGCAAAAATGGTGAATCGCGACAAGGCACCACCCGAGAACATGTTGAACATGCCCAAGATGCCGCCCTGTTGCGAATTGAAGAGATCGGCCAGCGCGTTGGGGTCAATCCCAGGAACCGGAATATGGGCGCCAATGCGATACACGACCAGCGCACCAAGCAGGAACCAGAGCCGGCGCTTGAGATCGCCGAACTTGCCACCCTTTCCAACGGTATTGGGATTTGCTGCCAACGTTCTAACCTTTCCCTGTCTTACTCAGCGACGACCGAGCCGCCGGCGGCTTCGATAGCAGCCTTAGCACCCTTGGTAGCACCCACACCCTTGAGGACAACCTTGCGGGCGATGGCGCCCGACAGGATAACCTTGGCGGAGAGAGCGTCACCCGGAACGATACCAGCGACCTGCAGGGCGAGGAGATCAATCTCTTCAACCGGCAGACGCTCGAGATCAGTCAGGCGCACTTCGTAGTTACGGGCACGCGTCAACGAATTGAAGCCACGCTTCGGCAGACGACGCTGCAAAGGCATTTGACCGCCCTCAAAGCCAACCTTGTGAAAACCGCCGGAACGGGACTTCTGGCCCTTGTGGCCGCGACCGCAGGTCTTGCCCAGGCCGGAACCGATGCCACGACCGACGCGCTTGGCGGCCTTCTTGGAGCCTTCACCCGGCTTGATGGTATTCAGACGCATGGCTTAACCCTCAACCTTGACGAGATACTGAACCTTCTGGATCATGCCACGAACGCACGGCGTATCGACCAGTTCAGATGTACTGTTCAGCTTGCGCAGACCCAGGCCACGCACGGTGGCGCGGTGGTCCTGCTTGGTACCGATGATGCTCTTGACGAGCTTCACTGTGATTTTTTTGTCAGCCATGACTTACCCCAGAACCCGTTCAATCGGAAGACCACGCTTGGCGGCTATTTCCGACGGCGTGTTGACCTTCGACAGACCGTCGATGGTGGCACGCACGATGTTGTAAGGATTGGTCGAGCCGTGAGCCTTGGCCACCACGTTGGTCACACCGACAACTTCGAAGACAGCACGCATGGCGCCGCCGGCGATGATGCCCGTGCCTTCCGGTGCCGGCTGGATCATCACGGTCGTGGCGCCATGACGGCCCATAACAGTGTGATGCACGGTACCATTCTTCAGGCTGACCTTGGCCATCTTGCGACGCGCCTCTTCCATTGCCTTCTGAGCAGCCACGGGCACTTCGCGGGACTTGCCCTTGCCCATGCCGATGCCGCCATCGCCGTCACCAACGACAGTCAGGGCCGCGAAACCGAGAATCCGGCCGCCCTTAACCACCTTGGTAACGCGATTGACCGCGACCATCTTTTCGCGCATGCCGTCATCACGCTCTTCAGCCTGCTGCGGCTTCTTGTTTCTTTCAGGTTTAGCCATTTTCTAACCTTATCCTTTCGCAGCGATCAGAACTTCAGACCGGCTTCACGCGCGGCTTCCGCCAGCGCCTGAACCCGACCGTGGTACTGAAGACCGGAACGATCGAAAGCCACTTGCTCAATGCCGGCGGCCTTGGCGCGCTCGGCAATCAGCTTGCCAACCGAAGTAGCAGCAGCCTTGTTACCGCCGTTCGGGACGTCATTGCGAACGTCCTTGTCCAGCGTGGAAGCCGAAGCCAAGACCTTGCCGCCACAGGGCGAGATGATCTGGGCATAGATGTGCTGGTTGGTGCGATTGACGCACAGACGCACAGCCTTGAGTTCGGCGATTTTGGCCCGGGTTTGGCGGGAACGGCGCAGACGCGCTTGTTTCTTATTAAACATATGCCACCCTTACTTCTTCTTGGTTTCCTTGATAACCACCACTTCGTCCGAGTATCGAACACCCTTGCCCTTGTAGGGCTCCGGCTTGCGATATGCTCGAACTTCGGCAGCGACCTGGCCAACCTGTTGCTTGTCGGCCCCCTTGATCAGGATTTCGGTCTGGGTCGGACATTCCACCTTCACACCAGCCGGCATCTTGTGCGCAACGGGGTGGGAAAAGCCCAACGACAGATTCAGGACATCACCCTGAGCCTGGGCGCGGTAACCCACGCCGACCAACTGGAGCTTGCGCTCGAAACCCTTGGAAACACCAGTAACCATGTTGTTGATGTTGGCACGCATGGTGCCCCACATGGCCGCTGCATTAGCGGCGCCTTCAACCTTGGAAACCTGGACGTTCTGACCTTCGACGGAAATCGTTACGGACGGATGCGTAATTGCCTTCAAGATACCCAGCGGGCCCTTGACGGTAATGTCCGCACCAACCGATACTTCAACGCCAGCCGGCAGAACAATGGGATTTTTACCTATACGAGACATCGATATCCCCTTATGCCACGATGCAAAGAACTTCGCCGCCGACCTTGCTGGCGCGAGCCTTGCGATCAGTCATGACTCCCTTGGGGGTCGACACGATGGCGACGCCCAGACCGTTCATGACGCGAGGAATATCTTCGCAACCCTTGTAGATACGCAGGCCGGGCTTGGAGACACGCTCGATGCGCTCAATGACCGGACGACCGGCGTAATACTTGAGTGCGATATCGAGGGTCGGCTTGCCATCAGCCTGACGAACTGCGAAATCATCAACGTAACCTTCATCCTTGAGCACGGCAGCAATTGCCACCTTGACTTTGGACGAGGGCATGGAGACAGACGCCTTTTCGGCGAGCTGGGCGTTGCGGATGCGAGTCAGCATGTCCGCGATCGGATCGCTCATAGCCATTTCTGAATCTCCTTTTTACCAGCTGGCTTTAACAACACCCGGAACTTCGCCATTGAAGGCCAGTTCGCGGATCTTGTGACGGCACAGACCGAACTTACGGAAAACACCACGCGGACGACCAGTCAGCTGGCAGCGGTTGCGCAGACGAGACGGACTCGAATTGCGCGGCAGGGCCTGGAACTTCAGACGGGCAGCGTAACGCTCATCGTCAGACAGGCTCGCGTTATTGAAAATCGCCTCGAGGGCAGCACGCTTCTTGGCGTACTGAGCCACAAGCTTGCGGCGCTTTTCTTCACGGTTGATCAGAGCAAGTTTTGCCATGATTGCCTCAATTCTTGAACGGGAACTTGAACGCCGCCAACAGAGCCTTGGCTTCTGCGTCGGATTTCGCGGTCGTGGTGATGCTGAT
>Ga0209211_10000236_pt1 | contig 123379 bp, 91 predicted proteins | sample RifGroA2_FD_183992 | JGI IMG/M metagenome (GOLD analysis project Ga0209211, IMG submission 183992) | Groundwater microbial communities from Rifle, Colorado, USA - Groundwater A2 (SPAdes) (version 2) | ecosystem: Environmental > Aquatic > Deep subsurface > Groundwater | place: Rifle, Colorado...
AAATCAACCAGATAACTCGGTAACGAGCCTTCCTGTGATTGTATTTCTTTGAGGCCGGGAGTTGCCGACGTAACGTCAGCTTGGCGCAAAATCAATCCTAAAACCGTTTGGCGCCGGAATTCGATTTTTACCAAATCCCCTCTCTGCAATATTTTTTCCGAGCAATAAGTGTAACCAAAGGCCAAGTTGCGGGGCAGTTTAGCTTGTGGTATGATGGTATAAAAATACATGTATGATGTCTAGGGAAATTTTGCGAAAGATTTTGCATTTGCTGGGCTATTGGAACCTAATCGCTTTTATTGTATTGGCCGAATTTGTCGGCGAGCGGGTGGCTTTTTTGGTGCTGACTTTGATACTGCTTTTATTTTTAGAGTTGGAATATTTGCGCGTGGAACACGGGATCCATTATTTGCCCTTTAAATTTAACATATTTAGAGAAAAAGAACAGTCAACTTTTGCCGCCCATATTTACATGACTTTGGCGGCGATTGTCTGCTTTGCCGCGTTTAACCGCGTGATCGCGGCGGCGGCTTTTTCGATGACCATTTTGGGAGACGCGTTTTCGGCGTTAGTCGGGCGGCGCTGGGGAAAGCATAAATTTATTTTTTCCAATAAAACCTGGGAAGGAACCTTGGCCGGATTCGGCGGCAATCTGTTGGCCGGATATTTTTTTATAAATCACTTGGAACATGCCTGGCTGATATTATTGCCGATGGCGGCGGTGGCCTCGCTGGTGGAAGTCTTTACCCAGAAGTTGGATGATAATTTAACGGTCGCTATTTTTGCCGGAGTGTGCGGGCAGTTGCTTTTGTTCGTGCTTTAGGGCGTTGTATTTTTTTAGGTGGACATATGGTATAATAGTAGCAGGTTTTCCACAAGCCGCGTCACTCGTGAGTGACGTGGCAAGAATTTTAATATCAAATTTAAGTCAAAGAGGTGATGACTAAAAAAGAATTTAATACGGTGATCGCGGTAACGCTTTTATTGATAATCCTTATTTTGATTGGGATTGTTTTTACTGTTGTTTACAAATTCCGGGCGCCGGCGATCACAGTTGAACCACAGCCTAAAGCGGCCGAGGTAACGGTTACCGGTCTCAAAATTCCGCCGGTGGTTTACGTTTATAATGGCGTCGTGCAAAAAGTGGGGCAAGATTATTTGCTGGTCGCGGCCCGTTCGCATAATAATTATCTCGCCAAAGATGTGGTTTTAAAAGTGTTGACTGATCCGCAAACCGAGTTTAAAAAGCGAATTTTTCCGGGGAATATTTCCGAAGAAACCACTATAATCACTACCAGCGAGAAGTTGTTAAAATTTTCTGATATTAAGATTGGCGATTTGGTGGAAGTTCATTCGGAGCAAAATATTCGCGGCTTGGTTGATTTTACCGCCAGTCAAGTTAAGGTTTTGGCTATCTAAATTATGCCCTGCTCTCCAAGACAACTTTGGCTTACAGGACTTGCCGGCGTCGCGACCGGTCTGATGCTTTTTTTAGCTTTACCGGCGCAAGCGAGTGCGCCAGCTCAGCCTACTAACATATCACCCGTCAACGGCAGTGGTCTTGGCAATTTAACGCCTACATTAGAAGGTTCGGATTTTAGCGATACTCATAATCATAATGAAACTAACTGGCAGATTAGAAAAGATGGCACGCCTTTGGATTATTCAATCAATGTTTGGGATTATGACATCGGTGATAACGATATCACTAACATTCATACTGATGTCCCGGCAGGGACTCTTCAGAATGCAACTGAATATTGGTGGCGAGTCAGATACAAAGATTCCTTTGCTGGAGGCACTTGGTCAACGTGGAGTGATGAGACCAATTTTTATACCCCACTGGCAAGTCCTACTGGTCTTAACGAAATCATAGTTATGCCGGCTTCAATTACCTGGCAGTGGAATAATCCGGCCAGCAATCCGACTACTGGCATGAGTTATGACATTTATTTGCAGAATTCTATATTAACATATGACTACATCGGCGTTTCCAATTCATTAACATTTATTTTGGATCAGACTGTCGACGGCAAGCCTTTAGATTACGAAACTTCTTACGTGATTAAGGTTGTTGCTCGCCATGATCCTTATCCCCAAGCGGTTTCGTCGCCTGATAGTGCAACTACTTTACTCATGAACTGCACCGACGGCCAGGAGTGTCGTATCGGCGAAGTTTGTTATAATTACAGTGGCGCAAATTACAAATGCACTCGTTCTAACCGCTGTTCAATCGAGGGCGCGACTTGTTATCTTTCTGCCTGCGGTCCAGGCGAAGTTGATCCAGCTGGCGCCAGTTGTTACGTTGCTACTTCTAGTCGAGTTTTTGTGCAATCGACTGGGCGTTGCAGTAGTGCTTTAAGTAATACTTGCGATTTATTTTCTATTCCACCCCAACAACCGGAAATTTGTTTATCAAACGGCACTGGCTGTCAAAGTAATGCCGGTGCCTTAACTGATATTTTGCCACAGCCGCGTTTTAAATGGCTTGACGCTGATCCGCCGGAAAGTCCGGGAACTTTTGTCGATTATAAAGGTGACCTAGTCAATTATCTCGGTAGTCCGGTTCGTTATCAAGTCAAGTTATATGATGGTACCGCGACCACTACGTATCGGTGGTCGAACGCGGCCGAGCTGGATTTTTTGCCAGCCACCGCGACTAGTCGCTATTTGGCAATGTCCAATCTTGGCCAAATCCCGGCGTTTTTAAAATACAGCACGAACTATAACTGGTCAGTTAGCGCCGAACCTCAACAGCCGGTCGTGGTCGCCCAGTGGCGATTTGATGATTGTGGCGGCATCTCAGCCGGCGACTCCAGCGGCTTTGGCAATGGCGCGACGATCACAATTAGCGCGGTTGCGCCTGCCGGAACCCAAAACGCACCCGGTACTTGTTATGTGGACGACAATAATCATGCCTGGTGGAATGGACGTAATGGCAAGGTCAACGCTTCAATCAATTTAGATGGCACTAACGACTGGGTGCAAGCGGATTCTTTAGCTGACGATATTGCCGGCAATAATTTTCGGGTAGCGTTGTGGCTCAAGACTCTTGATGCCAATGGATCGATTTTAAGTTTTAATACTACCCCTGCATGGACTGACCGGCTCAAAATTTCTGTTCACCTTAATGAGCTACAGATTTATGATGGCGCCACTAGTTTATGGATGGATGCCGGTAACACGGTTATTAATGACGGCAGTTGGCATTATTTGGAAATATATCTGGATGATACTGGTAATAATTTATCTACTTATATTGATCACAGCACCACACCTTATCATAATTTTGCTACTACTACTTCGATTGGCGCCACTGACAAAGTATCAATCGGCCAGCAATTTGACCTCGGCGGAGCGAAAGGCGACTTTCTAGCCGGCCAAGTTGACGAAGTAACAATTACCAGAGTTCCCAAACCGCCGAAAGGCGAGTGGCGCTTTGACGAGTGCACCGGCGCGACTGCCTATGACAGTTCTGGTTTTGGCCATGGCGCGACCATTACTATTGGCGCGGCTGGGGCGCAGTCAGGACTCGGCAGTTGCACTTCGACAACGCCGACCGCGGCCTGGCTCAATGGTGCTAAAGGGAAATTAAATTCCGCGCTAAGTTTGGACGGCAACAGTGATTACGCGCGAGTAAATGGCGATGTTGGCATCCTTAATGGCCCGATGACTTTAAGTGTCTGGTTTAAAACGCCCACGAAAAATGCAACTCAATATTTAGTTGATAGCAGATCTGGCGCACCTGTTGGCACTTGGTATATTTTAAAGCATTTCACAACCGGTGCGGTTTGCACTAATGCCGCGGCTGGGCCGGGTAATCTTTGTTATTATGATCGGGTATATGTCAAGGATGCTGAATGGAAAGCTAACGAATGGGTGCATTTGGTAGTCACGGACGATAAGACCAGAGCTATGATGTATATTAATGGGGTTTTTATTCGGCAGGGCACCGGAGCGTCTAATACCACCAGCACTAATTTGCGTTTTGGGGTAAGTCACAACAATGGTAATCCAGGTGGGGCTAATTATTTTAACGGTCTGATCGACGAAGTAAAAATTTATGATTATGCTTTGACGCCGGCAGAAGTCGCAAATCTCTACAGCGGCCAAAGCACGACTGGCCCGGCCTGGCAATTTACGACTGGCGCTTACTGTAATGCCATTGGCTTTGATTATAATCCCAAGCATTACCTGGAACCTCAATACAGCCCGCAAAATAATGTTGATAACAGCACGGTCGTTTATCCGGTTAACGTGGAGTTAAAATGGCCGCCGAAATTGGAACAAACGGCTTCTTTGGCCGCGGCGACGTATACGGTAACAATGCAAGAGTGTAATAATGATGGTAGTGGTTGCGGCGCATTTACTGGCGGCGGCACTTTTCCCACGGCCGGCGGTTGGGGCTATATTTTAACTAATACCACAGCCACGAGTTATCTTTTTGGCGGCACGCATCCTTTTCTAAATGTTGGCAAAATTTATAAGTGGCAGGTTGCCAGCCATGTGCGCACTGAGTCTGCGATTTGTCCGATTAAAACTTTTAAGGCCGAAGCGGCGCCGGAGATTGTTTTAAAGAAAAAATTGATCAGTTTGCGCGATCAGGAAGTTACTTATCAGATTGATTTTTCTTTTCACCAACCAGGTGGCGGTTTGCCCACGGCGATTATCAAAGACTTCGAGGTTCGAGATGACTTCGATGCGAATTTGAGTAATCCGGATACCAGCGACGATATTTTGGCGATAGCTAATCCGCCGACTTTGCGGGTCAAAAGTGTTGAATACTCACCTACCTACTTCAAGTGGAAGCTGACGAGCGAAAGCGAACAGCCGGTCGGCTGGTGGAAGTTTGACGAATGTACTGGCACGAGCTTGACTGATTCTAGCCTGCCTTCGGCTACCGGCACTTTGAATATTGGTGCGGCCGGAACGCAAACAGCGGCCGGTACCTGTACTTCAGGCAATACTGCACACGCCTGGTTCAACGGCTCAAGCGGCAAATTTAATTCCGCGGTTTCTCTAGACGGCACTAACGACTGGGTAAGTTTGCCTGGCCCACTCGGCATTACCGGCTCAATGACCTTTAGTATTTGGTTTAAAACTCCGAATAAAACTGCTAATCAATATTTTGCCGATAATAGAACGCCGGCGACGTGTGCCAGTCCGGCTGGTGCCTGGTGGTTTATTAAAGCATATAGCGCTGGCTATTGTTTCACTACTGGCGGCGCTGGTAACATTTGTTTTAATGGCCGAGTGGTTGTCAAAGACAGTGACTGGAATATTAATCAGTGGGTGCACTTAGCGGTGACAGAAAGCGCGGCCAGCACCAAGATGTACCTTAATGGCGTGCTAGTGGACACTGGAGTCGGACAGGCATCAGCAGTCACTACAAATTTGCGGTTGGGAGCACGGTGTAGCACCGCAAATTTTTTGGCCGGCTTGCTAGACGACGTCCGCATTTACAACAAGGTTTTATCAGCCGAGCAAATCAGGGCCCTTTACTATAATATAGAACAGCCGCTTGATTCGCTGACGGTGCAGGACAGCGGCAGTCTAATTTTAGTGGCGAAAGAAGCAGATGCAGATACTATGCCGGCTTGCACCTTTATTAGTAATACTGCAGATGCGCGGGGGAAAACCGGCGGCGCGACGAGCTCGTGGAATATGTCAACTTTATCCAACACCATCAGTCACCTGGCCGGTAGCAGTAATGTGGATCCGGGATTTTTACAGACACAGCAAGGGAATGTCCACTCTAATGCCTCAATTTGTTTTAGCCAGGCGCCGCCAACCGGATTTTTTGTTTCTGATTATTTTGTCACCGCCGCTGGCACGATTTCGGCGGCTACCCCAACACTTGCCAGATTAGGCGACAATTATGTTAAAAGCGGATTTTACGAAATAGACCGGAACCCGGCTACATCAGGTTTTGCTTTATTGGATTACAGTAAATTAAATACTCTGGCAACCGGCAGTACCATGACCGGCGAGTGTAATGTTTTCGGTTTATTCGGAACGACCGGTACCATTAATTTGAATGGGCAGGTTTATCGTTGTAAAGCCGGTTTGGGCGGCACTGATTTTAACCGCGACGACATTCTAGCCAACGGCGATTTGGTGATTGATGCACCAGTTTTGATCAACAATAACGGCGGCAGTGGTACTATTATCGTCGACGGTAATTTGTTTATTAATAATGATATTAAATATGTAGACAGCGGCAATTTGGCTAACGTGGCGAGTTTAGCATCTCTAGGCTGGGTGGTGCGCGGCAACATTTATATTAAAGAGTATTACATTGAACGACCCAGCGCCTGCCGATTTGAACCACAAAGAACGTGGTGTGATAATTATCATTTAGTGGAAACGATTGTGCCGGAGGAGGGCCCGCCTTACGAAGAGCTGGCTTATGGGCCGATGTTTATCGGTCCGGTCGAAATTGCCGGGATGTTTTTTGCCGAAGGGACGATTTATACGGGCCGGGTTAATTTGCCGCTGACGGTTCAAGGAAGCTTAATCGCGGGCGATGTTAAATTAGAGCGGCTGGCTTTCCCGGATTAATTCCATCAAAATTGGCATGAAAAAAAAAGCCTTAATTATTTTTCTTGTTGTGATCATCGTGGCTTTGCTGGCCGGCGGTTATTGGTTTTGGTGGCGAGAGCGGCCCGGGCAAGAGGCGTCACCTGTTCCAGAGGTCGGCACGCCGGAAACAGCGCCTGCGCGATATACGATTACCGGACTCAAAATTCCGCATCAGGTTGATTTTTACAATGGCATCATTCGGGAAGTTGGCGAGGGATATATCATTATTGAGGCCAACCCAAGCAATAATTATTTAACCTCGGCGACTATGTTTAAGGTGCAGATTGACGAAAAAACCCACATCATCAGATATTACATTACTCCAACCGTCGGTATCGGCGGCAGTCCGCAAATAACGCCTGATGCGGCTGGCGGCTTAGGTAAATTGCAGGTTGGGCAAACGGTGATGGTGCATAGCCGGGGTAAAATTCAAGGAAGCAAAGAGGCGACATTCTCAGCCGATAAAGTAGTGGTTATGGGGTTGTGAGTAACCCGATAACCTTAAATTGTCCGAGAATTAGCAAAGACATTAAGTTGTCATCCCGAGCTTGTCGAGGGATCTCTCGCTAGAAATTGAAAATTAACCAGAGGGATTCCTCGCTAGCGCTCGGAATGACAGTTTTCGAGTAGTCTCCTGTAAATTAAATTAATGCTATCCTCAAAACACAATTTAATCAGAATAATCGGCGCATCATTTATAATGATCATTTTTACGCTGGCCGCTAAACCGGCGCAGGCGATTTGGTACGACGAAAGCTGGCAGTATCGGCAAACGATTAACATCACCAATGGCAGTAGTAGTGCCTTGACTAATTATCAAGTGCCGGTCGTGATTAATACCGCCGGATTGATTGCCGCCGGCAAACTTCAAAATGATTGCGATGATTTGCGTTTTACTGATGTCGCTCAAGCCAGCTTGCCTTATTGGATTGACAGCGAAACCGGGCCAGGATGCAATTCGGCCACCACCAAAATTTGGGTCAAGGTGCCGGTTATTCCGCCAAGCGGCGCCAGTGTTTTATATGTTTATTACGCTAACTCAAGCGCTGTCGCGGCAACTTCTTATCCTAATACTATGGCTTGGGGAGAAATTGGCGCGGCGACTGCCGGTGCGACTTGGCGGCAAATTAGCTTGCTCCAGAGTTACAGCAATCCGGTAATTGTCAGCACTTATCAGGAAGGTGCAAATGGCCCAGCTGGCACTGATCTTCCAGTGTCGGTGAGGCTTAAGGATGTTACGAGCAATAATTTTAAAGTTACTCTCCAGAACGCGGCCTTGGTGCCGGCCACTCCGGCCACTGATTTGATTTATTATTTAGTGATTAATCAAGGGCAATATAAACTTTTGGGCGCCGGCGATTTGCGTTTAGACGGTAATAACTTGACGACTAATAAGGTTGGCTCATGGTCTGGCGGCGCTGCCGGCTGGGCCGCTGGCAAGGCAGAGTCTCAAATTATTAGTCCGGTTTTTAGTGCTGGTGCGCTTGATCCAATGACCGTCCTGCATCAGGTGATGTCTTATAATGATAGCTCGTGGATCGAAACTTGGGTTAGTGAGACCGATGATTACGATGATCCGGTGCGGCCTGGCGGTTTCCAGATTTCTTTAAACGGCGCTGAGGTGAGGAATACTCACGGCGCCGAGCAAATTGGCTGGATTGGCATCAATCCCGGAGCTTCGGCCACTGCCGGGCTACTTAAATTCGAAACCAAACTCACGAGTAATGTGATTACTGGCCATGACGATGCTGTGGTGACGCAAAATTTTGCCCGTACTACTTATACAACACCGCCACTTGTAATCTACAAACAACAAGAGATGAACAGCACTGACGGCGGCTGGGCCGTGATTACCAATGTAACCACTGCGGCGGTTACCGGCCACATCGAAGAAGATAAACGACTTGATCCGGAGCGATCGCATCCCGGAGAGATCGTCGGATTTTTGGCGGTTTCAGCTCCAGGCAAATTTACCTTACGCAAATTCGCGGCCGAGGAACCGGTTCTTAGCGCCCCGCAAAACGAGGAAATCGGGTTATCGCCGGTCGGATATTGGCCGCTCGACGATGGCGCTGGGCCGACAGTAGACGACCAGTCGGCTGGTAATTATGATGGCACTATAATCGGCGCTACCTGGGCAGATGCGCAAGAGTGCCAAGTGGGGCAATGTTTAAGTTTTGATGGAACCGGTGATTACATCAATGTTCCTCATGTTGCGGCCTTAAACGGCAATTCCGCCTTAACTTATGAGCTTTGGTTTAACGCGCGCACTTTCACGAAGACACATAATCAATTGATCGGTAAATCAATCCATGATGGTGGCACTGGCCGCTCACAGATGGGCATTTGGTTGGATAATGCCGGCAAACTGACTGGCCGGGCCCAGCTGGTTGCCGCCTCGTCGACGATCAACTACGCGACAAGTGTTCCGCCTAACAGTTGGCACCAGGCGGCGCTGGTTTTTAGCGGGACAGCTTTAAATTTGTATCTGGATGGGGAGGAGGTTGCCTCTTCAACTTTCGGCCTAAATTCACTTGTTTCCACGATTGATCCTTTGCGTTTTGGCTGTGATTACGAGCGTTGCGGGGCACCAGATCCGGATTATCTCTTTGACGGCTGGCTCGACGAAATCCGGATTTATAATTACGCGCGAAGTACCGGCCAAATCGAATCAGACTATCTTTTGGGATTAATGCCGGGCAACTTAACCTTGGGAGCGCCGCAAAATGTTCGTAATCTTGCCGGGAGTTTTTATAACACGACTGATTCCATTACTTTTCAGTGGGACGCAGTTCCTGGCGCCGACGCCTATTTTGTTTATGTTAGAACTCCTTATGATCCACCAACTTATGATTACATTGGATTAACGAATACGATTTCTTTTATTTTAACGACCAATGATCCTCTAAACGGCGCGCCGCCTCTTAAAGCCGACACCAGCTATGGTATTAAGGTAATTGCTTATGATATGTCATCTGGCAGTTTCGGCACGATGTCAGAAGAGGGCAGTGCCGCGACTAGCGCCAATGTCCCGGCTAACTTGATTTCTTCAACCACGATTAGCGAGATTGAGTGGCAGTGGGATAGCGGCGGCCGTGAGTCTGGTTTTTACGCTCAGGTGGAAGAAGATCCGGAGCATAACAGCGGCTGGTTACCGTGGCGTTTTAGCGATGGGGCATTTTCGCCGAAATTTGGTTTTCGCTCTTTGTCTGAAGTTAGTGCCGGCATTAGCGCCTATGATGGAGTTTTAGTTACCGGGCGAGATCGATTAGAATATAGCCGCGGCAGTCAAATTAACAAAAATTTATACGAGAATTTTGCCCCCCAGCAAGGGACACTGGAATTTTGGGTTAAACCTCAGTGGATCGGTACTGATCGCGAAGATCACTATATATTCAATGCCTATGGTAACGATAAAAATTATCTTAGTTTGCGTAAGACCGCAGACGACGACGAGTGGCGGATGGAGGTAAAATATAATAATATTAATTCTTCAGCCGCGGTAGCGAGCGTTCCTATCATCAACGGCAGTTGGTATTATCTGGTTGGCGTTTGGGATATTAATCGGGCTTTAGAAGGCGGCGGTGATTATGTCCGGCTTTATGTTAATTCCGCAGACAGCATCGCCTCACCCCAGCAGCCAGGGACGCCTAGCGTAATACCATCAACTTTTGGGTTGGGGCAGTTTGCGGGTGAGAGCCAATTTAACGGCACGATTGCCGGTCGGATTTTAAACTATCCTTTAACCTCAGTCCAAGTAGCTAATTTATACAACGCCGGCTCAGGCCGGGAACAAACTTTCGCGGTTGAGCCAGATACCGTTTGGCTGGCAGATGCGAGCGGGGACTCGACTGACGCGGTTTTTTGGCCGCGCGGTCAGGCAGTTCTTTCCACCACCGGAAATTTGGTGACGACGGCAGAAACTCTCAGCAAACGGGTTTGGCGCAACAATGAGCGCGTTTGGATTTCTGATGGTACCGGTTTCGGCCGGGCGGCATTCATAAGTGCTACGCCTGTGGCCAGCGCTTTTTCCATCGCGGTTGATGACGGCAGTGGTTTGCCGGTTACGGACTTGGAAAATGTTGGCCGGTCGCTCAATTTTGGAGGCATCGGTTATGTCGGTCTGGGGAACTTTGGTTTGTTCGAAATGTCGACTGGTGATTTGAGTATGGACATTTGGGTAAAGACCGAGGAAACCGGAAAGCAGGCCATTTTTAATAAAGGCGGGGGGACGAATAGTATCCCTGGCTATGGTTTAGGTCTATCTTCGGGTGGAATTTTAACTTCGCAACTTTCCAGCGGCACTGCCCGGCAGGAGATTACCGGTGTCGCTCCAGTTGCCGATGGGCGTTGGCATCACCTGGCAGTCGTTTGGGATCGTAGCGGCTTCACTAACCTGTATCTTGATGGTCAGCTTGACAAAACTGCGGCTACAAGTTTTAACGGAACAGGGATTGTTAATTCGGCGCAGAATTTAATCATTGGCAAGAACAGTCACGAAAACACTGCATTTTTTAGCGGCCAAGTGGCGGCGGCGCGGCTGTATCATGTTGCCATCACCTCGGCGGAAGTTAAGTGGCTGGCCGAACATCCTCAAGTTTCCACAAGCGAAGTCGAGGCCGCGGTAAATTCCATCACTAAAGTTTATACCAGCACAACTGGACCAGTTACGGCCGGGACTCTTGTTGACGTGCCGGTTCTCTCGGCTGTGGGGCTGGCGGCCGGGCAAACGGTTTGGCTTAAAGATAGCGCTACAGCTCAATCCGAAAATGCCATCTTGGCCGCAGTTAGTTTAGGACAAGTAACAGTGGCAGTTTTAAATAATGATTACGCGGCGAACTCCCAGTTGTCATATTCTGACTTAGTTTCTTACTCAGCTTTTTACAACGGCGATGCCGGGGACTTGTCGATTTATCAAAATGACGGGGCAGTGGTTGCGGCCAGCTATACTCAGTCCGCTTTTATTTCTAAAAATTTGTTGAGTGACGTCGGCATGGAGAACGGTGGAATTGGGGGGTGGAATGGTGTTGACACCGAACTTTCAAAAAATATTAATTTGGCTCGCAATGATGAGCAATGCCTCCAGATTAAGAGTACTGGCGGGACGCCCAGTTACGCGGCGAGTGAATTGATTGCCGTCGCGCCTTTAACTGATTATTGCTTAACCGGTTGGCAGAGAGCTGGGGCAGATTCTTTTGCCCGGATTGAGGTTTACGATAGCGCGGAGACCTTTCCTCCAATTTGGTCGTCTTCAGCTAACAGCGTTGCCAGCTGGAATTTCGTGAACGGCTGTTTTACGGTGCCGCTGGCTGAATCTGGACTGGTGGTTCGCTTATCGACCGGGGCTGATTCAGCTGATTTGGCTTATTATGATCAATTCGAAATTTTGCCGCAACTTATAAAAAATCCAGGTCTGGGAGATTTAGATTCGGGCAATGTGCCTGATGGTTGGACAAAAAACAGTACTCCGACTTTAATTAAAGAGGTTGGAGGTGGACATTCTGTCGGCGATGCGGTGAGCATTTCGGGTAGCGCTGATTCCACAAAATCATTATCGCAAACTGTTAATTATACTTTGGGCCAGAGATACACTTTTAATTTTTGGGTCAAGCGTTTAGCCGGAGCCGGGAAACCGTTAGTTGATTTGGGCGGACTGGCAGATAGTTGGCAAGGCGGGTCGACGCGGGTTTATCCAGAAAATATGATTAATGGCACTTGGTATTTATGGACGTTTACTTCCTGGCCTTTACAGGCGCCAACTGATCGGACAATATCTTTAGCGGTTAATAACGCCGCCACCAAGATTGTCTATGATGATGTTTCTGTTACCGAATTGGATGTAGTAACTCCGGCGACCAATACCCCGGGATCTTATCAGCATTCCTTGGGGACTGGCCATTACAACGATGAGCGCGGCGCCTTTTTAATTGATGGCGCGGATAAGCTGATGTATCCAACCAATGGTCGGATAATTGGGGATAAGGGAACAGTCCTTTTCTGGGTTAAACCGCAATTTTTAAACAGTTCCCGAAAACTTTTCTCGGTGTATACTGACAGCAACGATTATTTTAGCGTCGGCATTGGCGCCGATAATAAATCATATGCGGATTTGAACGGTACCGTCATGGCCATTGGTGATACTCCTTTTTCGACGGTGGATCAATGGTATCATCTGGCTGTAACTTGGCAGTACGGTGTTGACCTGACTTTGTACGTTAATAACGTCGATGAGGATTCATACTCCAATTCCGCTACGTTGTCTTTGCCCACTAATTTGGAGCTTGGGAGTGAAAACTCTATCTTGCAGGCTGACTCATTTCTTGATGATGTCTATCTTTTTCGAGAAGTAATTACGCTGGATGATATCGAAACGATTTACGGGTCATCGCAAACTTTAAATTGGCGCAAGTGGAAAACGCGGGATTTGAGTTGCGGAGTAAACTATACCGGGCAGGTCAAGGCGGTTAATCGCGACGGCGACGAGACAGAATGGATCCAAGCCTTGAGCGTAACAGCGCCTTGTCCGACTTATTGCGTTGATGCCGATGATTGTTCAGTTGGTTTTATTTGTCTTTACGACGTTTGCGTGCCGGAAAATAAATGCGAGCCTCATTGATAATAAATAAGGTTTTTTATGAAAAGAAATAAGTATATCATAATTTTAATTCCTGTCATTCTGGCCCTAGGGCTGGCAACTCTAATTTGGTTAAGATCTGTTGTTCAGGCTGGGGTGCCTCAACCGACGGTTACTTTAGAAGGAGTTCCTACCAAAGCTCTTTTAGGTGGCCAGTTTGATTATACTCTTAAGATAGCTAATAATGACCCAGGCCCTGGGATCAGCCACTGTTTCGCGCCTTTTATCGATCTGGTTTTTCCGGTTACCGGCAAAGACGGTACTGACGGGATTAGTTTTGTCAGTGCGACTTACAACGGCGGATTATTTAATGCTGTGACTTTACCTTGCGGCCGCGGGCAATCAATGTCGTATTCAATTTGTCAAATTGATGCTTTGGGCTGTACTTTTCATCCGTATGCGAGCATAACCTCTCTTGATTTAAAATGTGGTTATCCGCCTAATCAAAACTTGGTGATTTTGCGGTTGCCGTTTACTTCGATCGTTAGCACTGAGCCGGCGATTGCGTTAGGAGTTAAAGGATTGGTCAGCAATCTGGCTGATGCCAAGCCTAATAATTCGAATCCAGAGCTTGAGCTAAAATCGCGTGGTGGTTGCCAATTTGGGTCAAATAGTGCCTATAACCCGGTTACTGATCCGGCAATTATGGGCAATTGGGCAACGGCGACGGTTGAACCAGTACCCCTTATTTTAAGTAAAATTTTTACCGGAAATCAAACTATTCCCAGCGGTACAAACTTCTCTGGTGATTATATTGTTAATGCTGATATTGGCGCTGGCCAGATTATCAACAATTTTGAATTCTTGGATACCTTGCCTGACAACATGGAGTATTTAAGTTTTGTGTCTTATTCGTACACGCCGCCTTATAGTTCAATAACTGAACCTTTGACTGGAGGGGCGCAGAATCCGCCCAATAACGTTCTTGATGTGCGCTGGGCCGCGCTTACCGGCACCGCGGCTCCTATTGATGCCCAGATTAAATTCAGTGTCCAAATTCCCCGAATAGACGCTAACGGGAGCCAGATAATTAGTCCCACCACCGGAGCTTGCCGCGATTTGGTTAATACCGCCAAAATTGACGGCACTTGGGATCCAGTTGATCCTGGGGATGCTGTTATGGATTTTAATCCCTTGCCGGCTAATTCGCATACTTTAAAGGTTTGTTCACTTACTACCAAAAAAAGTGTGGCGATAGTTAACGACGCCGCGCCAGCCGGTTATAGTCCAGACGATGTTTTGGAGTATACCTTGCAGTTTAACATCTCAGACTATTTTGGTTTCCGAAATTTAATTTTAAATGATAAATTTTCCGACGGGCAACTCTGGCGTGCCGCGTTTAATCCCACCTTAACTGTTACCGAAGACGGATCCTCGAGCGGTAATTTTAATGTGGCCAATTATACCGTTACCCGCGCGACCGGGACAACCGGCGAAACTAGTGTTAGTTTCAATATCTCGAATGAACTTATCACTCGCGGTTTCGATGCTCTGGGAGAGATTTTTGGCGGCTGTTTGCAAAATGCAGTTGGGCCGGCAAATTGCGGCACTCATAATCATGGGCCAACAATTGGCACGCTTAAATTCCAAACTACTATTTTGAAAAAATATACCGATAAACCGACGGTCAATGAAAACTTGGATCAAGGCGATCGCATTTGGCATGAATTTAATTTGGTCGGCCAACTGGTTTCTTCGGCTAACAATTGGAATCCTTATACAACCATCGAACCGCGGGAAAATTTGGATATGGTGAGCGGGCAGGTGACTAGCAAATCAGTTTATGCTTTTAACGGCAGTACCATTGTTCCAGGAAATTTAGTAGTTAGCCCGGAGAACACCTTAACTTATCGGATTAAATATCTAAATCCCTCGAGTGATTTGGACAGTTTGCGGATCACTGATTTTATTCCGGCCCCAATTTTTGCCGCTACCTCGGTTACGCAATTTGACGCCACGTTCCCGCCAAATGGTTCTGTTCCGCCAGCCGGTTGGGCAAAATTCGGTCCCAGCGATACTTTTCGGGCGCTTTCCGGTATTGTGCCGACACTCGTCGCGGACGGTGCTAAAAATACTTTAACCTTTGATTTTGGCACCTATGCGGCAACGTCCACCACGACGTTCATTGATTTGCTTTTTACTATGGAGGTCAAAAACGCGCCTTTTATGGACAACTTTAAATTTGCTAACCCGGTTTTTGGGGAACAGGACACTTCGCGGGACGAACTGCTGACGACGACTAAGGTTGATATTACACCAATCTTAGGCTTGCCCTCGCCAGTGATTACTAAGGGAGTTATTGCCGTTAGTTCCGGCACGCAGGCTTATTTTGTGCCGGCATCGCCAACACCGTCATTGGTTACTCCGCCTGGAGATACGACATGTCCTCGTTTTAGCGGGATAATTTCCACCGGCAGTATGGCTACGGCGTCCATGACCAGCGATATTTTTGACGTTGATGCCGGCGACTTGTTGACTTTTTCGGTTTTGGTGCAAAACGCCGGGCAGGCGAGTGCTGGGGCATTTGATGTTAAGTTCCAGGACGCGATACCGCCGTATCTTAGTATGCCAGCTGGTGGCTATAATTTTTGTTTGACAGATGGGACAGGAGCGGAGATCGTTGGTGCAACGCTCACTAGCGCAACAACCGCGTTCACAGTGGCTTTGCCTGATCCCGGTCCGACCCCTAACCCTTCGGGCGGTTTGGATCCGTTGAATCTTGGCAGTGGCCGCAACCTCGCCATTTTAACCTATGACTTGCAGGTTAATGATACTGGCGGCTTAGCGCAGGCATTTTCTAATACCGCCAGTTTGACAAATTTTTCCAGTGTTGAAGGCGGACCAAACTATGTTCAGGCACCGCCTGATCCGCCGCCGTTTGATTGGGCCTGGGTAACGGTTTTGGCGCCGAATCCACAAATGACTATTGCCACAACTTCCGAAGCCCACACCACCGTTGATGGCACCGGCACCCCGGCCTTGGCAGTTGGGGAAATTGTTCGGATGCGCTATGTTACTCGTTTATCAGAAGGAGTTACTCCGCAACTGCGCTTTCAAGATTTGATCAGCCCTGACAATAATAATAATGGACTTTTATTTTTAAATGACGGAACCGCGAAGGTGGGATTTGTTTCCAATCAGGCGCCGGGCAATGTAACGTCGACGCTGATCCCGGCCGGTTGCGCTGATTTGGTAGGCGACGAAACTACCGAGCCAGGCTTAATCCCGGGTTGTTCCTTGCCGGATGATGCGGTTTCCGAGTCAGATGTTTATACAACTGATGATGATTCGTACACGCGCGGTTCGCCGGTAAATTTTAGATTTGGCGATGTTACTAATAACGATCGAGACGTGAACTATGAGTACGTGATTGTAGAGGGCAACTTTTTGGTGCTAAACAGTTATTATAATTATTATAATGACGTTCGTCGGGATTTATGGAATCGCTTTAATGTTTACCGCAGTGGCACAACTTTGATTGGCACTACTCCACCGTTGCCCGGTTGGCTGGTTATGCATGTTGTGGAACCGGTTGGAAGTTTGTCCAATGTGTTTGTAACTGCTCCTTCAGATGGTGCTGACCCGGTGATTTACCGTTTAAGGTTTATTAATAATAATAATGCTTATGGCGCAAACGCTTTTGACATTAGAGTAGCTGATACCTTGCCGGCGACGCTGACCGGCGCTACCGGAACTGTTACGATTTTCAAGCCGGGATATGTAACCATTGTTAATAGTTCGGACATTGCCAACAATATTGTCGACGTTCGTGCTGACTATTTAATGCCGGGCGCTTCAATCACCGTCGATATTTCCGCCAAGGTAAAGACTGACGTGGAAAGCGGGCGTCTTATTACTAACTCTGCTAACGCAACTTGGTCTGGCTTGCCCGGAGCATCAGGAACTGTCGTCAATCCCACTGGTTCTGTAACCCCGGGGCTAGGGGGAGCGATGCCTCAAAACTCAGGCTGGCCGGATTTGAGCGGCGAACGTCTTTACAGCTTTGCGGCCCCTCGCTCGGTGGAAATCAAGCGGCCGTATAACGACAAAAAGCCGCCATCGCCGACTAAATATACGATTGGTGAGGATGTAACCTATTATATTGTAGGGGACTTAGCCGAGGGACAAACTAAAAGTTTATACTTTATCGATAATCTGCCGGCTGGACTGGGTTATTTAAGTCATCAGATTATTACCGCGACTCCTGACAGCAACTTCCTGCTTATGAAAAACTTTAACGGCGTTTTAGATACAACTCCGACGCTCGAAGCGCCTTCGCCTCCATTTCCCGGCGGCAACGGAACTGATATGTGGTTGAATTTTGGCGATACGACAACGGTCGCGGATAACGATCCTGATAACAATAAATTTGTGATCAAAATGACAGCTAGAGTGCTGAATGTTTTAAGCAACCACAATGGTGTCCAGCCCATTAATTCGACGACCATTCGGTACTGGGATCCTGATACTGCCTCAACAACCAATGGGACAAGTGGTTCGGCCGAAACCATTCAAATCGAGGAGCCGCGGTTGGCTTTGGATAAATTTATTGTAACGCCGCCTTCACCGCCGGACGTTGGCGGTAAGGTGACTTACGCTGTCAAGATTTATCATCACGCCAATAGTAAACGCCCAGCCTATGATGTTGTGTTTAACGATCCAATGCCAGTGGAGTTGGTAAACGTTAATGTCACTGATGTTATAACGACCGGCGGCTTGCCGGTGCCGACTTGGGAAGTGGCAACAGGAGGGGCGAGCGTGATGATTCGGGTGCCCAATTCAACTGACGGTACTTTTGATTTGCCGTTGGGTAGTACTAGTACGGTAACTGTCGTGTTTGAGGGAGTGATTGGGCCGCTTTTTATCCCGGGACAAAAAGTAATAAATACCGCGCGAGTTTTTTGGAATTCTTTAAAAACCACGCATCCTAACTGGAGTTATCGGCGGACATCTGGAGATGGCTTGTTTAGCACAGGTACTGTCGCGCCGGCGCCGCTTAACGATTATGAATGGGAAAAAAGCGTGCCGTTCCAGTATGTGGCGTGCAGTAAAAAGTTTTTAGGGGTCGCCCAGATGGGCTATTGTACCACCACCGATCATTTTTGTAATTTACGGCCGGTAGCCGGAATTGTTTTGACGCAAAAAGGGAACATCACGACCACGCCTTTTGGTTTTACCGGGAATAATTCGATTGATGATTGCACAGACACTTGTCCGATGCCGGCTGGTCTTGACGCTCGATGGACTTTTGCCTATAACCCGGTAACTCCGACCTGGGATATTAATGAATTGTTTCTAGATAATATTCAGGCCGATCACGCCGCGACGCATCAGTACAGCGCTTTTGGTTCTTATACCGTTGGTTTGCAAGTGCGGGATAAATACGGTTATGACTCGGTGGTGGCGACCAAAAATATCGGGATCGCTTCGTCCACTGCCGGCTTGCTCAATATTTCGCCAGTGGCCTATCCGGCGACAAATCTTGATTATCGCTATGACTATGGAGTGATTCTAAAAGATCAAACTAAAGATATCGAGGTAACTATCTGCAATTTAGGCGCTGAGTCGCTGGCTGTTACCGGCTGGACATTTGGCGGAACTAATCCGGCAAACTTTGGCGTGGTCGCCCCGGCGCCGACAACGCCGTTTACCTTGCTGTCTGACTCGAGCCATCCTTCTGTTTGCAGTAGCCAGAATAGCCTTGGATCTTATGCTAAAATTATTTTGCGATTTTCCCCTTTAAATAATTTTGGAACTTATGTGGCGACCTTTGATTTAGCCAGTACTGTCGGTAATCTGACAATTGATCTTCAAGGAGCCGGCCGCGACACGCCCACAATTTCATCGGATACGACTCCAGTCGAAAAAATAATTTATGATGGCCGGATGCTGATTAACCCGCCGCCGGGATTTATGGAATTTTTGGAAAGTCTGCGTTTCCTCGAACCGGCTAAGCCAAAGTAGAGTTATCTAGTATTAAGTAGTAAGTATCAAGTATTAAGTATAATTAGGGTGTAGAACAATGCTTTTGTCATTGCGAGCCCCGTACTCGGGGCGTGGCAATCTTTGATATTTAATTACAAAACGAGATTGCTTCGTCGCTCCTTAGGATCGCTCCTCGCAATGACAGCACGGGGTATGATATAATATAACGATAAATTACCAATAACCAAGGTACAAGAAACAAACAAATTCCAATAATCAATTTTCAAAATTCAAGTATCGTGATTAGTATGAATTTAAAAAAGCAACAAAATTTAAACCGTCAATCCGCCGCTGACGAAGGCCGAGGGTCAGGCCGGCGCTCCAGGTATCATTTTCAGCCTTTAGCTCGCAAAGATGAAGCGGTTTCGCGCTATCATCACGGAGCCAGCTTTAAGCCATTGTCACTTGAAGGTGCCTCGCAGAGTAAGAGGACTGTCGAGAGCAAGACGATTAAGCCGGAAGTTTTAGAAAAAGCGGCGGTAAAACCGGTTGCCGCATCAGCAGGCGAATCACTGCCGGCGCGCGAAGATTTCTTGGATGGCCAAGACGCACTGCCGACAGCCAAGAAAATCGGATTAAAGCAAGCCGGAGTTAAGCTTTTTTCTTATTTGGCAAACAGGATAAAATTATTTTGGACGGAGTTGCGCAACCAAAGCGGTTCTCATCAGGAGGCGGCGGTTAAAGTTGAGTTATTGCGGGAAGATTTAATGGCCGTGCGCAGTGCTCTGCCGGAATTTTTTAAATTAATCGGAATTATTTTTACGGTAGTCATCTTTACAGGTTTAATGTGGGGGTATGATACATATTTGGAGAAACAGCATGTCGGCATTAATTTGGAACGGCAAAAACGATTGGATTATCTAAACAAAACAATTGCCGATATGAGGCAGAAACAAACTGCGATCGAAGAGTCCAACAGTGTCGTTAAAACCGTTTATAATTTATTGGCTAAACGCATTTATTGGCCGGAAATTTTAGCTAAGATCGAGTCACTGACTTTAAAAAATGTTTATTATAATCAACTTAAAATTGACGGCAATTTGGTCGTCAGTTTGATGGCGCGAGCGGCAACGATCAACGATGCCTTGCAACAAATAAACGTTTGGGAGAGTGCCACTGATTGCGTGTCGGACGTCGAAGTAAGCAGATTTGATCTGCGCGAAGAAATAGTTACCGTTGAATCACTCGAAGATATCGACCAAAAAGTCGGCCTTGATACGGGTGGCGTAGCGGGCGCGTCCGAGACGGCGACTGTCGCTGGCACGGAGACTGAGGCCGTAAAAACTACAGAGGGCCTGCCTACATTCACCAAGTCTTATATAGAGTTTCCGGTGCGTTTGCAGTTAAATCGGAATTGTTTCGGTGAAGAGAACGCTCAATTTCAAAATAAATAAGGCTAAATATATTTTTGATGCAGAGTTATGGTTAAATTAAGTCGAGCAAAAAAAGGGAAAGCCAATTTTAATCGGCAATTGATCAAGTATTTTAAACTGATCGCCGTTTTAACTTTAATTTTGGCCTCTACCATGAGTTATGTTTTTTTTATCAGGCCGAATCGTACGAAAACCACCAATAATTTGGATCGTGAAACCGAACGAATTGAGCAAGACATCGCCATCAAAGAAAAGCAGTTGACTATTTTAGCCGGGCGAATTTCCGGTTTCGAAATGCTTCAGCGTGAAAGCGTCGGGGTGATGCGGGAAATGTTGCCCGTTGTTGGGGAAGAGCATCAATTGTTTATGTTGCTTCAAGACGTCGCCGCGACTGAGGGCCTGCATATAACCGGTTTTAGCCTTGGCGTTCCGGTAGCAGTGCCTTTGTCTGACGGCGTTATGTCTGGAACTGAGTTGCCGGTCGTTAAGGTGCCGGTGACGCTCCAACTTTCCGGCGGTACGCTGAATTACGAAAAAACCAAAGATTTATTGGCGCGGTTGTATAATAAATACAGAATTTTTGAGCTGTCGAGTTTAGATATAATGAGTTTGATGCCCGCAAGCGGTAACATTACGTTGCATTTTGACGTTTATTTTGTTGGGGTTGACGCGACTGAAGTGATTTTACCCGGCACCACGGCCGCCAGCTCAACAAAAAAATAAGGCAAAATAAATAACAAATATGAGCGGTTTATTAAATAAAATTTTTTTACTGAGTTGCGCTTTCGTTTTGCTTTTGGGCGTAATAGCCATTCAAGGATTAGGATGGAGTAATCATTCTGCGGACGGGTCGCGAAAAAATATCGGTCAGCAAGTGGCCGACGCGCGCATCGGGGAAGTAAAAGGAGTTAATGTTAAAGCGGCGGCTCCGGAGCAGGATTTTTTAAATCTTTTTTTTAATCAGCATTTTTTGAATATTCAAGACAGTATTATTGCCAGCCGCAAATCTGTCTCGACGCCGCAGGCGGAGGTTCTCTACAAGGCTGCACTTGCTCCGCCGCAACAGGTTCAGGTTCGTGATTTAAAGACCGGTCGCGTGGTGGTAATTACTTGGGAGCGTTTTGCGACGGACGCATCGATAACGATCCGGGTTTTGCGGTCAGAAACAGCTGGAATTGAGGGTAAAAAAATTGCCGAAGTGGCCGGTACATCGCTTGGGTACTACGATTTTGACGTCAAAACCGGGGGAACTTATTATTATACTTTGCTCTGCCTGGGAGGAGATGATCAATCAGAAACAGTCGGACCTTACCAGATTGGACCGCTATTGGATTTAGCTTCTCCTCACCCGCCGACTTTTGTTCAAACGCAAGTTAAGCCGGAAGGGATAGACATTGTTTGGAACGATCCCAGCGATCCTGATTTAAAGTTCATTAATATTTATCGTTCTACTCTGCCCGGGAAGCTGGGTCAGAATATCGCCCAAGTGTTTCCCGGGAAACAACAATTTTTTGACACCAAAGTATCAGCGCAGGTATCCTATTATTACTTATTAACCAGTCAAGACGAGGCTGGTAATGAGAGTCCGTTCCAATTAGTCAGTGGGGCTCAACCGCTTGGTAATCCCAATCCCTTTACGCCATCATTCTAAGATTATGCCTTTATTAATTTCGCTTTTTAATCTCGCCGGTTTGGAGCTGGTTTATTTTAAATTTCCGTTTTTGATTTATCCGCTGGCTGTAATCATTACCGCGATCAGTCTTTGGTTTATTTTGCGGTATCGCCCGCGAGAACGGGGTGCGGCATTGCCCATTATAATATCGCTCGTCATTTTTTTGGCGACTCATTACTTATGGTTTTTATTTTTGGAGGGAAAAACTTTGATCCACAGTTTTATTATTTTAGCGAACTTCGCCTTATTTATTTTTCTGTTAAGTTTTTTTGATAAATATAAACGGCAGAAATCACAAGTCAAATTTGCTTTCGAAAATGTTCTAGGCACGGTGAATCTCGCCAGTTTTTTCTTTTTGAGCGTGGGGCTCCTTTATTTGGATTTAAACGTTAATCAACAATTTATTTGGTTGCTTTTAATTTTTATCGCGGCGGTCACCGCGCTCACGTTCAGTTCGCTCAAAATTTGGCAAGTGGCGGAAGGGAAAGGCGTATGGTATTTAAGCGTGATTTTGTTGATTACCGTGGAATTTTTTTGGCTGATTAATCTCCTGCCGATTTCCGTTTACAGCAAAGGGGCGGTTTTAACCATTATTTATTACCTGATTCTGGGGTTGGGCCGCCATTATTTGATTTTTGGCTGGGGCGGATTTTCCTCCAGAATCGTTTGGCGCTACTTGATAATCGGCGCTTTTGGAGTGACGTTTCTTTTACTTTCCAGCCGTTGGTGATCCAGACTGTCCGAGAATCAGCAAAAATATCAATTTGTCATCCCGAGCTTGTCGAGGGATCTCTTATTTAAGCCACTGTTACAGAAAGGGATTCCTCGCTAACGCTCGGAATGACAGTTCTCGGACAGTCTGGCGAGGAGAGACAAGACTCGGGGTTGACACCAATAACCATAAAAGAGTATAATTAAGAAAAAGTTTATAGGAGGTGATACTACACAAACAAAATTCAATAATTGACAGTTTAATCTTTAAAAAAGATAGCTTTTTTTGGTCGCTGAGCAGGCGATTTTTTATTTTTTAATTAATGAAATTCAAAAATTAATCATGCCAATTGAATAAATAATGGTAAAGTTATTTATCCTTTTGGCAACCTTAGTAATATGCGTCAGCTAAAAAAGATATTTACTTACTTTACGGTGACCGCGACGATTTTGTGGTCACTCGGAGGAGTGGGTGTGTGGCCGATTAAAATTCAGATGGCCAGCGCAGCCGCTTCAACGGCGGTGCAATTTCAGGGTTGCGGTACGTCCATGACGGAACCATGCTTTTCGATTCCGCCGCATGGCGCGGTTTTGCCGGTTTCCAGCCAGCCAACCGGGATGTTTTCCTTGAGGCTCAAGAAAACGACAACCGCCACGCTCACCAGCCTTCATGTAAAGCTGGTGGCGCCTTTGAGTGCCAGCAGTATTGCGGCCAATCATTTTGACTCATTGCGGCTTTATAAACGAACTTCTTTTGGTATGGGTGGTTATACTTTTCCAGCTAACGAGCGGATTGATGATGCCACTAAATTAAACGAAGGTACTGGTTATGCCGGCGCATTGGCGCCTTTTGTGACCGTTGGTTCGGAAAAGGTTAGCGATAACGTGATAACTGTCGCCACCACTGGCACTCATGCCGACAGCACTGATAAAAACGCGCTGGGCACTGATTTTTGGGCGAGCGGGGAATATATAGTAGCAATAGCCACTTCTGCCTTATGGGCCGGGACAGACCAAGTGCGATACAGTATGGCGGCTGATTGGATTACCGTTTCAGATGGAACTCTAGGGAGCGCTTATACTTATCCGAGCGGTCTTGATGATTGGTATTACGCTACTGCGCCAAGTGGTTTTATGGGCGAGACGATTAATGTCGGCTCAATTGATTTTATTTCCTCAACCGTAGTCGATGTGCGGTTTATGGCTGACGTGGCACTAACCAGCGCCGAAACTGAAGCTAATTTTGAATTGGTTAAAAGCCCAAGTAATGTCATCCCAAGTCTTGCCCAGCGCACTGATCCGCGAACAGTTAGGTTAACTTTCCCGGGCGGGACAACGATTACACCTAATCAGAGCCAAATTATTGTCCACGGACCAGGCGGGGTGAGCAATGGAGTTAAAGGCCTAAACGGTAACGTACTCAGCTCTGATCTAACGCTGATGGTAATGGGCGGCGGCGGTGGGCCTGGCGGAACGCCGTTAATGATTTCGGAAGTGATGATCGGTCAAGCCGGCACTGGCGGCGGGCTAAAAGAATTTGTCGAAATTCATAATGGGTCTGGAGGCATTTTGGACTTAAACGCTATGGGAATCAAACTCTGGGCTATTTATAATAACGGCAGTACTTTAACGCAAACTAAAATAACGAATGTCAGCAGTACAATTCCGGCCAATGGTTACTATTTAATTGCCTCCACTCAATGGGGTGGCACGCCGACTCCAGACAAAACCTACAGCGCGACCGGCAGTTTTGGTTTAACCGCGGCGACCGAGGGCGCACTTAAACCAAATTCCGGTGTATATATTAGTAATAGCGATACCTCAGGAATTGGCATCATTGATAAAGTCGGCTGGGGAACAGCCACCGGCGAGATGAGCGAAGGCCCGGCCAAATGCAACGCCGGTGACGCAGATGCCTGTACTGTTGCCAATGACGGTAAAAGTTTGGAGCGTAAGGCTAATCAGTCAGCTACTGCCGTTACCATGAGCGTAGGCGGAGCAGACGTGACCAATGGCAATAATTACGTTACGCGCAATAGCCAGTTTGATTTTATCCAAAGAGCGACCGCTGATCCGCAAAATACGTCTTCGACTCCCGAATTGCCGGGCGGTGCTGGTTTTGGCGCCGGTAATATGACGCCGAACATTTTTCACCAACCGCTGTTTATGGGTTTTTCTGGCAGTGATTTAACAATCATGGCTGATATGGGTGATGATTCCGGAGAATTATCAAGTGCCAATACTAAACTTTATTATCGAACTCATGATGATGATGGCGCTGGCGCCGGGACGACCCCAGGCAGTTGGAGCGACGTCACCGGCATCAAAACCGGTCCAGGCAACTATAAATTTATCGTTCCGTCCGTAGCTTTAAACGCGGCGAAAAATCTTGATTATTATTTGCGCGCGACTGACGGTACTTTATACGCTTGCATGCCCGGGCCTTGCGATGCCGGCACTCATTTAATCGGAGGTGCGGTAACGCCGAATTACGTCGATATTACCGTCTCCACCGGAACTGGCGTAATTTCTGGATTTGTTAAAGATGCAACCGGCGCCGGAATCAACGGGGTGATGGTCTTTTTGGAAGGATCGCCGTTTGTCACGACCAGTAATTCCAGCGGTGACTTTACAATTTCTGGAGTTGATAACGGCATCTATCGCCTGCGGGCCAAAGGCGGAGCTTACGCTTCCGGCGGTGTGACCAAAAATTACACTGACGGCTGGATTGACGGCCTGGTGATAAGCGCTGTTTATCCCACTTCTTCTGGCAACACAATTACTTTAATGGAAGGCATGGGCGGCCAAGGCGGGGATCAGTCCTCACCGATGATTATGTGGTCTGCGCCGATGGATCAAATGATGGGCGCGCCGGCGATGATTGACATCAAAGGCTTAAATCAGATTGAGGCGCCGATTTTGCTTGGTTTTTCCAAGCCGATGGATACTACCACTATTAATAGCACCAACATCGCTGTTAAATATTCAACCGGTAGCGGTTTGGTGGCGGCCTCAAATATTTGTGTCATCTGGGAAGCTGCCGGAGCCGAAGCTCAACTTGGATCTGGCGGTTGCGCGCGGGTTGGGCTGACTTCGGTTGATTTTGGGCCGGATCAAAAAGCGATAATTTATTCAGCTACTCCGCTTTTGCCCAATAAGCAATATTTAGTCGAGCTGACCGGCGCGGTGAAAGATACTGCCGGAAATCCCCTGCAAGGTAAACGTCCTGGTGGTGGTGATGTTATTTCCTTTACCACTAATGCCGGCGATTTCGGCGGCTCGTTTGGCGGCGGTCCGCAACAAACCACTTTCTTTAAAGATGGTGCGCAACAAACATTCAACCAAACAACCAGCTTTGCGAGCGGCGGACAGTTTATGCCGCCATACGTCAAGGCGACTATTCCGTCACCCGGCGCTAAAAACGTGGCCAAGGACACCAAAATCATGATTACTTTTTCCGAACCGATGGATTCAAACAGCATCAATGCCAATACCATCAAACTCTATGATCTGAATTACGGTGGTGCTGGTTCTGGGCAGTATCTTACCGGGCTCACGATCAGTTTGGATAACAGCAAAACAGTTGTCACGGTGACGCCGCCGGCGAATCTAAGCTTTACCGATTTGCGCTACGCCATTCGCGTACTCGGCGCCGCCAAAAGCGCGTCGGGAATTTTCATGGCCAAACCAGACACTGGCTACGAAACGCGGATTATGCATCAGACTGATTTTGAAGTCGGGAATTCTTTGGATACCACACAGCCGACAGTTTTGGGAACGAATTTAAGTATGTATGAATCTTCTGGAGTAATCACCGGCGTGCCGAACAGCGTTGGCGTAATTGATTTGGGATTTTCCGAGGATATGGATTCCTCCACGATTACCGGCGTGTCGATTACTTTAAAGTCCGGATCTACCACCGTGGCCACGACGGTTACTTACGATACGCCCAGCCGTTCAGCACGAATTGCGCCGGTTTCGACTTTATACACGAATACCACATATACGATCACCGTCTTGAGCGGGGCCGCTGGAGTAAAAGCGGTTAATGGAGCCGGTTCTTATAATCAGATAGCCGCGGATTATACTTTAAACTTTACGACTTCCGGCACTTTGGATACCGGCACGCCTAACGTTACTTTTGCCAATGCTGATGATTATTCTTTAGCCGTTACTTTCAACGAATCCATGAAGGCTGTTTCGGCTATCGACACCAATAATTGGGCTTACTCAGTTTTGAACCCGGCAAACTATGTATTATACACTGACAGCGGTCCGCCGCCTGCGGGAAGCACGGTCAAATATTTTTCTCAGGATGATCTTTCCGGCGCGTCGACGGCCGCTCTCGGCGGCCCGGTTACCATTAAGTACGACGTAATGTCCAATACCGCGGTGATCGAAGGCTTGCGATTGATGGATTCCCAGTTAACGGCGAAAGGCGGTTTCCGTCTGTGGGTCAGGGGCGTTAAGGATTTATCCGGCAATCAGATTACTTATGATGGCACTACTGCCGCCGGTACTACTTGGGTACCGTCAAGCGTTAATACCTTTGGGCCGAACGCGGCCGGCGGAGGGGTGATGAATTCTCAAACTACTTTTGGTATGATCGGCCCGATGGGCGGCGGCATGATGGGTCCACCGCCGACTGCCACGCTTAACGGCGGTATCGGTGCCGGGCCGGCGCAAGATTTTGGCGGCAAGAATGTTTTCAACATGGGTTTTTCGCCAATCGGCGTCTTCCCGATGAATATGCAAGCTGGTGCCACTTCGATGTACATGGTGGACATTCCGATTACGCAAGCCTTGTCTTCGGGTGATAAAATAGTTTTAACCTTTCCCACTGGTTTTGATGTTCGGGGCGCTAAATCCGGCGATCCCAACAACAACTGGGCGCACAAAGATATTAACGGCCCTGGCCCGGGCATAGTTACCTTAAAGACAGATGCCACTGGGGATGCCTCCGGCGATACTACTTCCAAAGGCGGGCTGGCGAGCGACGGCGCAGTTGTTAACGAAATGTCGCGGACAGTTACTCTGTTTATCACGGTCACCGGCAACAGCGGCCAGACATCTGCCAAGGATTTTCTGCACTTCGAGGTTGATGGCATTATTAACAGTTCAACCGCCAAAGACTTTAACACCTCTGGTTATACGGTGGACATCAAAACTCAGTCCAGCACCCGGGTTTTAGAATCCCAGACTTCGATGCCGTTTTTCCTTAAGGCAAAAGGGAGCATCACTTTAAATGTGACGGTTAATTTTAAGAATTCCAGCAACGCCGCCGCCAGCGTAACTTACAGCGATTTAAAATTGTTCTTAATGTCGCCGATGTCCGGCCCGATAAAACAAGCGAAGAGTTTCAGCAATGAGTCGACTAAGACTTTTACCTTCAGCAATTTGAATGCCGGAATGTATCAATTGATGAGCGATCCGGTTTACACGATTTCTTCGACTGATTATTATTCTGATCGCGGGGATCCGCGACCTTATGACGTGGCCGCCGACAACAGCAATTGTACGGGTAGCGTTTGCACAGCCACGATTAATATCAAGGCAGAAAGCACCACCGACAAACCACTCGTGACTGTCTACTTAATTGGCACCTTTACCGGTGAAGATATCGATATTTTTGCCGGCGGGCCAAGCGGTTTTCGCGTTAAAACGATTAATGATTTAACTGCCGCTTGTACTGCCGCTAATGCTCATACTTTGGCGGGTTGCAGTTACACTTTGTCCTTGCCGAGTACTGGTAAGTATATGGTTGGTATGGGCCCGGCGATGCAACGAGGACCGGAAATGATGGGTCCGCCACCGATGCCGGATTGGATGCCGCCGCGACCAGTTGATCTTAATGTTTCCGGAAGCGCCGGTAGCTGGACATGGGCTGACAGTATTGGCGGCGCTACCGCTGATACTACAGCCACTGATGGCAAAATTACCATTAGCGTCACTTCGGCTAATAAAAATATTACTGGTTATGTCTGTAAAACGATGAATGACGCCGGCACTGCCTGCGCCACTGATGGTCAAGTCGCCAATGCCGAAATTATGGCCAATTCGCCGATGGGTGGCTTTAGCTCGAATGCCTCTTCTAACTCGTCTGATGGATCATTTACTGTAAAAGTGAAGGAAGGCTTTTATAAGGTTAGTGCGTTTTTACCGGGCATGCCGTCAGCGCAGGAAAAATCCGTGGAAATTCGCGGAAGCACGATGACGGTTGAGGGCGTTGTCGCCACCAGTGTTATCCTCAAAGTTAAGGTTCCTGATTATACGATTTCCGGTAAAGTTACCGACGGCAGTAATGTGGTTAAGGGCGCTGGTGTTTACGCCTATCGGACCGACGGTCCTGGTCATGCCAATGCGATGACAGATTCTACCGGTAAATATATTTTGTACGTTGATGCTGGCACTTGGAAAGTTGGGGCATTTATTCCTGGTTACGGACAACTGCCAACCACTTCTGAACTTTCGGTTACCATTAGTACTCAAAGCGCGACTAATCAGAATCTCAATCCAGCGGCAACTTCTTCCAGTTTTAGTTTCGTTACCATTCAAGACCGCGTCTTTAAAGATGTCAACGCTGACGGCGATTATGATGCTGGAACTGATACGCCTCTTTCCGGAGTGCATGTCGTTGCCGAAGGCACCAATTACACTAATGACGCCATGACAGATGCTAATGGGCTTTATTCCATTAAAGTGCCGACTGATCCGAGCGGTGTGAATTTGGCCAACTACGAGTACGACATTAAAGCTTGGTCACCGCAAGTTGGCAAACTGCCGATTGTGGAAAATGTCTCTAGCGCTACGGATAAAGCAGTCGGAGACGCGGCTGCGCCGATTGTCGTTCCAGACACCAAAGAAGTAACAATAAATTTTGTCGATGCTGACGGCGATCCGGTTACTGTCGATACAGCCTTTGTTCAATTGGATAAAATCGGCGTTAAAGGCGTGCGCAACGATCTCTCAGTGACCGACAAATCCAGCGTCACTATTCAAGTGCCAAAGGATGCTACTTGCAATACTACTACCGGTGCTAATTGTTATGCTTTAGACATCGATATTCCAGGCATCTCTGAGCAATTATTGGAAGAAAGTAAAATCGCGGCCGCAACTTCAACCACTACTTTGGTCGGTAAAGATATTAATGGCACTACCTCGACCAAAGAAATGTATATTGTCGAGGTTAACGGCAATGAATCAATCAATGTTACCTTGCCCAACCTTTATACCGTCACTGGAACAGTTAAAGATGCCAGCAATAATGTAATTCCTGAGGCGATTGTTCATATCGAGAAACCTGGTACCGAAGTGGAAATGGACATTAAGGCTGATTCTAACGGTGTTTACACCGCGACCTTGCCGGCATCGAGCGGCACTGCCTATTTGATTCAGGCCGATAAAGTCGGTTATCTGGATACTGCTTCGTCATTCACTGTCGGTGGAACTACCACCGCTAATTTAACAGTTGATGCCGCAACGCGAACAATTTCCGGCCAGGTCAAAGTTGGCAGTACTGGCGTCGCCGGAGCCACGGTAATTATCGAACAACAGGGCGGCGGATTTACCACTGCTGAGACCGACGGCACCGGAAATTACACCGCCAAAGTCCCGGCTGGTGACTACAAAGTTAGTGCGGTTGGCGAAGGTTATTCGGAGATTGCTTACCAAGTTGGCAGTAAAACCGCGGTGGTCAACACTTCGAGTGGCAATGCCGGCTCAATTGACGTTACTTTAAGTACAGAGCAATCCGGCTTGTCCGTGCCGCCCACTGAATTGGTCACCCCGCAAAATGGCGGTTCAGTCGAGCATACATCATCAACCGGAGTATCATTGGATTTACCGCCGGGAGCGCTCGGCAGTTCATCAAACGATTATCGAGTTACCGATAAAGATTCATCAAATATTCCGTTGAATACTCCGACCAACAAAATAATTGGCGGTGAAGCCAAAGACATCGCTTCTTCTTATCAGACCAGTTCTGGCAGTCAGGTGCCGGTTCAAGATTTAGACGATAATATGGGAATCGAAATGACATATACTGTTGCTCAGTTGGACGCTGATGGGGTGGATACTTTTGACGAAGTCGAGCAAATGAAGGCCGCCTACTTTGATGACACCGCGCGCAATTGGGCATCACTTCCCACCAATATCACTTATCTTGGTACTGGCGCCTCAGCTGATAAAGTCGTGATTCCAACAACTGATCTTTCCAATGTTGGTAAGGTAATAATTGCTGGTAAGACCGATCACATGACGGTTTTCGGCGCCACTAATCCAACTCCAGACGGTTTGGCGCCAAAGACCCCGAGTGGCGTAGCGGCAGTGGCTGGTAGCACCTCAATCGCTATCAGCTGGACCGCGCCGACCCTTAATTCCGACGATTCAACGCTAACGGATTTGTTAGGTTACGAAATTTACCGCTCAACCTCGAGTAGCGGCACGTATGTCCAGTTAAACACGAGCGACATTTTAACGACCAGTTATACCGACTCAACGATTTCCGGCGGGACCACTTACTATTATAAAGTTACGGCCGCTGACACTGGCGGTCTCGAGTCCGTAATGTCCTCGGTCGTTTCAGCGGCGACTAACGCTGGCGGTGGAACTGTTTACAGTTATCCTTCATCGTCGTCATCGTCAACGCCAACGACGCCAACCGTACAAACCCCAGTTACGCCTCCGAGCGAACCGGTAGCTGGCACCGAAACCGGGACCGAAACCAGCCAGCCCAGCAAAGTTTCGGCAGATGCGCAAATTACAGCGATCACCGCCGAAGCCAGCGTGATTTCCCAGCCGGATATCACCCAAGTTCTGGCTTTAGTTAAAGCTAAACGAGACCTGGCTCGGGAAAAGGCTAATGGCGATAATTTGGTGGCGAAAGTTGTCGGCCCATTAACACCCCTGTCGAATGTTCGCTACGCTCTAATTAACTTTGTTACCTACGGCACGCCGCAGACCTTAAAATTGGGTGATGGCGAACGGGCCGGGGTAGTCAACAGTTTTAAAGAAGCGTTCGGCAAATTGCCGTCGACTTCAGTTGATTGGTCTGATGTCTTAAAGATCGCCGCCGGTCGCTGGCCGAGCCAGACGTCAGCTGTTAAAGAGGCAGACGCCGAAAAGACGTTCAAAAAGATTTATCATCGCGCCTCGGTTCGGACGAATCCTAATGATGATGCGGCAGTAGTCGTGATGGCTTATGGACTGCGGCCAGGCCAACGCAATCTGCAGAGCGAAAAAGCGGCCATCATCACCTTTAAGAAAGTTTTCGGCAAATCGCCGGTAACGGCTTCTGATTGGGATGCGGTGCGAGCCACTGCTTACAGCGGCGCTAAGCGCTAGCCTAAATTAAATAGATCAAATAAAAAAATCTGGTTCACGGATATTTACGAAAATTATAAATATTCGCGGGCCGGATTTTGTTTTACTTAGAGGCCATCTAAAAACCAGTAAAAACATCATTTTGTCATCCCGAGCTTGTCGAGGGATCTCTTATTTAAACCACCATTGCGGAAAGGGATTCCACCCAAAGGGTGATCAGCCTCTGGCTGGCCTCGCTGACGCTCGGAATGACACTTTTTAGATGTCCTTTTTATTACTTCCCCAGCTCGGCATCGCCGCCAAATAAAGCCAGCGCCAGTTCGGCCATATTGACGAAAGAGATATCATCATTAAGTTCCGCGCTGGGTGGGCGGAGATCATTTTTGTATTTATCGGCACACCAAGTCAAGCGGTCAGGATTTTCGGCGTCCTTAAAAAAACGATTGCCGTGCGCCAGCTTAAAAAATTTATCGGCGTTTTTTTGGTCGCCGAAATGCCAGTTGATGATGCCGGTCATTAAATATCCTTGGGCGCCAATGCCGCTGGGGCGATGGCCGAGCGACGCCGCTAAAAATCCGTCAGTCCGCGCAGACTGGTTTATAACTTTACTCATCTCGAGAGCAATGTCCAGATATTTTTTCTCGCCGCTTAGGTAGCCGTAGCTAAACAGCATATAGGTCTCGACAATATGATAGTGCAAGGAGAACAAACCATCTTCCCGGTATCGAAAGTCGCCCAGCGTTAAGGTTTGCCGAATGGACAAATCGATTTTGTTTTTGGTTGCCGTTTGGACTTCCTGCCATTCGTCCATGGTCAGCATTTGTTGCTGGTACAGATAACGGCCGGCATAGTACCAATAAACTCCTGCTATGGCCGCCCGGTTTTCGCTGTCAGGCGCATCCAGTCCGGCCCATAGGCGCGGCTTAAGCCAAGCTAAAATAGATCGCGTTTCATCAACAGAAATAATTTTTTGACTGCTTGGCCGTTTTTCATCGGCCTCCAATAATCTAATGATTAAAAAATCGGCAATGGCATCGTTAAAAGATTGGTCGAATACCAGTTTTTTACTTTTAATCGTGCTGTCCAGAATCGCCTGGCGGACAATCGTCCGTAAATACGGGCTGTCGTCCAGGCGAAAGCGATAAAAAGCCGCGGCGCTTGCCTGGTAACGCGGGTGGATGATGGTGGCCGGCCAGCGAGTCTCTGGCAAATAATAAGGCGTGTCAAAGTGCCAGGTTTTTAAAAGGGGATAATAGGTTTGGTCTAAAAAGCGGCTGTGGCGATTATAAAAGTAGCGCAGATAATTGTCTAAAGTCTCGGGTGAATCGGTTTGGGCGATAGTTCGTAGTGGAGAGATGAGGGAAGTTAAAAGCAGTATGATAAGTAGGAGTTTTTTTGAAAGATTCATAATTAGTTGGTTGAACTTTATTTTTCACTAAATTCTAACAATTTCAATAACCAAGATACAAGATACAAGTATCCAAACAAATTACAATAATCAAAACCCAATTACCAAACGATTTGGTTATTGGTTATTTGCAAGTTGGTTATTGTTTGGACACTTGTTTCTTGGTTATTTTGTCGATTTTAAAGTTTAAGCATGTTTTTTTTCCAATCTCCGTCTCATCTCCTTTTGAATAAATTGTAACTCATTGGACTGATATTTCCAACCGCGGTTTTGCGCCAGCATCAAAAGCCAATACTGCAAGTGATGTTTAAGGCTCGTGGTATGATACACCAGCCCCAAATGCGGAGAGTGATAAAAGTTATAACAACCGGTGCTGATCATTTTTTGCCAGAGAATCCAGTCACTGGATTGATGTGACGCGTCCAATCCGCCAGCGATCTGATAAGCGCGTTTGGTAAAGACCGGCTCAGACATATCCAAAAAATTAGAGTAGAACATCAGCCAGGTTCGCCGCGGCGACCAATCAGGTTTGCGCCAGATATAATGTGGCACTTTGAGTCGGCTGGCGCGGGGATGGAGGCGTACTAGAGTATCGCCGTAGACCAAGTCAATCCGCGGATTTTTTTTAAATGCCCTGACTGCTTGTTCGAGATGGCCCGGAAAAAACATGTTGTCCGCGTCCAAGAAACACAAGAGATCTCCTTTGGCTGACTCAAGGCCGGAAATTTTGGGAATGGTGCCGGGGCTGGCAATACCGGAGCGCTCTCGCAAATTTTTAAATCTGATGCGTGGGTCGTTTAAGCGTTCCAGGTATTTTTTGATTTCTGCCTCGGCTGGAGTATGGTCGCCGACAATAATAAGTTCCCAGTCAAGGTAGGATTGCCGGCGAACGGAGTTTATGGCGCCAATCAACTGGCCGGTACAGTACTCCTTATATGTTGAGCAGATAATGCTAACGGTCATAAATTTCTATTTACTTTAATACTACACAATTTTATTGATTTGACAAGTTAGCGTGAAAATTCTAGTATACAGTAATGCCAAAAGGTATCAAAATAGTCCGCGATTTGCAGGATAAGTTTTGGATTAAACAGGCTAAAAGTGGCCAGGAAGAAGCTTATGGGCGCCTTTACGACCGCTATTTTAATGATATTTACAAGTTTATTTACTTTAAGGTATCAGGCAGGGAAACCGCCGAAGATCTGGCGGCTGAGGTTTTTTTCCGAGTTTGGCGTTATTTAAAGCAAAATAAGAATATTGACAATGTTCGTGCTTTATTGTATAAAACGGCACGAAACTTAATTATCGACTATTATCGCAAAGACAAGCCAACCTCGTTAGAGGAGGTCGATGAACAGCAATTAGTTATTTCAAAAGCAAGCCTTGTGGAAAGCGTTTCCCGGCGAGACGATCATGAGCGCTTGCAGGCCGTTATATTGGAACTGAAAGACGAATTTCGGGAAGTTATTGTTCTTAAATATATTCAGGACTTGTCACATCAGGAGATCGCCAAAATTTTGAATAAAGAGGTCGGCGCAGTGCGGGTTTTACTGCATCGGGCAATAAAGCAGTTAAGGTCAATTTTTCCGGGTTAAGCCGCTGGTAACGTTTTCATTACTCTTACGTCTACTATTATATACATGGATAAATTGATTACCCAACTTACGGAACTCAAAAATTCAATTCCGCCGGCCGAGCGTGCGGTTTTTTTGCGCGCGCGTTTGTTAAGCCGGATTCGGTTTTACCAATTCAAACAATCAAAATATTCGGGCATGGAGTCAGGATTTATTTTTCTCCGACGCTTTTTTGCGCCGGCTCGTTTAGCGAATTCTTTTGTCGCCGTTAGTTTGGTGGCCTTTTTGGTTATCGGCCTTAGTGTTGGCACGGTAGTGGCCGCCAATTTTACTGATCCCGGCGAAGCTTTATACGGAATTAAATTAACTTTAGAACGAGTGCCGTTGGTTTTTCCGATTAAAGAGGAAAACAAAGTTAGAAAAGAATTGGCATTGGTTCAAGCCCGCCAGCAGGAAATTGTCACTATTATGAATAGCGGTGACAGCTCTTTGGTTAAATCAAAAAAAATTACCCAGGTAGCCGAGCAATTGTCAAAAAATATCGAGTCTACTCAAAAGCGGGTGCAGAAAATTAGCCAAGAAGAATCAGAGTCCGCGGTGGTGATGCAAGCGGCCTCGTCTTTTAAAGCCAGTGTAGTTGATGTTCAAAAATCGTTAAACCGAGCCTCGCAAGTAGTTACAGCAGAATCAATTGATCATAATACATCAAATACTTTACAGGAGGTTACTCAACAAGCATCGGAAGCTGAGTTTTCCGCGTTGGGTGTGTTGATTGGTGTTGTCAGTAAACCTGAATCCCCAATCATCGCCAATGATTTGCAGATTGCTGTTGGGCAAGAGGATAGCCAGAGCGCGCCATCGGTGGAAGAAGTTCAATCAAAGTCAACTGCAGGAACTAACGGAACTGCGGATCAAGAGAATCAGTCTTCCAATGTTGTGCCCAATAATCAAAATAGTCAAATTAACGAACTTGCAGAAGAAACCGTGTTAAGCATCACTTTACCGACGGTCGAGCAGGAGATAAGCGAGTCCCAAGCGGCGACACCAGTTAACATTTTAACATCAGAAGTGTTGCCGGTTGATTCGGAGCGTCTGATTATCAAAAGCGAAGTTGTTCAGGATCTTAAAAAAACAATCGACGAATTAGAGCGGCAGATTTTGTCGTTAATTAATCAAGCTAGTGAGGAGGCTGATAATAGCACGGCAGTTGAGGCACCGACCGCCAGTCCGGAAGTTATTTTGAATGTTAATCATTTATTGGATCGCCAAGCGTTGTCGAGTAAGATTTTAGCGCTCTTGAAAAATGCTCGTGAGAAAGTGGCTAAAGACGATTTAAACAGCGCTTTACAAGATGTCGACAATGCGCGGCAGTTAATAAAAAGATTAGTCAGTCCATTGTAAATTCTTGTCGAGGGAATTGGCGTATGCTATAATAGCAACGACAAGCAATTCCACGAGTAACAAGTTAAAACTTGCCTTTTTCGTTTTTTGATATTACAAAAAAGTAAGTTTTAGCGTGTTATTTACCCCCCTCACGTACTTTGGACAGAATGAATTACTATGTCCAGAGTTAGTGAGGGGTTTAACACCACCTATAACGTTGACGTATCAGGGTAAGTTGGTTCGCAAGCGCGAGCCACCCCTTTTATCTGACCTGCCAGGTCGATCCCGAAAGCCCTGTCATTCACGAATGACAGGGCAAGGGAAGGTTATAAGAGGGAATTATCAGGGTAACGGTAAATGTTATAGGTTAATAGGAAAAACGTTAGAGTTGCCTTCCCTTCGGGGAATTAAGGGAACTTTAACTGCAAACAAGTAAATTATGTTTAAACGCACATTGCGCAGAGGAATAACCATCTTGGCTACCACTGCAACAGTGCTCTGGAGTATTAGTGCGATCGCGCTAGTCCCGGTTGTGGCGCAAGCCGCCGCTGGCGACATAGTAAAATCCGCTGATGCCGGCACATTGTATGTTGTTTTGGCTGATGGCGAGTCGATTTGCAAATTGACTACCGAAGGTCATTACGATATGTGGGCTAAGTACAAGGATATGGGCGTCGCCCGTTGGAAAGATGTACAAACAGTGGATATTTCCACCTACACCAACAAAGGCGTCTGCTCCTTACGCGCTGGATCTTTAGTCCGAACCAAGACTAATCCCGAAGTATTTGTTATTCAAGCCGCTGGTACCAAACGCGGTTTCGACAGTTGGCAAACCTTTACCGGTTTAGGTTATGGTAGCGGCGGTGTCTATTACATTGCCGATGAAGCCATTAATGCTTATACTACTGCCACTAAAATTACCTCCACGACTGCTGGTACCGAAATTCGTGAAGGCCAATTAATCAAGTATGCCGGCAACGCGACAGTTTATTATGTTGCCAAGGACGGCACCACTTTAGTAACGCGGCAATTAACCGCTGAGACTGCTTATTGGTCAAACTTCGGCATCAACTGGAATTTAGTCATTACCATTCCGGCGACCGAAACTTATACCGCGTCTGCTTCCACCTTATCTGGTGCTGACACCTCAATCAATCGGCCAGTGGCTAAAACCATCGTTGTTACTCCACCAGCCGGTACGATTTCTTTCGCCTTAGCTTCCGACACACCGTCCGGAGTACTTGCGCCGACCAAATCTTACGGCACCGTCTTTACCAAGTACACCGTCAGCGGTTCCGGAACGCTCACGTCCATCAAGGTTAAACGCGAAGGGTTAGGTCCGCGCACTGATTTTGCTGGCGTTTACCTCTATGTTGATGGTGTTAAATTCACCACTGCCCGCACCTTTAACTCTGATGACGAAGCATTATTCAGCCTGGGATCTGGGTTACAAGTAACTTCCGGCACCCCGCGCACTATCAGCATCGTTGGCGACATGGCCGCGATCACCGCGACTGGTCAACACCGTTTAGGTATTGCCGCCGCTTCTGCGATTACTTCTGACGCCACCATTGCCGGCAGTTTCCCGTTACTAGGCAATTATGTTTCCACTTCCACGACTGCTGTTGGTGAATTAACTGTCAATGATGGTACAGTTTCGGATACCGAGATTTATGTTGGCGAACAAGCGCAGGAAGTTTCCCGCTACACCTTTGTTTCCGGTTCTGCGGAAAAAGTCAAAGTTAACAGCGTACGTTTCCGCCATACTGGATCAGCTAAGTTATCCACTGATTATGTTAACTTCGCCCTGTACAAAGGCAGTACCAAGTTAGATGGCGTTACTTTCACGGTTAGCGGCGATTACGTAACCGCGAGCAATGTTAACTTAACTTTCGACAAGAGCCAAACTAACACCATCAAGTTATTTGCTGATGTGGTTTCTGGTGCTGCTTCCACGATTCAATTCGAGATAGAGGAAGCGGCCGATGTCAGCGCCACTGGTTTGTCTTATGGTTATGGCGTAACGATTAATAATACCGCTGGCGCTACTACTTGGTCTGAGCAAAAATCCAACGCTACAGCCATTACTATTCTTTCTGGTACTTTAACCTTTGCTATTCCTGGTCCGGCCGCGAAAAGTGTTGGCAAGAAAACAGATGATATCGTTTTGGCTAATCTAACGATTACTGCTCCGGCGAACGAGACAATCACTATCAGCAAGATGTATGCTTTTGTGGCTGGTACTGAAGCAGTGGCTGGCGATAATATCGAGACCACTGTCGAAAACGTTCAATTAGTTCAAAAGACTGGTGGCACGCAAGTTATTGATGCCACTACTTCTGATGGCACCGCCAACGACAATAAGAGTTTTTACTTCGCTAATTTTGATGTCAAAGGCGCGACTACCTGGGATGTGATTATGGACACCAACGATTCTTACGCGACTGCGGCTGATGCATTCAAATTTACCCTGTTTGCGGATGATGATTCGCAAACTGTTGGTGATAATGCGGGCGTTGTTGCGATTGCGGCCAAGAACAGTGCTGGTAAAACCTTAACCAGCTCTGATCGCGATGACATCAAACCAGGCACTACTATTTCTAGTAATAATACAACTCTGTCCGATGAAGGCTTAACTGTGGCTAAAGTTTCTTTAGATAACGGTTCTGCGGTTGCTAAGGAGCTTAACATTCCGTTACTCAAATTGATGTTAGTGGCTGGTGCAGCTGGTGATGTTAAAGTTACCCAGCTCGCCTTGGAAGAAACTGTCGGTGGTACTACTAACACTGCTGACGGTTCGGCTGATGTCAGCAACTTTTCCCTTTACGAAGTTGCCGGCGCCACTGAGACCTTACTGCAAAGTGGTAAATCCGCCAGCACCGCTACTGATGACTTTACCGTCACCTTTGATAGCTTAAAGAATGGTACTGGTTTGGTAATCCCAGCCAATGGCACCAAATATATTTTGGTGAAGGCTGACTTTACTTCCGGTGTTACTAATGGCGAGGTTTTAGCTATACAAGAGCAGGCTGATGGTATTGACGCCGAGAAAGTTTCTGACGGCAGCGCTTTGGCAGATGGCGATATCAACGATGATGCAGTAATAACTGGCCGGCAAGTCACAGCTAGAAGTAGCGGTAAGTTAACCATCGTTAAGAATACCGATATCACCAATGCCGCTACGACCCAGGTTTTGGCTGGCACTACTGGTATCACCACAATGAACCTCAACTTCAAAGCTGAATACGAAAATGTCGGTCTTAAGTTGTTAAAGTTCGATCTTGTTAACTCCAGCGCCGCCGACTCTGTCGCGGCTATTTATCTCTACGACGGCACTACACCGATTTTAACCGGTACTTATACGGAAGCAGATGCTGAGGTCAGCTTTGGCGATGGTCAGTCAGTCTTTTATACATTGACCAAGGATGTCATTAAGACATTGACTTTAGTCACTGACTTACGTAGTATTGGCGGTTCTTCTGGTACAGCTGACAGCGGTGATGAAGTTAAATGGCGGTTAGATGCGCCAATTGCAGAAGCAAGTGATGGTTCGATAACTGATCCTATTATAGCTGGAGGTGTTTCTTCCAACAGTAACCTCACCTTCGATCTTACTGCTGCTGATAGCTACATCATACTTGGCAATGCTACTACGCATCCAGCGGATCAGGATAGCAACATTTTCCATGTTCGCCGCTCACTCATTTCCGACCTTACTGCTTTAAAGCTTGGTACTTCTACTCCGGTAGACGGCACCACTACTACTTTAACTGATGGCACCGCGGTTGAGTTATTCCGCTTTAGGATTACTTCTCCGGCGACTGCTAACGAGAATGCCGCGGTTGATCTTAAAGGCCTCAAGTTAACGGCGACTGTTGGCGGTGGTATCACCTTAGCAAATGCTAAAATTTACCGCAGTGATGCGGCTGGCACCAAGATTAACGCTTCTACCACTAGCGCTACAGCTCTAGAATTTACTTCGGCTTACTCCTCAGCGTTATCAGGTTTAGCCAACATCACTCCTGGCACTTCAGCGACGTTCGTCGTAACATCGGACGTTTCTGGTGCTGGTGCGGCTGATACCATTCAGATGAGCATTGCCGACTTGGGCGATCAGTCCGATGAAAGCACTGCCGCTGATACTACAGACTTTACCTATGGCGCATTGATCTGGTCTGATAACGACGATACCGTGACCGATAACGAAACCTCTTGGGTTTCTTGGCCGGGTATCAACATTTCCGATGTTATTGGTCAGACAAGAATCTTCCCGCCGTCCTAGTAGGTGCTAGTCTCTACCTATTAGTCTTGATTGTACTTGCAGACTACGATCCCTCTCCCGAAACCTCGGGAGGGGGATTTGTGTTTACGGGATATTCGTTTTCATTCTTGACTATCGTTTAAGTAAGGGTATAATTTAAATTATATGTCATTGCTTTTACGTCGGCCACGAGGGGAAGAACTTTTGTTGACCATAATCAAAACAGGCTTGTATTTGAGCCTGTTGTTGGCGTTTATCGTTAGTGATACGACTATGTTTCCTTATTTGTTTGGCCGGGCGATTTTTTTCCAGATTTTGGTGGAAATATTACTGATTCCTTGGGTTATATTATTAGTTTTTTATCCCCTTTATCGGCCAAAACTGTTTTTAGCGAAAGTCAAAGGCCAATCTAGCTGGTGGCAGAGATTTAAGCATGCTCCAGAAATAGTGATTTCTTGGGCAATTACTATTTTTTTGCTCTGGTCTGTTCTAAGCGCTGTCTTGGGACTCAATCCAGCTCGTAGTTTTTGGGGTCCAGCTGAACGGATGACCGGCGTGTTCACGCTCTTGCATTTTGGTTTGTATTATTTTATGTTAATCAGCGTTCTGCCCAGACTGTATGTTTGGCGCTGGTTTTTGCGCGGGCTGGTTTTAGTGGCGCTTATTAATAGCGCGATGGTTGTTTATCAAGGCCTGGTTTTAAAAATATTTCGGCCGTGGGCCTGGTTCGGAGGAGCTAGCATTGCCGGCACGTTTCTATTGTTTTGCCCGTTTATAATTTTAATCTGGTATTTTAGCGAGCGGGAATTGTTGGCTCGGCGTTCGCGTTGGGTGCGTCTATTTTTTTTAATTTTTATGGTCGCCTCGGAACTATTGGTTACAGCGGCGATTTTTGTTAACGGCACCAGGTCAGTTTGGCTGGGACTAATGTTCGCCGGTTTTGTCGGCTTTGGGGTTACCCCGTATTTTTTATCAAAAAGTCGTCCGGTCGGGGATCCTGCTAAATCGGCCAAAGTGCGGTGGCGCCTGTTTTATTGGGGCTATGTCGGGGCAGTGGCCGTGCTCATTGCTTTTTTGTTTACAATTATGTCCGGGTCATTACCGGCTAAATGGTATACTCGGATACCGGCCTTGGATCGGGTACGTGATCTGGCCGCTTTTGGCGTTGGTGCTGACCGGTTATTGGTCTGGCAGGAAGGCTTAAAGGCTGTTTTTGATCACCCCATAACCGGCTATGGCCCGGAGAATTTTCAGGCGGCTTTCAACCGACATTATAATCCTCAAATCGCGGCTCTGGATACGGCTGGTTTTACGATTCAATTTGACAAAACCCATAACCAACCGCTGGAATTTTTAGTCTGTCTTGGTTGGCTCGGGTTATTTGTTTATTTGGGAATTTTTGCGGTGATGTTTTATGGACTTATGCGAAAGCGCGGTGCGTTGTCTTTAGTATTGAGTCTGTTTTTATTGGCTTATTTTACTCAAAATTTATTTACTTTTGATACGCCGATTTCCTATTGGTTGTTATTTATTTTTTGCGCTTTGATTTATACTCATCTAAAGCAACCGTTGTCAGCTGGGGATAAATTTGCCCCAACAAAAACAACGCCAGCTGTGGCGCTCATATTTTTATTTATCCTTTTGCCAATCAGCGCCTCTGCAATTTATTTTTTAAACCTCAGGCCATTTTTAGCTTCCCGCTTATCAGCTCAAGGACATGTGCAAGTCGAAAAAGCCCCTTTGCCGGCGATTTTTAATCCGTATTATGCCGCTTTACAGCTGAGACCGGTTACGGCTTTTGATCTTCGGGAGGCGATGGTAATGGATATATTTGCGCGGCTTACCGGCTGGAGCAAGGAAAACGAACCGGTAATTGCTTTTATTATTCAAGAACTTAAAAAAAATAGCCCTGATGATTATTACAGCCAGCTGATGCTTGGGCAGTTGTATAATTTGATGGGCGATAAAGACGCGGCGTTTTTTAATGACGCTAGAATACATTTGCTGAAAGCCGCGGATTTGGCCAACAGCCGTTATCAAGTTCATTCAGCGCTGGCGGTTGCTTATTTAGGGTTGGGAGAATTTCGAGCATCAGCGCAGGCGATTGAACAAGCGATGAGATTGGGTTATAAGCCATCCCAATTTATGGATTTTATGACGCTGGGTCTGGTTTATGGGCAACTTAATGACTTGGCTAAATCTTTGCTAAACTTTGAGCAGGCACTATCCATTGAGCCGAGCAATACCAAAGTTTTAGGGGCTTTATCTGCTCTGTATAAAGAGCGGGGAGAAATAAAAAAAGCCCGGGAACTGGCCGGACAGATTTTGGCAATTGATCCGACAATGCGCTCTCAAGTGGAAAAATTCTTGTCGGATCTGCCAAAAGAATAGGCGCGTTGGCCTGCCTTTTGCTTTGTCATTTTTTACATTCAAGGGATCCCACCCAAAGGGTGATCATCCTCTGGATGGCCTCGACTGCGCTCGGGATGACAAAAAACGTGATATGTTAAGCGTCAAGAATACCTTGCATTAGCGTTTTAAGCTCGGACATTTCGCCTTTTTTGGCTAATTTTATCAGTTTTTCGATTTTGCCAAAAAAAGCATCTTGCTCCAGATTATTACTGTTGGGCGTAATATAAATCTCTTTATGTTTCGTCGCTTGCATATTTTCCTGAGTTGTCAGAATTTCCTCAAAAAGCTTTTCGCCGGGTGAGGGGCTCGTAAAAATAATTTGAATGTCGCGGTTAGGCTCTAAACCCGAAAGCCGGATCATGGTTTCCGCCAAGTCGACAATTTTTACCGGTCGGCCCATGTCCAGAACAAAAATTTCGCCGCCTTGCCCGAAAGCCGCCGCTTGTAACACCAAAAGGATCGCTTCCGAGGGCACCATAAAGTAACGTTGCATTTCCGGATGGGTGATGGTCACCGGCCCGCCAGCCAAGATTTGCTCTTTAAAAATAGGCACTACTGACCCGCGCGATCCCAAGACATTCCCAAAACGCACGGAGATAAACTTGGTTCCCTGATTATAATAAAGTGTTAACATCTCCGCCAATCTCTTGGTCATTCCCATTACTGAAGAAGGGTTGACTGCTTTGTCGGTCGAAATAAAAATAAATTTTTCCACTTGATTTTTATGGGCTGATTGAGCTAAATTCCAGGTTCCTAAAATGTTGTTGATAATCGCTTCGTCAGGATGCGTTTCCATCAACTTTACATGTTTATAAGCGGCCGCGTGGAAAATTAAACTTGGTTTTTCTCGATTTAGAATGGTATCAAGTTTATTTTTATTAAGTATATTAATGACGTGAGCTTGGTAAGAAAGGCTTGTGCCGGCGAGGTAATTTTCTACACGGAAAATGCCGGTTTCGTCCATATCCAGGGCAATAATGTGTTCCGGTGAGAATTTACATATTTGTTTTACCAGTTCAAAACCGATTGAGCCGGCGGCACCGGTAATTAAGACCCGCTGTCCGGCGACTAATTTTTTAATTTCATTAAACGAGATGTCAATTTTTTTGCGTCCTAACAAATCCTCGACATTAATATCGCGGATGTCGCGCAGAGAAATTCGATCATTGATGAATTCCGCCAGCGACGGCAAAATTTTGATGTAATTTATGCCGTTTTTTTGCGCCAATTCGGTAATTTGTTTAATTTGGCCGGCTTCGGCAGAAGGAATCGCGATGATAATTCCGTTTATCCCTTCACGTTTTTTAATTTTGGGCAAATCAACGATCCGTCCCATTACCGGAATGTTATGAATATTGGTTTTTTGTTTTAATTCATTGTCATCCAGAACTCCGGCGACGCGAAAAGGGTAATCAGCAGTTTGTTTGATACTGCGGATCAGTTGTTCGGCCGCGTCTCCGGCGCCGATAATTAAAATTTTTCGATTGTGTCCGCCGGGAATTTTATTGGATAGCTCGCTGTAAAGTCTTTTGGACAGGCGCAAGGCGCTGGTAAAAGTAAATATTAAAATATAATCGATTATGATGATAGAGCGAGGTAGACGATTGGCTAGGTCGTTTTCGCGGCCCAAGAAAAGCAGTAGACCAAATATTAAAAAACCAAAGGTCAGCGCTTTAACTATGTTAATCAGATTAGAAATGCTCACATAGCCCCAGGTAAAATAATATAAACGTTCATAATAGTACAGCGGGAGTAAGACTACGACGCAAAGCGCGATGTACACCGGCAGGGCTTTGAGATGAATGGCCGGCACGACGAATTCAAATCGCAAGGCAAATCCTAAATAGACAGCGCTTGCGATCAGAATAGCGTCGCTGACCAAGAAAAAAATAAACCGAGTTTTCGCGGTTCGCTCTATTTTCATTTTTTCTTTTAAAAATGCTATCAGCTTCATAATTTAGGCTGATTTTAATTTTATCATATTTTTTTTCCACCATTCTACTATTAAGGCGGCCAATGCGCCCAAGAGCAGTCCAATGCCGGCGAAGATAGAAAGCACTAAAAGCGGCGCAACCTGACCTACTGTCGGTAGCGGAGTATCCGGCAAGAGCGGCAGAGAAATTATTTGGCTTTGGCTGTCTGAGAGACGATTGAGTCGGTAGTTGCTGATTTCTTGGTCATTCGCGTCAATTTTCGTCACGATGGCGGTGCGTAAAGCCAGTATTTCCGACAAGATGCCGCTGTCGGTTTTAAGATTAATGGTTGGCGAAGAGGTAAGCACCGCATCAAATATATTTTCGATTTTTTCCAATCGAGCCGTTAAAAGAGTTAATTGTCTGTTTAATTCATTGATTTTTGCGGTGCGTATCAAATCTTGCTGTTTATAAAGGCCTTGCTGATTTTCGAGAATTGCGCTCAACCAGGCGTTTGTAACTTGCCAAGCTCGCTTCGGATTTTGATCCTGATAAGTAACAGTCAAGAAATTATTCGGTGAGCCAGCGCTGGAGATATTGGTTCGGCTTAATAATTGTTCTGTTGCTGTCTGCCCAGGCGTGTTTGCTGATGGATTTAACTTTTGTAAAATATCTGATGCCGTGTCCAAAGTTAAGAGTTTTTTGGCTTCGCTTCCGTCCGGGTCAATCAACGCACCGTTAATTTGTCCTATTTTGATTGTTCCAGTACTTTGGTATGTAGAAGTGACTGCCTCCCATTGGGAATTATTAATAATCAAACCTAAAAGCATCAACACAAGAGTCACGGCTGTTATTAGTTTCCAGTGAATGAGTAAAGTGCGGATATAGTCGGCTAAATTAATTTCTTCGTAGTTGGATTGGGTCATGGTGCAATTAATGCTTGGCCGTTAAGATTTGTTTGATCAAGTGTACGATATAAACTATTTGCGTTTTTGTCAACTTATGATGAAAAGGCAAAGCGATTGTCCGGGCCGAAATTTGCTCGGTGATTGGAAAGTCACCGGCTTGATATTTGAACGTCTTTTGATAGTAAGGCTGTAAATGGATTGGCGGAAAATAGTTCCGGCTTTCAATGCCACGGCGGTTCAGCGTGGATAAAACCGCGTTTCGCTGGGCTATTTTGGTACCAGCGGCCAGCCTGATTACGTACACAAACCAGCTGACTGTGGCTCCCAGTGCGCTTTCGGGAAGCTCCAAGGGCGAAAGTCTTTGCACGATTAACTCAGAATTTAACTTAGTCAATTCTGTCTGATAAAGCCTAGCAATTTTAGCTCTTTTTGACAATATCTCGCCTAACCGACTCATTTGGACAGCTCCTAGAGCCGCGCTCATTTCGTCTAGGCGGTAATTATACCCCAAGATGTCATGTTTAAGCCATGCGGAGTGTAAACGGCCTTGATTACGCAAAGCACGCGCTAATTTGGCGATTCGTGAGCTATTTGTTACAATCATACCCCCTTCGCCGGTCGTGATTTGCTTATTCGGATAAAAGGCTAAAACGCCGGCTATGCCGAAAGAGCCGCATTTTTTTCCATGCCAAGTCGAGCCCAGCGCTTCGCAGGAATCTTCAATCAAAAAAAGCTTGTGTTTAGAGGCGATTTTTTGGAGGGCAGTCCAATCGCAGGGATGTCCAAAAACATCAATTGCCAAGATGGCCTTGGTTTTGGAAGTGATTTTGGCTTCAATTTTAGCCGGATTAAGGCAAAGCGTTTTCGGGTCAATGTCGCAAAAAATCGGTTCGGCGCGTTCAAATATGGGCGCGTTGGCGGAAGCGATAAAACTGAATGGCGACGTAATCACTTCGTCGCCGTCGCGCAGGTCGAGGATTTTGATTAATAAATGCAAGCCCGCGGTTCCGTTATTCACGGCGACGGCGTGCTTAACGCCGATATAATCAGCCATCGCCTGCTCAAATTTTTGCGTAAATGGCCCCATGGCCAGGCGGCCAGAGGTTAAAACTTGATTAACGGCTTTGATTTCTCGTCGGGTAATATCTGGATGAGCTAAAGATATGTGTGTCATAATAGTAGACGTTTAGCATTTAATATAATTTCAATTTTGTCATTCCCGCGAAAGCGGGAATCCAGTCGTCATTTTATTATTTTTTTAATTAAATAATAAATCGTTAGGCCAATAATTTTAAGATCCAGTGCAAAAGATCGTTCCTCGACGTATTTTAAATTTAGCGCCATTTTGGCGGGAAAAATTTGATTGCGGTAAGCTTCTTCCGGCACTTGAGCCTTGGCTAAAATTTTATCTTCTTGATTTTTCGAAAGGCTGTATTCGATGCCGCCGAAACAGGTAACGCCGGGTTTAACGCTTAAAACTTTTTGGTGCAGGGGATTGCCTAAGTCGTAATATTGCGGTACGTCCGGCCGCGGGCCAACCACGCTCATATGGCCTTGTAAAACATTAACAAATTGCGGCAGTTCGTCAAGTTTGTAGCGTCGGAGCCAGCGGCCAATTTTGGTTAAGCGTTTATCGTCAGCGAGAGTCAAAGTATCTTTAGTAACCATCTGCGGCGTCATTGTTCGAAATTTGTAAATTTTAAACGGTTGGCCGAATTGTCCTAAACGCGTTTGGATAAAAAAAATCGTTCCCGGTGAGGTTAATTTTATGGCGGCGGCGATTAATATTAAAATCGGCCACGCTAGCGCTAGTGCGCAAAAAGCAAAAAATAGGTCAAAAAAACGCTTAAATCCGGGTAGATTCAATAGGTAATTCATAAAAATATATTCTTGACCATTGGTCTTTGTGCACCGATATCTTGGCCAAATATTTAAAGCCCGTTTTTTCGTAAAAACCGATGGCGCGCGGCAGATTTTCGCCGACAATAACTTTAAAAATAAATATTTTTCTTTTTTGCATCTCTTGAGTAAAGTACTCGAGTATTTTTTGCGCGACCCCTTGTCCTTGGTAGCCCCTTGTAACCGCCATTGTCAGCAGTTCGGCCGGGATATTTTCCCCTGCTTGGTAATGCGGCGGCCGAATAATATCAAGCATTTTTTTTAAAGTGGCTGGATTTAGCATTTTCGGGAGCAAGCTCAAGACTAATCCGATATTAAAGCGGCGGTAAAAAAATCGATAAAATTTCCGAAGATTATCACAACCGCTGACGAATCCCGCCAGCTGTCCACCAACTTCCGCTACGACGACAAAGGATTGAGGAAATTCGATCAGCGTTTGGTACAATTTAGTTAAAAAATTCAATCCTAGCTGGCTCAGAAAACCGCGGGTAATTTCTTGCTGGTGAAGATGGGCAATTTTCGGCGCGTCTTCCGACCGGGCAAGACGAATATTAAGCTTAGTTTCGAGATTGATAATGGGCGCAACTGGTGGCGCGAAATGTTTATAAGAGCGCTTAATGGATTCCTGAATCAGCAAAACGTTAATTAAGTGAAAAAATTTGAAGGGAAAAAGCTTATACGATAATCGCACAAAAAATCGGAGCGGATAAATAATTTGCACAGCCATTTTAGCAATTGGAGCATAAATAATGTTCAAACGACAGTATAATTTTTGAAAATTGAATTTTTCTAAGAACAGCTGCATTTCCGTGCTGTGGGCAATTGAACGCGTTCCATTAGTTAGAAGTTCAAATTGGCGCTGCGTAAGGTAATGGTTTAACAGCGTGTAGGTAAGAACATACCCCGGACTATATTTTAAATATGCGGGATGGTATTTAACGTCAACAATAAAGGCATTTTTACCGATTATCAGACACTCGGCATAGGCGATCAGAGTTTCTTTGATCGTGATCGCCCAAAATTCAAAACAGCCGGATTGGTCTTGTCTCGTAATATTTTTTTGAAAACGTGCTTTTGTCGCCACTTGCGGCGGGTTTTTATATCTTTGGAAAGCCGATTGGTAACATTGGTAACCATTTTCTTTAAGCCAATCAGCCGAGACTTGTTTAATTTGACAGCTACGCATCCCGCGACGCAAAGTTTTGCGGGTTTTTCGACTAAGTTTTTCTATAGGTAAGGCGGCTTGGGCAACGACCCACCACCAATCGGTCGGCGTGTCCGCAAATTTATCAAACCAGCGGATAAACAACATTTTTGATTCCCGTAATATTTTTTTTAATTCGCTTTCGGTAAATGGCGGCGGTTCATAAGGAAAATGCAGTGCCGGTTGTAAACAGACATCCTGGTATTTACTCCAAGGAAAATTTTTGGTCCAGAAAACGCGATCGATATTATTTAAATATTCCAAATATTTTGGAGTTTGATTTGATTTGTCAAGAGTTGTAAAATAATTTATCGGCGTCATAAAATTTGCGCTAGCTGTCTGGCTAAATGGGAAATATCAAAATTATTTGCCGCGAAGTTCCGAGCGCGCTGGCCCATCAGTAAACGCTCATTTTCTGGCAGTTTGTAAAGTTTAATGATTGCCTCAGAAAGAGATTCGTGATTTTGCGGGTCGGCTATTATTCCACAATCAATCGTAGAAATTATATTATGGGCGGCGAAAGTGGAAAAAATAATCGGCCGGCCGGCGGCTAAATAGTCGAGGAGTTTATTGGAGGCGCCGTAAAGAATTTTGTTTTCGCTAAGCAGGAAAGCATCGGCTTGTGATAAGCACTCAGGCAATTTTTTTTTCGCTACTGGCTCGGCAAATTCGACATTTGTTAGCTTTAACTTCTCGGTTAACTTCATTAACTCTTCACGACAAGCGCCCGCGCCCATGAATTTAAATTTAATATCACTAAAGCCCTGATCTTGGATGATTTTAGCTGCCTCAAACGCTGGAGCTAGATCGTTCACTAAACTAAATGAGCCGCAATAGACTACCGTAAAGGTTTTATGCGATTCAGGCAAAGTATAAGGCGTTGCGTCAATTGCGATGCCATGCGGGATTAACTTAATTTTATCAGCTGGATAGCCAGCTTTTATTAAATAATCGCGCGCCGGCGGAGATAGCACTATTATCGATTGAGCGCGGGAACAATAAAAGCGCTCTAACAGGCGTAGCAGTCTCGCTTTTAAACTTTTTGCCGATAAACTGCCCATATCAATTAAACTTTGCGGCCAGAGATCTCTGATTTCAACGATAAATTTAGCGCGGTAGTGTTTGGCCAGCCGGTGAGCGGCTAATACTGCCAATGGGTGTACTGTTGATCCTATAATTACATCTGGTTGAGCTAGGTTTGTCGGCGGTTTAGTAATTTTTTTTCCTACTTTGCAGGCGCGAAAATAGTAAGAGCAGATATTTAGCAAACGCCGCCAGTCGTTTTTTTTGTAGGCCCTAGTTTTAAGCCAGACAAAATTGACGCCACAGTAATTTTCCAGTTTCCAAGTTTGCCGGGGAGTCAATTTGTATTCTTGCCTGATTGAATGGGGAAAGCTTGAAGCAAAAATAGTCACTTTAAACCATAATTTTGTTAATTCCTGTCCAAAATCAAAATGGCGCGTGCCGTCCGGTAGATCAGGCGTTACCGCGTAATGATTAAAAATCCAAAGATTCGTTGATTTATCCGGCATAGTCATTGTTGGGTCGATTTTCCGTGATCACAAACATCGTTATTGCAGTCATAAACCAATAAATCATCATCACCCTGACAACTAAAAATACTTCTGCCGTCAGTCCGATAAATAAAAGAGTCAATGTGGTAACAAAACAGGCTGCCGCGAGGCCGACAGACAATCCGTCGGTCCTTTTTAGAAAAGCTGTTATTGAATATTTTAGGACGGCAAAAATCAAAATTAAAAAAATAATCGAACCGACGATGCCGGTTTCTATTAAATTTCGGGTATATTGATTATGCGATTCCTCGAGAGTTAAATAAACTGATTTTCCCATGCCAAAAAGAACATATTTAAGGTTAGCGGGAACAGTCTGAAGCTGACTTTCGGAAATATTAAACCGTGGAGATACGGCCTCGGCGGCCATGTTTTGTAAATTAAAAGTAGTGCGGAATCGTCCGGCTGGGGCAAACGAACTGGGTAGCAAAAATATAACAACAATTACGACAATAAATAGAATAGCTGCACCACCGAGTATTTGTTTAATATAGCGGCGGGATTTTATGGCAAATAGAATGATGCTTAATACTAAAGTAAACATTAATCCCGCGAAAGCTGCTCTGGATCCGGAAGAAAAGATGCCGATCATTAAACTAAAAATTGGAATCGACAATAAAACCTTTTTGAGTTTACTAATTTTTAAATTGAGAAAGTAATATAGCAAATAGCTAAATAAATAGGTGAACAGTACCAAAAAAAAGCCGCCGCTCGGCAGAGGGCCAACTTCTTTATACAGACTCTGTCCATAATCGCCATATCGGAAACCGGCGACAAATTGATAAATAATTAGTGCGATGGCGCCGCCGCCGATTATTAGCCAAGAAAACATAGTTTGCTTAACCATTTTGATATTTTTTATGCTGTAAAAAACGTAAAAAAACAAAACAAAAAATTCGATTTCTTTTAGTAAATATAGCGTGCCTCTGGCGAAGTTGATATTTTGTAAAAATAAATTGACGAGCGTGCTTAATGTTCCGATCAGCAACCAAAAAAATATTGGTAAGTACAAAGGAGGCCGCTTGAGTTTAAATTTACCAGCGAGCAGAAAACGAGTAATCGCCGTGATTCCAAAGATAACGATCAAAATATCTTCCAAACGGATCACCACCGCACGGCCCTCGCTTATTTTGGCGACCGTTAGTTCCGGAGAAAATGTAATGCCCAGAGCAATCAAAATTAGCGGGATTAGGGGTTTAAATTGTGCAAGCTTTTTGGTCATTTTTGATCAGTTAGCAAGGCTTTTGCAAAACAAAACAGCCTAAATTATAGGCGCCTTTAGGGCAGAGTTTATGCAGGGCATCGTTTTCCGACGCTTGAATCCATTCTTGTTTTTCGCCTTTAATCCAAAATTCTTTATTGCGGATAACATATCCAGCGATTAAACTAGGTAGACGTTTTGCCCCATAAATTCGATGAAGAGGTCGGCAGATAGCGTCTTGGCCGACAGGGATAGTCAGTAGCATTGTTCCGCCCGGTTTCAGGAAAGACAACATTCGTTGCATAGCTCTTAAATCTCCGGCAGGAATATTTTCGTTAATCTGGTATCGGCCGGCAAGGCCAATATGCTCAACTGAAGACGAATTTATGATCAGGTCAAAATAGTCATTCGGAAACTCAGTTGTTAAAATATCGCCTTGAATAAATTCCAAATTCGGATGCTGATATGGCCAGGCAACAGGCTCTAAATCCAAGGCAATTGTTTGATAACCGGCTTGCGCGGCCATTAGACCTAAATAAGTTTGCCGACAACCTAAATCTAACGCATGGCCGGAGTTTTTGGGTAAGTGGCCAGCAACAAACGACCATTCAATGTCACGGTCGCCCAGCAAATTTTGATTAATCAAGATTTTATTTTTGACTAGCAAGGCAAATTTATTTAGCCAGTGCCGAAGTTTTAGCGACATAATAATAACTTTTTATTTTTTTTAAACATTTAAGTAACGAACATTTTAATTGTTTGCGCCATATTGGCCACGGGCTGAATCCATGGGAAAACGTTGGCTCAATTTTTAGAACTAGAACTACTGCCCGTTTAATGGATTCAATATATGGTTGGTAAATTATTTTTTTAACTTGGCGAGTCAACGGGTAAGTGGATAAGAGGAATTTAACTGCAGAATATACCTTCAAGGAGTGAAAGTGATAAAAAACCAATGGCTCGCGATTAATTATAAGTTGCTTCTGAGTAATTGTAATTTTATATTGGTTTACATTCCATGGCGCGACATTGATTCCTCGATACTTCGAAATTGACAGATGATCAGCATACTTTATTGGCCAAGCATCTAGATAGCCTTGATCACCGATTTTACCTTTTTGATAATAATTAAAACACCAGTCAAGACATTGTTTCGTGTATTCTTCTATGATTATTCGAGCGGCAAGATTGTTTTTAAAGAGCAAAAATCCGGCATTAAAAAGTCCGGCCTGACTTTTGCGATATTCCGGTGAATAATAATGCGGCGTCACCAGCACAGACCGATCGCCTAGTGCATGATAAATCGGGTCTGGGTTCGAAAAAAAATATAAATCTCCATCCAGATAGGTTAATGTTTCTATGTCTGGCCAGCGTTCAAGAATATAGAGAAAAAGCGGCGGTTTACAAGTCCAGCAATATTCGGTCGGTGTCCGTTCTTTTTTAACCTGTAGTAGTGCGGGACTTTCAAAGTCTTTTAGAGAAATCAGAGTCACGTCCTTAAGGTTGAATTGATTCAAGATGCGGTAAACAGAGTCATCCATACACAAAATCCATAGCCGGAATTTTTGACAATGGCGATTAAGCGAGTGGATTAAGGCTAATCCTTGGTATAAATACTGTGACGTAAATAATGTGCAAAAATCATGATTCATATTGTTGCAGGAATGATTTAAAGGTCGAAATTATAAAATCAATTTGTGTTTGATCGATGCCCGGATAAACTCCAATCCAAAAAAGTCCGTTCATTACCATATCAGTATTTGTAAGTGAACCAGCAATTCTGAACTTTATTCCTTGATAAGCTGGTTGACGAGTTAAATTTCCGGCAAAAAGCATTCTGGTCGCGATGTGATTTTTTTCCAGATATTGAACGAGCTCAGTACGCGGAAAAGGTGATTTTGGTTTGACGAGTAGCGGAAAACCGAACCAGCTCGGAACGGCAGAGGCAGTTGCGCGAGGTAGAACAAAATACCGTTGATATTTTTTAAAATATTGATATAAGTAGTCAAAATTTTTTTTTCTCACGGCCGAAAAGCGCGGCAATTTTTTTAACTGGGCAACACCGATAGCTGCCTGCAGGTCAGTAATTTTTAAATTGTAACCAATGTGAGAATAGACGTATTTATGATCATAGCCTTGAGGCAGGGAGCCATGCTGCTGACTGAACCTCTGCCGGCAGGTGTTATCAGCACCAGTGGCGCACCAGCAGTCGCGGCCCCAATCGCGAATTGACGCGATGATCATTTTTAGTAATGGGTCATCGGTAAAAACCGCGCCGCCCTCACCGGTGGTAATATGATGTGCCGGATAGAAACTGGTAGTAGAAATGTGGCCAAAGCTGCCGGTCATTTTTTCACGAAATTTTGAGCCTAAGGCGTCGCAGTTGTCTTCGATAAACCATAATTTATGTTTTTTTACTATTTTGTTTACTCGATTAATATCAATGGGGTTGCCGAGAGTGTGGGCGACAATCAATGCCTTAGTTTTTTTGGTAATTGCTTTTTCCAATGCTGTGGCTTGAATGTTATAAGTACCCAGTTCAATATCAACAAAAACCGGTCTCAATTTGTTTTGGACGATCGGGTTTACTGTAGTTGGAAAACTTGCGGCTGTCGTAATCACTTCGTCACCTGGCCGTAATTGCCGTTCGCCCAGCTTAGGCGAGGCCAGGGCCGTGACTGCTAGCAGATTGGCCGAAGATCCGGAATTAGTCAACAGACAATATTTGACCCCGACATATTGTGCTAATTTTTGCTCAAACTCGCTGGCATAACGGCCTGCAGTAAGCCAAAAGTCGAGGCTAGCGTCGATCAAATTCACCATCTCTTTATCATCGTATACTCGGCCCGCAACATTAATACGACTTTGCCCGGGAATAAAATGGGAGCTTTTTTGCTGTTCGTAAAATTGTTTAACCTGTCGCAAAATAGATTGCCGCGTTATGTTTTTTGACATAGACTGCTACTTTTTTAAAATTGTTTCCAGTAGAAATCGACGGTCTGTTTTAATCCGTAAGTTAGAGATTTTTTTGCCTGCCAATGAATTTTTTCGTTTTTTTTGATATCGGCGCAGGAAATCATCAGCTCGTTTTGCCGATAAGGTAGAGCACCCCAATTTAAAATAGTCGAGCTTTCAGTAATTTTTTTGATGACCTCGACCACTTCGCGGATCGCATAAGTCTTTCCGGTGCCAATGGCAAATTCTTGATAATGGTTACAGGTCTTAAGGTGCAAGAGCGCCGAATAAAAAGCGCGCGCTACGTCATCAATGAATATAAAATCACGTTTTTGTTTTCCACATGTGAGGGCGACGCTAGGTTTGTTTTGTAACAAGGTTTTTATAATAAACGGGATAAATTTGGTTGGATTATCGTCGGGCCCGTACATTTGTTCGATTTTTAGGTTTATAAACTTAATTTCTTTCTTTTTGATTAGTAGTAGAGCATTAGTTAAAAATTTTTTTTTAGTTTTGACGTAAAGACGTTCCTGTCCTGAGAATCTAATCCTGAGATTAAAAAAAGTGTCAGCGTTCAAAAAGGCAGGCACTTGTTTTTTAATGGCCAGTTTTAGTAGTTTAGTTGGAAACTGCAAATTGGCCAGCCTAATATCGGCCGATTTTTCCCTGGAGCGGCCATAGGCAGTGGCCGTATGAATAACTGCATCAATTTGATCGAAATTAAACCAGCTGGTAGCCTCTGTTTGGTCGATATTAATCAGGTTAAGGTTAGGGTCATCTAATAGGTCTTGCAAGCGATGCAAGTCAGAGGAACTGCGTTTTAAAACTACAACACGATAACTGTGACCGAGCAATGATTTTGCCAGCTTGCTGCCTAAAAAACCAGTACCGCCGGTTAACAGAATTGTTGATTTTTTAGACATGAGTAATTTACCAGACTTTCCAAGCGGGGTGTTCGCATTCCCATTGTTCTTTTAAGTATTCTAAATCGCGTATAGTATCCATGCAGTGCCAAAAGTCGTTGTGTTTATAAGCCATTAACTCGCCGTGGGCGGCAAGCTTTTCGAGCGGTTCTCTTTCCAAAATACATTCGTCATTTGTTTTCAGATATTTAAAAAAGGAGCTATTAAAAACGAAAAAACCTCCGTTAATATAAGTATTAGAAACAGGCGGTTTCTCTCCGAATCTGATTACTTGATTATTTTTTATGTCCAGCTCGCCAAATCGTGATAAAGGAGGTACGCCCGTAACGGTGCCGATTTTGCCGTGCCTAAGATGGAAAGTTAATAAATTTTTAATATTAATGTTGGCCAGCCCGTCGCCGTAGGTAACCATAAAAATTTTCGATTTGACGTATTTTTCAATTTTTTTGATTCGTGCCCCAGTCATGGCCGCGAGGCCGGTATCGATCGCTGTAATTTTCCACTTCTCCTGCACCGGTTGATTAAAAACCACCAAACGCTTTGTTTGGGGTGCACCCAATTGAACGGTAAAATCGCTGTTCAAAGGGGCGTAATGATAAAAATACTCCTTAATTTTTTCCCCTTTATAACCGACCGGCAGAATAAAACGGTTAAAACCAGCGGCCGAATAAATCTGCATGATATGCCAAAGAATCGGCTTTTCGCCTATTCTAACCAACGGTTTGGGAATGATTTGGGTTTCTTCTTGTAAACGGCTACCTCGGCCGCCACAGAGAATTATTACTGGAATATCTGCCGGGCGTGGTGTTTTTTTAATTTTATTTGACTGCATAGATAAATAGCTAGGTTAAAGTGCCCATTTTAATTTTTTAGATTTAGCTTTTTGTGAATATCGACGGATTTGTAGAACGTCGAGATTATAAAGATCATTTTTTTCATTATGCTTGTTAACTTCGTTTTGATACGATTTAAACCATTGAACAGTCTGGGCGAGAGCCTCTTCCCAGTTATACACCGGCCGCCAATCAAGTCGATTTAGAGCCTTATCCCAATTTAATCGTAGCTGAGTTCTTTCCAAATTGCATGGCGATGATTTTGCTGTTTTCCAGGAGCCTTCACCCCAGAGTTCGACGGTTTTTTTGGCGACTAAAGCGGCGCTGATGCCAGTTTGTTCGAGTGGACCAAAATTCCATGCTTCGGCAAAATGCGGGCCTTCTTTTAAGAGTTTGACAGCTAGCCAGAGATAGCCGCTTAGCGCTTCCAGTACATGTTGCCAAGGACGTATGTTCTGGGGTTGACGCAGGATAATCGGTTTACGCGCGAGCAAGGCGCGAAAGCAATCAGGAATCAGTCGAGTGTCCGCAAAGTCACCGCCACCGATAACATTGCCGGCGCGAACCGAGGACAAAGACAGTCTATGGTTCGCGTAGTTTTCCGGCGCGAAAAATGAATCGCGATAAGAGGCAATCGCCAGTTCTGCGGCGCTTTTGCTGGCACTATAAGGATCATGTCCGCCGAGAGAATCATTTTCTCGATACCCCCAGACAAAGTTCTGATTTTCGTAACACTTATCACTAGTAACCATTACTGCGGCTTTAACTGATTTAATCAAACGCATGGCCTCTAGCACATTGACGGTACCCTGTGTATTTGTGGCAAAGGTTTGCTGTGGCGTTTGAAAGGATTTAAGGACTAATGATTGCGCGGCTAAGTGAAATACCAGCTGGGGTTTGCACTTCTTAAATGTTTCAAGCAATTTAGGAAAATCGTTTACATCACCTTGCACATTGATCAAGCGTTTGCTTAGATTGGTCAATTCAAAATTGCTAGGGTTGGTTGGTGGCTCGAGGCTGTAGCCGGTAACTTGGGCACCAAGTTCCCGAAGCCAAATCGCCAGCCAAGAGCCCTTAAATCCGGTATGACCGGTTAAGAGAACGCGTAAACCCCTAAAGATATTCGAAAATGAATTTTTCATACATTAACAAAGGTGAAATGACTGCAGGGTAAGCTTGATTTTAAGCCGTTTTTCTAAATAAAGCAAGGGGATAATCAAGCGTTATTTAGCTGTCGAATAATTATTTTTATTATACGATCGGCTGTCTTGCCATCCCATAGAGGCGGGCGTTTGGCAATAACCTTTTTCCTACTGTCATAGTATTTTGATATCAGGTTATGAATTTTTGTTTTGTCCAGAGAAACAATGTGGTTAGTGCCAGCGGTGACAGTGATTGGACGTTCTGTTTCATCTCGTAGCGTTAGACAGGGTACACCTAAGATGGTCGTTTCTTCTTGGATTCCGCCAGAGTCAGTTAAAACTAGTTTTGCATTCATTTCGAGGTTAAGAAAATCGAGGTAGCCCTGTGGTGGCAGTAAGCGGAGATTGTTAAGTTTTTGAATCGTTTTTGTCAACTTAAAATTTTTAAGCATTTTTTGCGTTCGCGGATGAATCGGCCAGATTATTGGCGGGGTTAATCGGCCGAGAATGTTCAAAATATTTTTCATTTTACATATATTGTCAACATTTTCCGGCCGGTGTAACGTCAAGAGAAGATAATCTTGGAGGCCAAGTTTAACGGCCGTTTTTTGTCGTTGAGCAGCCTTTTTATACCTCAACAACGTGTCAATCATCACGTTACCGACCAGAAATATTTTATTTTTAGGAATTCCTTCTTTAAGTAAATTGTCGCCAGCATAGACGTCAGTGGTGAATAAAAAGTCACTTAGTTGGTCAGTCAAAACGCGGTTTAATTCTTCGGGCATCAGACAGTTAAAACTGCGCAGTCCAGCCTCGACGTGAGCGATTTTAATGTGTAATTTACTGGCAACTAAACTCGTGGCTAAGGTGGAATTAACGTCGCCGACAACAATTAAAAGGTCTGGTTTGAGTTTCAGCAAAATTTTTTCGACGGCTATCATTATCTGGGCGATCTGCCAGAGGGGCGTACCGGCTCCGATATTCAAATGAAAGTCCGGCCGCGGAAGATCAAGGTCAATAAAAATTTTCCCGGACATTTCGTAAGTGTAGTGCTGGCCGGTATGAATTAGATAAGGTTTGATCAACGTCGGATATTTTTTTTGGGCAATCAGTAAAGGTGCGATTTTAATTAAATTTGGCCGGGCACCGACGATATTTACGATTTTTAACAGTTTAGATTTCATAGTTTTATTGCATTACAAAATCAATCGCTTGGGTGATTCCAGATAGCATGGTATTTATGTTTATTTTTTCACTGATTATTTGGGCAGATTGTTTAGACATTTTCGCCTGCAGATCGGGCGAACTGATTATTTGAATAATTTTATCCGCTAAATCGTTTACATCATTCGGCCGAAAAATTAGGCCGTTGCGGCCATTAATAACCAATTGTTTTTCCGTTCCATCAGCTACACTGCAAATTATCGGTAAATCGTAACACATCGCTTCGTTGATGGCGAGCCCGCCAATTCCGGGTAAAATAAAAACGCCGCTCGAAAGCAATAATAAGGCTTTTTCTTGATCATCAGAAATTTTACCAAGAAATATAATTTTTTTATCTAATTCAAATTTAGCCGTAAGTTGTACTAAGTTATTTTTTTTTTGACCATCACCAACAATAAGGAGCTCAGCTGTCGGGACTGCTTTGACTACTTGAACGAAAGCTTGAATCAGCAAATCAACTTTTTTTTCCGGAATTAAGCGTCCCATAAAAATTAGCCGGTCTAATTTGCGCATTGGCACTCGTTTGTCGCTAATCAATCCGGCTTTGATTCGCAAAATTGAGTCGGTGTCCGGTGAATTGTAAGCGACAAAGATTTTTTCGTTGCCAATTTTATAGTTATTTAAAATGGGAATGCCGTGTTCGCCATAAACCAAAAACGCGTTGATTAATCGCAAGGCCAAGGGTTTTAAAAATTCAAAAGATGTGTAAGCCGGTTTTTGTGGGATTGTCCAGTAAATAGTCTTTATTTTGAAACGTCTTATCAACCAAAAAGGCGTGAGCGTCAATAAAAAACCAGGATAGTACATGTTTTGTGCAATAATTACATCTGGCCGCTCTTGTTTCAGATAACGCGGCAAATCAGGAAAATAATAGAAGCGGCCAAGAATTTTTTTTTGCGACAGCCAGCTGACTTTAAAACGGCAATCTTCAGGATTGTCGATAATTTTAACATTATCCATTGGGTATGGATTTTTTGCCGCGATTACCGTCAAGTCATAGCCGGGAAGTTGTCCTAATTTATTAAAGATCGGTAAGCGATAATCAGTGATTACTTGTTGAAGGAGGAAAATTTTGATCATACAATATCATCAATTTTTTCTTCGAGCATCAAGGCATCGGCAAAAAACTTGGCTGCCCAATTGATCATAGAAAAAGAACAGTAATGACCGTGGATTGGAAAAGAACCGGCAACGCCCCCAGCAATACAAGGATCAGGATTATTAAGAATTTGGCAGTATTTTACGTGGCTGTTTAAACGTTTTGCAGCGATTAAAAATTTAGTTTGCCGTGTCAGCCTAGAGAGAGTAAACCACACGCAAGCTATTTGAGCGTTACCCGTTAAACAACTGTAAGCGTCTCTTGATTCCCAATTTTTATCAAAAGAGCCAGGTAAAAAATCATTGATAACTTTGTGTGGCTTGTGCAATCTGGCTTCAAACTCCCGAAGCAGACCATTACTTGCTTTGATAACACTGGTTAACAATTTTTGTTCTTTAGTTAAGAGGTAACTTTCGATCAAACCCTCGAGTGTGTAGCCGATTAAATGGGTCCACGGTTTGCCTGGTTCGGCCAGGCTGGTTTGCGAAAACCAACCATTAGGTTTTTGTTGTTTGAGAACCCATGTTAAATTTTTTTCTGCGGCGAGTTGATAGCGGCGTTCATTAGTTATTTTAGCTAATTTTAAAAGCGGCCAAGCGACGCGCGCGTGGTAAGTTTTTGCACCGTTCATAGTGTATTGTTGCCATTTGCCATCAGAATCTTGCTGACTAATTAGCCAGTCCGCGGCGCGAATTGCGGAGTGCAAATATTTCTTTTCAGCGCTCAATCGATAAAGATCAAGCCAACCTAAAATAATTTGACCAGTGTTAAAGATGCGCGGTGTTGCAAAGGGAACTTGTCCGCCGCGACAAGCCCCGGTTGGCAGTTGAATGTTAATTTCCCAATCTCCCATTTTAATTGCACGTTTTTGATATGAAATTTCGTCGCTAAATGCAGCGTACTTTAAAAAGGTAGAAATAATGTAGCCGGTTGTTTCCGGATAAGAGGGGCGCCAGCGCTTGGTTACTAAATTATATAAAGCGGCAACGCCATCATCCGGAGTGGCATCTTGTGCGCGGCATAGCCAGTCGATTGCGGCCGACAAATGAATTACATTAGGTTTAATTTGGTGTTGAGCGGAGGCAAAATTGTCGCTAATTTTTTTGTAGCGTAAGTTGTTAATTAGTCGACGGCTGCTAGTGTAAATTTGTTTGAGCATAATTATTTAATGGCTTCTAAAAAAAACATTTGCTCGGGCCGATTATCTATTAGCGCTATTTGCGGAAGGCGACTTTCACAGTATTTTTTTTGCTCAATAATATTGAAACCGGCTTTTTTAAATAACAAGCTTAACGATTCAAAGTCATAGACATAACGGCAGTGTTTACCGCCAGCTGTTTCGTAGCCGTAAAACCAACTGTTCATTTTATCGCCGAACGTTTCGCCCGCGAAACGCGCCGCACCACTTTGCAGCTTAGCGTTAAAAAATGTTTCGTCAGTAGCTACATATTTTTGCGCGATTAGACGTAAATCTTGAGTGGCGAATCTAGTAATGCCACCTGGTTTTAATACGCGAAAAACATCTTTAATTATGGCTAAGGCGCGATCACGGCTAAAATAATTAATAGCTGAAATGCAAATAACCACTTCGCAGGAATCGTCTGCAAACGGCAAGAGCTTTTTTTCCAGATCAATTATTAAGTCCGCGTTTGGCACCAGGTCAATGTTGCAGTAACCGGTTAGTTTTTTTGCTCCGGAGCATAAATTAATTTTAGTCGCTTGGGTGATGTTTTTCGGGCGAATGTATTTTTGGCGAAACGATTTTTCGCTCCGCAACAATGCTAAAATTAATCTAGCTAGTTTTATCTTAGCTGGTTTTATTAGTGCTGACCAGGTGGCCGTTTTTGTCGAAGACATAATAAAAGAAATTCTCCTCCCAAAAAAACATATTATTAAATAAATTTTTGGAACGATCGTAAATTTTTTTTAAGGGATTATTGATCCAAGAGTGAACCATGTATAAAAATTCATTTCGTTTAGTATCAACCTTTTCCACTGCCGTGTATTCTAGAAAAATTAAAGTTTGATTTACAAGCGAGATATGCCAACGATGAAAGTCTGGTATTTTAATAAAATTGAATAAAAGATCAGAGGTTCGCGTCGGTGTTTCGACGTAACCGCGTTTGCCCACACGCATTATCTCATCGCAAGCCTGCCCTGGGTTGTCGACGTGCTCTAGTACGTGCGCCGAGTAAACAAAATCAAATGATTTATCCGCAAACGGGAGGTTTTCCACGTCCGCTTGAGTAAACGGCAGGTCGCGAGTTTTTAACTTGTTATGTCTGTGATGGGTGTCTTGAGGGTATTTATCAACCAAATGCGTGGCGTATGCAAAAGGATCGCCACCACTGCCGATGTCCAGAACTTGCTCGCCCGCTTTGATTTTAAAATCAAAAAAACGTTGTTGGTAGTCGATTTTTTTTTCGCGGTCGTGCAGGCCTTTATGGTAGATAATTATCCCAAACCAAAACGGTTTCAGCAGTTTTTTAATTAGTTGCATCATAAATTTTTCGAAGGTGCTTACTTATTTTTTTTTCTAAACGCAGTTGATGGAATTCTAAAGCAAAACCGTCATAAGCCGAGCTTATTTTAATAAGTGAGGAACGAAAATTATTGGGTTGGCATTTTAACAGTCGCGCCAGCTGAAAATTTATTTTGTAAACAAACCAGAGCCCAAACCCGCGAAGTAAATGCAGAGTATCCAGCGGTTTGGTTGAGAATTTAATTTTTCTCCTCTGCTCTTGTCGAAACAATTTATGGATTAGTTGAGCAGCTGTTTCAGCTGCGTGACCGTCCATGTTGGGGAAAAATTTTTGCTGACAACGTTTACGATGTTCAATCTGGGTGGCCGGGAGCGGTTGACCGTTTAGAATTGTAGCTAAAATAGGCTCAAGCTCTGCTAAATGTTGGCACAGATAATTACCTAAGTGAAAGCTTTCTAGTTCATTTTCCTGTAAACTATTCGGGCATTCATTAAAATTGATCAGAATTGTTGGTTTTCCAAAACCCCAAGCTTGTAATGAACTGGTCGATCGCCAGTGAACAAATACGTCGCAATTCGCCAAGACGTCATGAATTTCTTCGTAGTGAACTTGGCAAACTTGCCAATGATTTGCCCATGCTTGAAAGTAAAGATCTGGTTTTTCAAAAGGATGTTTGCGAATAAATAATTGCCAATTTGGATGTTTGGTTAATAATTCAGTAAAACAATCAATTGTTAATTTTCGGAGTTTTTGTGTTGTCTCAATTAATTTAATAAGCTCAGCCTCGGGAATTGGTGCGAATTGATATTTTTTATTATTATCGTCTATGGCATCAGCGACAGAAAAAGAGGACGCGAGTAGAATCACTTTACGATCTAATGGCACTCGATGTTTTTGGAAAAAAGTTTTTCGTGGTTCAAAAAAAGTATTTAATGGCGGTACGCTCCAATCAAAAGTAGGGTAGCCAATCACATGAATTTGATCGGCGGGACTTTTTTTTTCGTTTATAAACAACTCCTTCATTTTTTCATTGGCAACCAAAATATTGTCGATTAGTCCCTGAATATTGAACTGAGTGATTAGATATTGAATAGTATTATACATTGCGTGTTCTGTTGGTATCATCAATCGATAACAACCCAAGTCGTGTAAAAATTCATATATTTTTATACCTTCCGGGCAGTCAATATTAATGCTTGTTATAATAGTTGGTCGATAAAGCAAGACCCAAAAGCGTTGTAAGAACATCATCGAATGAACTTTTATTTTCAACTTGTAACCATATTTAAGATGAGCATAAACTAAAAACAGACCTAATGTGTCTCGATTGCCTTCATTAATCATAATCAAAATATCTTGTTTTAAGATTATTTGGAGAGGTCTGAATAACAAACCTGCCGTGGTCAGAATCGGCGACAGCAGTTGCCAGCTAAGAATTTTTTTAAGCATCTTCGAATATCCCATGCGACATTGTTTATATTTTTTTAAAGTAATTAATATTTTTTAGGTCATTATTTAAATCATCATAAATTTTTGGCGTTTCGAACACTAAATAAATCTTCTTTTTTTGCGCCAGTTTCAGTAAAATCTTTTTTATCCAGGCAAAGTCAATATTAGACTCCCAAAGATTTAAATGCTCATCGCGCGGACTATCTTTATCGCCGCCGGAAAGGTGAAAATAAAATGGCTGTAAGATTTTGATGCATTGTTCCACAAACAATTGATGCGGTATGTTTTGGCTGCAGGCCGCTTTGACCGCTTTTTCGAAATCAAAACAGATTGGCTTGAGAGAGTGGATTTCCTGGAGTTCGACTAAGCTGTGACCATACATTTTTTGATCAAACAAGTCATAGGCAGCCATATTTTCGATTATAATACGTGGGTCATCAATTTGGCGTAAGTTGACGGCCCAGTCGGAAAATTTAGTTGTTAGTCCTGCATGGACGACAATGTAGGGTGCGGCAAAAAAATCGGCTAATTTTTGTGTGTTTCGCCAAATTTCCAGTTGCGCATCCTTAAAAATAAATTCGCGAAAGCCAAAGTCATGGGTCGCATGTATTGTAATTGGAATATCTTTCAGGAGCGCAAGTTTTTGATAGTCAGGCAAAGTTTCTGGACTATAGTAAAGTTCAATAAAATCAATGCGTGCGTCATTAAATAAAGCAACGGCCTCGGAAAAGAGATCGTAATTTTGGTCCCACATTTTTAATCCGTATTTGAGCATATTATCAGGTAAAATTACATTTTCTGGATACAATCATCATGTAATTTACTCCCATGTTTTGTGGTCTTATTTGTCGTTCTTGCATATATAAAAGAATTAAGGAGTTATGAAATATGCCATTCGGATCATGGTGATATATTTGTTTTCCCTAAATAGCTCATCTTTGAGGGCACCCTCTTTTTTGAAGTTTGTTTTTTGATATAATTTGATCGCGCGTAAGTTAGATTGATTTACATGCAAATATATTTTATGTAAAGGTAGTTTGTTTTTGATATAAATTAAAAACTTTTTAGTGCTTATGGTACCGATCCCTTTGCTCCAATAATTTTTAGCGCCAATCAAAATGTAAAATTCCGCTTTGTTGTTAAGGTAATCAATATTTTTTAGTCCAACATTGCCGACATAAGTCCCGTTAACTTCAATGGCTTTGATGAGCTGTGTTGAATCTTTTATCAGATTCGCGTACCATTTTTTTTGCTGGACAGCACTTAGCGGCTTATAGACACGATTAAACAATCGGCAAATTTCTTTATCGTTCATCCACAAACGCGAATTTTTCAAATATTTTTTTCCAAAAGTGACTAATTCGACATTCATATTCACGTATTTAATAAATGGTTCCAGGTTACTCCATCTCCGTTGTTTATATTTTGATTAACTATTTTATTTAGCAATAAATTATAATATTTTGGCTCTAATCCACTGGAAACGCCCTTGCCCGGTCGTAGTATCGCGATATTTTTTTTGGTCAATTTATCGCCTTTTTGGATATTACGCGTGGATTGAATTGCTCGCTTAGACACTTTGACAAATTCCTTTTCAATTTCTAAAATTTTATTTTGCCGAAACAGCAAGGAGGCTTCTGTTAGTCTAATGGCTTTTACTAAAGCTTTTAATTCTGCAGGATCAATGCCAAACTGATGGTCTGGCCCGGGCAGGTTTTTATTAAGCGTAAAGTGTTTTTCAATTATATTGCTACCTAAAACTGTCGAGGCGACAGGTAAAATGATTGGATCTTGACTGTGATCAGATAGTCCGCACGGGCAGTTAAATATGTTTTTCAAATATTTGATATACAGCAGATTGGTGTCCTCAATTCTAGCCGGATAATTAATTATAGTATGCATTAAAATAATTTTATCATGATATTCGCGAATTAAATTGACACTTTCATCAATTTCTCCTAATTGAGCTAACCCGGTTGCTAAAATAATTGGCGTGTTTTTTTTTGCAATATGCGCAATTAATTCGGTATGATTGCATTCGCTCGAGGCTATTTTATAAGCTAAAACAAAGTTTTGTAGTATATCCGCAGTTTGTTCATCGAATGGTGTGCATAAAAAGTCGATTTTTTTTTGATGGCAGTATTTAGCCAGTTTCTCAATCCAAGCGACAGGCATTTCCATTGATTTCATTAAATCAAAGATATTTTCATATTTTTTTGCTAGATAAGTTGCTGTTTTGGCTTTTCTGGGATAAAGTTGTTTTGCCCGAAATAATTGAAATTTTACAGCATCAGCTTGAGCCTGAACAGCCGCATCAATTAATTTTATGGCCATATTAAAATTTTGATTATGATTACTGCCTGCTTCGGCTACTATGTAAACAGGGCAGTTTTGGCCAAGATTTTTTTCTCCAATTTTTACTTTTAACATATTTTTTTGCAAGATTTATAAGTCATAATCAGTGCATTTTTTGCAATGTGGTATTTTATGCATCGCTCCTTCTTTATTTAATTTTAGCATTCTTTTCCTGGTTTCCGAATTCCAGATTTCGCTAACTGTTTTTTCATTGACATTTCCCAAGAGAATCTCACTATTATAGCAGGCATCGCAGGGTTGGACATCACCGTTGGAAACAATAAAGCAATCGCCGCGCGATATTCTGGTGCAAGTTTTAACGATTGGCGGCCTTTGACGAAGTAGCCCGTATTGATTATTAGGTAGGTTAGCATATTCTAAGGTATTGATGCTGACGATTTCACCACTTTGATAAAAAGTTTCAAAAAATTCGTTTATATTCGAGTGGGTCCCTTCCTGATCAATCATTTGAATGTGGACAACTGGTCCCCGACCCAATCTCTTTTTTTTCTTGAGAAATAGTTCAATATTGTTTCTGACAGTTTGATAATATTCTTTTTTGGACACATAACTGTACGTTTCCTTGTTAGTTCCGTGCAGTGAATAATTGAGAAAAGTTATGGGAGAATTTAAAACGAAATCAATACACTTTTCGTTAAAGGCCAGTCCATTAGTGCTAAACCACAGCATTTCGATATTTTGTTTAGCGCCAGCATAATTTACTATTTCTTGCCAATCGGGATGCAGGATAGATTCTCCTAAATGAAATAACCAGATTCCCTCCGCTCCGCGTTGGTCCAATTGATCAATAACTTTAAAACATAAATTTTTATCCATATTAATCAGCGGGCGTTGCAAATTATGGCGCGGACACATACGACATTTCATATTGCAGACAGAGGTTATTTCTAACAGAATTCGGTTAGGGAAATCAGTTCTTTGAGTCCAGTTACGTGCGGAAAATCTTCTAATAGGCACTACTTTTAGTCCTTTTTCAGCATATTGATGCAATAAGGCCAAGTTCTCTGCATCCGGCAAAAGATCTAATTTTTGATTTACTTTGATTTGTTTAAGTGTTTTGATTTCGTCAAAGTCAATCGGTTTATTAAAATTCCCCTTGGCATATTTATCGGTTTTAATAAATTCCATAATATTATTATTTAAGCAATTTTTAGTTCGGACTAGCTCTACAGTCTGATACTGAAATGCTTAATTTAGTTTTAATGTTATTTTTTTCGGGCGTATATTGTAATCTCTCTACCTAAGCCTATTTGAGCAAAGGTTTGAAAAATTTTTCGTTTATAAGCATTATCATATGTTGTTAAAATTTTTTCGAACCTGATTCTTTTTTGGTGGATTTTTTTACCTAGTTTTGGATGTCCCACATATTGATCGCCAAACAGTATAAACATTTCCAAAGGAAACGTCGATTCTTTTAAAATAACATTATATCCGCATTTGGTAATTAATTTTTCCAGATGTTCGACAGTAAAATAATTTATGTGCTGGGGAATGCAAACCCACCATTTTTTTAAGCCATACATTTGATTAGCAATGACCTGCAGTTTGTTGAATTCGTTGGGCACTTTAACGATTAACAGGCCATTCTTTACGAGAATATGTTTTTTAATATCCTGCAAGATTTTATAAGGTTGGCGTAGATGTTCTAAAACATTTAACATTATGGCGGTGTGATATTTTTGTTTGATGGTAGCCCGAATGTTTTCAATATCAGCTACATAAACATTAATGCCGGCGTTCCTGACATTTTTTTGAATGTCTGCGACGGCTTCCTTGGCCGGATCTAGACCGGTAACTGTAAATCCTCGATTCATGCAAAATTTCAAAAAATTCCCGTAACCGCAACCGATATCAATGATTTTGTTTCCCAACGATTCTTTTTTTATCGTTTCCACAATATCTCCGTATTGCGTCTCTAAAAATTTTCTATCTGCATCTTGCACTTGGCGGGAGCTGTCATTTATTTGTTTGGAATAATGATTGCTATAAAATTTTTTTTTATAATACGTTTCTAATTCTGTTGGAGTTGGTATAGGAAAAAGATGGTAGTAGCCGTACCTTTCATCTAATTTGATTTGATATTTTTTGTTTCGATAAAGTGGGGTATTCATAAAATGTTAGCGTTGATCGCGCTGGAAAGTGTTAATTGGAATTTTGCCTCTGATTAATTTTTTTATCTGTTTTTCATCATCATGACAATTTTTAATTTTTGCAAATATTTGTTCTATTACCTTTAAAGTATAGCGTATTTCTTTTTCCTTGTGGCTATAATTAAAAGTTATGGCGGTACCGAAAAATATTCTTTTTTGTGCTGCTTGTTGCAGGAAGAATAGTTTTTTTGTGTTCGATTCGGAATTATCTGGGTTATTGAAAATAATTTTAAATTTAAATTCTTGTCCAATTAGATGTGCTTGAATATTGTATTTTTTAATCAAATTATTAATGCCATCGTAAAGCATTTTACCGATTTGCCATGTATGCTTAATTACATGGTGTTTTTTTAAATAATCAATAGTAGCCACAGCGGCCGCCATGGATAGTGTTTCCCCGCCAAAGGTAGTGGAGATAAAAACCGCTTCAGTTTTTTTCATAATTTTTCGTTTACCGGCTATGCAAGAGATAGGCATGCCGTTGGCCATAGCTTTGCCCAGACAGGTTATATCAGGAGTCACTTTGTAATATTCTTGTGCTCCTCCTAAAGACATTCGAAATCCCGTAATGATCTCATCGAAAATCAGCACGATGTCATTTTTTTTAGTGATTTCCCTGACTTTTTGCAAATATCCATTTTGGGGAGATTCCATGGGAACAGGCTCTAATATAACGGCGGCTATTTTATTTCGATATTTTTTAATCATAGCTTCTAGGCTTTCTATATCATTATATTTAAAAGTATCAATTAATTTTTTCATTATGCATGGAACGCCTAGATCCTGTGGCGGTTGACTGGCTAAATACCAATCTTGAGCGCCGTGATAGCCGCCCCTTAAAATAATGTCTTTTCCGGTGTAGGCTCTGGCTATTCTGACGGCCCCAGAAGTCGCGTCAGCGCCATTTTTGACAAATCTTATCATTTCCGCGCCCGGGACAATTGAGATTATTTTTTTAGCCAGTTCCACTTCTATTTTATGGGGCAATGAAAAGATAATTCCATTTTTTAATTGCAGGATGATTTTTTGGTTAATTTCGTGAACATTGTAGCCAATAATGATAGGACCTAGAGCACAGTTGTAATCAATGTATTTGTTACCGTCAACGTCCCAAAAATAACATCCTTTCGCTCGGGAGACAAATAAGGGAAAGTCTTTTTCCACAAACATTTTATAACCTTTACTTAAAGTTTGGGTAGCGTTGGGAAAGAGAGTTTTGGCCGATTTTAGAAGTTGCTTTGATTGTGTATAAGTACGCATACAAGAATGATTAAATCAACTGATTATTTTTAATAAAAGATTAATTGAATTTTGCATGGCTCTTTGTACATTAATCATTAGTTCATCAGCGGCAGATTGATTTGCTTTGTCTGAAGTTGCTTTGATAAAAATTACCTTTTTATCGTATTTATTAGCTACATAGGCTATTGCAAAGCCTTCCATATCTACCAAGTCCGCTTTGGCCTTTAATGCCGCGAGTTTCTTACGATTGTCAATAAATTGATCACCTGTGGTTAAACGAACTGCCGGCCGAGCGTGATCGTCAGGTATTTCTCCAGCGATTCTTTGGTAAAAATCATTTTGATAACTGACAATGGGAATATAAGCGTCGTGTTGAAAAACTTCTGAAACAAAAAAAGTATCGCCCGGTTCGAAGGCTGGATTAAGAGCGCCGGCTAGACCAATGTTGATAATTTTCTTCGGCGCGAAATGTTTTAATAAATAAGCCGTAGCTAATCCAGCCGCCACTTTGCCAACCATTGATTCAACTAGCACTATATCTTGATTTTCAAAGAGTGGTAGAATATTCTTTGGCTTCTTTTGAAGTTTTAGAGTCTCAATTATCATTGCGGTCTCTTCTTTCATGGCGCAGATAATGCCAAATTTTTTGCTCAAATGATTACTGTTCATAAATTATTTGGGCATGAATAGGATATTTTTGTAAACGTTTGCGTCCTTTCAAAAAAGCTAATTCGATAATAAATTCTATCCCGATAACGATGCCCGCCATTTTTTCTATGAGTTTGCATACGGCTTCGGTTGATCCGCCGGTAGCCAGAAGATCATCTATAATAAGTATCTTTTCTCCCCGTTTGATAGAATTAGCTTGTAACTCAAAAGAGTTTTTACCATATTCTAAAGCGTAGGCTTGCTTAATAGTTTTACCCGGCAATTTCTTTGGTTTGCGTGCCATTAGTAAGCCGGCTTTAATTTGGTAGGCTACAGCCGCGGCAAAAATGAACCCACGAGCATCTAAACCGATTATTTTGTCAGGCAGATTATTTTGATACCGCCGGCAGATTTTATTGATAAGCTGTCTAAAGATACGGGCATTCGCTAAAAGAGGGGAAATATCTCTAAAAAGTATTCCGTGTTTGGGAAAATTTGGGATGTCAGCAACAAATTTTTTTAGATTTGTTGTGGCCATATTATTTATCTTCTCGAAAGGATTTTAGCAACCCCTCGTTCCTTTTTATACCTTGGTTTATTTTTTCTATATTTGGATGAGCAGTTAAAAAGTTTAGTACATGCTTTAATCTAAAATTAGGTTTGCTTTGGTACAGTTGAGTAAAAATTTGCTTCATAAATTCATAGTCTTCTGGATTATCTAGGACCCATCTTCGTTTAGACAAATCCACTTTATTTTTAAGATGGCTTTGTTTAAATAGATGGGGGTTTTGCCACATGTAAACTGTTACATGTTCTCTAGCGGATTTTAATTTTGCCTCGCGCCAGGCTTTGTCCAGTGCTTGCCTGGAGAAAATTTCCACATCTAGCCCGTCCGGAAAAGTCGGCGGTATAACATTGGTGGCATAAGCTAAATTTTTTTTTTGATATAAATATATTACTTGATCGATAATTGTCGGATCTGTCACTGGGCAATCACCGGTAATTCTCACTATATCATTAAGATTAAATTTTTTGGCTGCCTGATAGTATCTATCCAAAACGTCATTTTCACTACCCCGAAAATAGTTGATCTGCATATTGTGGCAAATTTGTACAATTTTATCATCGCTACTATTTTTAGTGGTGGCGACAATAATTTTATTTATCTTTCGAGCTTGGCGAACTCTGATAATCACGTGTTCTAAAACACTTTTTTCCTGTAAGGGTAAAAGTACTTTATTTGGCAATCTAGTTGAGTTGGTCCTGGCTTGAATAATTGCGCCGATAATCATAATGATCTAAAATTAATAGTTATAAATGATTACAATGATATTTTTTTATTAATCAAAGCTGATTTTTTTGCGCTCAAAGCAATTTTTAATGTGTTTTCCGCTGCCTTAAGTGTAACTAAAGGTTTTTCTTGCCCAGCGGCTACTTTCAGGAAATGTTTCATTTCAGCTAGGTACATATCATTGGGCTGAAATTTAAATTTAAAGACCAGCCATTTTTTTTGTTTTGCCGTATATAGTCGAACTTGTTTGGCTGGGTAATCCCAGAAAATAGTTCCGGTGGTCCCGATTAATTTACAAGAGCGACTATAAACCCTTTGCGTAAAGTCTAAATGAATATTTGCAATGATCGCGTTGTCAAATTTTAATAGGATTTCTGCCGTGTCTTCAGTGTCGACTTCTAAGTCGCTTATTTTTTCGGCCCAACATAAAATTTCCACCGGCTTATTCTTAGACAAAAGCCAACAGAGATAATCTATCTCATGCGATCCATCTAAGATAATACCGCCGCCCAAGGCCGACCGCGAAGTATAACTTTGCCGATAATCCTGCCAAGGACGCCAATCAGGGAGATATTGTCCTGCCTCAATACGAATAGAAAGCAGACGTCCGATTTTTTTCTCCGCAAGCAATTGTTTAATTAAGATTAGACCGGGGTGAAAATGCAGATTATACCCAATCAAAACTGGTAATGTTTTATTTTTTATTGTTTGCCGCAGCCGATTTAATCCCAGGAAATTATGAGATAAGGGTTTTTCAATGAACAAAGGAATGTTGTAATCAGCAAGTTTTTGAGCCAGTTTAACATGAGTATTAGGGGTGGTACATATTAAGGCGCACGAAAATTGTTCTTTAAGTAAGATTCCAGCGAGGTTGGTGACTATTTTTACTTGATATTTTTTTTTTACTAGTTTTAATCTTTCCCAATCTTTATCAAAAACAAAAAGTTCATTTCTTTTTGAAATTTTTTTTAGATTTTTAATATGCCTTTCTCCAATTGAACCGCACCCTATAATTAAAATTTTCATACTAATCGTTCAGTAGCCGTATTATCTGAAAAGCTTCGGCGTAGGCGAAACCAACTTCTTGGCCGCGATAGCGCGCTAAAATTTTTATGCCTTGAGTAGACCTGGGATGTGGATATTGGCGTAACTCACTTTGATAAATTTTTAGGATATTGATTTTTAAATCGATAAATTCAGTGATATTATTATAAACATTCGGGCAAAAGATGCTCGATGGTTCTTTAAATTGCCATTCGGTGGCGGATGGTGTTTCGAAGCTCAGGATTTTTTTGACGCAGAAGTCCGGTTGCGGACGACAGGCCGTTAAGACCGCTTGGGCGGTCAGTTGATGGTCAATATTTAAATCATGAAGATGGTGCGTGTAAATAATTTGCGGTTTGATTTCGATAATGGCTTGCTCAATTATTTTAGTGATTTCTAAAAGTGGGATCGTATCAAATTGATTATCCGGTAAACTTTTTAAAATTAGTCGGCGGGCACCCAGCGCTTTGGCAGCGCGCTTTGCTTGATGTTGTCTCGCTTTAACATCCGAATGGATGTCGCGCGAGGTAATTCCATCACCCAAAATCAAAAGATTTACGGAATCTTTTTCGCGGCTATGTTTTAAAAGTGTTCCGCCGGCACCCAGAATTTCGTCATCAGGGTGGGCGGCAATGAGTAAAATGTTATTTGCCATAAATTTGGGTTTTTGCCGTTAATTGGTTGTTTTTAAGTTGCGCTTGGGAAAAATCAATTTTTAATTTTTTGGTTTCCATAAAAGCTTTCGGATAACCCGGGGCGTCAAGCATGCGAATAAAATCGTACATTTTTTCCACGGTAAGGTTATTAGGGATTTTGCTCTCGGCCGGTGTACGGCGTTTAAAAATCTCGGTGCGCCCTTGTTGTTTCTGCGGTATCGGTTTGTTTTTGACGATTAAGGGTATCATTTTTTGGAAAACTATTTTCGAAGCTCTTTTATAAATTTTTACAGCGTTGCCTTCTAAACTCAAATTCTCTTTATAATAAATATCCCCGGTATCAAGCCCTTTATCAACCTTGAGAGCTGAAATTTTTGTTTTGCGATGGCCTCTGATAATTAAATTTTGCAATGGCGTGCCGCCGCGTCCGTAAGGCAAATCGGTCATGTGAAAGACAATACATTCGAAATTAGACCAGATTTTCTCGGGGATGATCCACGACCAATGAGGGAAAAAAACATATCGCGGTTTTATTTTTTTCAGCCTGGGATAGGTCAAATCCTTTTTCTCTTTAATCAGATAGAAATTATTTTTTATACCAAGTTTATTTTGGAAATTTGTTAAATTCCAAGAATTGATGGTCGCAACGATATAAGTTTCTTTATTGATCATATTTAATAAATTGCCGGGCGTTTTTACCGCAATTGAAGATTAAATCTATTATAGAAAGATGGGACACGAATTTGCCCCAAAGCTGGGGATAAATTGGGTGATGATTTAAATAGGTTTGATAAATTAGCTTGATATTGTTTTGTTTGAATTTATCTTCCTCAATATACGCATTAGCGCCTAAAGGCGAGATGTACTCCGTGGCTTTTAGTTGTTTGCAGATATTTATTACCAAATCTGTTTTATGTCCCGCAACATTCATTTTAGAAGAAAATGATATTTCTTTTTTTAAACCCAGATTATCCATTATTATTTTAGTAGATGTTATATTTAGATCTGATATATATACCCATTTTTTTTGATAAATTTCTTGAAGAACTGAGCTAAACTCATCGTAGTAGGGCGCTTTGGCATAATTGAATTGTATTGATCGCCAATGTTTTTTTTGCCAATTGGCGTTATTGTCAATTTCTGTTTCCATAATAGGTTGGCAGAGTTTGCCGCTTGTTTTTATAGGTACTGTTAAATATATCCAATCCTTGGGAATTTTGATTCGATTGCGATTAATCCATTCGTTTTTTGTATATTGAACATGATCTAAAAAGACAAATACGTCGCAATTATCGATTAGATTAAAATAGCCAGCCCATGGTAAATAATTTGGTTGCATGATGGCGCATCTCATATTAATGATTTAATAGAAAATGTTTAAGACAATTGCTGATATATTGAATATTGGCCTTGGTTAATTGCACATAACAAGGCAAAGTCAGACATGAACTTTGATAGGTTTCTTCATTGATAAGATGCACGTTTTTATAGCCGCTTTGTCGGTAATATGGATGACGATAGACTGCCGGATAATGAAAGTTAACGCCAATGCCGTGATTTTTGAGGTAAGTAAATAGTTGATTGCGTAGTTTCGCCTTCTTGACGCGGATGACGTATAAATGCCAGCCACTTTTTGCCGGTGAAACCTCAATCGGCAGAATAATATTTGAGATTTGTTTAAGTTCTGCCTGATACCAACCAACTATTTGGCGTCTTTTCGTTAAGAAGCGGTCCAACTTTTTTAATTGGCTTAAGCCTAGCGAACTTTGAATATCGGTTAAACGGTAGTTATAACCAAGGGCGGTCATAACATTAAATCCACGGCGGTCTTTTTTGATGCCATGACTGCGCAACAACAGAAGCTGGGCGTAATATTTTCTATTATTCGTAACGATCGCTCCGCCTTCACCGGTGGTAATCGGCTTAACCGGATGAAAGCTAAAAATCGTCATGTCTGAGCCTAGTGCACCGATTTTTTTGTTTTGATATTCAGCTCCCAGGGCGTGGCAGGCGTCTTCTATTACTAATAATTGATGTTTTTTGGCAAGGCGCAAAATTGTCGACATTTCGGCGGGCTGGCCAGCAAAATGAACTGGCACAATCATTTTGGTGCGTGGTGTAATCAAGGTCTCGATTTTAGTTTCGTCAAGGTTATAGGTATCAAGTCTAATATCAGCAAAAACTGGTTTGGCTCCGCAAGCCAGCACCATATTAGTTGTTGCCACAAAAGTGTTCGGTGTCGTAATAACTTCATCGCCATGTGCCAGTCCAGTCGCGAGGTATGCTAGGTGCAGTGCCGCAGTGCCTGAACTGACCGCAACAGCGTACTTTGCCCTGCAATAGTTTGCCAGTGCTTTTTCAAAAGCCTGAATTTTTGGGCCCTGGGTTAGCCAGTCTGATTTTAGGGTTGCTTCGACAGTCTTAATATCTTGAGTATCAATAGTCTGTTTCCCATAAGGAATGTAAGGCATAAGGTTAATCTAGTTAAGCTGATTTAAAATTTTTCTCATTTCGGCTTGAGTTAACCACCACTGGTTGTCGCGGCTATTGTAATTAAACTCGGCGGGGGGGCGTTTGGTGAGCTTATTCGACAGTTGCCCTGAATCAACGAAATTTTCTTCTGGTTCAATAATATAGCGATCCTTGAGTTCATAGGTACGATTGCCTTCTTCGTTTGAAATTAAATATTCATCTAATTTTTCGCCTGCTCTCAGTCCGATGGTTTTAAATTGCGCTTTTGAATCAATGGCCTTAATTAAGTCGATAATTTTCATGCTCGGCAATTTAGGCACAAAAATTTCGCCGCCGCGCATCATTTTAAGGGAAGTAATTACAAATTTCACTGCCTGGTCTAAAGTAATCCAGAAGCGCGTCATTTGTTCGCTCGTCAATGTTAATTTTTTGCCTGCCAAGAGTTGTTCTCGAAACAACGGTATTACGCTACCGCGACTCGCCAAAACGTTGCCGTAGCGAATTACTGCAAAGCGCGTCGGTCGATTGCCTATATAAGCATTGGCTTGAATAAATAGCTTGTCGGAACAAAGTTTAGTGGCGCCGTATAAATTAATCGGATTAACGGCTTTGTCGGTGCTTAAGGCGATAACTTTTTCGACGCGATTGTCAAGGCTGGCTTCGATTACATTTATTGCTCCATTGATGTTCGTCTTGATGGCTTCTATTGGATTATATTCGCAAGCTGGAACTTGCTTTAAGGCCGCGGTGTGAATTAAAATATCTACACCTTCAACTGCACGCCGCAAGCGCTCGCCGTCGCGAACATCGCCAATTAAAAACCGTAGCCGGGGATGATAATTTAGTTTTTTTCGCATTTCGTATTGTTTGAGTTCGTCGCGACTGTAAATGCGAATTGACTTAGGCGCGGACATTTTCAAAACATGCTCCACAAAGGATTGCCCAAAAGAACCTGTCCCGCCGGTAATTAGAATTGTTTTATTTTTGAGCATAATAATTAGTTAGTTTTTTCTAAAATCATTTTTTCCATTTTTTTAGAATGGTTGAGTAATATTCCATTTTAAAGGGATTAATACTTGACTTTCAGGATTTCGGTGTATCATCGGATAGGGCGATGAACTTAATTGATTAAGGGTAATGGAAATAGATTCGCTACTATCTAAATAGGGAATCATATGGGTTGTCAGCGCCACAAAAAAATTATATCGTCCGGTGTTTAGAAAAGGGGGGATGATAACGACTGCTTTATATTTACCTTTCTTGGTTGGATTAGGGTAATTATTATCATTGCTTAAACCAATCAAAACATATTTTTCTCGGACTGATTCGTGCCCAATTTTTAGCATTAAGAAAAATTGCGGTATATCTTTTGCTAGTTCATATTCAATCTCAATCGAAAACGGGCAAGCAAAATCTAGAACAGTGGTTACTTGTCCGGTTGCATTTTTGACGGTAATTTTATTTATTTGAGCTTCCTTATTTTGTTTAGCCGAGAATTTTTTTACAGCTTGATTGATGACTGATGATTTAAGATAAGCTTCTATAACTTGTTTTGTTTGGCCGATCATCTTTACTTGGCCATTATCTAACCAGACGCATGTTTCGCACAAGTTTTGGATTGCCTCCATATTGTGGCTGACAAATAAAATAGTCCGTCCTTGTTTTTGAGTAACTTCCTCCATTTTGGCTAAACTTTTTTTTTGAAAAGCCGCGTCTCCCACTGCCAGCACTTCATCAATCAACAATATCTCTGGCTCCAAATGCGCGGCTACCGCGAAAGCCAGCCGCACTTGCATACCACTCGAGAAGCGTTTAACCGGGGTGTCGATAAATTGTTCAACGCCGGCAAAATCAACAATTTGGTCAAATTTTCTCCTAATTTCGGATCTGGGCATGCCGAGAATAGCGCCGTTTAAATAAATATTTTCCCGGCCAGTCAGCTCTGGATGAAATCCGGTTCCAACCTCCAAAAGACTACCGACGCGGCCTTTGATAAGGGCAGTTCCGGCAGTCGGCTCGGTGATGCCGGTTAAAATTTTTAAAAGAGTTGATTTGCCAGCGCCGTTTGAGCCGATAATACCAATCACCTCGCCTTCCTTAACTTCAAAAGAAATGTCTTGCAACGCCCAAAATTCTTTTTTGCTTAAGGGGTTGTCGGTCTGTGGACGTTTAAATAGCCCCATCAGACTATCGCGTAACGTTAAATAGCCGGCGTATTGTCCGCGTTTATATTTTTTACCGATTCCTTGCACTTTAATCGCGTCCATAAAAAATTTTAAATAATGTCGGCAAAGTATCTTTCGACTGATTTAAAATAAGTGATGCCGACAACAAACAAAATTATCGTGGTTAGTGCCGCCAGCCCCAGCAAAGGAAAATTAATCGCTTGATGCCCTAAAATGGCGGCACGGTGCGCTTCGACTAGGCCGGTCATGGGATTTAAAGACAAAAGCCAGTGATATTTGCCGGTGGCGAGTGATAATGGATAGATTACCGGCGTGACATAAATTAAAAGTTGCACAAAAAAAGGCACGGCATAGCGGATATCACGATATTTAACATTTAAGGCGGCCAATAAGTATCCCAAACCAGTGGCCAAAAGCCACGTCAGAATCAGAATGACTGGTAAGAGCAAGATCGCCGGCGTTAATAGAAATTTGTAATAAATCATCAGCGCCCCTAATATCAAAGCGGCCAGACCATAATCGACAAAACAGCGTAGGGTGGCCGAAGTTGGAACCAATAGTCGAGGAAAATAAACTTTGGAGATTAATCTTTCGTCGCCAATGATGCTCCCGGCGGCGGAGGTTAAGGCGTTAGTAAAATAAAGCCAAAGTAGTAAGCCGCTATAAGAAAAAATCGGATAAGGGATATTGTCTGAAGGCATTTTAGCGATTTGACCGAAGAAGACAGTAAAAATTACCATCGTCAGGAGCGGCTGTAAAATCGCCCAAGTCCCGCCGATCAATGTTTGCTTGTAGCGGACTTTTAGATCGCGCCAAGTAAAAAAGTATAGAAGCTCACGAAAATTGATGAGTTCCTTAAAATCAATGCCGACAATGCCTTTTTTGGGTTTAATTATGCGTACTTGTGGATTCATAAACAGCTAAGGTTTGACGTTTTTATCTAAGGTTTTTTGATACCATGCGATCGTTTGTTTTAAGCCTGATTCCAAAGATGTCCGAGCGGTAAATTTTAAATATTTTTTGGCGCGGCTGACGTCGAGTTGCCGCCGTGGCTGTCCGTCAGGTTTGCTTTTATCCCAGACGATCTTTCCTTTATAATTCATGATTTTGCAGATGAGCTTTAAAAGTTTTGTGATCGAGACAGTTTGCCCGGTGCCGAGATTTAAGGGGTTGTTGGAATCGTAAAGTTCAGTAGCGCGGATAATGCCTTCAGCGGCATCGGCGGCGTAAAGAAATTCGCGCGTCGCTTGTCCGGTGCCCCAAGCGGTAATCGAAGGAGATTTGGAATTTTTTGCCAGGGAGACTTTTTTGATGAGTGCGGCCAGCACGTGTGATTTATCATCGGAAAAATCATCGCCCGGACCATAGGTATTGGCTGGCAACAGATAAATCGCGTTAAAACCATATTGATCACGATAAGCTTGCGCTTGAACAAGAAGCATTTTTTTTGCCAGCCCGTATGGCGCGTTGGTCTCTTCGGGATAGCCGTTCCAAATGTCTTTTTCCTTAAACGGTGTCGGCGTAAACTTGGGATAAGCGCAGACTGTGCCAACGGCGATAAATTTTTTAACTCCGGCTAGCCGGGCCGATTCCATCAATTGAATACCCATCAGTAAATTGTCATAAAAAAGCTCGGCCGGATGTTTTTGATTATAACCAATGCCCCCGACGCGCGCGGCGGCGTGAATCACGATATCTTGTCCGGTAACTACTTTGTCGCAATTGCACCGTTCTAATAAATCGTATTGCCGGTGAGTCGGTAAAAATAAATTTTTGGCCGGCACTCGCCGCTTATTTAGCAGATTTTTGATCAAGTAAGAACCGATAAATCCGTGGGAGCCGGTGACGAGAATTTTTTGAGTTTTTAAGTTAAGCATTGAACATTAAATAATCAATAACCAAGATACAAGATACAAACAAATTCCAATAACCAATTATCAAAATTTCAAACCGTTTGGTTATTGATGCATTGTTTATTGCTTATTGTTTGGACACTTGGTTATTGTTTCTTGGTAATTACGTCCAGTTCGGCTTCCACCATAATTTTAGTCAATTGTTTGAATTTTACGCGCGGTTGCCAGCCGAGAATTTTTTTGGCTTTGCTGGCATCACCGATCAACAAGTCGACCTCAGTCGGCCGAAAATAACGCGGATCAATTTCGATTATTGATTTGCCGGTTTTTTTATCAACGCCGCATTCTTTCAATCCCTGCCCGCTCCAAACTAACTCAATACCGAGTAACGAGGCGGCTTCTTCCACAAATTCACGAACAGTGTGCGTTTCGCCGGTGGCTAAAATAAAATCATCAGGTTTGGATTGTTGGAGCATCAACCACATGCCTTCGACGTAATCTTTGGCGTAACCCCAATCGCGTTTGGCTTCCAGATTGCCAAGATATAATTTTTTCTCGAGCCCGAGTTTGATTCGAACCAGTCCGCGAGTAATTTTGCGCGTGACAAACGTTTCGCCGCGCCGGGGCGACTCGTGATTAAACAGTATGCCGTTGGAAATAAACAGATTATAAGCTTCGCGATAATTAATAGCGATCCAGTGAGCGTAAACTTTAGCGCAAGCGTATGGACTACGCGGATAAAAGGGAGTAGTTTCTGTCTGCGGGGTTTCTCTTACTTTGCCAAACATTTCCGAGGATCCAGCCTGATAAAATTTTACTTTCTTGCCGCTATCTCGAACTGCGTCTAAAAGCCGGAGCGTTCCCAGTGCAACGACATTAGTCGTAAAAACAGGCATATCAAAACTTACTCGCACATGGCTCTGGGCGCCAAGATTATAAATCTCATCCGGTTTGATGCGGTGTAAAATGCGGTTCAAATTACTGCCATCGGTCAAATCGCCGTAATGTAAAAAAAGTTTAACGTTGGCGTAATGCGGGTCTTGATAAAGGTGATCAATCCGGCTGGTATTGAAGGTACTGGAGCGGCGAATCAGGCCGTGAACTTCATAACCCTTTTTCAACAATAGTTCCGCTAAGTATGAGCCGTCCTGTCCGGTAATGCCGGTAATCAGCGCTTTTTTAATTTTTGCTGGCATAATTAATTCATTAAACGGTTTTGAATCGAGCGTTTAGCGACTAATAATTTATTTAAAATTGGATTTAAAACTAGCCATGAGTAAAATCGGCGGTCAAGCGGAACAGGCACTAAACCTTTGTCAGTTGAGAGCAAGTTGGCACCGCGAATGGTCATCATTTGTCCCAAACCCCCGGCTGAGGCAAAATTTTCTTGCGCTTCTTTACCGGAAAATATGCCGCTTTTTCCTTGGCTATGATGGCTATAGTCATGATTCTGATGAATGGCCGTGACTATGGCAGTGGCATCAATTACCGGCAGTTTCATTTTTCTTGCCTTGTAAATCAGCCAGTTATCCCAGCCTGGACGTCCAATCGCCAGTCGTGGCATATTGATCACCAAATTTTTTGGAAATACAACAAAATCCATGCCCGAAAAAGGATGAAGCTTGCCGTTTGTTCGCGTTTGTAACAACAATTGCTCGACACTAGGACTGTCAAAATTCAAAGTGCGCGTCACGTTTAAATCTATTCGCCTGCCAACCATTAAAAACCGCGGCAAATTTTCAACTTTCTTGAGGGCTTTGCAAAAGTCATTTAACAAAATTATATCACTATTAACATAGCATAATAATTGATTTTTTGCCAATTGGCGGGTTTGGTCGAAGGCCGCCGAAACTAGCGGTGTTCCCCAAGAATTAGTTTCTATTTCAGCAAGATGGCGTAGGTTGAGTTTTTGGCAGATTTCGGCTATTCCCGCATCAGACCCCAATAAAAAAATTTCCGGCTTGACAGATAAGGCTTGCCAGCTCCGGATGGCGTTCGTTTGAATAGTTTCGATATGCGGATTAGTAAATGGCTTGGGCAGCGAAAAAATGGTAACCATTGCGTTTAGTTGGTTAAGAGCGGTTCCAATTGATCAACTAATAAGGGAATTGCATGATGAGCTTCGGCGTAAGCTCGGCCGCGCGCGCCCATTTGTTCGCGATCTGATTTTGATAGCCGGTAAAGTTGAATGATTGTTTCAGCGAGCTTTTTCGCGTCTTGGGAAGACGTAACCAGGCCGCAATTAACATCTTTAACTATATTATATTGAGCTAGCGGCTTGTTGTCGACAAACGTTGAAAAAATTATTGGTTTACCGGCAGCTAGATAAGTCATGAGTTTGTTGGAACTGCCGTAAATAAGATTATTTTCCATTAAGAGCAGAGCGTCTGCTCCGAGTAAGAGTTTAGGAATGTCTTGCTTGGGGACAGCTGGCTCGAGCGAGACATTAGTTAATTGCCAGTCTCGGATTAATTGCTCAAGGCGTGTTTTTTGGGGTCCACTGCCGACCATCACGAGTTGAATATTATCAATATTTTGCTCCTGAATAATTTTTGCCGCTTCCAGCGCTGGTTCCAAGGCATGAATTAAACTTAAAGCTCCGGCATATAAAACCGTAAATTTTTTAGAAGCCTTGATGTTTGATTCAACTGGATAATAATTTAAATCAACACCATTAGGAATAATGTGAATTTTTTCCGGCAAACAGCCAATAGATAACAAATATTCATTGATCGTCGGTGAAAGAACGATAATCTCTTTAGCTCGGGGATAAATTAATCGATTGAGCCAGTGGAGAATTATTGTGGTTAAACTTTTACGGCTTAAAACACCCATTTCCTGCAAACTTTGTGGCCACAGATCCCTGATTTCTCCGATGAACTTCGCCTGAAATTTTTTTGCCAGCCGCAAAGCAAGTAGGGGAGCCAAAGGATGAACGGTGGAGCCAATAATGACGTCTGGCCGGCCAATTTTTTTAGCGATTTTATCGCTTACCAGAGAGGCTTGGAGAAAATAAGAGCAGATATTGATTATGCGGCGCCAGTTGTTTTGTTGATAGGAAAATGTTTTGAGCCAAACAAAATTTACGCCGTCAACATTTTCCAGCTTCCATTTTTTTCGCGGGCCAAGTTTCATATTTGGCTGTAACAACAAGTGGTTAAAGTCAGCGGCAAAAACAGTAACTTGATAGCCGCGCTTAACCAATTCGCGCCCAAAATCAAAATGGCGCGTCGCGCCGGGCAGGTCTGGCGTAACGGCGTAGTGGTTAAAGATCCAGAGGTGGGGTTTGGTTTTGTTAACCATTTACTGTTTATTTATCAGCCTCGCTTAATGCGATATCAAATTGTTCGGCTAATACTCGATAATTATATTTATTGATTTCATCTAAGTCGCCGTTATATGTAACCCTGCCTGCATTTTTATACTCGTTGTAGAAAATTTTTAGCGTTGTTTCGATATCGGTCATTGTCCGACAGCACACTCCGGCCTTAGTCTGTGCTAATAAATTTTCTACTACATCTCCGCTTGAACCGCCAACGCTAAGTATGGGTCGACCGGCTGCTAAATATTCAAAAATTTTCCGTGGGTATACACCTTTTTCTAGAGTATCTTCCCAATCTAAAAGCAATAATAATTGTGCTTCGCGCTGTTTTTGTAGCGCACTTTCCCAAGGAATTAGTCCGCACTGTTTAATTGCGGTTGATAATTCTGAATTTTCATTAATTAGCCATTGTAGCGAGTAATTGGTTGGCCCATAAAAATTAATTTCTAAATCTTTTTTATTTAAATGGCCTGCTACAACTAAGTTTTGTATCGCCTGAACAAGTTTTGTTGGGTTTTGTTTATGTGAATAAATTTGCCCTGTATAAATTATGCTAAATTTATGCGTTAATTGAGTTACCTGCTTAATATTGTTTGAATCAAAACCATTAGTTATGACGTAAACTTTTTTTTGCGGGTAGGTGTAGGTCAATTTTTTTGCCCATGGCTCAGAGACTGTGATTAACGCATTTGCGGATGATAGAGTTTTAACTTCCAATTTTTTTTCAAATACTCTTCTCCACCATGGATAAGGGTAATTTGCATTTTGTGCCCATAGGTCGCGTAAGTCAGCGACCCACGGTAATCCAAATTGTTTTTTTAATTTACAGGCAATTAAGTGTGATGTATAGGGAGCGGAACTGCTCAATAAAATGCTAATTTTTTCTTTTTTAATAATTTCGTCACCTACTTTTAAAGCTGTTTTTAGCCAGTTTCTGTCTTTATCGGGGTAGCTGAAAAAAGTTTGATATGTGCGAAGAGCGGCGCTAATGATTGCTTTAGTACGGCGACTACATTTTTTTTGCTGGGCAAGTTTGCTATTATGAGATTTAAATAATGAAAGAATTTTTTTTAATATCCACAGTGAATCTCTGTATCCATTGGTTTTTATGATTTTTATTTGTTCACCGAGGTTGGAAGAACATCTTAAAGCGTTTCGAGAATCAGAATCTACCGGTGGTGTTAATATTATCGGTTCCCAACCGAATTCTGTTAAATATTTTGCTATGCCAGAGATTCTAGGAGCCGCGTAAAGTAAATTTGTGATAATTAATACCTTTTTTATTTTTTCATTATGCATAAAATGTTGGTTTTCTGAAATGGCAATAATTTATCGATCAACAAGGCCAGAAAGTATGATTTTTTTGCAAGCGCGCCGGCTAATCGTGCATGTAATTTTTCATGAGCGATAAATTGGTAGTTTGGGAAATATGATTTTATTGCGGTTGCGGAAATTGGTAACGGAAATTGGCTACTTTTTTTTGCTCGCGATATATCATACCAGATTATGTAACCATGTTGACTTAAAACTCGGCCGATTTCTTGAGCCGTTTTTTCTCGAATATCTTCACTGCCCATTGACGAAAAAGCAGTGAATTGCAGTACTATATCAAAAAAACTGTCAGGGTAAGCGATTTGTTCGCTACTCATCGTCTGGTAATTAATCAGCGGGTTTTGCCGTTTGGCTTCTTGGATTCGGTAGTCCGAAATGTCTATTCCATAACAAGAGGTGGGGTTTGCGCCTAAATCAACAAAATGGCGCAGCGTACCACCTTTGCCGCATCCGACATCTAATATTTTTTTGTCATCTAGATGAATGTTGTTTTCGTTTAAAGCTTTGATCAGGCTTCTTTCAAATGATTGTCGAAAAAAAATCGACACATTGTTCCGCAAGTGCCAAGCGTAAGAATAGTTACGAATATTTTCCAAAGGTTTTCTGACCTCGACATAATATTTTTCAGAGTCGATCATTTTAAAAAAATTATTGTTGTAAAACTTTTTTTATCGTTCGGATAACATAATTCACATCTTCTGTCTTCATTTTTGGATATAACGGTAAGGACACTTCTCTTTCATATACCCATTGGGCATTGGGGTATGATTTAGCTTTAATCATTAATGTTTTTTGGTAATATGGATGTAAATATGCCGGAATAAAATGAACACTACAGCCAATTCCTTGCTGTGCCATTCCGGTGATAAATTTATTGCGATTATAGGTTGTTAATAAGATTGGATATAAATGATAATTAAGTTTAACGTTCGGGTCAATAAAGGGAAGTTCTATGCCTTTTATACTAGCTAAACCATGATAGTAGAGTAAAGCATATTTTTTCCTTATTGCATTCAATTTGTCCAATTTTTTTAATTGACAGATGCCTATCGCTGATTGCAGATCAGTCAGATTGTATTTCCACCCGCAGTCTTTGATTTCATAATACCAGTTGCCTTTGTCTGAATATCTTTTCCAAGCGTCTTTATCAAAACCGTGCAATCGTAAAGTTTTGATTTTATCTGCAAGTTTTTCGTTGTTGGTCGTGATAGCACCGCCATCGCCGGTAGTTATATTTTTAGTGGCATAAAAACTAAAACAAGTCGTGTCTCCAAAAGTTCCTATTCTTTTTCCTTGGTATTCACTGCCGAGAGCGTGGGCGGCGTCCTCAACAATATAGAGTTTATTTTTTTTGGCAATTTTGGCTATTTTTTTTTGATCACAAGGCTGGCCAGCAAAATGAACTGGAATAATGGCGCGGGTTTTTCTGGTGATAACAGCTTCAATTTTCGAAGGATCAATATTATATGTTTTCTTATCAATGTCAACTAAGACTGGCTTAGCGCCAACCTGAATAATTACATTTATCGTTGCCGCAAAAGTATAAACGCTGGTAATTACTTCATCGCCGCGACCGATTCCCAAAGCTAATAAAGAAAGATGGAGCGCTCCGGTGCAAGAATTTACAACGATTGCCGACTTCGCGCCGGTATATCTGGCAAATTGTTGTTCAAACAGCTTTGTTTCCGGTCCCATTGTTAGCCAGCCGGATTTTAGCACCTTATTGACTGCCTTTATTTCTTCCAAACCGATCGATGGTAAGGAATACGATAAGAATTTTTTCATAGTAATTGTTTATAGATTGTCTCCATTTTTCCCATCTCTTTTTGCCAATTATAACTTTCATCAATTTTTTTAATATTTGCTCGTCTAATTTGTTCTATTATTTTTGGATTATTGAGACAAAATAATATTTTTTTTGCCAATACTTGCGGATTTTTAACTGGGACAATAAAGCCATTTTCACCATCAGTTATTAGTTCTCGATTAGGTATGAGGTCGGTAATTATCGGGATTGCGCCGCTCCACATCGCTTCAAGCAAACTTACAGAAGTTGTGTCGGTTAAAGAAGTCGAAACGTAAATGTCTGCTTTATTTAAATACCGTGGAATGTCTTTATGGTCAATCCAGCCGATAAATTGGACATTACTAGGTATTCCCAGAAGTTCAGTCATTTTTTTTAATCTGATTTCTTCTGTGCCATTACCAGCAACAATAAATGTAATATCTGGTTTTGCTTTAAGTACGAATGGTATTGTTCTAATTAATGTTTCGACGTTATAAATTGGGTTAAGCCGGCGTAAACTAATTACAATCGGAGTTTCCGTCCTGTCTGCGCCTTCCGAAGTTGGTTCGTTAGTTAAGGGTCTTCGGGATGTCTCAGTGTCAACTCCAAAATAAATAATTTTTATTTTGCTGGCCTCTATGTTTAGCTTGATCAATAGCTTTTGCATGCTTACGGCATCGCAGGTAATGACATCAGCCCTTTTTAGACTATATATAATCAAAGGCTTTTTGACAATAGATTTAATAGTCAAGAGTACGTCCGAACCCCAAACCGTCAGAACAAAGGGGTGGAAGTCGCAAAGGGCGCCAAATAACCCATATAAGCCGGCATAATGGCTGTGCAAGATATCCGGCTGTATTTCTTTTAATATTTTTTTTATTTTATTGACATTAAATAAAAAATGCCCTTTAAGCAGATGTAATTTTATTCCGTCCATAGCGAAAGAACTATTTGGCGGAGTCAAAGTAATCCATTCAATAACATGACCTTTCTCGGCAAAGTGTTTGATCCAGCGGTAGCTATGAATTGAGTCGGCGTTTGCTAAGAAGCAGAGTTTCATACTCAAAAAAAAAGTTGTTTAATTACTGTTTCGATAAATGTATTATACGCTTATATAAAGGCATATTATTTAAAAAAGAAGTAGGAACAAATTTTAAACTATTAATCCACAGGTAAAAAGTGCGTAATAGGCGATAAATGGCAAGTCTAACGAATATTATAAATAGCCAATTTAATTTATCTTTTAAGTTCAGCCAGTGATAAAAAAACTGCTCGTAGAGAGTGTATTTTTTTAGGGGGCGTTGATTTATCGTTGCTTTTTGCAAAACAAATTCGACAAAATTTTTATAAGTATATTTTTTTGATTCGACAATGTCTTTGTAAGCTTGTGTAACTAATTTTTCTCTTGTTTGATCATTTTTAACCATACGCAGGACTTCTTCTATATTGCTAAAGTCTCGCGCTAGTTCGATAAAATGAACGCGTGGTTTTAAAATCCCGTTGTATTGCCCAGTCAGTAAGATTTGGCATGTATTTGTGGCGCAAGCTTCTAAATGTCGCGGCGTGAGAACCTGTAATTTTAACAATCCGTCAAGCTCAGGGAAGCAGGTTTGCTCTATTTTTTCGAAAGTTGCGTTAGGATTCAATTTAAGATAATCAATTGTTTTTGCTCTGATCGTTCCGTTTCGGTCCAGAATGCTTGATCCTCCTTCAACACCAATGCAATATTTACATGTTAAAAGAAATTTGTACCAAGCATCACCGAGCAAAGTATCTTTTCCATCCGTTGAGATATCAATTTTTAGGCCATACTTTGGGGCTTCTTGGCAAAAAATGTCGGAAATTTGCGTTTTTAGGAAGCCGAATTTGCCTAATGACTGTGGTGCCTTGTAAGCTCGATAGCCGATATCGATTTTCCGCCGTTTGATTTTTTTTGCCATGGCGTTGATTTTTTTGATTGTTTTGTCATCAAGATATCCGGTTAAAACTTCAAAAAAAGATACTTTAGAAAAATCAACATTGTGATATATTTTTGGCAATTCGCTTCTTGGGGCGGCCGAAAAAACGTACTTAATTTTAAATTCGTTGATAAAATCGCACAAAGAATCAGTGTAAATAAAGTCATCCTGAGGAAGAGCGATTTTTATCGCCTGAAAATTTTTCACTAAACTAATTTTTTCCAAATGATTTCTAAATTTTTCGTCACCACTCCAGCGAGATGATAGAAAAGTGGTATGAAAAATTATAAAATCGAAATTGATTTTTGATAGATATTTTGGAAATTTACCCAAACTTGTATTTAAATAGTAACATTTAGTCGGTGCATATTTTTTAAAACTATAAAGATGATCCTTTATGGTTGTTCGTAATGGGTAATTGGTATTTCGATATAGTATTAAAACCTTTGATTTCATATCAAGATCTCTTATTTATTGCCAATTTTTTTTTGATGTTTATTAATGTTTGATTCAATAAGTTTTAAGCTATCTTTAGTCCAATCAACGGTTATTTCAGACCGGCCGGCAACCTAATTTGCGCGACAAAATCGAGTTCTTGTTTGGCTTTGGTGGTGCTGCCAAAGCGTCGGCCTGAGTGGTCCCAAGAACGTTTTGGTAACAGCTCAAAGCCGGCGGTATTTCCAGTGATTTGATTAATCAAAATAGCTAACTGCCGAATTGTAGTTTCGTGGCCGCTTGCTAAATTATAGACGTCGCCATGCTTGCCTTTTAGCGCGCAAGCGAGCAATCCGCGACAAATATCATTAACGTAAATAAAATCACGGCTAGCTCGACCGTGGTTTTGCAGTGGCAAAGGTTCGCCTTTTAAGGCTTTGTAAATGAAAGTAGGTATGACATTACGCCACACAGTGGCGGCGGTGCCTCGCCACTTACCTGCGCCGAGGATTTCGCCGAGGCCGTAAACATTTTGGAAGCGGGCGCGGACAGTGGGCAAGCTATGTTGCTTAAAGTAGTAAGTTGAATAAAATTCACCAATAATTTTCGAGATTGAATAAGGGCTGTCTTGATTGATTTCCACCGGGGCATCTTCATGCGTCGCGCTGGCTGGTCCGTAGGTTTTCTTTGCCACCGAACAGCCAGCCGAAGCGTAGACAACTTTTTTCAACTTCTTAAAATTTTTTAGCCGTTCATATAACTTTAATGTCGTGAGCGTATTATTATCATGGTCAGCCAGTGGGTCAAAGATTGAGTTTTGGTTTCCATGGAAAGTGGCTAAATGAAAAACGTAGTCATAACGATCATCAAGTTGTCTTAAAATTTTGTCGTCGGCGATAGATCCTTCGATAAAGTTTACGCTTTTATTCTGGGGAACATTGATTTTTTCGGCTGATAGTAAATTGTCAACGATGGTTATAGATATGTTCTCGGTGGCGGCCAAGAGCATTTTAATCAAATTACTGCCAATAAAACCAGCTCCGCCGGTGATCAGTATTTTCGAGCCGCTGAAATTGACTGCCAAATTATTTTGTTTTTTGTTTTTCATGAATTTTTAGATGAGTAAAGGTTTGAGAAATATCATGAGTTTTGTACCAATCAATAGTTTGTTTAATTCCATTTTTAAGAGATATTTTTGGTTGCCAGTTAAAGTCAGCTATTGTTTTAGCAGGGTCAAGCAAGATGCTAGGCGCATCATCCGGTCCGCGAGGACGAGTTTCAACAGGCGCATTTTCAAGCCCGAGCGCGCGGACTGCTTCCTGGTACAATTCTTTAATAGCGTAGTCAGAGCCGGTCGAGATATGGTAATAGCCTTTTTCCCCTTGTCCTTGCAGCGCTTTGAGGACGACTTCAATTAAATCATCAATAAAAATAAAATCCCGACGGCTGTCAATAACAAAACATAATTGGTTGTTGGTGAGTCGCTGATAAAAAGTCGGTAGCGGACCGCTTAAATTACGCGGGCCATAAGCATTTGCCAGGCGGAAAGAAATAAAGTCTAAGCCAGAAAGTTCGATGTATTGCTCGCCGGCAGTTTTACTGATGGCATAACTGCTGCCGCCGGTGTAAGCGCCGGAAAATAAAGGATGCTTAAAAGTAATTGGTTGCTCCAACGGTTTTAAACCATAGCAGAGCGAAGTTTGAAAATAAACTAAGCGCTTAATTTTAGCCGCTTGAGACGCCCGGACGATGTTAATTGTTCCAATAATATTAGTCTGAGCGTCCTCAAGCCAATTTTGAGGATCTTTATAAGATGCTGCGGCATGAACCACTAAATCTGGTTTAAAATCATCAAAAATTTTGTTGATCGCTTTAGTATTGGAAATCGTTTCCTCGATTACCGTTAGACGTGGGTGCGGGGTCAGGTTGTCCGGCCGGCCGGTTTGATAATTATCAATTACCAAAACTTCACGGTTTAAGCTAAGTAATTTATCGGTTAAATGTGAGCCGATAAAGCCAGCTCCTCCGGTGATGGTGATTTTCATGACTATAGAAGTTAAAAGTGTTTTTTTATTAACAAAAATCCGCGAATCCGCGAAAATTTTTTTAAAAAGTTAGGATTATAAGCGTCTGCTAAACTTTGGGCCTTTTTGTGAAAAATTGTATTATGTTTCATGCTGTTAGTAGAAACTAAATAAGGGTATACAAAACGCGTAAGATAATCATAACTACCCAGATGCATTTGTTTTTTAATAATAAACTTTTGTTTTAATAAAAAAAGTACCTCGTTTACCTTGCTATAAAAATTAATTTTTGCTGGCTCTATATTAGCTAATCCGACCTTTTTGCGAATATTGTTTAATTTACGAAAGCCATCAAGAAAACCCTCGAATAAGATTAGTTTGCCGTTTTCTTTAAGAAGAGATGTAAAATTATTTAGGGCTAATTTTTGTTCTTCTAGATTTTTCAAGTTAATAAGTACCCTGACACATATTATCACGTCGTATTTTTTATTTAACTTTTTTATTCTCAAAACATTATCAACTAAGAAAGAGTTGTTTACTTCCCCAAAAGCCTTTTTTGCTCGCGCAATCATATGTTTTGAACAGTCAAAAGCATCGATGTGTTTTACAAATTTTCTGAAAACTGAAGTTGAATAACCATTACCACACCCTACTTCCAACACAACATCTTTTTCGTTAAGATACGGGATGATTTCTTCATATTCGAGATTTCTTTGATAAATATCCATAATGTTGATATTCATATCATTTTTAACTTTTTTCGCTCTATAATCCCAATGCGTGATGGATAGTGGTTTCATGTTAAAATTCTTAAACTTTTATTTTTTTATAATTGGAAAAACTATCTCAAAATAAAGATTATGCCCAGCCGCACTTAAATGAAGTCCGTCTGGTAAAAGCAAATTTTTGAGCGAAAGATCTATTTTAATGCCCTTCTGCCAAAACAATTCAATGTCGATTAATCGGGTTCTTGAATTTTTTGCTACCTCGCGGATTATTTGATTATATTCTTCATTACTTTGTTGAAAAGAAAAAGTAGTATTTTTCATCAGATTAGTCTTAAGAGTGGGGTGGTTTGTATTTAAGAAAATTTTTTGACACCCAAATATGCGTGCTCTTTCAATAATTTCTAAAATATTTGCTTTAAATGCCATTTTACTTACACGAGGATGTCCATGGTCGGTTTCCCAATAATTGCAATCATTAAGGCCAAATTGTATTAATAAAATATCTACTATTCCATACTCTTGAATATCAAACGGCATTCTTTCTAAAGCCATTCTAGTAGTATTGCCATTTACAGACGAGTTAATTACTCTTATTTTTTCTCCACTTGGCAATTTTTCTAGCTCTTGAGCGATTTTTGTTACCCAAGTCTTGTGTGGTGAAATAAGCTGACCGAAACATATTGAATCGCCGAAAAAAAATATATTCATAGTTTATTCTTAAACTACCCCAAAATTATTAATCCCAACGTAGTTAAGATGGGTCAAGGAATTTTTTTGAGCTTAAAGTAGAACTGATAAATTGACGTTTTTTGCCATTTTCGATCATTTTGGGTGTTTAAGTAAATTATTATAATAATTGGCTTTGTCGTGAAATTCTTGTTGCCATAGTTCTAAGCTTAAAAGTCCCCAAACTTTTCGGCTGTATTGCCCCTCGTTTTGCATTAACGAGCGAATATCAAATTGGGGATTGAGATATTCTCGTATCTTCGCTTTAGCAGTGGTGAAAATATCAGTAACGTACTCTTTTAGTTCTCCTTTTAGCCACTCGGAAAGAGGGACAGGGAAACCCATTTTATCTTGGCGGTTGGCAATCATCGGTGGCAGTAAACTGCTAAAAGTAGAACGTAATAAATGCTTTAGTTCTCCATTCGCGAATTTAATATTCGCGGGGATCGTGGCTACCAGCTCGATTAAAGGGTGATCTAAAAACGGCACGCGCGATTCCAAACCATGCGCCATGCTCATTCGGTCTTCTACTTGGAGTAATGCTGGTAGCAGAGTTTTAAAGTCAAAGTGGGTCATGCTGTCAAAATAGGACTCTTTTTCTACGTTACTTGCCCAAAAGATTTTTTGAAAATTTTGAAAAGCCGAGTATGGTTCTAAGAGTTCCCAATTAATTTCTTGATGCAAATTATTGGCTCGATTAATCAGTTTAAAGTAGCGGCGGTCACGGCTACCGAACAGCTCATCGCTCCAGAATTCTTGCATCAGCGGCTGGTAATTTTTCAAAATTGCTAAATTGGGAATAATTGATGCGTAAGTAACTACAAAATTGCCGCTGTTCATTGTCCCATCAATGGCGCCTTTGATGCACTGTTCAAAGTAGGCTAATAGATATCGCACGTAACCGCCAAAAATTTCATCGCCACCTTGACCGCCTAACACTACTTTTAGATGTTTACTGGCAAATTGTGAGACTTGATACTGTGGGAATGATCCCGGACCTCCTACAGGATAATCAAGATGATAAATGACTTTGTTAATATTTTTGATAAAATCCCGCGCCTTGATATCAATTTCCCAAAGTTGGGAGTGGTTTTTACGGGCGAGAGCTTGGGCGTACTTCGATTCGTCGTACTCATTGTTTAAGCTAAACTTGCCATTAAAAACTTGAATTTTTTTTTGCTTAAGATGTTTCTGGGCCAAGGTGGCAATTAAACTGGAGTCAAGACCACCGCTTAAGTAAGCCCCAACTTCAACATCGCTTTGCAGATGATATCTAATAGAATCATTTAAAAGTTGCTGGACCTGATTTTGAAAGTACTTTTCGTCGTGTTGCCAGTCAATTTTAAAGTTGACTTCCCAATATTTTTTTATTTTTATTTGGTTATTTTTGATTATTAAATAATGTGCAGGTTCGAGTTGTAACACCTGTTGAAATAAAGTTTTTTCTCCTAAACAAAACTGAAAAGCAAAGTAATCTTTCAGGGCTTGAATGTCGGTTTTTATGCTTGATAAAAATGGGAGCAAAGCTTTTGCCTCCGAAGCAAAAATAAAATTACTATTTTGAGTCGTGTAGTAAAACGGTTTGATTCCAAATCGGTCGCGGGCGCAAAATAGAGTTTGGGTCATTTCATCCCAAATCGCGAAAGCAAACATGCCGCGCAAATGTTGGACGCAATCAGAACCCCATTTGTTATAAGCAGCTAAAATAACCTCGGTGTCAGAAGACGTTTTAAATTTATAAAATAGCGCCAATGATTTTTTCAAGTCGCGGTAATTGTAAATTTCACCATTAAAAGTAATGGTGCATTTATAGTCGTCAGTCATTGGCTGACTGCCAGAGGCGAGATCAATGATGCTTAACCGGCGATGGCCAAAGCCCAGAAAGTGATTTCGCTGAATCCAATAACCCTCCCCATCAGGGCCGCGGTGCGTCTGAAGTGTGTTCATGACCTTAATCTGCCGAGCTAAATTTAGATCAGGTTTAAATTTTAAATTAAGTTTTCCGGCAATTCCACACATAAATTATCCTAATCGGTTTAAAACGTCGCTGATTAATTTGGGGACAAGCGGTTTAATTTGCTACGACGAGTTAAGTTGCGTCATTAGTTACTTTTTTTAATAACCATATTAATCTCAATCGGGTTATATAACTTTGTTACCAGGAGTTTATAAAGTGCAGGTGTAAATTGCCTTAGACATCGCATTAAAAAACTTGTTAATAAATTAAATTGAGAACAAGAAGAGTATTTAAAACGCCGTGGATAATGCCTATAGCCGGACAATTGCGTTTCCATCACCTGACAATTAAAAATTTTTGTAAATAATAGAAATAATGAATTTTGGTCGAAAGTTCTTAAATGCGCGTATTTATATGGATAGTCGGCTTTTGCATATGCAGTTAAATCTTCCGCAAAGGGTGTTCTGATGATTAGTATTCCACTTGGCTTTAGCACTGATAAAATTTTTTTACAGCAGTCATTCAGATCGAAAACATGTTCCAGAACGTCTGTACAGACTATTATATCAAACGAATTCAATTGATAAGGCATGTCTTCTATTAAGGAAAAGCAAACTTGGATTCCTTTTTTTTGAGCATGTTTTAAATAATCTATGCTGATATCCATTCCATATCTTTTTAAATGAGGAAATTTTGTTAATATTCTACCCAAACCAACGCCAATATCGAGAATAAAATCATTGGCTTTGGAATATTTAGCAATCAGCCCAGCGGTTGCGTTTTCTGATTCTTTCCAGAGGCTTTCATCAATGAAGGGATTTTTTCCAGTTTTAGTCATCTCAGAAACATGATCATGGGCGATTATTTCATAATTTTTTATGTACTCATTTGCATTCGAAAAAAAAGGTATATCGCTTTCAAAGCGTATAGGTTGACGGGAAAATGATATGGGCATCCGTTTAGTTATTGTTTTTTCTGCAAGCATAGTTGGACTATAGAGTTTTTTTGCTAATAATTATGCTGTTCCATTTTATTTTAATCGCATTTATAAAAACGTTTCTTTCCGTTTTGCTCAAGAGAAATATACTTAACATCAATATTAGACTAAACATCGTGAAGGAATAGATTAATTCTGTGCTTTTAGAAAAGCGATGTAGTTTAAATATGATTATTACAAATAAAATATACATTCCGATAAATGTCAATAATTGCCTCCATGCATAAATAATCGGGAGATATTTATGTTGGCGAAAACGCAACTTATTCCATAATATTAATAGAATATCCATTAGCAAATACCCAAAAATTAGCGCGATGCCAGCACCAATAATTCCGAGTTTTAAAGTAAGAAGAAAACTCATAAATACAAAAAGGGTTGCTGTAAGTGTTTGGATATAAGTAACGTATTTAACTTCTTTTGCATAATACATGGAAGGAAGAAGAATACTAAAAATGCCAATTAATAAATAGGCCGTTGCAATTAGTCCAACAACCGGGTATGCAATATAGAAATTAGGATTGACTAATAATGCGAACATCGGTTTTGCAAAAAGATAAAATAATAAACTGATTAAGCCGCCAAAAAGTACGTAGTATTTCATTACTCGACTAATTAGTACCTGTGCTTCTTGTTGCTTTTGGGAAAAAGATAAGAAAAAAGGCAACCACGCTGTTTGAAATGCCGAAACCAGTAATAACATAGGACTGGCAAAGCTGACTGCGATGGCGTATAAACCCACGGCGTCTAATGCGTTGTGTTGATGCGCTAAAATGTAAAAGTTTCCTTGTTGTAAAATATAAAGCGCAAAAAAAGAAGGTATCATTGGCAGACCATGCCTGAATAAGTTTTTAATTCCGAGAAGATTTACTTTTAAGGAGATCACTTGAATTGCAGGGATTAAGAATATCAAAAACGACAATATGTTGCTAATCAGTTTTGCTTCGACCATGCCAGCTATTCCTTTTTTAAATAAGATTACAAATAATATGCTTAGTAGTGCTGCAGTAAATGTGGATACCGCGGAGAGTATAATAAACCTTTTTTGATTTTCTTCGAATTGCAGTTTTAGGATAAAAGGAGTGAGGATGTTTGTAAAGGCGGTACCAACGAGAGTTAATATGATTAATTTTTTGTAATTATCAAGAGGAAACAGTATTCGATTAATCGGTTCGATAAATATGATGCCCAAGATTAGCATTAGCAATGAACCGAAAAATAGAATGATAAATGCTTGAGAAATTGTTTGATTCTTATGTTTTTCATCTTTCTGGTCAAAATAACAAATGCCAATTGCCGTTCCTAAGCCAAAAGAAAAAAGAGTTGATAAAAATATGACTAGAAAATTAAGCATTGACATAACGCCGTAATCTTTAGGTGTTAGATAAAACGTGAATAGAGGGAGTATTAAAATACTAATAAATTTAGTAAAAAACCCGCCTACGCCGTAGATGAGGGAACCTTTAATTAGCCGTTTGAGATGCTGTCTTAACATTGGTTGAAAAGAATATTTTTTGACTAATTTTATATGCGCTTCGCCCAGTTCCGCAATCATTCGTCGGTTTGCGGGTAGATCGAAAAGTTTTGATAGCCGTTCTAATTTTTCGCTCATCACTCCCCACCAACATATTCCATCCACTCTTCACCGTCTCCACCCATTCGGTTTCCGCGCGTAACGTCACGCAGGGCACGCGGGCCCAGTATGCTTCTTTTTGGACGCCGCCGGAATCAGTTAAAATCAATTGCGCGTTAGTTTCAAGGCTGAGCATATCAAGATAGCCGACTGGCTCGATAAATTGAATATTGCTAAATTGTTCAATTATTCCATTATTGAATTGTTTTCTGGTGCGGGGATGGACAGGAAAAATGGCTTTTATTTTGCTTTTGTTAACGGCTCGCAGAATATTTTTTAAAATTTTTAGCTCGTCAGCAGTGCCGGCGCGGTGTACAGTCAGCAGTAAGTATTGTTTTGGCGTTAAATTTAATTTTTCTAATATTTTTGCTCGCCCGCCATTTTGGCGGGATTTTTGAGCGGCGATCTTGCGGTATTTCAAGAAAACATCGTACATTACATCACCAACTAGATGAACGCCTTGGGTAATTCCTTCTTTTTTAAGGTTTTTAACTGCTGTAGAAGTTGGACAAAAGAGTAAGTCAGATAGATGATCAGTTAAAACCCGATTGATTTCCTCTGGCATTTGCCGGTTGTAACTGCGTAGTCCGGCCTCGACGTGGGCAATCGGTAAATGTAATTTGGCCGCGGTCAAGGCGCCGGCTAAAGTAGATGTCGTGTCGCCAATCACCATCACCAAATCTGGGTTAGTTTTCAAAAAGATTTCTTCAAGCTTGATTAACATTTGCCCGGTTTGCCATGTAGGCAGTCCTGAACCAACGTTCAGACAGTAGTCAGGTTTAGGAATCTGCAATTCTTTGAAAAAAATCTGCGACATCAAAAAGTCGTAATGCTGGCTGGTGTGAATGATGATCGGTCGTAGTTGGGGATTTTTTTTAAATGCGTTAATGAGCGGAGCGGCTTTAACAAAATTTGGGCGGGCGCCGATGATGATGGCAATTTTACTCAAAAAATTTCTGGACATGGGAAATGATGTAGTTTTGATCTTTTGCGGTCAATTCCGGATAAATTGGCAAGCTGATTACTTCACGGGCCGCTTTTTCGGAAATCGGCAAGTCGCCTTTTTTATATCCCAAGTATTTTAAAGCCGGCTGAAAATGCAATGGCAGGGGATAGTAAATCATCGACGGGATGTCGTGGTCAGAGAGATAATTTCTTAAGGCGTCGCGCTTAGCGGTACGGATAGTGTATTGGTGAAAAATATGGTTGGATTGCTTTATATCGGTTGCTCCCACCCCCCTTGATCCCCCCTCAGGCATGGGGGAGATAACCGGCACTTTGATTTCGGAAATATTTTGAAACGCTTGATTATATTTTTGAGCGATCTGACAACGCTTTAAGTTCCACTCATTCAAATATTTTAGTTTAATCCTCAATATTGCTGCCTGTATCGCGTCAAGACGCGAATTTGTTCCTAAAATTAAATTTTTATATTTCTCTTTTGGCGAAGAGCCGTGATTACGCAACAGCCTGATTCGGTCAGCCAGTTTTGAATTACTCGTCGTCACCATACCACCATCACCGAATGCTCCCAGATTTTTTGACGGAAAAAAACTAAAACATCCGCAATCGCCGATCGAACCAGCGCCCTTCGACCCCATCGCCTGGCAAGCGTCCTCAATCACTTTTAAATGATGCTGTTTTGCGATCGTCATTATTTTTCCCATTTCGGCCATCTGCCCAAATAGATGCACTGGAATAATTGCTTTAGTTTTTTTGGTGATTCGAGCTTCGATTTTAGCTGGATCAATATTAAAGGTATTTGGATCAATATCAGCAAATATCGGTCGGGCGCCGCAGGCGGCAATGACTTCGGCAGTGGCGATAAAAGTAAATGGCGTGGTGATAACTTCGTCGCCTGGACCGATGTCAAACGCCCGAAGGGAAAGTAATAATGCATCAGTCCCGGAATTTAAGGCCACGGCATATTTGGTGCCGCAAAATTTAGCAGCCTCAACTTCGAAATTTTCAACTTCTGTGCCGCCGATAAACACACCGCTTTCTAAAACTTTTTTAATAGCGGCATCAATTTGTGGACGCAGAGTTTGATATTGTAAACGTAAATCGAGAAACTGCATGTTAATAACGAATAACCAAGATACAAGATACAAGTGTTATTTGGTGTTATCATTTACAACCGTTCAACCACATCAACATTTTTTTTATACTTTTTTCTGCAAACTTTGCATCTGGCATTATTTTTTGTGAAACTTAATTTATTTCCGCACTCGCATACCCAGCCGATTAATTTTGCCGGTACTCCGGCGACCAGCCCATAGTCCGGTACATCCTTGGTAACCACAGCTCCAGCGCCGATCAATGCCCAAGAGCCGATCGTATGCCCGCAAACAATGGTGGCATTCGCGCCGATGGTGGCGCCGGTTTTGACTAACGTCGGCAACCACTTTCCATACTGCGGGAATTTTGCTTTAGGATAGCAAGCCCGAGGGCTAAGATCATTAGTAAAAACCGCGCTCGGCCCGACAAACACATCATTTTCCAAAGTAACTAAGTCCCAGACATCGGTATTTGACTGAATTTTTACCCCTTGGCCGAGCTTGGCGCCTGCGCAAATTAAGCAGTTATGTCCAATTACGCAGTTTGGCCCAATCGTCGCGCCGGCCAGAACCGTTGTGTGTTGCCAAATTTTTGTACCAGAGCCTATTTTGGCGTCCCGAGTGCTCGGGACGGTCGGATGCGCCCAATAATTAGTTTTTTTGGCCATAAGCTTTGTAAAGTTGTTCGACTAAACGGATTGATTTTAAAGACTCCGCGGGCAAGATGCCTTTACCCTTCAACAAGTCTTGGTAAACGGCGCGATGTAAATTTTCGTAAGAAAGATTATCTTGCGAGGAAAAGTTGTAGTCTACGCCGTTAACTTTAAATACCCGCCGTTGAGTTGCGCGCGGCTGATCGGTCGAAAGCTGCCAGCGGCATAAATAATTGATGCCGACGATTACCCCGGAAGCTGATTTGTCAGATAGACTAAATGTCGCGATTTTTTTGGCGTCGCCGAATAAATGGATTAACAAATCGAAGTAATGAATCCCTAAATTAAATAAAAGTCCTCCGGAACGTTTTAGCTGGCCTTTCCAACTGTTATAATATTCTAAGTCGCGCCAAACCGAGATGTCCATTTCTATTTCGTATTTTTCGACCGGTGAAATTAATTTACGAAGCTCAATAACTTGCGGATGATAGCGGAGTTGCAGGACAGTATAGATAGCCTGTTTTTGAGCGAGAATTTTGGCTTGGGCGGAATCAATCGTCAACGGCTTTTCCGAAAGGACTGTTTTACCCGCCTCTAAGGAGGCCAGTGCGATATCAAAATGCAAGTCATTGGGCGTTAAAATTACGACGCAATCAGTGGCTGGATTTTTAACCGCCTCTCGCCAAGTTTCCTCACCACGCGCAGTATTGACGATGTCGATGATTTTGCCGCCCACGGCATTAATTGCTTCGGCATGGCGAGGCATAATAAAACCACTGCCGATAATCGAAAAATTCATACGTAATTTGACCCCTCCAATTTAGCATTTATCTTAAGTATCGTTTATCTTAGGTAACGGAGTGATATTTGTCAAATTCGATAAACATTTTTATAGGCGCGGTTCAAAATGGCATTTCGCGTGTCAACCACCACTTTAGCTTTTTGGGCGACCGTGTCGTAATCTACATCGCTATGGTTTGTCAGAATTAAAATCAGATCATGGTTTTGCAAAGCGAGCGCGGTCAACTTGCTTATCCTTGGAATTTTAATCGGTGCTGGCAGTTCGGCGGAGCGGGGAATTACAAGTTCCGGAATATACGGGTCAAAATACGACAGCTTGGCTCCTTTGCGATACAGCATCTCGATTACCTTGATGGCCGCTGATTCGCGGGTATCTTTGATGTCTTTTTTGTAAGAAACGCCGAGGATCAAAATTTTTGATTGATTAATTGATTTGGCTTGAGCGTAATTAAGCGCGGTCGTCACTAAGGTAACTACATGGTGAGGCATCATTTCATTGATTTCTCCGGCGAGATCGATAAAACGGGTAAAAAAGTTAAATTGTTTGGCTTTGTACGATAAGTAAAACGGATCAACCGCGATGCAATGTCCGCCGATGCCCGGGCCCGGGTAGAATGGCATAAAACCATATGGCTTGGTGGAGGCCGCTTTGATGACTTCCCAAATGTCAATGTCCATTTTGTTGCATAACATCGCCAGCTCGTTAATCAGCGAAATGTTGACGATGCGAAAAATATTTTCGAGCAGTTTTGTCATCTCCGCGGCTTTGGCGGTGGAAACCGGCACTGGGTGGTCAATAATCTGGCCGTAAAATAAGGTCGCCATTTTGGTGCACTCTGGAGTAAGGCCGCCGATAACTTTGGGCGTGGTAACGGTATTATAATCTTGATTGCCCGGATCAACCCTTTCCGGAGAAAAAGCCACGAAAAAATCTTGGCCAACATTCATTTGGCGGGCTGACTTTGCCCCTGAATTCATCAAGATCGGCAAAACTATTTCCTCGGTCGTGCCCGGATAAGTCGTGCTTTCCAAAATAATCAGCTGGCCTGAACGCAGGTGTTTGGCGATTTCGGACGTAGCGCTGGTAATAAATGATAAATCCGGATTTTTATATTCATCCAGCGGCGTTGGTACGGCGATGATGATCACTTCTGATTTTGCGAGTTGGTCAAAAGCTGTCGTTGGGTGAAACAAGCCGGATTTTAAGGCGACCGCGATTTCAGAATTTTTGATATCATCAATATGGGATTTCCCGGCGTTTAAACCATTTATTTTTCGCTCATCTTTATCAACTCCCCAGACGTTAAAGCCGGCTTTGATTATCGCCAGAGCCAGTGGTAAGCCGACGTATCCTTGGCCGATTATCGCTACTTTTGCTTTTTTTGTTTTAATTAGATTTTGCAGATTGTTCATGATTTCTGCTGATTAGTATTATTAGACTGTAGAAGAATAGATAGCAGACCTCTGTCATTGCGAGAAGCGACCCTAAGGAGCGACGAAGCAATCTCGTTTTGTAATTAAATATCAGAGATTGCCACGCCCCGAGTACAGGGCTCGCAATGACAAAAGCTTTGTTCTACACTCTAATTATAATTAAAAATGTAATAAAAACAAGATTTAGATTTTTTTTAAGCCGTTCGCTAAATTTATTTGCGGCTGGTAATTGAGTATTTTTTTTGCCTTGGAAATATCAGCACAACTGTAATGGATGTTTCCGGCCCGTTCCGGTTTAAAAATTGGTTGGCGATGTGATTGCCCCATTATTTTTGCCATCAATTGATACAAATCAATAATAGTCGTCGCTTTGCCGCTTCCGATGTTAAAAATTTGGCCGTTAGCTGTATCAGGCGCCCGGAGCGCGCAAAGATTCGCCGTTACCACATCATCAACATAAATAAAATCGCGCGTTTGGCGGCCGTTGCCATAAATAATCGCCGGTTGTTTTTTACTTAATTGATCGCGAAACGTGGTAATTACCGCGGCATAATTGGACTTCGCTGGCCATGGTTGGCCGTAAACATTAAAGTAGCGCAAGATGATTACCGGCAGTTGATAGAGTCGCGAAAACATTAGGCCGTAATTTTCTGAAATCATTTTTGTCAGAGCATAGGGCGAGGCAGGATTCAAAACTTGCGTTTCCTTGATTTTTTGCTGCCGGCTGTCTCCATAAACGGCGCAGGAGCTGGCTATAATCACTTTTTTAATTTTGGCCTGGCGGGCCGCCAAAAGCACATTAAGAGTTCCGGTAGCGTTAACCTGATGATACAGTTTCGGGTATTTTACGCTTTCTCCCACCAATATTTTTGCCGCCAAGTGAAATAAAACATCTTCGCCTAGAAATTCCTGGCGGAGAAAATTAAAATTTTTGATGTCGCCCAATTTAAAATCAATTTTATTTTTGACACCGCTTAAATTTTCGAGCGTCCCGGTCGAAAGATCATCAATTATTTTTACTTGATGCTTTTTGCGGATTAGCTCAGTCGCCAAGTGACTGCCGATAAAGCCAGCGCCGCCGGTGATAACGATTTTCATAAAACTATTATATCACTCTAATCAATAATTTAAAAAAAAGCCAGTAGGCTTGCCCCGTTACACTCTTGTTTAGATAATTATTTTTTACGGTTTGAGGTAATCTCAAAACTGTCATTCCGAGCGTTAGCGAGGAATCCCTTTCATAAACAATGGCTCAAATAAGAGATCCCTCGACAATCTCGGGATGACAAAAAGACGTCTGAGTGTAACGGGGCGCGCATTGACTGGCAATAGTCAATAGTATATGATTTATAAATATGTATAAAGTAACTATTATCGGCTCCGGTTATGTTGGTTTGGTGACGGCTGTTTGCCTGGCTGATATAGGCCATCAGGCAATCGGCTATGATATTGATCGGCAAAAAATTAAAACTTTGCGCGACGGGCGAATACCATTTTACGAACCGGATTTGGCCGAGATGTTTAAAAAAAATTTGTCAGCTGGACGGTTAACATTTACCGCCAGTTTTGATGACGCGATGGCCGAAGCTGATTTGGTTTTTATTTGCGTTGGAACGCCGGCCAAAGCCGATGGCAGTAGTGACATGGGAGCATATTTTAAGGTGATTGGCGCGATTAAGGATCATCTCAAAAAAACGTCAAATGCTTTGCCGGTCGTGATTAACAAAAGCACTGTGCCGCTGGGTACTGCGCGTCATGTCAACACGGTCATCAAAAATATCTCGATCGTATCTAACCCTGAATTTTTGCGTGAAGGCAAAGCTGTCGCGGATTTTACGCGCCCAGACCGCATTGTTTTGGGTTTTAAAGATAAATCAGAGCCGGCGGTAAAAATTTTATTGAATCTATATCGGTCTTATCGTTGCCCTAAATTGGTCACCAACTGGGAAACTGCGGAAATGATTAAATATGCGGCCAATGCTTTTTTGGCGACAAAAATTTCTTTTATTAACGAAATTGCCAATACTTGCGAACGCGTCGGCGCTGACGTCCAAACAGTCGCCACCGGAATCGGTTATGATCCGCGCATCGGTCGCCAATTTTTGCGTCCGGGTATCGGGTACGGGGGCAGTTGTTTCCCTAAAGACGTGCGCGCCTTGCAATGGCTAAGTTTAAAGAAGCGCTATCATTTTAAATTACTGCGGGCTGTAATCGAAGTCAACAGCCAACAGCGTCAATTGGCCGTTCAAAAAATTACGCAAGCGTTGGGCGGCTCGTTAAGCGGCCGGCGCATCGCGGTGTTAGGGTTGGCGTTTAAGCCGGAAACCGATGATATTAGAGAGTCTGCCGCGATTGAGATAATTAAAAATTTACTTGCTTCTGGCGCTCGCGTTAAAGCCTATGATCCGGTTGCCGCGAAAAACAGCCGGCAAGCCCTCAAAGGCAAACTTAATTTTTCGATTGCAAAGTCGGCGATGTCGGCCGTGACCGGCGCGGGCTTGATGTTTTTAGCTACCGAATGGCCGGAATTTTTGGCTTTAGATTGGGCGCAAGTTAAAAAAGCGATGAAAGGGACTTGGGTAGTCGACGGTCGAAATGTATTGCCGCGCCCGGAACTGGAGAGGCAGGGTTTGCATTATGTCGGCTTTGGCGTTTAATGTCGGATGAAATTATATGATATCCACAAAACCTCGAGATTTTTTTAAAAAATTTATTAAACTGATCAGCCCGCGGAACGTATTTTTTTTATTTTTGGCGGCCGTTTTGATTGTTATTTTTTCTTGTTTTTTTCTTTTGCGCCGCGAAGTTAATGTTGCTCGGAATCAAATTTATGAAATTTTGCCCGGATTAAGTTCGCGTGAAATTGCATACGATTTGGCCGCAAAAAAAATCATCAAAGACCCGGCGCTGTTTAATTATTACATTAAACTAAAGCATTTGGATAAAAATTTGCAGTCAGGCCGGTTTACTTTTAGCGGCGAGCCGATGGATATGGTTGGATTGGTGCGTTTTTTAACTTCCGGAGCGCGAGCCAAAGAAATTACTTTGACAATCCCCGAAGGCTACACCGCCAGCGAAATCGCCGGAGTTTTAACCTCGCGGAAGATCGCGCAAGCAGATGATTTTCTACAGTTGGTTGAGAGGCGCGATTTGGAAGGATACCTGTTTCCAGACACTTATCGCCTCTACGAAGACTCAACTGCCCGCGAGCTGATCGAAAAAATGTTGGCTAATTTTGAGCGCAAATTAACGCCAGATCTGCGCGCGGAAATTTTACGGCAAGGCCACAGCGTAAAAGACGTAGTTATCATGGCTTCGATTTTAGAAAAAGAAGTCAGAACCGAGCAAGATATGAAATTAGCCGCTGATATTTTATGGCGTCGCTTAAACAGCGGTTGGCTGTTGCAGGTTGATTCGTCTTTAAATTACGTTTTAGCGACTAAAGATCCGGCTCTAAGTTACGCCTCGATGCAAATTGATTCTCCTTATAATACTTACAAACATCAAGGCTTGCCGCCGACCGCTATAGGCAATCCGGGTCTGCAGGCGATTTTGGCCGCCATTTATCCGCTGGCCAATGATTATTGGTTTTATTTATCAAAACCGAGCGGCGAGACTGTTTTTGCGCGAACTTTGGCGGAGCAAGAAAGCAATAAAGAAAAATACTTTATATATTGACAATCTTAGTCAACTGATTCATATTGGCATTATCATCAAAAACTTTGTATTTTTAATTTTTCAGCCATATGTGCGGCATAATTGCTTATCAAGGTTTCCGAGACGCAGGGGTAGTAGTTCTCAGAGGTTTAAAAAAACTCGAATATCGCGGGTATGATTCTTGGGGTATCGGAGTGCTTAAAGAGCATCATTTTATTATTAAAAAAAATCCGGGGCAAATAAGCGCTATTGGAGAATGCGATTTTAAACAAGTGGGATCGCGCCTTGGATTGGGCCATACGCGCTGGGCGACGCATGGTGGTGTTACGCGCGCCAACGCTCATCCGCATTTGTCGACCGATGGCCGTTTGGCGGTTGTTCAAAACGGCATTGTCGAGAATTTTTTGGAATTAAAGGCCAAACTTAAGGCCAAGGGTTATATTTTTAAGAGTGAAACCGATACCGAGGTGATCGCCAATTTAATCGAAAGCGAATTAAAAAAATTAAAAACATCACGCGATCCCGAGAAGAATTTACGCTCAGCAGTCCGCCTGGCGTTTTTAAAATTAAACGGCCGCAACGCGATTGTCGTTTTAGATAAAGTAACCGGGGTGATTGTCGCGGCGCGGCAGGGGTCACCCTTGATTGTCGGGGTCGGGAAAAAGGAATATTTTATCGCTTCCGACATTCCGGCATTTTTAGAATATACTAACCAGGTAATGTATCTGGACGACGGGCAAATGGTTGTTTTAAGCGACGGCGAAAAAAAGAAACATTATCAGGCGAAATTCTATGACATTGCGCGAGGAGTAGAAATAAAACGCCGTTTAATTCGCGTTGATTTAAAAGCGGAGATTGCCGAAAAGGGTAAATACTTGCATTTTATGATCAAGGAAATCATGGAGCAAAAAGATACGATCCGCCGTGCAGTCAGCCAGGATGATCGAGAAATAAGAAAAATAGCCCGGATGATTCGGCAAGCTTATGGCACTTTTTCCGTCGCTTGCGGGACAGCCGGCTACGCGGCGATGATTGGTGAATATTTGTTCGCCAAGGTTGCAAAGCGCCATCTAAATTTTAGCGTTGCCTCGGAGTTTGCCGCCTATGAACCTTTTTTAACTGATAAAACATTGATGCTGGTTACGTCGCAGTCAGGCGAAACTGCGGACGTTTTAGAAGCGATGGAAGCGGCTCGGCGGCAAAAGGTCAAAATAGTCTCTTTGGTTAATGTGCCAGGGTCAACTATCGCCAAGAAATCAGATCACACTTTTTTTATTAAGGCCGGCCCAGAGCATGCGGTGGCTTCGACTAAGGCGGCGACATCGCAAATTGCTTTGCACACGCTCCTAGCCTATGCCTGCGCTGAGCGTTTAAGTGAAGGTAAGGCGCTTTTAGTTAATGCCGCCGGGCAGGTGAACGATATGCTTAATCCGCGATACGGCCAGCACCTTTACCGCTTGGCGCAAAAAATTCAAAAAGCCGATCATTTATACGTTATCGGTCGGGGGCTAATGTACCCGGTAGCCTTAGAAATCGCGCTCAAAATCAAAGAAGTAAGTTATATTCACGCGGACGGATTGTCGGCCGGAGAGCTTAAACACGGAACCATCGCCCTGATCAGCCCAGGAACGCCGTGCATTGTAGTCGTGGCTAATGACGAAAATCGTGAAGCGATTTTATCAAATGCCCAGGAAGTCAAGGCGCGAGGCGCCTATATTATCGGTATTGCGACGGAAAACCAATCAGTTTTTGATTATTTTATCCGAGTACCGGACGTGGGCCTAGCCGCCCCGATTGCCAGCATCATCCCAGGACAAATTTTGGCTTATCATTTAGCGGTCCTGCGCGGCTGTGATCCGGATAAGCCGCGGAATTTAGCCAAGAGTGTGACGGTCAAATAGTATCAAGTATCAAGTAGTAAGTATCAAGTATAAAGAAAGATTTCTGCTTGTGCAGGAATGACAATAGAATGCTATAAACGATAATCGCGTAAGTTTTAATATACTTAATACCTCATACTTTATACTTGATACTATCCTAACGTCGATCCGCTATCGAATCAGCCAAAGCAGTTTCATCTGCGGGTGGTTTGATAGAAAGGATCGCTAAGACTATGGAAAACACCAAACTTCTCTCCCGCATCAAGGAAGATGGGGTCAAATTTTTAATGATGCAGTTTTCCGATATTCACGGACTGCCCAAGAGTTTCATCATTCCAGTATCCAAGGCCGAGGAAGCCTTAAAGCACGGCATTTGGTTTGACGGCTCTTCGATTGAGGGCTTTACTCGCATCGCCGAAAGCGACATGTTTTTAAAACCTGATCCGACTACGTATGGGATTATGGAGTGGATACCGTTAACGGACGGCAAGACCGCGCGCTTAATTTGCGACGTGCATACCCCGGAAGGCAAACCTTTTATCGGCGACCCGCGTTTGGTGTTAAAGCGGGCGATGGCCGAAGCCAAGTCCGCGGGCTACATTTATAAAACCGGTGTGGAACTGGAATTTTTTCTTTTTGCCCGGGACGTGCAGGGGCATCCGCTGGCTGAATCCAAAGGCAATGGCTATTACTTTAATGCTGATACTTCCCGGATAGTGCAGGTTAAGGAGGAAATAATCCGGGCGCTCACTGCCCTGAATATCGAAGTGGAATTATCACACTTGGAAGTCGCCCATAATCAGCACGAAATAGATTTTAAATACGCCGATGCCCTGACCACGGCGGATAACGCCATGACTTTTAAATTGGTGGTAAAATCAATTGCCGAAAAGCACGGTTTATACGCTTCGTTTATGCCCAAGCCAATTTTTGGAGTTAACGGATCTGGCATGCATACGCATCAAAGTTTATTTACTCTTGACGGCAAAGTGAATGCTTTTTTTGACGAGCGGGCAAATTACAATTTATCGCCGCTGGCCCAAAAATTTATTGCCGGCGTTTTAACTCACATTAAAGAAATTTGCGCGGTGGTAGCGCCGACCGTTAATTCTTACAAACGTTTAACCCCTGGCTACGAAGCGCCGGTCTATATTTGCTGGGCGCGGCAAAATCGCTCGGCCTTGGTGCGAATTCCGCGAGCTTTTGCCGGCAAATCCGAAGCGACTCGTTTCGAACTGCGCTGTGCGGATCCGGCGGCTAATCCGTATTTGGCTTTTGCCGCGATGCTTGTCTGCGGTCTTAAAGGAATTAAGGAAAACTATAAGATTCCGGCGGCGTCGGAAGAAGACGTGTTTAAATTGGACGACGCGGCTTTATCGCAGAAACACATTGATAAATTGCCGGCATCTTTGAACGAAGCTTTGTCGTATTACGAGAAGAGTGATTTAGTCAAAGATTTGCTCGGTACTCATATTTACCGTGAATTTCTGAAAGCCAAACAGCAAGAATGGGATGCATTTCGAATCGCGGTAACTGACTGGGAGAAAGAAAAGTATTTGGAGGTATTGTAATGATTCAGTTGGTGGGTTAATTGGTTAACGGGTTGGTGAGTTGATCTCTTCCCTAAAAAAAGTTAGAGGCTATTTGGAGTTTATCAGGTTAATCCAAATGGCCTCTAAAAAATAGACTGATTGTTGTGGTTTGAAGGTTGTTAGACGGTTTCATTAACGAATGCAAGTAGCTCTTTTTTCAACTGCTCTTCTTCAAAAGGCGCAAGTACTTCCTCAATGGTAGTGATTGTTTCCACTATAGTGGGCACAATCCAACTGTATCTATATTTAGCCATCGTCAATTCTCCTGGCAAGATTTGATTCTTGGTGGAAATTTTATTTCCTTTCGCTCCACACTGTACAGTGACGGCGAACTCTTTGTGAGTTTCTTTAAAGATCCACCAGCCAGTTGTCATTTTAAAAGGTACGATGGTTATTGTGAATCCAGACCATTGAGTTTGGTATGCGCCGCTATCTAACGCTTTCCATGTAACAATTCCTTTGACTGTTGCTGTCCTTAAATTATCAAGCAATTTCTTCACCTCCTTAAATTTTAATGTTGAAATTGATTGTGTTATCAACATGACATATTTTGTATTTAGTGTCAACTTTGACACTGTAACTCCCATCAGGTAAGATTGATGAAGATTTGTCACTTTAAAAATATTTGATAAAAATTATTTAAATCAATAAAAACAAAAACAAAAATATGTCTAAAAACGAACAAAAAAAAGAAATCAAACCGGTTGTCAGTGATCAAATATCCGGTCAGCAACTGTTGGCGTTAAAACAGATTTTACTTGGTTGTCAGAAACAGATCGCTCTGGCGCAAAAGACGGTCAATGAGTTTTTGGGTGTTGATCTACCGCAAGCCGGATTTAACGCGATCATAAATGGCGAACAAACTGCCAAAACCGGCTCAGCCAAACGAATCAAGGAGCGGCGGAAAAAAGACGATGCCGATCCCTTTCATGTCGAAAAATTTCCTAACGGCGATGAGGTGATTGAAGGCGTTTTCAACGGTTTCCAGATGATCGCCGGCGACGGCACGCCTTATCTGGTGCCGGAAAATTACGCTTCCAAATCAAAACTAGTCGAAGGCGATTTATTAAAATTAACCATTACTCCGCAGGGGCGTTTTATCTATAAACAAATCAGTCCGCTGGAACGAGAACTAAAACGCGGAGTGTTGATGTATCACGCCGAAAACGATCAATTTTTGGTTAATGCGGACGGCAACGAATATCATTTGCTTAAAGCCTCGGTTACCTATTATAAGGGCGAGATTGGCGATGAAGTTATAATAGTCGTTCCTAAAGGATTGCCTTCCCATTGGGCAGCTGTCGATAACATCGTTAAAAGTTTGCCCGGGAAAATAATCGTGCCGGAATTAGCCTCTCCAAAAATTCCGGAGAAATTAACCACGCCGGCGGTTGCGGATATTCTAGAGTTAAAAGCGCCAGCTGCTAACCCATTAGTAAATCAACCGGAACCGCTGCCTAAAATCGCAGCTGACCCGCAGGATCAATTATTGTCTGCACCGCATCTAAAATCAGTCGAGGAGCTGAATGAATTGGAGGAGATATAGAGTTGGAATTTCATTGAAAATTGTAAATTGAAAATTGGAAATTTATCTTTATGACTCTCTATCGCAAGTATCGTCCGCAAATTTTTGCGGACTTTGTTAACCAAGCGCCGATCAAGGCGACTATCCAAAATCAGATTGCCAAAAGCTTTTTAGCCCACGCTTATTTATTTACCGGTCCGCGCGGTGTCGGAAAGACCACAATGGCCCGGTTGATAGCCAAAGCTCTAAATTGCGAGCGCCGGCCTAAAGGCGAGTGGGAACCATGCAATGAGTGCACTCCCTGCCAGGAAATTAACAAAGGGATATTTTTGGATTTAGAAGAGAAAGACGCCGCTTCCAATCGCGGCATTGATGATATTCGGAATTTGCGCGAAAAAGTCCGCTTTGCGCCGAGCCGCGCGCGTTATAAAATATTCATTATTGATGAGGTGCACATGCTGACTTTGCCGGCTTTCAACGCTTTATTAAAAACATTGGAAGAACCGCCGGCGCAGACGATTTTTATTTTAGCGACGACTGAGCCTTTTCGCCTGCCGGAGACGATTATTTCTCGTTGCCAGCGGTTTGATTTTAAAAAAGTAAGTTTTGGTGAAATAGAAAAATTTTTGGAGAAGATCGTCAAATTGGAGAATTTTCAGGTGGAGTCTAAAATTTTGACCAATATTGCCATTCGCTCGGAAGGTTGCTTGCGGGACGCTTTAAGCATTCTCGGCCAAATTTTAACTCTGGTTTCTGAAGGCGCCGATAAAATAATTACCTGGGACGAGGCTCGATTGGTAATTCCGCGGTCCGATCAGGGACTGATAAGTGAGTTGGTTTTAAAATTGGAGCGGTGCGACACCGCCGGCGCCGTCAAAAGCATTAATCTTTTGATTTCTGATGGCGTGGATTTGGATCAGTTTACATTGGACTTAATTAATTTTTTGCGCGATAAAATGATCGTGGCGATCACGGCTGGATTAAACGCTCCGGCGCGATTTTACAGCCGGCTCCTTGATATTTTTTTAAAGCGTTATAATGATTTAAAGCAGGCGTCATTTTTACCACAATTGCCATTGGAACTTGGCGTTTTGGAAGCCGGTGAATATACTTTGACTGATTTGGGCGGCGAACAACAAATCAACGATATCCTACCAGCCGATAATCATGGCGAGCCATCGCCGCCACAGAAGCCCGAAGTCAGGGACGAACACTTAGCGCCCAGCAAAAGCGAGAGCGAAATATGCGTTGAACCAACAGCATCAGCCAAAATTGATTTAGCCGCCATTCAAGCCAAGTGGCCGGAAATTTTACTGCAGGTTCGAGCTCGCAATCATTCTTTGCCTGTGGCGTTAACAGCCTGTCGTCCGTTGCGCGTTGATGGCAATAAGCTAGTTTTAGGTTTTAAATACAAAATTCATTATAACGCCGTCTGTAGCCAGACTAATCGCCGAAGCCTGGAAAATTTATTGGCTGAGATTTGCCAAGATAAAATTATTGTGGCCGGCGAGGTAGTCGAAAATTTGGACATTATCAAATCGGCGGATGTTGCTTTAACGATCGAGGCGGCAATGGATGACGTAAAAGAAGTTTTTGGCTCTGAGATGGCCTCGTAATATTATGAAAGGAAAGCTATTGTTAATTATTCTCGACGGCTGGGGCATTGGTAAGTCCAACGAAAGCAACGCGATTTATTTGGCTAAGACTCCTTTCTATGATTCTTTGTGGGAGCAGTATCCGCACAGCATACTTGCCGCGAGTGGCCGTGCAGTGGGTTTACTCGCAGGGCAGATTGGATCCAGCGAGGTTGGACATCTGCATATCGGCGCCGGGCGGATGGTTACTCAAGAGCTCGCAAAGATTCGGCACGCTATCGACAGCGGAGATTTTTATAAAAATGAATTTTTTTTAAAGATTTGCGAGATCGCCAAACGTAACCGCGGAAGTCTGCATTTAGCCGGGCTGTTAAGTGACGGCGGGGTGCACTCGCACGGTGATCAATTATGGGCGCTTTTGATGCTGGCTAAACGCCATGGACTTAGCCGGATTTTTGTCCATGCTTTTTTGGACGGCCGTGATTGCCCGCCAAACGCCGCTTTGGAATATGTTAGTTTTTTCCAAGCGAAAATGAAGCGGTGGATAGTTGGTCGGATTGCGAGTTTATGCGGCCGCTATTTTGCAATGGATCGGGATGCGAATTGGGAGTTAATTGATCGGGTCGCGGATTTGCTGATTTTGGGGCATGGCAGTGCTTATGCTAGTATCAAGGTTGCGTTAGAGGCAAGCTATCGTCAGGGGATTTGCGATGAGTATGTTGAACCGGTGCTTCTTGAGCCAGACGGTATCATCAAAAGTGGTGATGCCGTTATTTTTTGCAATTTTCGAGCTGATCGGATGCGCGAATTATTAACGCGGGTCAAAAATCGCCTGGCGAATTTGTCAATTTTGACGATGACGCCATACGGCGTGGAATTTTCAGCAATCGAGAGCGCTTTTTCTCAAGATTTGCCCAGCGATCATTTATCGGCGGTGTTAGCTGGCGCGCAAGTGCCGGAATTGAAAGTGGCGGAATCGCAGAAATACGCGCACGTAACTTATTTTTTTAACAGTGGAGTGGAGGCGCCCTATCCCGGGGAAGCGCGGATTATGATCCCATCGCTAAAAGTGCCGAGTTATGATTTGGCGCCGGAAATGTCAGCGCCTCAAATTACAGAAACAGTTTTAACGAATCTGGGGAGTTATCCGGTTATTATCGTTAATTACGCCAACGGCGATATGGTCGGCCACAGCGGAAAAATGGGCCCGGCTATTCAGGCGGCTGAGTGCATTGACCGGCAGTTGTCTCGTCTGGTTCCGGCAGCTCTGGCCTCGGGGTACCGGATTATTGTGACTGCTGATCACGGCAATCTTGAGCAGATGGTTGACGAACAAACCGGTTTACCGCACACTGCCCATACGACTAATCCGGTCCCACTTATTTTAATTGGCGAAAAATTTGTCAGTCTTAAATCAACGGGCGCTCTCTATAATATCGCCCCAACTATTTTGGAGCTTTTGGACATTGATAAACCGAGTGCGATGGTAAGTTCTTTGCTTAGGTGATCATTTTACTGTGAATCAAATAACAAAAACGCCAGCGACAAGCTGACGTTTTTTTAACCGGTATGATTAATTCCTTTAAAAAGTTATTTCCAAGATTTTATTGCCGTCAAGCAAGTATATTTTTGAGTTGGCTTCATCAACCGCGAAGTCTTGAATGGCCGTAAAATCTTCGGCTGTGAGTTGGTTAACTATTTTGCCGTTTTTATCCAACAAAATTATGCGCTGGGAGCCGGCATCAAGAAGATATAGGTTTTTTAAATCGAGATCAGTGTATAAACGCGTCGGTTTAACTAATGGAGGTGTTACGCTGTAAGCAAAGTCTTCTTTAACGCCTTTAAATAATTTGATGATTTCTCCGGTGTCTTTTAGAATCCAGACGGTTCCGTCAATCGCCATATCGGCTGCCCCGGAGAGATTAACTTGAGTCGGATCTTTTACCCAAGAAACTTCCTGCATAAAACCAGTCAATGAATTAGTGTATTTAAGGAGCGTCGCGGAGGCGGAGATGACGTACAATTTGTTTTGATAAATGTCGCCGGTAATCGGCGCGCCGGTCCAGCCGCGAATCCATTCCAGCGGTAAAATTTTATTACTCGTTAAATCCACTTGCGCTAAACCGTCCAAAGAGTGATAAGCGATTAAGTTGTTACTGCTGGAATCGATAAAACTTGCCAAATTGCCGATGCCTTGAGAGGCGGTTTTCAGTTTTTTCGCGCTTTCTTTAGTCGCGGGATTAATTTGATAGATACTGCCGTCCGTAGAGTTTAAAATATAGAGATTGCCGCCGACAAGAATCAGCTGGGTCGGCGAAAGGCCAACCAGATCAGCGACCAGTTGGGGAGTCGCTAATTTGATCCCCTGTGAAATCAATAATTGAGTGGCCACCTTTTTTTTCAGCATGGTTTTTTGATTAACTTGATCTGGCGTCGTGGCCGGCAAGGTTTCGGTAAGTTGAGCGGCCGCCGTTAACGCGACGCCAGCTTCTGCTTTTTTATCAATCAGCAATAAATTTTGGGCCTCAATAAATTTTGCCTGAACGTTGTTTAAGATAGTTTGAAACTGATTTTCTATTGGCGCGGGTTCTGGCGTTGGCGCGGGTTCGACCGGCTCGGGTTTTGGCCAATAAACCTTGACGATCACCCCTGCGGCCACGATGATGATTGACAAACCTAATACTAAGGCGACCCGGCGGGCGACTTTTGACCCAGTGCCTGGCGGCTGTTTTGGTTTTTTAGTTTTTATTGAGGTAATCATAGAATTTTCATTTTCACAATTTTCGTTGGATTCTTCTTCGTCGGCTGGCGCTGAGGCCATTTCTTTTTTGTCCACAAAAATTGACTCCGCCAGGGTGGTCGGTTCGTCCTTGATAATTGCGGTATCGTTGTCGGCGCTACCCAGAGGACGGGTGGCGATATCGTCAGATTTTATGGTTGGCGTCGTTTGGGCCGGTTCGACAGTTTTTTCTTCTTTGTCGCGTTTAATAAGTAAACAGCCGAAACTTTTGTCACGCGGTCCCTTTTTTAGTATTTCTTCGATTTGCGACATCGCGGCGGTTGTGGAATTTTCGATCGCTAATTTTCGAAGTTTGTCTTGCGCGATATAGTCTAAAATATTTTCGGTTAAAAAAATAATCGCGGCTTTGTCCGGAATATTGCCGCTGTAAATATTAGCGAAGATTTTTACCGGGTTTACTTCTTCTTCTCCACAGCCCTCGATAATATTAGTAATTTCTTTTCCGGACGTCAAAAAAGCGTTAATTTTTCCAATTTTACTGAAATGAACGTCTTGCTTGCATAAGGCGATAATTATAGTATTTGAGCTCTTTAGCCATTTTTTACTGGTTTGCTTGATGGTTTCGCTTAAGGAAAAATTCACTTTTTGCAAAGCATCCTCAAGCGCTTTTTCGCTATCGCGGGCGATAGAATTAAAATAATGCGTGTTGGTTTCGTCAATTATTTGTTTGACAATTTTTTTGTTTTGTTCGTCGGCATCTTTGATTTCGGAAATGATTAGCAATTGGCCTAAGTAATCATTCGTCGGTGAAAGAAAGATTTGGAGATTACCGTTCGTTTGATTTGGATTGAGGACTAATTTAGCTAAATAATTTTTCATATGGTAAAAAAATACTAAACGCATCTCCATTATAACGAATTTGTGAACTGATTACAAGACGCAAAAAAGATTGACATTGGGAATTGTTTATAATACTATAAATATGCAATATGCTTGAACAAATTTTTGGTTCTAAAACTCGAGTGCAGATTTTTACTTTATTTATTCGTAATCCTGATAAGAGTTTTTATGTCCGCGAAATTGCGCGTATAACTGGGCAGTATATCAACGCTATTCGTCGCGAATTGGGCAATTTAGAACGATTTGGTTTTTTGCGGGCAAAGTCGCAGTTTAAAAAGAAGTATTACGGCATTGATCAATCCTTCTTTTTATTGGAGGAGATCAAACGATTATTTTTAAAATCCAAAGTATTTTTAGAAAATGATTTAACGACGGCGCTTAAACAAGTCGGCGACGTCAAGTTGTTAGTTTTTACCGGACAATTTACCGGCGCACCGACGAGAGTTGATCTGTTAATCGTCGGCGACAAAGTAAAAGTGCCGGAATTGCGAAAAATTTTAGAAAATTTTAGTACCAGCGCCGGGCAGGATATTAAGTATACTTTGTTTGACAGTTCCGAATACCATTACCGACAGGAAATTGCAGATCATTTTTTGGAAGAAATTTTTTCCAATAAGAACATCATTCTACTCGATAAAATCAATATCAGTTAATTTGGAAAAAGTATGGTAGCGGGGGTGGGATTCCCAGCCAGAGGCTGGTCAGCCTTTGGCTGAGAACCCTGCGTCGTTGCGCGAGACAAAGTTGTTAATTGCTGTTTGGAAAAAGTATGGTAGCGGGGGTGGGATTCGAACCCACGACCTCGTGGTTATGAGCCACGCGAGCTGCCGCTGCTCCACCCCGCGAAAAAATTTTTTTAACACCGAGTTGCGTATTAAATTATGTTCCTAGTGAATTTCGGCGTTAAGCAAACTTAATTATTACACAATATTACTATGGCTGTCAAGAAAAGGGTCCAATTTTTTGAGGACTCGTCAAAACTTAAAAACACCGTTACGTCGGCGCTCAAATATTACGAACTGCCGGGCGAGATTAATCTAAAAGTATTGGAAAATTGGATCGGCGAAACTGCAACGCCGCTGGTGTTTATTGGCCGAGTTTTTGAACAGGCGCGTCTAGAATCGGAACTGGAAGCGGAAAAACTATTAGATATTTTAACGCGACTTTGGAATATAACGCCGCGCCCGGAACTGGGCGGTATGTCTCCTTTTGAGAAGCAGAATTCTCCAAAACTATAAATATGTCTACGAGTGCAGAGCATGAATCATTAACGGTTAGTAAACCTAATTTTGATTTTGAGAAAAAAAGCCAGACGCGATATCATTTGACAAAAAAATCCTGTCTGCCAAATCGCATCTTGATTAAAAGCTCGCCTTTTATTATCACCGCCGGCGACCAGGGGCAAGTTGATGTGCTGGAGAATAAATCAATCTATATAGAAGAAACGGAAATAAGGGCTGTTTTTCCAAGCAACGAAAAAGTAGTCGATGAATCGAAAGTTGATTTGATTTATGATGCCGGAGCGCGGGGCGGATTGGTGCTAACGCCGGGTTTTATTAATGCGCACGACCATGTCCCGATGTATTTGATGCGTTCGGCGATGATTTTGGATTATGCGCAGGATTTGGATAGATTAGTGTCAAAAATGCCTCTTTGGCAAAAATACATTTCCGGTTCGGCGGCTTTTATCTCGGCGCTGGGGGATTTGACGGAACAGCAACGTGCCGGCATCACCACCACCTTAAATCACAATGCTTTATTTACGGAAATAGACGAAGCCGCCGAGTTGTGCGGCCAACGAATGATTAACTGTGTTAGCGCTGTATCCAATTCCCGGCCCGGGACAACCCTGGAAAGCTGTAAACAGTATCTGCGCGCGTCAAAAAGGCCATTGTCGAGCGGCGGGGTTGCTTTGCATTATTTGTTTAAAGTCGACCGTAATTTACTTACCGCTATTCGCGACCTTCAGGAGCATCATCAGATGCTGGTGACGATGCATTTTGCCGAAAGCGACGGTACGGCGCGCGAATGCGTTAAGCGTTTTGGGATGCGCGAGACAAAATTATTGGAAGAGCACGGTCTGCTTAATCCGCTTACTTTGTTGTCCCATGTTTTGCACGTTACGGAACAGGAGATCGCGAAATTAGTGGATACTAAAGTTGGCATCGTTCATTTACCCACGTCCAACGTGATTCATAAAAGCGGCATCTTTAATTATCCGGCCTTTGCCTCTTTCGGCGGAAGCGAGCGGGTGGCGCTGGGCACGGACAGCGTGGTTTCTAAAAGCCGTTTAGATTTGCTGTCAGAAGCGTTCCAAACTCGGATTACGCATCTTCCGGGCTATACGGTTTATTACGAGGATTTATTTAAAATGATTACCATTAACGGAGCACGCGTTCTAAATCAACCTAATTTAGGGCGGATTGCGCCGGGGTTTAAGGCGGATATTGCTTTTTGGAAACTGAAAGATCGCGGCTTTTTGCCTTTTGACGAAGATGATCCCAAAACTTTAATCGGTAATATAATTTCCCATGGCGGCCGGAACATACGTGATTTAATGGTCGGCGGCAAGTTTATTATTTCCAACCGAATGCATAATTTAGTTAATGAAAGCATGCTTTTGCCGGAGATTCAGCGCCGGCATATGGAGGTGCGTAAATTGGTGGAGCGAGATAAAATTAAGCTTGAGGAAGAACAAAAATAATCGAGGTATCAATAGATGATAAATTCTGATTCATTTCCGATTTTAACAATTCTGTCGGTAATCATAGTGCTGGCATTTTTAGCGTTCGGAGTATTGGCCTTTATTTTTTGGCTGTTGATGCTGATTGATTGCGCTAAGCGAAATTTTGGAGAAAATCAGGAAAGTGAAAAAATTGTTTGGATTTTGATCGTAATTTTTACCAATTGGCTCGGCGCTATCTTATATTATTTTATTATAAAACGACCATCAAAAATAATGTTCAAACAGGCGCAAGAGCAAGTTGATTTAAAGAACTGACAAACTAATTTTAAATTCTAAATTTTAAATCAATTTTAAAATTCGAAATTATAATTTTAAAACTCTCTCAGCAATATCTTTTGCCCCGTTCTTTTTTAAAATTTAACATTCAAATTTCATTTAAAATTTAAAACTTAAAATTTTTTATATGGATCAAAATGATCAAAATAGCGGAGTTTTGAACGCTGACCCGGCCCGTATTATTCCGCCAATGGTTGACCCGGTCGAAAAGAAAATTGAGGGATCAATATCTAAAGACCAAAGCTGGCGGACGATCATCAGTATTTTAGTATTGATTTTTTTATTTCCCGTCGGATTGTTGGTTATGTGGCTAGTCGCCCGTTGGCGCGGTTTTGTAAAATGGCTGGTAACCGCGGTTATCATCATTCCGGTCGCCTTAGGAATCTATTGGCTTATTCGCGCCGGCTATCGCTTTTGGCCGTAAAAAAAGTAATACGAGGATTGACTGTTTTAAAAGATTGGCAGGTGATATAGTATATGCTATAATACTTGTGGATAACTTAAACATAAATAATCAAAGGACGACACATTTAATATCTAATAAATGTGCCTGAAAGGAGGATATTTGCGGTTTATCTAAGAGTTATTTGCTCTGGATAAATGCAAGTCTTGCCCACCAATCTCTTATGAATAAAGACCTTGCGCAAAAAGACATTGATTATGCTGCGCTTATTTTGCGTTTAACGCTGGGGACATTTTTTATTGTCGCCGGTATGGCGCAACTTCTAGAAATTAGCGGTTTCGCTCAAACGGTGAGCGGTTTTGCCATTGTTCCCGGCGATGCAGCGGCGGCGCAGGGTTTGGCGGCTACATTGCAGAGAGCCTTAATCCCTTGGGTAGAAATTATTGTTGGTTTAATGTTATTTTTCGGTCTTGCGACCTCGGTCGTAGCGGTGGTAGTGGCGTTCTTGGCTTTTGTTTTTGCCGCATCACGAAGTTTTGTTGATGGCGGTTCAATTGCCAAAGAAATTCTTTTCGTCGCCGTCGGTTTAGCTTTAATGTTGATGGGCGGTGGCAGAATGAGCGTGGATGGACACTTGCGCGATCGAATTAATAAAAAATAAACTGAACTAAGGCAGTTATTTAGGGTTTAAGCAGTAGCCAGGCAAGTTTTGCGTGGCTTTCTGTTTTTCGATACTACATGGAAACTTTAAAGGACAGGCAAAAAACCATTCAAAATCCGGTAGCGATAAATTTGTTGAATTTGATGATGCTTAAAAAGTCAAATTTGGCATTATCCCTTGATGTAACTGATCCGACCGCTTTTTTTAAAATTATTGAACGGGTTGGCAGTGAAATTGTTCTTTTAAAAACTCATGTTGACATCATCGATCAGTTTGATGCGGGTTTTTTAAAGCGGCTTTTAATGCTTAAGGAAAAATTTAATTTTTTAATTTTTGAAGACCGAAAATTTGCCGACATTGGCCATACGGTTAAATTGCAATACACTGCGGGATTGTATAAAATAATTGACTGGGCGGATTTGGTAAACGCCCATCTTTTTCCCGGGCCCATGATTATCGAAGGATTGCGGGAAGCATGGCGGGAACAGCCCGAATTAGCGCGCGGCTTGGTTTTGATACCGCAGATGACCAGCCGCGATAATTTATTTAATAGTTTAATCGCGGCTCGGGCCGTCGAATGGGCGCGGAGATACTCTGATTTTGTAATTGGTTTTATAGGCGCGGCAAAAGCGCCGCTTGATTCGATCGCTCAGCAAGCCATGGTTGCTAATGAACTAAACACCAAAGACGGACGCCGTCATTTTTGGACTATTTTAAAAGAGCGCTTAGCAAATTGGCCGGCTAAGCCCGAAGCAGACGCGCAGGCAATTCAGGCAGAATATCAAGAACTGATGAAAGGAATGGAAAGTGACGGAAAATCCGCCGTATCAAAAATTGATCAGTCTCATAATAAAGAAATTGATACGCTGGAAAAACTGCGCTCAGCAACCTGGCCGGAATTTTTAATAATGACCCCAGGAGTGCAATTGCTAGAGGGCGGGGACACTTTAGGCCAGACTTACGTTACTCCGGAAACGGCGGTTGAACAAGGTGCAGATATCATTATCGTCGGGCGCGGAATTTACGAAGCCGAGGAACCGGGAAAAGTGGCGGCCCAGTATCGCGAAGCCGGCTGGCAGGCGCTCGTGGAGAGGGATCAATAAATTTTTACTGGTTACCTATGAACATCGAAAGAAGTCAAAAAAATTTTGAGATTAAAGAGAGTGAGTCAAAAGATCGTTCGATTTTAGAGGGTCTGTACCGAGATGATCCTTTGATTCGTGATTATCTTCGTATTCTTTATACTTGTAATAAGATATTGGCCGAACGTGAGGATATTGGGACGGCAATCAGCTTCGATTCTGAGGCTGCATCATTATATGAATTTGCCGGCTGGCCTTTAAGGGATTTGTGGGAACTTGCTGATGAGTGTCGAAGATCATTGGAGATTAAATCGAAGAAACACAACATTTTTTTGGATTTAGCTACTAATGAGACTGAAAAAGAAATTATGGCTGTTGCCCGGCAATTGATCGCCGCTGGTGAGGCCGTCGAACTGACCGAAGAAGAATTTAAAGAAATTGCAGATAAAAAATATGCTTTTGGTAGATCGTAGAATTATTTGATAACTAATTTTGACGAATATAAAAAAACAGACTGCATGAGAATTGTCATTCCGAGCGTAGCGAAGCGAAGTCGAGGAATCTCTTTGCCGAATTCAAGGGATCCCTCGACTTCGCTCAGGATGACAAATTGGTGTTTTTTGCTCATTCTCAAACAGTCTGTTTTTTTGTATTTTACACTTCCCCCCACGCCCGGACTTCCAGGTCATCAAGTTTATATTTTGCGATCGCCTGGACAAACAAGCGGGCAGTTTGGATATCAGTTAAGATCGGCACGTTCAAGTCAACGGCGGTGCGGCGTAATTGATAATCATCATCAACTTCGAATGAGTCGGTTTTTACCGGCTTATGGTAATCAAAATCATTAATCGCGATCACCAAATCAATTTTTTTGCTCAGCAAATATGTTTTGATGTTAGGCTCAAGCGGGGCTTCGTGTAATTTATGGAGCCTGGTCGCGTTAATTTTATTGTCCGATAAATACGTAGCAGTATGATGGGTGGCGTAGATTTTAAAACCGTGCTGGCTTAAAATTTTGGCGGTGCTTAAAAATTTTGCTTTATTAAGATCGCCGCCGAGAGAAAGCAGTACCCCTTTTTTCGGCAGATTAAAACCAGTGGCCAGAATGGAAGTTAAATACGCTGATTCCAAATCCGGACCGATGGCGCCAACTTCCCCGGTGGAAGCCATCTCCACCCGCAAGAGCGGATCCGCGCCTTTAATGCGCGAAAATGAAAACTGCGGCGCTTTGACGCCGACATGCGGAATATCAGTTAAATTTATTTGATTGCCGGAAGTAAAATGGGGGAATTTTTCCTCGCGAGCCCAGCCTTTTTCGGCGAGTATCGCCTGGGTCGCAATTTCGACTAGGTTGGCGCCGATTACTTTGGAAACGAAGGGAAAACTGCGGGAAGCGCGCAAGTTGCATTCAATTACTTTGATGTCGTTGTTTTTGGCTAAAAATTGGATGTTAAACGGTCCGGTGATGGCCAGTTTTTTGGCGATTAAACGGCTGATTATTTTTATGCGGCGCATTGTTTCGATATACAGTTTTTGGGGTGGGCAGACAATGGTGGCGTCGCCGGAATGGATGCCGGCGTTTTCCACGTGTTCGCTGATAATATCGGCGATCACGTCGCCCTTTAACGCTACGGCATCAAGCTCAATTTCTTTGGCGCCGGTAATAAATTTATTCATCACCACCGGGTGTTCTGGAGAAATAAAAGTTGCTTCTTCCAGATAATGCTTTAAATCATCGTTGTTGAAAGCGATATTCATGGCTGCGCCGCTTAAGACGTAAGAGGGACGGATTAAAACTGGATAGCCAACTTGACCGGCGAATTCACGAGCTTCGGCGATGCTGGTGAGCTCTTTCCAGTCAGGCTGATCAATCCCGAGTTCGCGCAGAAGTTGCGAAAATTTAAAGCGGTCTTCGGCGCGATCAATATTTTCCGGGTCGGTGCCCAAAATTTTAAAAGCGGCTTTATGGCATTTTATGGCGATATTGTTCGGCGCCTGACCGCCCATGGAAATTATTACCCCGTCCGGCTGTTCGCGGTTGTAGATTTCGCGGACAACTTCGAAATCCAGCTCTTCGAAATACAGTTTATCGGCCATATCATAATCGGTGGAGACGGTTTCCGGATTATGATTGATCATAATGACGTCGTATCCCAAGCGGCGCAGCATTTGCCCGGCTGTTACCGCGCACCAGTCGAATTCAACCGAAGAGCCGATGCGATAGACGCCTGATCCAAGGATCATAATCCTGCGGCCATGGCCGGCAATTTTGTCATTCCCGCGCCGTGCCCTTTCGAAGCCTTGTGCGGAGAAGGGCAGGCGGGAATCTATATAATAGTCTTCAACTTTCTGATTATTCGCCTCGTACGTTAGATACAAATAATTGGTTTGCGCCGGATATTCGGCGGCGAGCGTATCTATTTGGTTGATTTTGGGAATAA
>Ga0209211_10000238_pt1 | contig 123045 bp, 127 predicted proteins | sample RifGroA2_FD_183992 | JGI IMG/M metagenome (GOLD analysis project Ga0209211, IMG submission 183992) | Groundwater microbial communities from Rifle, Colorado, USA - Groundwater A2 (SPAdes) (version 2) | ecosystem: Environmental > Aquatic > Deep subsurface > Groundwater | place: Rifle, Colorado...
CTAAGGAACAATCGATCAGTAATCAGCTGGGATAAAATATGAATTGATTCCTCTGACTCATACAACCTGTGGATGAAGTCCAAGAATTCGAGGGTGAAGACGAACTAGGCCGTTATATTTCTCTGCTCCACAACAGCTATCATAACGTAGATGCGTGCTAGAATAAATTTAAACTTGGGTCGAAGACTAGCGCAGCTAAATTTTGCCGGACTTTATGTGGAAAACTCAAACGCCTTAAGATTGCATTAACCTCTCTGAGAAGGGGCCGATTCGTGCGGTTCGGCATATGTCTGGGGGGAAGGTGGGGGGACTAGAATGAATAGTGACGGTTCTGGCCGTAGATTCATTCTCTTTCAACTGAAGTTCCCTCGAATTCCCGGACACTGTTTTAAGCAGCACAACAGTTTTGTTGAGCATACTCACTCGGACTCAAATAGCCAAGTGAGGAATGCAGTCGTCTTGTGTTGTACCAAGTTTCAATATATCTAAAAATTTCCTGCCGCGCCAGTTCCTTACTGGAAAATATCTTCTCATCAAGTTCATTTTTCAAACTGTGGAAAAAACTTTCTACGTAGGCATTGTCATAGCAGTTACCCTTCCTGGACATTGACTGGATAATCCCCAGTGAAGTCAACCGCTCCCGAAAGTCGCTGTCGCAATATTGAGAGCCTTGATCCGAATGATAAATTAAATTTTCCGGGCGCCCTTCCATCCCCGCGACGGCACGAATAAGTGCCGCCACTGTATGACATGCCTCCATCGATTCGCTCAAGCTCCAGCCCTTCACTTGTCGGGTAAATAAGTCCAGCACAACAACCAAATACAAAAATCCTTCAGCTGTAGGGATGTAGGTCAGATCTGAGGCCCAGCATTGATCGGCGCGTATGACTTGTGTTTTTTCAATTTTAAAAACTCTCGGCGACTTTTTGTCGCTGGGATTGTTAATGGTCGTTTTTGGTTTAAATGCCTTTTTCTTTTTTGCTGTCATTCCTTCCTCACGCATGATCTTCGCTACTGTGGCCTCGCCAACCTGCTCTCCGGTGCGCTCAAGTGCCGCCTTGACTCTGGGGGAACCATAAGTTTTTTTTGATTCATGAAAAATCTCGCCAATTTTGCCTGCCAGTTCCTTCTGGCGCCGCTTGCGTGGCGTTTCGCCGCGAGACTTCCAGTCGTAAAACCCCGAGGCCGACACACCAAACACGTCACAGCACGTGCTAACGGCGTGCCCTTCTTCACTCAGCAAAACAATTCCACGATATTTTACTTCTCTTTGTCCTGACAAAAAAAAATGGTCGCGTCCCTCAGAATGGCAGTGACTTTTTTTTCTTTTTCCAGCTCACGTTTGAGTTTTTTATTTTCCTCTCGCATGGCCAAAATCTCGGCGTAGGTGGCATCGGAATTTTTGCGGTTGCTGGCACGAACCCAGGTCCCAAGAACCTGGTGGCCCATACCGAGCTTCAAGGCAGCTTCTTTGACACCAATCTCATTGGCGAGCTTAATGGCCTGTTCTTTAAAGCCATCGTCAAAGCTCCGCCTCGTACGCTGTTCTAACTCTTTGTTTTTCTGTCTCATAACGCATCCCCTCCGTTGAGGTTGTGCGCTTAATACACTGTCCGATTTATTAAGGGAAGATCATAACTTTGACCTGGCCGATAGCAACTCCATCAGCTTGCTCTATGTCCGAAAGATCAATTTTCCGCGAAGTCGCGCAAGAATAAAGCAAGCCTATCAACGTGAAATAATAGAGATTTTTCATTTTTCTCACAGTTTTTCACCAAAAATATCGTAATTTCTATTCGGAATTTATTGCGCTTACTTGAAATTATTTTTTAATCAATGAGAAATCCACTAGATAAAATGGCAATAGCTCTCCTCGGAGAATGACGATTCCAACACCAAATCCCTCATTAAGCAGTAACCAAGAAGCAATATTCAGTCATCTGAAACGAAAATATTTATTATGCACTACGACCTGTTCTGATCTTTTAACAATTATTATATTTTTATTAAGCTATGCGCAGTTTAGTCCTCGTAAAAAGGAGGTTATATGCCGTTAAAAAAAGGAAAATCAAAAAAAATTATCTCAAAAAATATTTCTGAGATGGTAAAATCAGGCAGACCCCAAAAACAAGCTATCGCTATCGCGATGAGTGAAGCTGGTCTTTCAAAAAAAGAAAGAAAGAAAAAGCATCTGAGTAAAACTAGTTCATGGTCATGGATATTTTTCGGGATGCACTGAATACCATTTTGGATTGGGAGTGACCTTGGTCTTTATCAAATCACCCTTGGTAAAATCTATTTAGTTTTTTGAGAAATGCAGAACCACTCCAGCCTTTCCTCCAACTGAGACAATATCATTGATCCCCAAATCCGTTGAGAGCGAAAGGCCAACCTCCACCTCGGATAAAATATACTTCCCTTTTTGATCCTCATTTTGCTTCATGACCTTATGGATCACCTTACTAAGTTTTCCAATTGTTTTCCGAAGCGCAGAATTCAATCGTTCCCTCTGTAGACCTTTTTTTTCAAAAAGCACGCCCTCCAAACCTTGAATGTCCTTATTTCCATTTTTATCCATTTTGATTAAGACAATAGGAAGTGAAGGCGCCCGTGTTGTATCACTGGCCGATGCCTGCGAGAGGACCATCAAAGAGACGAGTAAAGCTGATAGAATATTTCTCATACAACCACCCCCAAAAATTATTCACGTTTAGTAAAATGCAGAACAACCCCACCTTCTGCGGCAACACTCCAGAATAATGCTCCGGCAGAAGCCGTTACACCGAGACCAACCTCTATCTCACTTAACTGGAATGCTTCTGGCAATTCACTCGAGGCAGCTTCTGAAGCCGCATTAAAAATGTCGCTAATTTGCGAAGAGGCCAATATAAATGATTCATCAAAGTGCTCTTCCTCAATCTTTTGAATAGTGGTGTGACCATTTTTCCCATCGGAGGCAACGACAGCAATATTTTCAGTCTTCTCAATACTTTCGGCCTGACTTAAGACGCCCATGGTCGCGAACAAAAAGATCATAGGGAAAAGGCTCAGTCTCTTCATTGCAAGCTCCTATCTGTCACACTGCTATAACTATTGTTTGACACGTGAAACAAACTAGATTATTTTAATAGAGTAAGTCAAATTTTTTGGAACATTAAATGGCCGCCAGCCAGTCGGACTAGTGATATTTGTAAGAGCAAAAATATATGTAGGCCCAAAGTCGTGTCTCCGTAAAATCTCGAATTTGTGCCAGTGTTCCACCTTGCTGATGGGTGAAAATTCTAAGGGTGTTTAAAGCTTCCTGATAGCCTTCAAAAGTTGATTGGATGTTGGCACCATCAATGCTTGCATATTTTATCTGACGACAATTTTTCTCCACTTCCCAATGAGTATTTTTTTCAATAATTCTAATAAACCGATAATCAGTAATCAGGACACTCTTCGTTTTATCGCCAATGGAGCAAGAGATAATGAAAAGCAGTAACAATACTTTACTCATTAAACACCTAATGCACTAAAGACTTATTGAAATTTTACTCACACTCACCCCGCGGTCTACCACTCCGGCGTCACTGTCAAAAACGAAGCGCAGTTCCACACTTTTTCCGGCAAATGCGCTTAAATCTACTTCGTAAGACTGCAGGGGAATCGAACCGCTCTTTTTGTCGACCAGAACGATTTCTTTATCTCCGCTCACGGCAAGCACCTTAAAAAAGTCATAGTCGAGTTCGGTTTGGATAACGGCATCGAATTTCAAGTGATAGGTGCTGCGGTCAGGAAGCCTGACAAAAAGCGCGGCCTCTGCATGGACATTGTTCTGGTATTTCTCCTCATTTCCAATTTTAAGCGCACCATTTTCAACTACCCAACCATGGTTTTCCTTTGTATGTTCCGTATAAAGCGCCAGCGGCCGGGACTCTCCTGCATTTAAGTCGATGACAAGGTTCTGATTGGGAGCGAGAATCAGATTTTCCGGGACAACTCTGTACTGATAAACTTTTCTCCAAACCTTGACACTATTTTGGTTATATCCACTTACCTCAACCTTGGAGATCTTGAATTTGTCAGTTCCCATGTTTTTGGGGAAAGTAAGTTCACGACCTTCCGGATTATCCAATTCAATATTTTTCCTACCGAGAATGGTATCTCCCTCTTTGAACTCAACCGAAGCGGTATTTTCCCACTGAGCAAAGACAGAGGGCGGTTGATTCAAGATAATATCCTGGCGCCCTTCCTGCATAAAAATAACGGAGGAAGTATAGGCAGGGGACATCTCATTTAACTTTCTGGAAAGTATTTTTAACTGGTCGGCATTGCCATTGAAAAAATCAGAAAGGCTCGATACTGCCAGGTCATCAGCAATGACGCCAACGTCTTCAATCAATTTTCCGGTATTGAGTCCTACCCGCACGGTCTGACGAAGAGAAAAGCCAATGTCCTGTCCATGGGGAAGATGTTTGAAAGGGCCGGTATTTTCCTTCGGCAGGTCTTGCAGAAATTCGCTGAGAGTATAATTATTGGCACCGCCAGCACCCGTGTTTTCATCTTCTCCAAAAATTATCGCCGCCCCATGATCCTGCATCTGTGCCGAGAACATGTCACAGGAAGAATAGCATGAAGCATTATTGAAAACCGCCACAGGCCTAAAATAGTACTGCCCCAGTTCGCTCATTTTTTTCTCGGAATTGAGGGGAAGATTTTTAGTTAATTCACTTCCCTGCCTGGCCGCTTCCCTCAAGGCTTCCGTAAAAATGCCATTCGGACTTACGAGATCAAAGTAAAATTGGTTTGCCGGACTGCTCTTCAAACGGAAATTGAGCGGAACAGGATTGGCGGGATGAAAAAGCTGCACCAGGTTTTCGGCCAGCGCGATGCGGCCCCCGCCATTGTTGCGGATATCAAAGATAAGGCCATCGGTCTTGGCAAATTGATTTCGAAGTAGCAGCTTCACTTCCTGCACTACTTGATCCACATTCAAAACTTCAGGCTCAAAACTTTCCAAACTGATATATCCGAAATTTCCATACTCATTGGAAATAAGGGCATATTTCAAAATGGGCTCGGCGGTATCAACAAGGTTTCCGCGATCATGGGTATTCTTGTTATTTGTCATCTTTCGAAAAAGTTTATTGAATTCGTTTTTATATTCGTCTTCCGCAAATTCATTTTTCTTATTGCCCTCAAGACCATTCTTCAGACAGGTGGAATTGACTTTGGATATCCAGGGCAAAGTAGTGTGATAAATCTTTCCGAGACGATTCTTGAAGGTGAGCTGGATAGAATCTTCGGGCGGCACTGGAAGTCTTTGATGGCTTAGATAGGTGAGCAAATCCACGGCACGCCTCTGGGCCGCTTTGGTGTTGGCCCCGCGGGATTTCGCCAGCATAGTCTGCACCGCCTTTTCGGCAGTCATTCCCTTATAAGAGAGCAGAATATCTCCAACCTGGATTTTAAGCGGAGCGGGTAAAAGCCTTAATGCTTCCTCGGCCGTCGCCAGTCCGCTCACCGCGAGAACTTGCTTCCCGGCAGGGTCACGAGTTTCGGCAAAGCTCAAAGGAATAAAACTTCTGTAACAGGAATAAGGGACAGGCATTTTATAGTCGGTATGAAGGTCCCGAAGATTTAAAAAGATCTCGGCCAGCCTTTGATGAAAATCCACATCAGAAAGTGTCTCTATTTCCGAAGCTACCTTCAGAAGAGCAGGAGTAGGATCGGCCTCACTTCCGAAATCATCGATCTTCAGGCTTTTGTGAACAAAGAGCTGCTCCAGCACCAATTGAACCTGATCAAGGACAAGCTTTTTTTCCTCAAGAGTGTATTTGGGCAAAATGATTTCAGCACGTCTGTCACTTAACAACTTGAAAGTAGGAAGATCTTCTGCTTTGGCGAGTAGGGCAACGACAGAAAACATCAAAATCATGGGAATCTTGAAAGGTTGCAAGCTCAACATCGTCGTTTCTCCTGTGAAGCGGGGCCTGAGTCACATTTTATAAATTTTGGACTTCCTTAAGTAAAGCTTTAATGTCACTTTCAGTGATATAAAAGGTTTCTTTATCAAGCCCAGAACCTCTTTCAGCTTTACAATTAATTCCAGGGTATTTTGAGTTGAATTTAACAACCTTGTTCTCACAGTCCTCTATATCCGAGCGACTATACATGCTCTTACAATCCACGACCATGCTATTATAATCTGAAACAACATCCACCCCACAATTTCCACTTGTGAATTGCGAGTGCAATTGCTCGGCTTCAGCTCTCTGTTGCTCCAAAGCTTGATCACGGCAGGCCATAAGAGAAACTAAGATAGTTACGTGAATAATCGAAAGTAAAAAAGTGGTCATAAAGCTCCTTTCGGTTTATTTGTTTAAAGTACAACGAATGTTCCAGCAAGGGCGATCACCCGCGCAATAGAAACTGCCAGCAGAGATAGATTCTTCGCCCTTACTAAATCGCGTATAAAAAGCGCTGATCGGTATGTTTAGACCTTCCATGTGTTCGAACTGATACATGTCCTGATCTTTAAAAATTCTGAAATCAAAAAAATGTGCTTGCCCATTCAGCTCCTTATCAAAAGTTACAAAACCTAGTTCATCACCGAGAAGGAAATTTTCTGTAAATGTTTCGTAGCCAAGAAAAGCTGAATAGCGACAACGATAGGTATCTTCAGCGCTGACGGTTTGCGCGAACACCGGAAGAGACGTGAGTAATAAAATATGAAGCAATGCATTTTTCATAAAGACTCCAAAGATGTTGCAAAAGTTATTCGTGAATTGTCCCTAACTCCACATTCCAATTATTCATTTTATTTGTGTAGTAATTGTAGTAATTGTTGCAGGCATTTCCAATCGGACATAACACTCGGGGCTTATCGATGGTGATTATCGGAGTATATTTTTCACCCGAGTTTGTGACCTGGTGACCATAAAGTGAAGTACTGCTCAAATCGGTCAAAGAGTGAACACTCGTCACCATTTTGCCGGCAACGCCTTGCTCATCAATAATTTCAACTTTGACTGTAAAGGTAGTCACAGATTCATTGCCATATTGGTAGGTCTTCCGATCAATGCTGATTATCGCAATCGCGCGATAAGCATCTTTTTCCACCACAGCAGACCATAATCCACGATAAGAAGTGTCACTGTTGTCACAAACTCCATAGCGTGGGATACAAAAAATTCTGTTTTTGGGATAAAGCCTAATCTTAACTGAACCAATCGGCACAGACATTACGGCATCACAAATAATCGTATCCCTAGCGTCTCGCGGGACCAGGCATTCTTTTTTCACCTCCAGATGCGCGTACATTTCCACATCGATCGGCTGAGGTATTGGTGCGGGAACAGGCCCATCGTCTGCGAAAGAAATGGATGAGAAAACTAAAGCTGAAAAAAAGATAAATAATTTAATCATGATTTTGCTCCTTTATTAATAGTTTACTTTCTTAAACAGCCTTCCCATGTAGGGTTTACCCACGTAGTCCAGAAAAAGCTCGTCGTTATTACAAAAAGGTGTAACTTTGAGATTGATGAGCTTCTCGATATAATGATCTTTGTGTCTCGTCAGCTTTAAGGTGATACTATGAACCGGCCATATAATATGTGGCCCTTCACTTTGCAAAATCAAATATTTTCCATTTTCCCTAAGGGAAAGGGTAATATTGTACAGGGGCTCGTCGCGATAATTACCATCCTCATCCTTCATGGTGAAATTAGTCGTCCCTTTCAGGCAATCGACATTTAATTTTTTGGGGAACCCGTCAAAGGCCAAGGCCGGCACAGACAAAGAAACTAAGGTCAAAAAAAATACAACTCGTTTTTTCATAGATCCTCCTTATTGAAAGTCAAAATTTAATTTTGCGCCAATATTGTGAACTATCTTTGCTTTGTCATAACTGTCTTGGATTTTTTTTGATGCTGATGTTCTGATCAGGGAGCGAGCACCTTCAATTTGTATTTTCCATCTCTCTTCTGCTGCAATTTCGAGACCCAAAGTTATAGTCTCAGAATCAATTGAGCCGTCATATAATCGGCGATCACCATCAATCGTTTGCTGACCTTCATATGTCATAAACATATCAAAAATTCCGCCATAGATTAAAAAATTCGAGTAGGGTCTTATTCCAGCAATAAGTCCAAGGTCACTATTGATGTATTCGATTTTAGACTTTGTCCTTCTAAGTGAGTTCACCCCGTTGGCATAGTCAGAAGAATAGCCAGAACTTACGCTCAATGCCATCGAATATTTTTTATCCTGCAAGAATCTACCTTCCAGGAACTGCCACTTCAAAAGGTATGAAAGGGTCGAATCATGATAATAAAGGATTCCTAAATCCAACCTTCTTGTCGCTGCATATCTGCCGTCGACAATAAGAGAAGATTCCGCATTTGAAATTTCAGGATTTTTCTCATTGATGTAAACAGAATCTGAAGCTGGCGTTAAGGTTACTTTTGACATTCCAGCTTCACCTGCTCCTACGCGGAAATGACCTTTCTTGCCTGAGGTTTCTGAGGTTTGAAACCTATTGCCAGGGACCTTTACCCCAAGGGCACAGGAGCTGATAAAAAATATCAATAACAGTAGAGCCAGTATTTTATTCCCCATTTTTTCTCCAATGCCGCTGCGTTCTGCTTTCTTCAATCGATGCAGGTATTAGAAAAAAATCGAAATTTTTAAAAGGTTAATTTTCCAAGTTGGTTCGGAATCGTTCAAGGAGAACCATTTACTTACCTCAAAGCCTGGAATGAAACTTACGTTTTCAAAAATTTTGAAACGTTTTGCTAATTCGATAGTCCCAAATCTTAAGTTCTGACTCGAATAAGAGTCATTGTGCAAAATGACCACTCCATATTTAATTGTGCCAAAAAATGAATTTTGTAGATCTTCTTTATTAAAATTATAACCAGGCCCAAAGCTCAAGGATTCGGTATACCCTCCCGGCCAAATGCTTGTAAAAAGAGATCCTCCCAACTGGAGTCCACTTTCAAAAGCATATTCATAACCAGTACCAAGAGAAAAATAACGTGTAGGTTCATTGTCATCGCTCTGATGAAAAGACAGCGAGGACTCAGAGCTACCACTGATAATATGTCCTGAATTTTGGGCATAAGCATGAGGGGCCCTGAGAATGGGACTGCAAAGACAAAGAAGACTTAAGATTTTAGTAAATTTAGTTTCCATAAAAATCCTTAGGGAATGCCCGTCTGGGTCAGTTGCGGCGAACATAGCACAACACCAATTCGCGTCAATACTGTCCCAGCTTGGCCTTTTTTTTATGAAATAGCGTCCTATTGAGGACACTAGAGAGATGCGGTATACTTTTTCCATGCTGAAACCAAAACCCAAGCCAAAATCGAAAGCAAAACCAAAACCCGAGGCAATTTGGCGCAAGAAGTTTTCTGGGGCCCTGAGCAAAGTAAGACAAGAACGCGGCCATCACAGTGCCTATGCTTTTTTTCACGAAAATGGCGGTCAGAAATATTTTGGTTTTTCCTACAACCATTATCTGCGAATCGAGCGCGGTGTCCGGTTACCGGATCAGCTTGGACTCAAGCGAATCCTTGATGCCTTGGGAAGTTCTTTCGGGCTATATTTTGAACGACGGCCGCTGTTGCTCCTTTATGTTAAGGCATTACTGGGCGGAGACCCGCTGTTTGATTCTGTATTTGCCAAACCGATCACGACCGACTCGATTGACTCAGGCAAGACCTCGCCGCAGGACATGATTCTTCGTAACGTGGCCAAGACAAAATGGGGCGAAATTCCTTTAATGTCTCGACAGCAACTTGACCTCATCACCTCAGATAAAGAGGTCTACTGGATTTTTATATGGCTTGTGTCAACGGGGCTGAAGCGAACGGTGGCGGAACTGGCCATTGATCTGAAGCGACCAGTGGAGTTGCTTACCATAGCACTGTCACGGCTCATCGATCAGAAACTAATCGAACAAACCAAAGACGGCGAGTATTTCAGTCCGCATTTCGAAACCGACTTATCCAACCCCAACACACATCTGACTCGCGAGCAGACTCTTTGGTTTCAAGATCAGATTCTGGAAAAAAGTCGGAGCGGAGGAAGGCGTGTTCACTCCCACGCATTTCTAGTGGCCGAAGATGATGAGATGCTGGGTGCCTTAGCGGCCCTGCTTCGCGAAACGGTTCACAAGGCCAACCTCCTGCGAAGTTCGATTCCGGCAAGTAAGGGCCATCTGGTGAGCGTTGAATGTTGTCTTGCCAGACTGATGCCCATCCCTGAATGAAATCTTCTCCGATTGTAAGACCGAAGCAGGCGTCATAGCGTCTTAGTATTTCCCTCGCGAATCATAGAATATCTTCGTTGGATTTTTGGAATTGGAAGTTAGATAAACATTTCCAATATATTTGGCCATCTTTTGAGGCGAACCGCTTGCCGGATATTTAAACATGCGCATGAGGAGATTGTTTCGATCTCTCAGTCTAATGACATGAATTTGAAAATCACCGTCATTTAAGACAATCGCACGGCAAGAACCACCGCCTGAATCATGATTGTGAGACCTTGGGTGATAGATAAAAAACTGTTTTTGAATATAAATTGGTCCATCATTTTGATATAAATAAAAAAGCGCTTTAATATTTGCATCAGCTGGACCGGATATCGGCAGCAACTCTAGGGAAACTGTTTTCTGTTCCGCACCGAATCTATAGTCCCCCGTATATGATCCCGGATAGCCCTCGAAATGATTCAAAAATATTGGCTGAAGATCAGTCTCTGCACTGAGAGGTTTCTCTGCGGTCCATTGTTCCTTAAGGACATCGTTGTCAAGAAGACGATTTAATTTATGATCGTTAAATATGTCGTCAAATCTTTCAAACTTATTTCCGCCTTCTTTTTGTTTTTTTGGAGCAATCGCTTCATCTTTTTCCTTATAAGGGTCAATGATCACCTCGATTTCTTTTTTCTCTTCTACGGGAGAATCCTTTTCGTGGGCTCCCTTTTGTAACGTCTTCTCGATCCATATCTTCTGATTTTCTTGAGGCTCAATAACGGCATTGGCCATCAAAACAAGAAAGATCTTGGCCAAGAGCTGATTGGCCTTCAGATATTTTTGATTTTCGTCCTTCAGTTCAAGATATTCTTTAAATTCCTCGTCAGACAGAAGATTAAATTTTTGGGCCAAATTTTTGAAGTGTTTATCTGAATCGAGTAAATCCTGATGTTGTTGAGTTGTCTCTGGCGGGGGAGTCGATGTTTGCATGCCCTGTGCGATCAAAAATGCAACCAGGGCCAGGGCCAAGAAAAATCCAAAATATTTATATTTCATATTCAAGCTATAGCACTATATCAATACTATCTTCATCGTGCCAACCCCGTGAAACTTGAATGCATCAGAATAACTAATGACATTACCTTAGCAATGATTAGTTGCGCTCTCGCTTGTTTATGCTAGAACCCGCCCAGATAAACTTTAACTTGGAGACAAAAATGAAATCATTACTTTTAGGAACTGCCATCCTCTTTTCATCCGCAAGCTATGCCAATGAGGCCGTACTCGACGATGTGGCCAAACTGCCTAAAATTTTCAACCAAAGTTTGGTCGTGAACCACGGGCCACAATTTGCCGCCGTTCAACCAACCGCCCATCTTAAATTTGACTACCCTTCCTGCCGCCGCTTTAATTTCTCGGTTGAGGTGATTGACGGTGGAGAAGTCAACTTCCTCAAGGTTCACTACCCGCGCAGCCAGGCGGACTGCCGTGCCATGCCGATTAAACGAACTTACGAATTACAAGTCAGCTCAGATTACGATTTGGGTGCCAAGTCCTTCGTGATTTTAAACCCGGTCGGACAAGATCTCCCTATATTCCGGGTTGAAAGATAATCAGGTTTTCAATCTTTCAGTCCCAGCACTAATTTGGTATCTATGTCTAATGGACTATAAAGAGTTTTTACCCAATCTCGGCCTGGCAAAGTACGTCGAGTGCTTTTGGACGATGAACTCCCAGACCGTGATTGGGGCCGAAGCAAAACCAGTTCGCGTCCTGCCGGACGGATGTATTGACATCATTTTTGATTTTGCTCACTCAAAGCAATATGTCGTAGGAACCATGGAGCGTCCATTGCTGGTCACCGTGACGGGCAATGTTGATATGCTCGGAATTCGCTTCAAACCTGGTGGCAGTCAGCCATTTTTGCGCTTTATGGCGCGGGATTGCACAGACAAGCGCGTGGATTTAGAATGTTTTTGGGGACAGGTCGGGAGCGAACTTTTTGACCAGGTCATTGGTATCACGGGAGCAAATCAGAGAATTGCTCACATGGAAAAATATTTACGGCAAGAGTTAAACGCAAACTCTGCCCTTTGTCCCTACGTTCAATATTCCGTAGCAAAAATTCAGGAGCTTAAGGGAAAAATCTCCATAAAAGAGTTAGAACGGGGGACAGGAATATGCGAACGTCAGCTGGAGCGAAAATTTTCCAAAGATATTGGCGTCTCACCCAAGGCCTTTGCTCGCATAGTTCGTTTTGCAAATATCATTAAGCTTGCTCAATCATCGCCGTCCTCCTTGCCCCCTAATTGGACCCACCTGGCCTTAACCCACGGTTACTTTGACCAATCCCATCTGATTCGGGAATTCAAAGAATTCTCCGGCGTAACTCCCTCGTCCTATTTCATGTCGGATTTATCCAAGACCCAAGCAGCGGAGTTGGGTTAATAATACTTCCAGTTAATTCAATTCGGAGGAACTTATGAAAAATGCCCTTAAAATTACAAAAACCACCCCTATCTTATGTGTCAAAAGCATTGAAGAAAGCTTGCCCCTTTGGATAAACATGCTGGGTTACGAAAAAACCATGGAAGTTATGCACAAAGATAAGCTTGGCTTTGTCATGTTAGTACAGGGTGGGCATGAAATTATGCTGCAAACTCATGCCAGTGTTTTGGACGATCTGCCTAAAATCGCTGACAGCTTCAGACCAGGCACCATTTGTCTCTACTCTGATGTGGACTCGATTGAAAAAACTATTGAAAATTTAAAGGGTGTCAAAATCCTTGTTCCTCTTCGCTCAACTCCTTATGGTGCCAGAGAAGTGTGGGTTCAAGATCTCGATGGTAATGTGCTTGGTTTTGCAGAGTTTAAAAAAGCATGAAATCCGGTCCTTATTTAAAACTGGAAGATTTGCCGGGAGTGGAAAGATTAGTTCTTTCGCTCAAGCGCCAGCTTTGTAAGTGCGTGTTGCATTGTTGACTCCACCCGCGCTGCGCAGGCGCGCACATATTCATGATCGGAGGCCGCGGCTTCGCCACTTCGTTCAAAATAAATCGGGGGTAGCACTTCCTGGATGATGCGAGTTGGCCAGGGTAGATAGATTAGGCCAGGCCCAAAGACGACTCCCCAAGGGAGGCACAAGGTTATGGGCCAGGTGCCGAGTCGCAGCCATCGACTGGTGCCTAAAAATTTCATGATTCGTCGACCATCGGTGAGTATGATAAAGGTCGAGTGCGCCCCTGCGGTGACAACAGGATAAATCGGTACCCCAGCGCTCAGCGCGAGTCTGATATAGCCTCGGCGATTGTCAAAAATAATGCGATCGCGGTCGCGGTAAGGACGCAGGGCCTCGATATCTCCACCGGGATAAACCAATACCTTTGAGCCGCCCGCAAGAAGCTTGAGACCGTTATCTCTGCAGGCACGCACAACGCCAAGTGGAAGAAGAAGCTTTTTTAGCCACGGAATTTTGAGCGGCAGATCGCCCATCAAACTATAGGGAACTGCCTCAATTCCGTGCGTATGAAAGAGGGTCGCTCCCAAGAGAAAGGCTTCTGGGGCCAGCAGTCCGGCATTGTGATTGCCGACAAAAAGGCCGGCACCGGCAGGCACATGCTCACACCCGCGCACTTCTGCACGGAAATAGGGTCGAACCACGCTGTCGACGATAGAGGCGAGTCGGGCCACCGCAGCTTCCTCGCGGTGACTGAACTGATCGACATCACTAATTGCCCCTCTCTTCACACCAGTTCTCCAACCTTAAATATTAAGCGCCACTTCAGGATTTTCTTTTCAGAGGCCGCGCCCCAGTAAGGTAAAACCTTTTCATACAGTTCCAAAGTCGGATCAATTTGAGATTGGTCGATGAAGAGTTGAGTTGAGGACCAAGTTCGGAAATACCCAATGAGATCTTCCAGAGACCAGTTAACTTCAAGGTAGATCTCAGGCGTAGCGATTTCACGAAAGGGAAAACTTAACTCTTTGTAATTATCAAAGATCAACTTATTGTTCTTTTTCCAAAACGGGCCCAAAATGTTGAAGTAAAAGTCAGTCAGGCTCGAATCTATATTTGGCTGGATAGGTAAATGGAATGCATAGGCCCAAGTTGCAAAAATTCCGGTTGGCCTTAAGACGCGTTTTACTTCGGCATAAAACTTATCAAGATCAAACCAATGCAGAGCTTGCGCGACGGTGATTAAATCAATTGAGTGATCTTTCACACCAAGCGACTCTTCCGCCTTTAAAACTCTATATTCCACATTCTCGGCACGCACAGCACTTTTGATCTGCCTTTCACTCAAGTCGGTGGCAATAACTTTCGTGAAGAATCGTGCCAAATCAAGCGCCGCCTGCCCGTTCCCGGTGGCGCAATCCCAAGCAAGCTCCTTCTTTGCACAATGGGATAAAAGAAATTTGTAAAGCGCATCGGGGTACTGGGGACGATAACGCGAGTAAAGGTTTGCCTGCTTGGAAAATAGATCGGTGCTCATAATGGTGACTCTACTAATAAGTGATTGCCCCTGGCAATCTAAGTCATGCTCAACGCTGGTCTATATTATCTTCAAAGTATTTGAATATTTTTAAAATAAAGTATCAATTCAGTTTTAAATTGGAGGTCCTATGAAGGTCGATGTCGCAACAAATGGAAGAGTGTCCCATTTTATCGAGCTAGGTTTTAGATTTTTTATGGGTTTGATTTTTCTCGTTGCAGGAGTGAATGGTATTTTTCAATTTTTGCCAATGCCTCAAATGACTGAAGAAGGCCTAAATTTTATGAAGGCCTTGGGTGATACTGGTTATATGCTTAGTGCCCTCATGATCGTTCAGACGCTCTGTGGTTTTATGTTAGTTGCCAATAAATTTGTCCCATTCGCTCTTATTCTCATCTTTCCCATCGTCCTGAATATTTTTCTTTTTCATCTTTTTTTGGATTATAACGGGCTGATTCTGGGAACCATTCTCCTTCTCACGAATCTAGGTCTGGCCTGGGCGCACAGAGAGAACTACGAATGTATTTTTAAGAAATAGCTAATCCACGATGTTAAAAAACGATCTAAAAAGCTCAGCTTGCCTGGCAAGTTATCTCCTTATATTTCGGGGCTCAACATTCTAAATGTGCGAACTTTGGGAAATGAGCTGGACTCAATGGGTAAACTTTTACAATTTATTGGACAGGTAGCTATAACTTTACTAGGTTCTGTGCGTTTATCTTTGCAAGGATAAGTTATGAAGAGTAAGTCATTTTTTTTTCTCGTGTTGATTGTTCAAATGCTGACCTTTATACCCACATCAGAGGCCTCATTTTTAAGATTTTGGCGAGGCTTTCCCAAGGGCGAGCTTTCGCTTCAGCAGTTTAATTCCGCGCTTAATGATATTTTTCTACCGGCCACCGCGGCCTTGGCAAAAACAACGGCCAACTTAATTTCCTATCAGCCACTGCTTTTACCAGAGTATTTGCTCGAAACGGAAAAACTACCCGTCGAGCTGGCCTTGGTTGAATATGCCAGCGAAGCAGAATATCGCAGCTATCGGGAGACAGAGGAAGGGCAAGCTTACTCAAATTTGCATTGGAATTATTTTGAAAAGAGTACCAGCAAGAGTACGGTGCCGACGGCCTTCGCGGGAGTATTAGAATCTGAAAAGGCGTACCTGCTCGGTGGCAATATTCATTGGACAAGCGGCCCCACATTTTTTTATCTCTTGCCTAATAACCAGACCGTATTGAAAGAATTTGCAAGCTTGTCGAAGGCAGGATTTAAGGGCGTGGTTTTAGTCGCCCCAAGCTACGTGCTGGTGTATGCCAAATCCTTTTTGAGTCCCACCCTCGCGCGCTTTCTTCTATGGGAAACGACCTTGAGAAGAGGCACAACCATAGGGTACGGTTCGGGCGTTCAATACCCTTTATAAAATTAAGCACTTTCGCACCTTTATCATGTGTAAAGATTACGCAACTTCTTGCGCCGCCATGTCTTTTCTTCTAAACCCCTACAGTTAATATTCTCAATTCATTCCTCGGAGCTGTTATGCAGAAAATTCTCCTTTCGTTTGGCCTCTTATCATGCTTGGCCCAGGCCTATGCCGCAGACTGCGTTCAAGATATTTGTCTTCGGGAGATAGTCATCGATGGTAATAATAGAATTGGTGTAGTCTCGTCGATTGAAACCAGCATCAATGGCAGTAGCATAAAGTTTACCGAATCGAGTTCCGGGTATACATATACTTCAACCTACGAGCGACTTTCCAAGAAAATTAGCAGCGCAAGATTCCCCGAAGGAAGTTTCGTCCTCGACGGGCAAAACCACGTGGGCACGGTAAAGATGGCCTTTGCCAATGGCAAGGTTTCCCTGACTGAGGAAAGCACGAGCTACAGTTATATTACCGACAGCGTGGCTCCCGAAGTTGCGGAACTGGCCAATGGCACGAGAGCAGGCCTCCTGGTGATAGATGCGAATGATCGAATTGGAAAAGCTCTGCATGTTTTTGCCAATGGTAAAGGTCAGTTTAAAGAATCCTCAACCAGCTACAATTATGTCTCGGCCTCACTCAATCCTGAAATTTCTGAGTTGAACGGTCTCAAGAAAGACGCTTTTGCCATTGATGCAAATAATCGAGTTGGCAAGGTGGAGGCGGTTTTTAAAAATGGGAAAGCCTTTTATCGTGACCCCGACAGTCGCTATACCTACATCTCTCTTGATCTCTCTGCCGAAATTGCGGTTCTGGAAAATGGCTTGAAGCCCGGAATGCTGACGATTGACGGGAATGACCGCATTGGAAATGTGTTGCATACCTTCGCCAATCAAAAGGCGCAGTTCAAGCAAACCAATACGGGTTATAACTATATCGCCACCTCACCTTCGCCTGAGATCCCCGAACTCGGCGGACTCTCGAAAGGAGTTGTGGTTCTAGATAGCAATAATCGTGTCGGCAAAATCATCACTATCTTCGCCAATAAGAAGGCCCACTATGTTGAGACCTCTTCGGGATATTCATATATCTCAGCTTCTTTGACGCCTGAGGTTCCAGCAGTCGCAGGAATAAGCAAGAACACCCGAATTATTGATACCAACAACCGCATCGGCATCACTAATTATGTTTTTAAAGACGGGCGCCTCCAATTTACCGAATCGAGCACGGGTTATGCTTACATCACTAGCAAGGCCTCCCCACAAGTCGATAGAATCGGCACATTGCAGGCCGATCTGATTGTGTTAGACGATAACAATCGCGTCGGAAAGATCGCATATTTGTTTAGCAATGGGCAGATTGTGCACAAGGAACTATCTTCCGGTTACCAGTACATCGTAACTTCCGTGAGTCCGGAAGTTGACTCTAGCGACACCTATAATAAAACGGATGACTATAGCTCTGTTACGTACCGAGTAGGCAAAGTGAAGAGATTTTTCGCCAACAAGAAGATTGAATTCTCGGCCGAAGGATATTCATTTATTGTAGCCGAGCTTTTCTCGGAAGTTAATGAATTCAAAACCTACTTGCCCGAGCAGAAGATTATTGATGTGCAAGGGGATGAAGGCATGGTTAAAAAAGTCTTCGCAAACGGTGCTGTTCTGTATGAGGCAAAGAAAAAACTCGCCGGCGATCGCCAGGCCACGCTCCATGCATTTTCCGCCAAGATTTTTGCCGCCAACGACAAGGAACTTGCATCCGATCAGACAAATTGGATCACGGGAATTGCTCAAACGCTTGCCGAAGAGGGGACTTTTTTCCCAAGCTTCGGTTACATCTCACTGATTATTAAAGATGAAGACTATGCCGACCTTAAAGCCGACCTCTTAGAATTTTTGAAAAAGCATGACAATATTATTTATGATCAGAAGTTGAGAAAACAGGTTTTGAAATATCTGGGTGATACCGATACTGACGATAACAATACAAACCCACCTGTTAATGGCGTGGTCAGCGTGAGATTGAATGATGCCGCTTACACCTTAACGCTTGAGAAACTTCTTAATAAAAAGAAAATTAAGTATGAATTCACGAGGACTGAGGAGCTGAAGTTTCCTGCACTGACAGTGACTGTAACCAAACTGAAATCAACTTTGTTTGTGCACAAATGTGCGGTCAAAATGAGCTTCATGGGAGCAGATCGAACGGCGCAGGCAAGTCTCACAAAGACAACCTGGTCACTCAAAAAAACAGCCTGTGAATCAGTAGTTAAAAAGGCCTTTTCGGTTTTAAACTTCTAACGTTTGGAGATTTTATGTTTCTAACCAGATTTCTATGTATTTTCACTTTGCTTTTATCCGTCGCTGCGCGGGCGAATGTTTATGCCGATCCCAAGGAACCCAACATCGATCACTTTATTAAAATTACCAAGAAAAATGAGAGCTACTCCTTCCAGCTTTGCCTAGTAGAAGAGAAGAATTCATGCCATCAAATTGGTCTGCAGGAAAGCTACAGCGTGGCGGAGCTCGAGGGGAAAGTACGGACGCTAAAAGATCGCACCGCCATGAGTAATTTAGGTGCGCTTGGCACCGGTGGTCTGACGCTACTTTTATCTGCAAGACTCTATCTCATGCGCAAGTCAATTGAGTCAAAAACACTGAACCGCGATCAGACGCTCTCTTACCAGCTTAGCGAAAAGGGCGAGGCCTACGGAACTCTTGAGCAATACCTTGAGCGCCTGGAACGGGCCTTGAAAATTCCGGCTACGACACTTTGAAAACTTGTCTGTAACCAACCGCGACTATAAAGGACAAGGCACTGAATAAAATAATTACGGGCCCTGGTATGCATCGCAGATAATTTGAAGTGAGAATTCCTAAAACATTACTTAGAATTCCCACGCCAATACTGATTCTCACATAATGCTTAAGGTTTGAACTCAGCACTCGGGCGGTTGCCGATGGAACGATCACCAAGGCACCGACCAAGAGTGACCCAGTCACCTTTATCCCAACTGAAACGAGCATGGCGACACAGATGAGGTAATACAAGTTATATCGTTTGGGTGTGATTCCTTCTACAAACGCCAAGTCTTCCGAGATATTCATCAGCATCATGCCTGCATAAATTCTTTTTACCGCCACAAAGACCAAACCGGATATGATCACCGAGAACGTGACGCCGAACCGGGAGAGCCTTGAAATATCGCCGATCAGGCTTTCGAGCAATTCTGGTTTAGGTATGATTAGAAATCCAATGGACAGACTGGTCACAAAAATAATTCCGGCCAACGCCTCCAGAGAGATTGACGTTATATGTGCAAGCTTCCAAATGAGAAGAATCCCAATGCCCAGAAAGAAGAGAGCGCCCAAACTTGTATCCAAGTTTAAAAGGAGAGCTATTCCCATGCCTGGTAAGGCCACATGTCCCAAGGCATCGCCGACGAGCCCCATTCGTTTGGTCATCATCAGTGAGCCAAGGTAAGCTGACGTTCCTGCCACACAAGACCCGGCCACAAGCTGTAGGGCGAGATGACTATCCATGGGAGTGCCTGAAGTACTTTATTTCGCGCCCGTATATTGCCTGTAAATTCTTAGGGTCTAGTATCTTCTCTGGCGGCCCATAACAAGACATCTTACTGTTTAAGCATAAGACATTGGTCGCCTCAGTATAGACTGTCGATAAATCATGCGTTACGAGTATGACGGAAAAATTTCTTTTAACTTTTGCCGCTTGTAAAAGATCATAGATGGTCTCTTCCCCACCGATATCAATTCCTGCCGTGGGCTCATCAAAAAACAAAATATCGGGTTGTGAAACCAAGGCCCAGGCAATTAAGACTCTTTGAAATTGACCGGAGGAAAGCAATCCAAGTTGTGTCCCTATAATTGAAGATTCGGCAAACCCGACCTGTTTCAAAATCTCAACCGTTTCATTCATGCTCACTTTTTTAAGCTGAAAAAACTCCGCCACGGAGATGGGTATGTCTCGATTAAGCGGGACGCGCTGGGGAACATAACCAATTTTGGTCTTTTTTTTCCAAAGCACCTCCCCCTGATAAGGAAGGAGTCCAATCAAGGCCTTCAGTAAAACAGTTTTTCCCGCTCCGTTTGGACCCAAGACGACGAGGGTTTGCCCTTCCTCAAGTGCAAAATTAATTTTCTCAAAAATTATTTTCCGATCCAAGACGACGCTCAAATTGGAAACTTGAAGCACAATGCCCATCGAATGGTTTTAATACAAAGTGGCCATGAATGACGCCAGCAAAGAGCAACAGAAAAACGAACTTTGGTCATCTCACGACTTAGATGAACCCAAGAAACATGAGACCGCCCACCAATGCACCGAGAATAATTCGATAGTAGCCGAAAATAGTAAGCCTACTGCGACTCAAGTATGCCACCATCCATTTGACGGCCACAATCGCACCGAGACAAGCCGTCACCAAACCAATCAGGGGATTGACGATCCCAAACGCCTGAATCATCTCCGTACCATGTTTCATGGCCTCATAGAGTGTCGCCGCGCTCAAAGTGATCAGGCCGAGAAGAAAGCTAAATTCGATGGCGGCAAGTGCGCTCAATCCGACGAGCGTGCCACCCAAAATGGTGACAAGACTTCGGCTGACGCCCGGCCACATGGCGATACATTGCAGAGTTCCTATCACAAGCGCCTGCGGAATTGTCAGCTGTTCCAACTGCTGTCCGAGATTGTTATCCTGGGAAAGTTTTTTTCGCCGCTCAACCACCAAAATAGCAATCCCACCCATGACCCAGGCCGAGACGACAGGCCACATTCCAAAGAGGTGACTCTTAATCAGATTTCCAAACAGAATACCCACGACGGCGGCGGGAAGAAACGCCACTGACAGATTGAAGGCAAGCCGCAGTCCCGCCTTATCTCGACCGAACATGCCAGTCAGTACTGAACGCACACGTCCTGCATAAAGAAAAAGAACGGCAAGAATGGCCCCGGATTGAATGCAAATCTCATAAGCCGAAATGGCGGCAGTGTTGTTTCCGTCGGCGCCCATTTTTAGTAAATGTTGAGTTAATAAGAGATGTCCAGTCGAACTCACAGGAAGATATTCCGTGACTCCCTCAACTAGCCCCAGCAATATCGCCTCTCCCGTTGTCATTCCTCAGCTCCAGTCAATTTTCTTTCAATTCTCTCTTAGCTTACAAGAAAGGTCCTAAAACTCAAGCTTTTAACTTCTAAATTTATGGGTGTGTCATATCTCTGGGAACCACTAATCGATCAAATTCCTCTGCTGATAAAAAGCCGAGAGAGACAATCGCAGCTTTTAGCGTTGTTCCCTCAACATGGGCCTTATTGGCCGCTTGGGCACTTTTTTCGTATCCAATATGCGGGCCGAGTGCAGTCACTAGCATGAGTGAATTTTCAACATATTTTTTTATCTGATTTGGAATTGGCTCAATACCAGTGACACAGTTATTGGTAAAGGAGTTCATGGCATCTCCAAGAAGTCTCAATGACTGCAGCAGATTGTAAATCATCATAGGTTTATAGACATTTAATTCAAAACTGCCTTGAGATCCGGCAAAGCCAATTGCCGCGTCGTTGCCCATGACCTGGATGCAAACCATGGTTATCGCCTCACATTGAGTAGGATTGACTTTTCCCGGCATAATGGAGGAACCAGGTTCATTATCAGGGATATGAATTTCGCCAAGGCCGCAGCGCGGACCGGAGGCAAGCCATCTAATGTCATTGGCAATTTTATACAACGCTACAGCGAGTCGCTTAAGACTACTCGAGGCACCCACAATAGCATCATGGGCGGCGAGGGCCTCAAATTTATTGCGAGCGGTTTTAAAGTCATGTCCTGAAAGACGAGTTATTTCCTGGGCCACAATTTCAGCATACTTTGGATGGGTGTTAAGGCCGGTGCCGACCGCAGTCCCACCCAAGGCAAGTTCGCGTAAAAAAAGCATCGCCTGCTCGATCGCCAGCCGGGAATTTTTTAGCTGGGCGGCGTAGCCTGAAAATTCCTGGCCTAAAGTCAATGGAGTCGCATCCATCAAATGTGTCCTTCCAATTTTTACAATCCTGTGAAAACTTTTAGCATGGGCCTCCAATATTTCCATCAGGCGGTCCAGGGCAGAAAGAAGATGGTCTTCAATTTGTTCCACGGCAGCGATATGCATCGCTGTAGGAAAAACATCATTCGAGCTTTGAGATAGATTAACATCGTCATTAGGATGAATCGGTTTTTTAGACCCAAGAATGCCACCAGCTAACTCAATCGCGCGGTTCGCAATAACTTCGTTGGCATTCATGTTAGTTTGGGTCCCAGACCCCGTTTGCCACACCACTAGGGGAAAATGCTCATCCAATTTTCCCGAGATAACTTCATCGGCGGCCCAAGAAATGAGTTCGTATTTTGCTCGGCTTATTTTTTCCAACCTGAAATTAGTAAAACAGGCAGCTTTTTTAACTATTCCCAGCGCGCGGATGAACGGGCGCGAGAAATGATCGCTACCAATTTTAAAGTTTTTAAGTGAACGCTGAGTTTCCGCTCCCCAATAAAATCTGCTCTCAACTTCAACGCTACCCATGGTGTCTTTCTCGACTCGAAATTCCAGATAAACCTCCTCAATGCCATATAAAAGGTAAGGGTTATAAGACGTGATAAACATTAAAAATATTATCTGATGTAGTGATCATTGCTAGATTTGTGAAGGCCATTGTTCATCTTGTTTTTTCGAGCGAAGCGAGTAATTTATTTTATGGCTTGAATGTGCCGTTTAACGATAAGGATTGAAACAATGACTATGGCAGAAGCGTTCGTCAATGAGCATCCCTTTGACGAACGATATCGTGAAGCAACGGTAAATATCAATGCGACGGTTCGAGCGATTCACGATTCACTACAAGCTTCCAAGATTGATGCTATGCCTGATCTCCTCGGCAAAATGGCTGATTATCTTATTGAGTTTAAAGTCCTACATAATCAATTGATTCTCAGCGATGAAGAGGATATTTCCGATTTTTCATGTGCAAAAGATACAATTGCCGAATTCAATAAAGCAATCGATCAGATTATTCAAAAAATTAAAATGCTGGAAGATAAAGTTGAGGAGCCAAATCCTGGAATCAATTTTCTGCATGATGAGATGGAAAAAATCACTATAAAGCTAAAGTCGCTGGAGAATGCGCGCTCTGAAATCTCATTTTGTGGGTATTATAATGAAGTCGGTGTTCTTGATTAATAAGTTTTCGGAGGTATTTTAAAAATGGATCAACCAAGTATTCTGACCAGACCTCCAATGTCATTCGCTAAAAAAAAAGCAATTGCCATCAGCATTATTGGGATTATTGTTCTCACAATAGTAATTTTAAGTATCTTGGTGGAATTAGAAGCACCTCCGCAAAAAGAGATTCTCTACTCAGGAGGTGCAAAGCGCGCTTTGATTGTTTTTCACCCAAGCTGGAAATATCATTTCCAAGAAGACCTCACAGCAGCTTTCGCGAGGGGACTTAATTCCCAAGGCTGGTCGGTAGATAGAATCACGACCTCATTTAAGATGCTTTCAGATTTCAATACCTATGACATGTATATTTTCGGTACCAACACTTATTATTGGAGTCCAGATTTACCGACAAAACGCTTCCTTACAGATATTAATTTATTCCAGAAACCAGCGGTGGCAATTGTTAGCGGCCCTGGATATACGGAGCGCGCCGAAGAAACAATGAAAGAACTTTTGGATAAGGCAAACGCCAGCATAGTCACAATCCATGCTTTTTCGCTTTTTCGTCCGAGTGAAAAATCTTTAATGCCCGATTTCAACCATCTTTCTTCCGTTGATACCGCGTTTTTGTTAGGTCAAGAAAGTGGCAAAAGAAATTCATCCGAATAACTGAACAGGAGTGTTTCTCATGGCAAAAGATGGAAGTTCGATGATTTTGCCATCATTGATGAGTGAAGCTCTTAAGTGGGCACACAAGAATTCGCTTTGGCCCATGCCGTTCGGCACATCATGCTGCGGCATTGAGATCATGTCGACGCTTTCGAGTACTTACGATTTATCGCGCTTTGGCGCGGAGGTAGTCCGGTTTTCCCCTAGGCAAGCCGATCTGCTGATCGTCGGGGGTACAATCACCACAAAAATGGCGCCGGTTCTGCGCACAATCTATGAGCAGATTCTTGAACCAAAATGGGTGATTTCTATGGGGGCATGTGCCTCTTCTGGCAACGGGATTTTTGACACTTACTCAGTGCTCATGGGGATTGATGAAATTATTCCCGTCGATGTTTACGTGCCGGGTTGCCCACCAATTCCCGAAGGTCTGATTCACGCCATTTTGCATCTTCAAAAAGTTATAGATAAAAATTTGGAGCGAAAACCTGCGGTTAGACCAACACAAGAAGACGCCATGAATGCCATGACATATAGCAAGTGCGCGCAAGCCAAGCTTCAGAAATCCGCCACCATCGTGACCGAAGACGGGCTGGCACAAAGTAAAACCACTCCTGATTGGAAGTCATAAAATGGAACAGTCTGAGTTTGTTCAAAGACAGGCCATTGCGACGGCCAGAATCCATGACAAGTATAGTGAAGACCGCCAGCTTATCATGGATGCAATGAATGAGCCGATTTTGTGGAGTACATCTGCTACAGATGCCTTTAATCTGATGAAACAGTTACAGTCCGATGAGCTCCTCAACTTTGATTATCTCACTGACATTACGGCCTATGACAATGTTGATGGCCAGGATGGTCCCAAAAGATTTGTCGTGGTTTATCAGTTATTTTCTACTAAAACGCAGACAAGACTTCGGATCAAGCTGGCGATTGATCCCATGGAAACGCCTGAAAGCTTAACGCCACTTTGGCCCGGGGCAAACTGGCTCGAACGCGAAGTTTACGACATGTTTGGAGTGAAATTTAAAGGCCATCCTAATTTGCGACGCATTCTAATGGATGAGCGTTTTACCGGATTTCCACTCAGGAAAGAGTATCCGCTGAAGCAGCGGGAGCAATTTCCGGACAATGTTCCGCTCCACCTTGGGTCGCATCCATTGGCGAAAGAGGAGCGTTCTGATGAGAAATATTTGCATGATTTTTATAATCCAAATGTTTTGCTTAATATTGGTCCAGCTCATCCGGCCATGCATGGAACCTTACGAATTATGTGCCGACTAAACGGTGAGACTATCGAAGATGCAGCCTGCGAAATTGGTTATCTCCACAGAGGTATGGAGAAATTAGGTGAAAACAAGACCTATCATCAGTGGATCGTCTATACCGATCGGATGAATTATTGTTCGGCACTTAATAATAATATTGCCTATTGCATGACAGTTGAAAACCTTATGGGTATCTCAATTACTGAACGATGCATGTGGGTACGCATGATCTTGATGGAGCTGTCGCGCATTATTGATCACATCATCTGTGTCGCAATCAATGCACTGGATATGGGGGCCATGACAGTGTTCTGGCTCATGTACTATTGGCGGGAAGAGGCCTATACCATGATTGAATCTTTATGCGGGATGCGCTTGACCACGACCGCAACACGGGTGGGCGGCATGGCCTATGATTTGCCTGAAGACTTTATCCCGCGTTTGAAAAAGTTTGTAAAAGAATTTCCCAGTTGTTTGGTTGAAATTCACGGTCTCCTTACAGGTAATCGTATTTGGATTGATCGCACAAAAAATGTGGGAAAACTGAGCAAGGAAGACGCATTAAAATTTTCCATCACAGGGCCTTGCCTTAGGGCTTCGGGGATCGATTTAGATCTACGCCGAGATCGACCTTATTATGCCTATCACCAGGTCAAATTTGATGTTGTTGTGGGAAGCCATGGAGATGTTTTTGAAAGATATTTAGTGCGAATGGAGGAAATGCGTCAAAGTGTGCGCATCATTGAACAGTGTATCCAACGTTTGCCAGGCGGACCAATCTGGGTTGACGATCCCCGTGTCCGTATTCCTGAGAAAATCGACGTCTACACCAAAATGGAAGTCTTGATTCATCATTTCAAAATTTTTATGGAAGGCATCAACGTGCCGCCTGGAGAGCTTTACAATGCGGTAGAAGGTCCGAACGGAGAACTAGGATTTTACATTTTGAGCAAAGGAGGTCCAAAAGCATGGCGAATGCGCGTGAAGGCCCCTTCATTTATGCTTTTTCAGAGCTTTGAACATTCTGTGGTAGGCGATAAAATTCCGGACGCCATTGCGAATCTAGGAAGTCTAAATATTATTGCCGGAGAACTAGACCGTTAGCAGTTTGAAAGGAGAATAAATGGCCACAATTAATGTTTCCAGGAATTATACCATGAGGGAGAAATTTTATTTACCCGCCATCTTCCAAGGTTTGAGGATCACGCTCAAACGTTTCATCCAAGGTTTTGTTTTCCACAAAAAATACACCATTATGTATCCGGAAGAAAAACGTGAGTACTCACAGCGCTTCCGCGGCATGCATTTTATTTCGCTGGATGAAAATAATATTGAAAATTGCACGGCATGTCTCTTGTGTGAAACAGTTTGCCCTTCGGAATGCATTCACATTGTGGCCGATGAAAGAGACCCGGCCCAGAATCCCTATGGGGTAAGAAAAGAGAAACGCCCCTTAAGTTTTGATATTGACGCCATCCGATGTTGCTTTTGCGGATTTTGCGAAGAATCATGTCCCAAAGATGCGATCAAACTCTCGCGCAATTACGAGCTGTCAGTTCTTTCACGGGGTGAGGCGATCTACAATTTAGACCATCTCAAGCGAAAGGTAATCGGCCGTGGCTAACTACACTTTGCTCGAGAGAAAGACCGGCAGGGACATATCTCGCAACTGATCAAGCATGGATTCAATTTCATCTATATGTCTGTCTTCATCATTCAAAATTGCCTCAAGAATTTCCCTGGTGGCAAAATCACTAACTTCCCCCGCCATCTTGATTCCGTTATTGTACGCAATAATGGCCGTTTCTTCCGCGATATGATCATTCGCCAACTGCTTGGGTACATCAGCGCCAATATAGATTTTCTTTAAATTACTCACGATGGGAATTCCTTCCAGAAAAAGAATCCGACCAATTAATTTCTCTGCATGCATCATCTCCTGCCTGGCGCGCTTTTCAACACTGTCATGCAGCTTTTTGTATCCCCAATTATTTGCCATTTCCGCATGAACCACGTACTGATTGATCGCTGTAAGTTCGTCCGAAAGCAGCGAGTTCAGTGTCTCGATTAACATCGCATTCCCTTTCATGGCATTCTCCTTTCTGAAATTTAATTTGACGCTGTCTTGCTCAGACCTTGAAGGTAAGGCAATATGTTGACTTGCCGGAAAATCCAACCGAGATGTTCTCAGCGTTGCATTCGAAATCGTCATTAAACTTGCAGTGTGATACTTTGCATGCCCCTACGCCAGCAGACTGTGATTTCTCTTTACAATGAGTACTGCCGTTCAAAAAGGTATCACAATTTGGATTTTTTGAATCGCCGATGGTAATGGCTCTTGCATGGCAGCTTTTTTCTAAATTGTAGGTACAATTTGTTACCATGCAGTCAGATACTCGGGGCATCTCAATACAAACTTTTTCCATACTTCTTCCTTGTTAGGTTATTGTAATGCCGTAAACATATCAGGATAGATATATTGTAGGAATGATCTAGATGACGCTTACAGGATGATAAGAACCTCTGCGGGGATGACTAATGTATTATTAAAAATTAAATCCTCTTAGTATCTTTTTATAAGGAGGATGCTCAATGACACATACGAATTCCTTTGTAGAAGATGCAAGCTGCGACCCATGGAAATATTTCAAGTCCCCTGAGGAGGTTGTGGCAAATAATGATCTATCCCCTGATGAGAAATTCAGGATCTTGGAAAGTTGGAAAGATATTTGCCAGAAAATTAAAGTTGCGGAGGATGACGGGATGAGGGATGTTCCCAATGATCTATTGCCCAAAATTAATGATAAAATTTGCGAAATAAAAGCAACTCATTCAATTGTGGATTGAAAAATTATCTTTTCATCCTGTTGCTCCAAGCTGGCTTTTACACGACCCAAAAACTGCACGGCGAATTTACCTTCAACGAAGCGATGATCATAGGTGAGCGCTAAATACATCATCGGTCTTATTTCTATTCTCATGACTCCATTTTCATCTTTCAGCGCAACTGGTCGATAATCAATTCGATGCATGCCAAGAATCCCCACTTGCGGAGAATTTAGCAACGGAGTGGAAAATAATGATCCAAAGATACCGCCGTTTGTTATGGTAAAAGTACCGCCTCTTAAATCCGCGACGTCGAAAGTTCCTTGAGAGGCTTTCTCGGTCATTTGGTCTATCTTTTTCTCAATCTCAGCGTGGCCCATACGATTGACATTTCTCAGCACCGGAACAACCAAGCCTTTCTCGCGAGACACGGCAATTCCCAGGTGCACATTCTTATTGAAGATAATTTGATTGTCATGAATGCGAGCATTCATAATTGGAAATTCTCTGAGGGCCGAAGTAACCGCAGCACAAAAAAACGACATATATCCAAGCTTAACTCCGAATCGTTCTTTGAAGTCCTCTTTATGTTGCACCCGAATAGCGATGATCTTTGACATGTCTATGTCGGTGTATGTTGTCGCGGGTACAGTTTTCTGCCGAGATTTCAGGAGCGTTCGTGCCATCGCCTGTTCCAAAGGACTAGTCTCCTCGACCCACTCGGAGTCGGTTAAAAACATCTTTTTTTCCTTTACAACTGTTTCAGGCGAAGGAGGCAACACTTCAGAAGTTCCGGATGTTTCAGAAGTCGCTTGTATTTCCCCTACTTGATTGCCAATTTTAACGGTATTGCCCGCGGCTGCTTTAACGCGCAAGATACCCGTTTCCGGCGCATGAATTTCAACATTGGCCTTATCAGATTCCAGCTCCAAAATGGTATCTCCTTTATGCACAAGCTCGCCATCTTTTGCCAGCCACTTGGCGACCACCGCCTCCCCAATAGATTCACCCAAATTTGGTACATCAATGCTAATATTGCTCATAAATATTCACCTCGCCTTTCTTAAAGCTTGCTCAATAATTTTATGCTGATTCAATTCATGGAGTGCGGCATTCCCTTCTGCGGGTACGGCGCTAACTGGTCGCCCCACGTATTTCAAATTCCATTTCAGTGACATTGTGCTTAATTTGACAAAAAACCACCCGCCTGAATTTTGGCCCTCCTCTTGGACCCACTGCCAGTCAAGAATATGGTCATTGACCTCAACAATATTTTTCAGTTTATTAATGTCGAGCGGATACAGCTGTTCAAGACGCACCCACAAAATATTCGGCAAGAGTTCAAGGGCCTTGGCCTCGGCATATAGCTCCCAATAGATTTTACCTGTACATACGATTCCTACTTTCTCATTTTTGCTGGATTCAGACGAAATCACATTTAAAAAACCCCCGCTTACAAAATGATCCGCAGGAGAAGCGTTCAACTCACTTCGCAACATGCTCTTCGGAGTAAAGATGATCAGTGGTTTTCGAAACTCTTGATGCATCTGTCGTCGCAGGAGGTGAAAATATTGTGCCGAAGTCGTCGGCTGAGCAATTTGAATATTTAACTGCCCCGCCAGTTGTAGAAATCTTTCAATCCTTGCGCTTGAATGATCAGGCCCTTGCCCTTCTTGCCCATGTGGCAATAGTAAAACAAGCCCACTCGCCCTTTTCCATTTCTGCTCGGACGAAATAATAAATTGATCCACAATCACCTGAGCGCCATTGATGAAATCACCAAATTGTGCCTCCCAGATGGTGAGGCAGTTTGGGGAGGATAACGAGTATCCAAACTCAAAGGCCAAGGTCGAATTTTCCGAGAGCGGCGAATTATAGACTTCAAAGTTCGAGTTGTTTTCAAATTTATCCAGGGGAATATAACGCGCTCCTGTGACTTGATCCAAATACACGATATGACGCTGACTGAAAGTCCCCCTGATACTATCCTGCCCCACTAACCTCACACTGTATCCCTCGGCCAGTAGAGAGCCAAAACTTATAAGTTCTCCTAACGCCCATACGATATTCGTGCTCTGCTGATATTTTTCAAGTCTTCTCTCCAGCGCGCGCGCCAGCTTAGGTAGGATGTGTATCTCCTGCGGTATATTTTTGTGAACTGCATCCACGATTTGATTGAGTAATTTCGCCGTAATCGGCGTTTCAACCAACTCAATCATTTTTTCAAAGCTTGGTGGTTTATATTTAGTCCAGCGCCCTTGAAATGCCACGTCGCCTAAGATGTACGAATTTTTATCCGCGCTACTTCTTGTAGCTTTTTGTTTTTCCTCTAAAAAGCTGTTATATGTTTGTTCAAGCTGTTCGCTTTCATCTGTGTTAATTATTTTCGCACGTAATAATTTATCTTTATAAATTGCGCTGACCGGTTTCAGCTTTTGTATTTTATTGTACATTTTTGGATTGGTATATCGCGGCTCATCCATCTCATTGTGACCATGCTTTCGATAACAGCAAATCTCGATAAAAATATCTCGATTAAATTTTTGCCTAAATTCAAAAGCCAATTTTGTAATCCTGCATAAGGTCTCTACATCGTTGCCGTTTACATGAAAAATCGGAGCTTCTAAGGCCTTGGCAAAATTGGTGCAATAAATTGACGATCTTGTTTCAGAAGAATCTGCGGTAAATCCCAGTTCGTTATTAATAATAAAATGGACACTCCCTCCCACCGAATAAGGTTTGAGCTGGGAGAAATTAAGAGTCTCCGTTACAATTCCTTGTCCAATAAATGCCGCATCACCGTGGACGATGACAGGTAGAATGGATTCCGCCTTGTTTCTAAATTGATTCATGATCTTGGCCCGCACCTTGCCTAAGATCACCGGATAGACAAATTCTAAATGTGACGGATTGAAAGCCAAGGAGACTGTCAATTCTTTGCCATTGACGTTTATTTTGTTCGTAAAACCAAGATGATACTTAACATCACCCAATTCTTGCGCATGTTTTTCATTTTTGCCTTCTTCAAATGCCGCCATGACGTTTTCCATCGGCCAGTTTAAAAAATTCGCCAGGACATTCACTCGTCCACGATGGGCCATGGCCAATTCAATTTCTTTTATTGTTGAGTCTACGGCAAGTTCACTCAGCTCATGCAAAGCACAAATAAAACTCTCTGCCCCTTCAAGGGAAAATCGCTTTTTCCCTGGGTAATGAGTTTGCAAAAACTCTTCTAATTGGGTGGCCTTTAGCAAGAGGTTTAACCATTTCTTTTGCTTGTCAGGCGTGATTTGAGGAAAATTGCTGGGGTTTAATTTCTCCTCCAGCCATTGTCTTGTATCGTGATCACTAATGTGAGAAAATTCAATTCCAACATTTTCAGTGAAATTATTTTTCAGATACTGCTTTAACTCTTCAACAGTCAAGCTGCCAAATCCGGCAAAAATCGGCGCAATATATTTTGCACTATTTTCAAAGGCTTCTAATTTTTCATATAAGCTGCATCGTTCCCCACCTTCATCAAAGAGCCTCGTATTGGCGCACTTATGTCCGTTTGCTCGAAATTCCTCGATTAATTCATTTAACTTCAACTCTTGCGTTATTCTCCCAACGACCTCCGATTCCCCGATTTTAAATCCTTCGAAAAAAGCATCCCATGCCGGTGGCATTTCACCATCGGTACTCTGTTTATACTTGTTATACATATAATCCAGATACTGAGGAGAAATGTGGGATAAAAAATCAGACAAAAACAACTCCACATCACCATTCGTGACTGGGCCATAACGAGGTGTCAGGCCCAGTTTTCTCACAAGCGATTAAATTATTTTTCCGGATTTTTCCAACCCTGCTTTTAAATCCACCAAATTCATCACTGGTGACCAGGTTACTTCGGCATCCAGGTTTTGAAAAAATGGTTCGGCAAGGGATGGCATCATCGTTGAATCATTCATCTCAAAAAATAGCAGTCCTGTGCGCTTTCCGTACTCAGTGGTAAAATAAACCGCTTCCGGCTTCGCTGTTTCAGCAAACCCCATCACGGTCTTTTGCAACATTCCCTCTTTTAAGGCCTTATTTGCTTTCTCGACCGGAAACGATACCTTCATCATCATTCTCATTTTACTCTCCTTGAAATGGTTCACTGATTTTTAAAAAACATGAAGGTTTTTACACTAGCGGGCAATTTTCAGGATGAAAAAGCAAAATAGGCTTTGTTGTGATGATCTTTATCAACGAGAATCAAATCGTCAATGAGGAACCAGACCCCTCTTAAAAGGAGGTCTGGTTGTGGGCAAACTATTTTACGTGGCAGCTTTTACATAATGTCGGAGCCGCAGGATTTCCTGAATTGGTGTGGCAGGTCTTACAAATATTATGGGCAAGATCTTTCACAGAAACTGCATCATCAAAAGCCCTGGTAAAAACGCCCTCGCCTTTTCCGTGACATGGAACACACTGTCCACTAATGCCATATTTAGCGTCAGTGTAGTGGGCCTCATGATTAAAGGTGACGTTACCCATTTTATTGCTGAATACAAAATGCTCTTCACGAGGGGACTGGGAGCCAGGGGAAGTAAGATTGGCAATCTCGGTGATATTGATCACGCCGTCCTTATCGGAATCTTCCTGCTCCACCGCCTGAAAATTCATCTTTTGTGCTTTTAAGGCAAGGGCATAGGAGTTTAAGAAATCCTCCTTAATCGGCATGTGACAGCTAGAACAGCCCTCTAAAGCAGTCCCTTTGAGCTGAGGATAGGCCTCCAGAAAGGTCTTATTTAAACCTGGCGTTGCCTGTGCCACGGAAACTATAAAAAAACTTGTCAGCAAAAATGTTGCGAGTGATTTCATGGTGACCCCCCTAGTGTGTTGAATTAAGCAGGTTTTAACACCCCGGATTTCAAGCCACAAGCATTCCGGGACTGCAAGTGCGCCAGGTGGCGCGGTTTTTTGTAAAAATTACAGGTCTTAGGATAAATGATTTGATGAATATTTTTCAAGCCTATCCACAAAGTACAAAAACCAGTCTATACAGTGCCGTCTAAGTTTAAAAAAAGGGAAAGCTATGAATAAATTCGCCAAATATTGGTCACCTTTGGTTCTTTGTGGATTAATTATAACTGCCGCTGGTTTTTCCGCCAGGGCCCAGGCTTGGGATGATCGAACGGATTCAACTCTCGGTCAGTATCAGCTCGAAGAGCTGGGGCGTTTCGAGGCCGGGGGTGTGGAAGTTCGGTTTGCCATGACCGCAGAGGCGCGCCAGATAATCACAACTCGTACTTTTGACAAGCCTGACCCATCCTTCGATGAGGCACGCTTCTTGAACTTTGTGAGAGAAACCTGGAAAGCAGGAATCAATTATTTTCATGTCCTGGTACCGACTCTGCCTTTTGCCGAAGTTAATATCATTCTGCAAGACCTGAAAGAAGATCGCCGTAGCACGATTAATCTTACTACGGTCAACAGCCGCGTAGTCAGCATGGATCTGCGTCGATGGCACAAAATTTATCTTGGTTTTTCAAGTTTTCTCGGCGCTGCCACCAGCATTCATGAATTCACACACGTCAACAACTACTGGCTGGATGAGGGCGAAGAAAAGCTCCATCGCGAGCAAGTCGCCGTGGTATTCGAAATCCTGCATTTGGCAAAGCTGAAAGGCATGGATTGGGTGTTAGCAAATTACCTCACCAATGTAGCCGGAGTTGTCGCAAATCCACAAGATCTTATGTCCTCCGAATATAAGGGTATGCCTCCACTTCGCACGCTCGTCCACGGTCTCCTTAAAAGAGTCTGGGATGGAAGCTATAAGGTTTCCGGAGATAAAATGGAGGCGGTTGAAGCTTGGGCCGCGGCCTATCTTGAAGATGGTAACAAGGGAGATGCTGGACTAAATCGGGCCTTCGTATCCACAAAGTTAAAAACCAATAACGGGAACATTCTCACGGCAGCTCAATGGCGAGCCGATGTATATCAGAGCCTGGGGCGTCCATAAGGCATTTTGCCGGCGCGAACATAAAAGATAAGTTCATCTTTCTTGACGAGCTTACTGCCTGCTTGCTCCCAAAGCTCAAGACGGTACTTTCCTTTTTTAGCGATAGAAAAGTTTTTTGCGTGAAACGTTTTTCCATTAACAATCCACCTGGGATAGCGGACTCCGCTGGCCTTGAGAGGAAGTTGCTGGGCCTTGGCAGGAATGTCGGGATCATAAGCGTACTGCGCCAGGTGAGTGGGGGACGTAATTTTTGCAATGCTTGTATGGACATTAATTTTGTTTTCAAGATTTAAGGGTTCTGTCCCTTTTAAATAGTATTGCTGATTTTTTTGCACGATACCCTCCGGTAGTTTTGGTGCAAGGGAGCCCTTCCCCTCGTGGATTAGGGTAACAAGCTCATTGAAGATGGGAGCGGCCCCGGAGATACCGGTGACATTCCACATGGGATCGCCACTACTATTACCAATCCAGACGCCGATGATGACCTTATCCGTCCAACCTAGGCACCAATTATCGCGCATGTCTTTACTTGTGCCGGTTTTAACCGCGCTCCATGAGGTGGTATTGAGAGTTGAGTTGAGACCGAACGTATGAATACGATTTTGCTTGTCGGAAAGTATCTCGGCAATGATGAAACTAACTTCTTTGGAAACAGGTGACTCACCGTTTGCCAGACGCTTATAGGCGTACACTAAGTCATGCAAAGTCACGTCAGCCGAACCCAAGGCCAGCGAATGGCCGTAAAATTTTTCATCGCCAGGCAGCTTGATTCCGAGTTCACCTAACCAGAAATAAAAATTTTCCACACCCACCAGGTCGATGACTTTTATTGCGGGAATATTGAGCGAAGAACCTAAGGCCTCTTTCAGTGGGACGGACTTGTTTAAAAAGCTGTTATTATAGTTTTCCGGCTGATAAGTCAGGCCATCGATGGTGATGGCAAATCGTTCATCGCGCAAGAGAGAGCTCATGGTTAAATATCTGAGTTGAATCGCCTGGGCATACAAAAATGGCTTGAGCGTGGAGCCAGTCTGCCGGGGCGAGGTAACATGATCAACCATTGCAGATTTTGAAAAATTCCCGGAGCTGCCAACATAGATAAGCTCCTCGCCACTATAGCGATCAATAACCAGGATGGCACCGTCCCGAACATTTTTATCGCGCAGTTTTTCTAATTGTGTTGCCAGCATGGCCTGGGCCTTGTGCTGAAGCTGTTTATCGAGCGTGGTCTTGATGAGGCCGGCCTTTTTAAATCGATACGAAAAATGAGTGGCCAGCTGAATGGGCCTACGCGCCCGATAGGTTGGAGCAAAATCCTTCAAGACAGAGCAGTCAAAATCTACTGCAAGTTTTTTGCCGTAGAGGCAGGCCCGTTGCACGATCAGGCTATAACTTTGATTGGGGGCAGGAATCAAGGCCCATAACCATAACCTTTCTTGCAGGACTAATCGTTCAAGTTTTTTTTGGAAAAGTCCCTCGGCTGCGGCAGGGAGACCCTGAAGCTCTCCCTGAAAGGCGACTAAATTGAAATAGGCCTCAAGAATCTCATCTTTACTCCACACCTGCTCCAGGACCTTGGCGCGATAAATTTGTGCTAATTTATAAGACCACTTGGTACGCGGCCGAGAGTTCCTATCGATTAAATTAACCACCTGCATGGATAGCGTGCTCGCGCCACGCTTGTTTGTAGCGTAGAAGTAGCTACGAATAGATGATAAGAGCGCTAAGTAGTCTACTCCTGAGTGCTGTAAAAAACGCCTATCCTCCAATCTGATTATTTCCTGTCTAAATTCAAGAGGGATGTTCGCGAGACTTTCCCAAAGTGCTTGTCGCCTTTGAAGATTTCGTCGCCCTTCATAAATGACTTCGCCATGGCGATCAAGCAAGGTAAGTTGCCCTTGATGATGCTTTTGCACGTACTCAGCAAATTTTGGGTAATGGACATTCTTGGGCATGGCCACCCAAAATGTAACTCCAAGTGAGATACATCCGATACTCGTCAGACTAGCGAATTTCCCAAGTCGCATAAGCAGCTTGTCCTCTTCTATCCGGGGAGTACATTTCTTCCATGGCAGCACCTGGCACCTGGTACGTACCGGGCTGATCGAACCTGACCTTTAAGGTGACTTCTGCCTCACCCTTTAAGAAATCATCAAAATACAATCGAACCTCGTGGTTATCTATCTCACGGAAAGCAAGATAGCTTCGGCCTTTCACAGCAACGTTCAAGACACTCGCACCTGGCGACACGGGGATGACCAAGGCAACAGGCCGCGAATTTTGGGAAGAATGAAGCTGCCATGCCAGTTCAACTGTCTCACCTTGTTTGAATAGCTGATCAAGCTTAGGGGGGCGAATGGCAAAACCTTGCGAAACGGCGGCCTTGGGATCAGGCCAAAATAAATAAGAGATTGTCGGGAAAATTACTCCGGTGCCTTCATGCTTGAATTTGATTTCCTTGCTCTGGGCCTCGCTGCCGAAAGCTAGCGCAGGGTTCGATTCAGGCCCCCAGGTAATCACCTTTTCATTTACCAATGTCTTACCGACAACCTTTTCCTCGCGCGCAATCAGCTTGTGCACAAAAAAAGCGAAGGTGTTACTTAGAGTTTCACCATAGTGCCCGTAGCGTTTATGAAGACCGAATCCTCGGAGTAATTTAGATTTATTGGAAAGGTAAAATTCTTTAAACTCCTTTTCCACCGGCATCACGGTCTGGAGTAAAAGAAAACGGGCATAGAGGGTGGTTGGGGTCGAAAAATAATACCCGCGCTGATCCTCCGGGCGGGGGGAGAATTCCATAGCTGAGGCCTTGACGGTGAGCCGCATTTTAATTGCCTCCAAGGCTGCCCGGGCATCGGTTAGTTTTCCGGACAGGCCGAAAATTATCCATTTAGATTCCAAGGTCTCCCAAGTATCTTTTTCAAAATCGGTTGAGAGCAAGCTAGTCCACTTGGACTGAAAATAGGCGGACTTAATAAGTTTGAGCGTCGCCATGGATTTTAGCTTTAAAATTTCATAATCCTCCGGCGTTACAAACTTTAACGGCAATTTTCCTTCCACGATTTGAGCCAGGGCCTGTTCCATTTTATCCGATATTGTTTTGGGAATACTCCAGTGGTCCCAGAAAGTAATTTCTAAAAAATGAGCGGTAAGCCAGGCGGAAGGTTCCAAAACATCCATAGGATAAAAGCGCAATAAGTTATTCTCGGCAAGATAGGTAGGAAGATCCTTGAGAAGATTATTTCTCAATTTGTGATTACTAAGAACGACGGCCTTGGCCAAGCGCTGCTCAAAACATTCAAAGATATACTCACTCATATAATCTTTTAAGTTCGCGGCGCTTCCCAGAATCGTGGTGGAAAAATCAATTTTAAGCCCGGCGTGGGCGGAATCAGGCGAAGAGGCAGGAACGGTAAGCTCCTTTTTAAGTTCGACGAGATCAGCTTGTTTAATGTACGGCCTCACCAGGGGAAGAATTTTTTGGGTATTTTTCAGCTGATCCAAGACCTTAGTTTTCTCACGTAAAATTAAACTGTGCTCAATTTTAGGAACGTCGCTTGCGACAAAAGGAAAAGCAAGACTCTTGCTTTCGTTCGCGGCCAATTCCACAGGTGCCTGAACTTTCCCGCCCACTGAATTTGAGTAAGCGGCGGAAAGTGAATAAGTCTTGGATGTGGTGTTTTTCAGCTGATAACGAGCAAAGGTTTGGTCACCAACGCGTAAAACGTTCGAAAGACCCGAGAAGGTCAAAATGTCCTGCGTGCTCTTGATGCTTGCCTCCGCGACACCAAATTGGTCGATGGTATAGGCCAGCACCATAATCTTGAAACTCGTGAGCGAATCATTGAGCTTGAATTGAACACGCGCCTCCCCGCTCTCACTTACGGCAATCTCGGGATTCCAAAATAGAATGGTATCAAACAGCTCGCGTAAAAGTTGCCGGCCGCCACCGCCGCCATGGGGTTTTGCTTTAAGACCGAAATGTCTCTTTCCAATAATCTGCGCAATCGAGCTCGCGGTATCAACCGTATCACTAAAACCTCTTTTGAAGGCATTTTTGATCTCAAACGAGCTGGCGGGGCGAAGCTGGAGAAGGCCCTCATCGAAGACCGCCATGACAATTTTTGTTTTTTTAAAGTCGAACTCACCGGGCGCAAGTTTTATATTGACGGTGACACTATCACGAACCTGGTACACATCTTTTTCAGGTATCACGGCCAAGCTGATTTCTTTTTGATTATTGACCTTCAGATGGGTCAATCCCATACGAAGCGCAGGTCGTCCAAGATCAATCTGTCCCGTCGGCTGAGCGGATTGCTCACGGCCGCGAACGGCCAGGGCACCAACATAAATATTGGGCGCATCGGCTTCCTGAAGCTTGAGTTCAATGAATGGATTTGCTCTACTAAAGTTGATAATTTGATAGTCAATAATTCCTTCCCGCTCTTTGGTGAGCAGAACAGAGGCCTCCTTAAAAGGAATTTTAAACTCAAGCTTTGCCACATCCGAAATACTGTATTCTTTTTTATCCGGAATCAAATCGGCGCGATCATGGGCCTCCATCGGTGACCATGTTTCATCCGAGTAAAAACTATGAACCAGGTGACAGACTGAAAGATTTCCGTCCCCGTCCTTGATACTGGCCTGAAAGACGTAGGTCCCCAGTTCCTTAAAGGCAAGCTCGCATTGAAAAATACCTTTCGCATCCGTTTTTCCCTCACACCTCTCGTCGGCTTTTACATCCTCGTAGAAAGACTCGTAGCTGTAGAATCCCCCAATAATTTTTTTCCTGACACTGCGGTAATTGTGCTTGTAGACTTCCAACTGCACGAGTGCGCCGGCAACGGCATTTTGCTTGAGATCCTGAACTTTCATTTTTAACAGTTGGGCGTGATTTATATTGTCATCTAAATTCAGGCTGGTACTTATTCCAACGATCTGTGTCCCAGGATAAATTGTCGCCTCCTCATAGCGCGATTGCATTTTGCCATTAGGATCAATATATTCCATTTCAATGAGCAACTTTTGAAGGTAGTTCCTTTTCTGAAGATCGGGCACTTGGAATTGGATGCCCCCATTTTTGTCAGTGATAAGTTTTTTCTTTTCCAGTTGATAAGCGCTACTTTGCTGCTCAAGCAGGCTCAGATCGCCATTCGACCAGACAAAATCCTCGGTTTCATAATATTTCTGCGAAACTTCTCCGTGAAGATTCAACTCTAAATCAGAGGCATTGCCCCCCGATAAATATTGGAAATTTCCGAGCAGTGTCCCGGGGTTATCAACTGTAAAAGTCGACATATTATCACGCCATTTATTCTTAACGTGCAAAAGTGGAACCTTAAAGGCCTGTACTTCAAAGCCACCCACCCTTTCAGTTTCAATTTTTTCGTTTTTCTCGTTTCTTTTGACCAAGTCCAAAGTATAGCGGCCGAGCGGCGCTTCCTCATGGAGCTGAAAAGATGTCGAGGCGGTTCCGGATTTAGTCCATTTTATTTTTTCAAGCCATTCCTTGCCACTGCCATCGTGAGTAATCACGAGATCATCCAGGAGTGTCTTCGTGGGAAGGGCAAGTCCTGAAGATTTTGCGTCTCGTGCAAGAATTAAATAGCGCACACGGTCTTTTTGCTGATAGATCGGCCGATCAAAAATGGTATGGTAACGGATCGATTTTGAATGATCATAATAGGGCAACTGAAAGCGCCACTGCTCGATCCCGCGATCCCACTGATTAAGAGCGAAGGACATGTCATCTTTGTACTCCGCCTTGGCCATCAGAAGTCCGTACTGACCGTAGTTTTGACTGGTACATTGATTGTAAAGATTCTTACTGATTTTGAATTGCGCGACACCGTCTGCATTGGTCTTGCCGGTGGCAAGCGCGGCACCTTGGCAGTTAAAAAGGGTGACCGTGGCCAGCGGAAGGGGTTTGCCTGTATCAAGCTGCGTAATCCAAACAAGGGCATTTTGCTCACCGGTCTTAAGATGGACGGCCATATTCGTGACCAGAATCATGGAACTTATATAAAAATTGCTACTGGAATTAAGCAGCGTCGCGCCTAACTTGGGTGACACCACCTCCACCACATAAAGACCTTTTTTTTCCAAGGGAAGTCCCAACAACTCTAAGTCGTTCTTGCCGACCACGGTTTTTAACTTCTGAATTTGCAGTTCAATTTTTTTGTCGGCAAAAAAAGAAGTTCCGCGCAAATCTTTTTCGTATCGACGGTCCTGACGCTCATTGATTTCGGCCTGCCAGTTTAGAATATCAAGAACCGAGCTTTTCTTGAGGTTCCCCGTGTTGAGCTGCAGTGTCAAAGGTTGCTCTACATTGCGAATAGCGATTGGGACTGTTGGATTTTCATTCGCTTCAAGGATGCCGAAAGCACCGGGCAATTTGGCCAAAGGAGGAAGCTCTCCTATTTTCAGCTTTAGGGGAAATTTGCCTGCATTGGCCAGTGGTCTGCCATCTATATCGATCATTCCAACGGGAAGGGTGATCTCAATTTCCTGATCGGCCGGCAACGGTGCTTTAAACACCCCCCCCTCACGCAACGATTCGCTGCTTTTCTCCAGATATTTTTTTTGACCATTCAGAGTATAGTAAATCCCGTCAAAATATTTTGCCTCGACATTTGAGTTAAAGCGCAAGTATAGGTTGGCAAGAGGGATGCATGGCCCATCTTCCTTGGGGCGCTCACAGCTAACTGTCACTTGAAACTGATCGCGAATGATCCCGTCTTTTGTAAACCCGGCAGTCTGCCCCTTCGCCAGGTTGAGTTTGAATTTTTTGGCCGCGGGAAGTTTTTGTCTGGGTTTTACCCAAACGACGGGCCTGCTGTGGATGTAAGAATTTTGCTTCTTCAGGGCATCCAAGGTGACTTGGTCTTTTATAACATCAAATTCGATTTTTTCTTCAATTCCTTCGACTTGCAGAGTGAGCTCCTGCAGCAACTTGGCCTCATTAAGAGGATAATCGGTATTTATATAAATTGGATCTTCTTCATGAAAATTATCAGATAGGCTCCATGGCCCCACTTCTAAAATTTTAATCTCCGGTGCTTTAAAGAAATAGCTGTTGCCTTTTAGACTGACCTGACAAGATTCACCGGGAAGAAGGGATGGGTCCAGAATGGCCTTAATGGTTCGACTGTTGAGCCATTCGGTTTTTAGTATATGATCCTGATCGCACTTTAATGTGATCAAAGTTTTGTCGACCTTTCCCCAGTCTTTTTCCGGCACGGTAAAGTTAAAGGAAAGCGCATGTGGCTCACCCCATTTGATGTCAGCATGAAACATTGCCTGGCCAGCATAGGCCACCGCATAAAATATAAAAATGCTTGTTAAAACTAGAAGTTTTTTTGACATGAAAAGATCCTTTTGAGCGAGGGTAGATTAGTTTATGAGCTTGCCACTTTGATGTCTATAGCGTCTGTCTCTTAATCGCTAATTCTTAAAATTTAGCCACGAGCGCCGTGGTCAGAAGAGTATCTGTCTTATGAAAGATACCAGGCGCTGGAAGGTTATCATACCGAAGTAGAAAGCCGCTTTTTAGAGAAAAGATATTCGTGAGCAAGACAGAGAGAGAAAGCTCGGTATTGAATTGATAATCGGTACTATTGGTAAAGTTTGGCAAATACTCGAGCCAGTACTTAGTGGAAAAGTTAACATTCCATTGTCGATCAATTTCGCTATAGGCACGGCCGTAGTTTTGAGATATTTTTGTGCCATCTAAACGCTCTTCCTGCATATAGCGATAGCCAAGCTCAGCCGACCATTTGGTCTTCTCCGTTTTGGTGATGGCATATTTGCCGCCCACATCGGTGATTAACCGCTGATAAATTCCAGCAAATTTATCTTTTTCAAATGTTTCCGTGATAAAAAGAGAGAAGCGCTCATCCAGCGCCCGCTCAAAACGCAAATTGGCATTAAAATATCTTGCCGATTCCACACTATTTGCGAAGGCATTTAGATAGCGCGCATTGAAAATGAAATTATTTTTCTCCCACGGATAGCTATTCATTTGCTTGAAATTATAAGTTTGAGTTTTAGTATTGCCATTTGCGGCAGCAATGCCCAGCTCTGACTCATTCTTAAGCTGTGCAAAAATCGGGGTAGAACATAGGGCGGTCAAAAAAATAAATAGAAAAATATATTTCATAGATGTTCACATTATCGCGAGACAATTGCTTATTAAAAAACATTGCTCATTATTCTTGATGACTATAGGTATCTTCTGATTTATATCTTTCGAGATATTTTAAACCAAGGTGTCTTATGGATAATCGCTATATTCTACCTATTATCTTTGTGCTTTTTTTGGCCTTTAAGTTTTACAAACTGTTATCCGCTAAAAAGAAAGTTCCACTCCTCTTAAAGGAGGGTGGGATCATCGTGGATGTCAGGACTACGAGTGAGTTTAAATCCGGTGCCAATCCCTTAAGTGTGAATATACCGCACACTGAATTGGCGGCACGGCTGCATGAATTGGATAAAAATAAACCTGTCATTCTTTGTTGCGCCTCCGGAGCGCGAAGCAGTTTGGCTGCGCGAATTTTAAAAAAGAATGGCTTTACCAATGTCTTCAATGCCGGCGCATGGAGGAATACTTTGCTCAAATCTAGTGCGCGGTCAAACCCATAATACTTTCATATACCAGGTCTTCCGCATAATAAACTTGTACCTTGAGCTTCAGAGACTTCTTTTTCGCTTTGTCCTTAAATTGGTAGGACAGCTTGACCACGACTTTTTCGCCTCTGCTAACGGGGTCCGTATTTACTTCGGCCCGCACGATATTGACCAGCCTCGCCGCCTCTGAGTCTTCGGCCACAAGTTTTACCCGATAGCCTGACGGCACATTATCGCGCAGTCCGGTCAGGACTGTTTCAACTTCATGGGTTCGATATTTCCACTTAAAGGGCCAAAAACCCCAGTCGCGCCACTTTGGCTTGGCATCAAAATTCAAGACGGCACTGATCCCAGGGTTAACCCTCACTACGCCCTCATAAACGATGGGCAGGCGCAACTCTTTGGTCACTCCGTCACTTGGAACAATCACCTGTCCTTTCAACCAAAATTTATCACCCGGAACTGCATCCTCGACAATTTTTGCCGCCAAGATATCGCGCAGTTCGATCACGTGTTGCGCAGGCAGTTCTCGCAGCTCACGGGTCTGAGTCCGCATTTCAATGTTGGCACTTTTCTCCGTAATCGCAAGACGGCCCGAGGCGGAGGCCAGTACCAGCTCGCCCGCATTGTATAAATTGAGACCAAGGGCCAGCTCGGCGCCCTGAATTGGGCCTCTGGCATCATTTGAGATTATTAAGGCACTGTTGTCAGACATGAGACGAATGAGCGCATGGGTTTTGGCATAACTTTGGGCCGCTGCACGGCCCTTAGCAAAGGCCCGGGTTTCTGCATCCGGAAGTGTTTCAGCAAAACCAAGCCGCCGTCCATCGGCTTCCCCTTTGGCGCGAATTTCTCTCACGCCACGTGCTCGAGCTTCGGCGTAAACCACGACTCTGGCCTCTTCTTTCGAAGCCAAAAAAAGATTATTTTTATTTTTGGAAAAATTATCAGCATAATGCCTTTTCCATTCGTCAGGATAAAGACGCGTAAAATGCTGCCAGTGGGAATTTTCCGCTCCCTGCTTAAACCCGCGCCCATAAGAATCTTCGCAGGCACGTAGAAAATCGGCAATTTTTTTATAAACGCCACTACAATCTCGCCCGCTCAGATCCAGTGGAATACTTCCAGCACCTTGATAGGCCACAGCACTATCCGAGAAGTTCTCGCTCGGATCGCGATAGCGCACAATATCCCGCTGAATTTTAGTAACCGCATGATTAATGGCCGACACGATGGCTTGAGCGTCGGCGATCTCTTCCTGTGACAATTCTGTGTCATCGCTATTTTTGACCAACTCTTTTTCAAGAAATTTCTTGAGATTCCCTTTCACGATAACGGCTTCTGCTGTGCCATTGCTTAATACCGTGCGGGCCCTCGGAACTGTGGCGATAATTTCTTTCATGCGATCAGCATATCCCAAGGGAACATGGGTGCGCTCTGCTTGTGCCTCTGCAACCTGCCGACCGAGCTCGAAACCTACGGCATAGGCTTCATCGTAATCAACTTTTGAATTCAGACCGTCAGCGTAACCAGTCTCATCCCCGACTAATTTTCCTCGCAAAAGCCCGCGCCAACGTCCGTCTAACTCTGCGGCAATTAAACCGTACCTAAGTCCATTTATTTCACCCAAGCGCCGCGCTTCAGCTTCGCCTAACGGTTTGCCTTTGCCGCTTCCAACCGGATTCCCTTGCCCAAAACCTAGACTCCGGGCCTTTGTAAGATATAGCACGTAGAGGTTATAGCGTTCCTGATAGTCCGCCAATTTTTCGGCCGTGATCCGCTCGGCTGCCTTCGCCACCTGATCCGCATCGGTAAAAATTTTCTGTAGCTGTTGCAATTCATTACGAAAGGCGGTTAATTCCCGTTCGCGCATCGCGATTAAATTTTGATATTGCGAAATATTCTGCCGCGCTATTCTGATCACGTCCTCAAACTCGACAATCGCTGACTCACGCTCTGAGAGTTCTTTAATCAACTGTGCTCTGTGTGTTTCCACTTCACGACGAACTCTTTCATTTTGCTCCAAAAGAGCAAGCAGACGTGACTGTTCAACTTCAAGACCGCGCACGCTTTGCTGAAACTGCGCCACTCTCTGCTCGACTTGTACCACCTGCGCCCGAGCGCTCTGCACGGCCGAGGCATATTGTCCTACCTGGCGTTGCAACTCGCGCACTTGATTCTGTAATTGAATCACAAGCTCGCGCATTTGCCCGAGCCGAACTTCCATCTGCCGAGCGCGCGCTTCCGCCTGTGCAATAGAGCGCCCCATTTCTCGCATGCGCTCCTCCGTTTGCCCTACCGCTTGAGCGGCCCTTTGCGACTCAGCTTCTAGCTGTTGCAAGCGTCGACCACTTTCCTGCACTTCCCGCGCCACACTTTCCCTTCGCACTTCCCCGTCCCGCATATTCTGTTCAGCGCGAGTCACTTCGGCCTGCCCGCGCGCCACATTTTGCTGAGCACGAACGATGGCATTATTGGCTTCCACCAGATTTCGTTCCACCTGCTGCAGCTCTGTCCTTAAGGTTTGTCGCCTGGTCTCAATTTCAAGTTTTTGTCCCTCAAGTCGGGAACGCTCTGACCCTAAATTGTTAAGCTCATGTTGAACTCCGGCGAGCAGCTTATTGGCTTCCCCATGGGCCTCCCGTTTTGCCGCCAGTCCGTCTCTCAAGGCGCGAAGCTCGGCCTGTAATCGCTCGTTTTCAGCGCGCAGGGCCCGGATCTTGGCCTGGACTTCGGGAGTTTGCTCCCCGAGCGCCAGCTCCTTGATCATTTCGGCATTTTTTTTCATGGCCGCCGAGATGGGTTCCATCGCTGTTTGCCCCGCACGAATTTCCGCCGCCAGACGCCCGATCTGGGACTGAAGCTCTCTTTCCCGCGCTTGTAACGAACGCTCCCGCTCAGGCAGACGGGCCAGGGTTTCGGAAATTTGCCTGATCTCCCCCTCGAGCGCGGTTAGCTGACTGCTGAGAGTTTGCTTTTGTCGCTCCAGCTCTGCCAGCTGATTTAGCGCTTGCTGGAGCGCCTGCTTTGAAGCTTCCAACCCCTGGCGGACGCGCTCCAAGGCCTCTCTCTGGGGTGCGATTTCCAGCTCGATTTGGCGCAATCGCGCCTCATTTTGAGCGTGGACCTGACGCTGCTGCTGAAGGGCCATTTTGAGTTGGCGATCCTGCTCGCGCAGCCCATTCAAAGTATTTTCCAACACCGTCCGCTCGCGCGCCAGCTGCTCCATCTCACGCAGCAACTGCTGACGATCTGAAATTGCACCGGCCTCCTCCTTGCGCGTTTGCACTAGCTGCCCCTCTTTGGCCTTAAGCTCCCCTTGCGCCAAGGCCTGGGCCCGCTCCACCTGGCGCAGCTCTTCACGCCTTTGCTCTAATTCCATGATTTCACGTTGAAGCTTCAGGTTTTCGGCCTGAAGCCGGGCACTGATCTCGCGCTCGCTATTTTGTAAGCGGCGGCGTTCTTCCGCCAGACTGCCTAAACGGTCCTCCGCCCGAGGGATTTCTTCCCTAAGTCGCTGCATTTGACTGCGATGATTGGCAATCTCCCTGTCCGAGTTGGCAATGCTTTGCTGATTACTTTGTATCGCCTCACGATGGGTGCGCAGTTCTTCCTCATGATGACTGATCTGACCTTCTTTTTCGCGAACATTGGCCAAGGCCTCATTGGCATTTTCCCGTTTTTCATCGGAAATGGCCTTGGCTGCCATATAGCGCTGCGAATAGGTGTCTTTATCAATCTCATCAGGCAGGGCACCAAAGGCCTTGCTGAAAAGTAAAAGCGCCAGGCCAACCATCGCCAAAATAAAGAATTGCACGCGCAAATTTGCCATCGCCGACATAGATAACTCCTTCATCATTTAAGCTTAGCTAAAATGCCCACTCAAGCGTCAATCGTAAAGAACTTTACTGACAGTAGAGTCAGAAACTGCGCCACGTGGAGCCAAGGAGGAATAATGCTTACATTATTGGACGAGGGAAAAACGCGGGTCAAGTGAGTGCTCAATATCCTTAATTACACCATCGCTCTCATGCAAATCTCTTTTGGTATATCCAATCGTAATATGGGGATAGAAATGTTCGGGCCCGAAAGCCTTGGGATCACCACCCTTGGCCACGAAGGCCTTATGAATCTCACGACGAAGTTGCAAAAGATCGCCAGATCGAACAATCAAAAAGAGCGTTTCTAAAGGACGCGGACTTGAGGCAATCTTGCCGCTGCCAATCGCAAGAATATCAAATCGTGCGTTCTGAATTTCCATGTCCCTGGCGATTTGATTGATCTCCTTCATACTCAACTTACTTTTCAATGATTGGGAATACTCCGGAGGGGTTATGACGGTAATATGCGCCTCACCTCGGCTGATCAAGGTAGGATAGACTGCCGGTGTGATTTGCGAGAAAACTTCCGCCACTGGTGCGTATCGCACATTCATGACCAAATATGAATCCATGGGCCCGGGGCCTTCGAAGGTATTAAACGGCAAGTTCTGGTTGCGATAAACTTCCTGAGACAAAGTTATCAAGATTCTTTGGGCAGTTATGCCAGGTGGCTGAGAGGCACAAGCCACGATCGCTGGTAATAACCAAAGAAGTAAAAAAAACGCAAAGATCTTTCTCGTGGCCACGGTTGAACCCCTTTGCGGGGAAAAGTAACCGTTCCTATTCGGTCTGTTAGGCCAGACTATAAAAAGTTCATACTCTTTCTGTGAAAAACAGTGATTAAGAAGGCCGCGAGGCAAACGGCCATGGGCACCAGGAAAATGTACTCAAGAGTCAGATATCTCATGGATGTGCTTAGGATTAACGGGCCGGAAATTGTTCCGATGCCAAAGAAGATGGAAAAAAGCGAGTTTGCGGTGGGGAAAAGCTCGTCGGTGGTCCGTTCTTTCAGGAGGGATAGTGAAATCGTATAGAAGCCGCTGGTGGTCCCTCCGATAATCAGCGCATTGATTCCCAGAAGAATCAAATTGCCGTGGGAAAAGTAACTAAGCCCCAAAAGCACGGCCGAAAGAAGGTAGATGGCGGCAATGGTTTTCACCCGATTGGTCTTATCCGCCAGGATCGCGATTGGCAGATTCAAAAGGATAGAGCCGGTCAAAAAGATCGCCAGGGCGAGCCCCACAATTTGGTCGTCAAAATGACTTTTTAAAACATACACCGGCAGCAAACTGGTCAAACCACCCTGGAGAAAGCCAAAGGTGAAAGCTCCGCTCAGGGGCAAGATGAGACAAATCAAGATGCGCTTATTAAAAAAACTTTCCTTGCGCTCACTGAAAGTTTCATTTTTTACCTTAAAAAGCAATCCAGGCATACACAAGCAGATCAGCCCACAAATGACAAAAGGCAACCAATCGACGATCGAAAACAAATGAATGGCGATCAAACTTCCCGGAATCAGTCCGGCGTAAAGCGCGATGGAATAGAAGGCAAAGCTTTTCGCGCTGGACGCTTGCGCGCTATACAGGAGGATAAAGGACTCATTGGCGATAAAAATCCCGGACAGGCCTACCCCCAGAGCTATGGATAAAATGGTCCAGGTAAAGTAGTTAAAAGGCAGTGCATATCCCAAGACCGATATGGCAACGGTAATCATGGAAACTAATAATACGAATTTGAGTCCGCGCCTGCGAATCAAAATTTCCACCGGCCAGGAGGCCGTGGTAATCGCAAGATAACCCAGGGAAGACTGGAGGCCGATCAAAAAAGTACTTATCCCCTTTTTCTCCAGGATAAAACTGACCAGGGCCGTTTTTATTCCCAGGATTAGGCCTATAAAAACCGCAACCAATAAGATCGGCAGTATCCTCTTCATCTGGGCAACTTCTTTATGCAGTTTTTGTAATACTCATCCACCGCGACCTGAAACTCACCTTCCCTCGAAATCTCTCCCTTGAGCCAGGCATCAATGATGTCCCGAATGAAAGACAAAACAGAAGTGCTTATGGTGCAATTTAGCTGCATCACGAGCGACTGAGTGGACTTGCGCGAAGGAAGATACTCATCCAGCACATAGGCACACAAGCGTTTCCAAAGTTGATAGCTGATCTCTCTCACATATCCGGCGTCGAGATATTTAAATTCGTAGTTTAAATATATTTTTTCGATCTCCTCTTCCAGAATTTTTGGGCCTCTGAGGGCAAGTCCCTCTCTTAGTAATATTTTTTCTATCGCCGTGTCCCGATGAATCTTCATCTGATAGGCACCATAGGGAAAATGCTCGGGGCCAATTTCCAGAATAAATTCCGCAGATTTTTTCAAGTTCTCAAGAGTTGACCAAGGATTAAAAAAAATATAGCCGCACTCAAAGTAAACGCGGGATTTATCAAGAAGAGTAATCACCTTGCGAACATCCTGCGACACTGTGCCTTTGGCAAAAAGCTTTATCTCATCGCTATTGATGCTTTCTATCCCGATAAAAATATGGCAAAGCCCCACGGTCTCCAACTTCTTAATTCTGCTTCTATTTAAATCATCGGGTCGGCAGGAGATGGAGAAATCTATCTTTAATTTCCGCCGTTTGATTTCGGCGCAAAATTGCTCGAGGTACCGATCTTCCGCCTCAAAATCTTGGGATTGAAAAAAATTATCGCAGCGAAAGAGAAAAATCCGACAACCCCTGGCGTATAATTTTTCGACCTCATCGAAAATCACGGGCAAACTGCGCCGACGCATCTTGGGAGCATTTGAAATTCGGTGATAGGTATCCAACACACAAAAGGTGCAACTGCCATAGCACCCTCGCCCTAGCTCTATCTGCTGGAAGGGCAGCATCTTACCCGATTCAATATCGTATCGCTCAATAAGGGGCAGGTGATCGAGGTCTGACTCCCCCTGCTGAGGCGGTGTGGAGATAATTTTTTTATCAGCGGAAAGATACTTTATTCCTCTGACAATCATCCAGTCACCGCCATGATTGATGGTTTGAATGAATGCAGCCATTGTCGCTTCGCCTTCGCCGATCACGATAGAGTCAAATTCTCCAAATTCTCGCAGCAGGTCCTCGGCAAAGCTGGTGGCGAACTGTCCGCCCGCGGTGATATGGCCTGTATATAAATTCTTTTGCCTCAAAAGTTTAATTATTTCAAGCGTCCCCGAGAGGTTATAAAGATTCAGAGAGAAACCCAACAATTTAGGCCGATAGAGCGAGATTAATTCCACTGTTTCGGCCACACTCTGACCATCAAAATTCGAGTCAATCACTTTGCAGGAAAAACCTTGCGCTTTCACGTAGGCGGAGATGGAACCCATACCATAGTGAATGGACATCCCCTGATTTTCAAAGACGCCCATAAATCGCTCAATAGGATTTTGAATTTTGACATTGGCGTGAACCAACAGGAGATCCACTTCATGGGTCATCGGCATATATTGCACTCAAGTTGAAACTCCATTATATTACATAATGAGGATATCTCTATGAAAAATATGCCCGGCCCGCAGATATCTGAACGCTTACGGTCGTTAATTTCCAATATTTGCAACATCAGTCCTGAAAAAATCTCTCTTGAAACCCATTTCATCAAAGACTTGAAATTCGATTCGCTGAGGAGTATCGAGTTGATTATGGCGATCTATGAAGAATTTGGGATTGAAATCTCCAAGGATGAAGGCATTAAGCTGCAAACTGTTGAAAATCTCCTGAACCTCCTCAGTACAAAAATGAGCCAGCATGAACCATAACTATCGCGCTATTGGCGAAATCACCGGAATTTCCGGCCATAATCCTGCATTCGTGGTTTATGATTTGCTCAATCGAAGTTCAAGCCATAGCTTCACCGAGATTGATTCGTTGGCCTGCCAGCTGGCCAATAGTTTGGTTTACGCCGGTCTAAAGCGGCAAGACAGAATCGTCATCATGCTTAATGATCCTCTTCCATTTCTTGTGACCTTCATGGGTGTCTGCAAGGCCGGAGGGATTGCCGTTCCCATTCACGTCCGCGCCGGTCTTGCCAAAGAAAATGTCTTCATTGAGCAGACCCGGCATATTATTGAGGACTGCTCTCCCTTCTGCATCATCCACTCGGGAACTCTTGAGCTTGCACCTTCTCTCAAATCCTTCACCTATGGGGAGCTGATCACCAATAATAAAAAAGAATCTCCCACCGAAGGTATGGACCTGAGAGATCGGATCGCCCTCCTTCAATATACCTCCGGGTCCACAGGCAACCCCAAAGGCGTCATCATCACCCATGGAAACTTACTGGCCAACATGCGCATGATTGCCGAAGGTCTTCACGCGGAAAAAGGTGATTCAAGCCTCTCTTGGCTCCCTCTCAATCATGATATGGGGCTGATTGGCGGTCTCCTGGCACCTATTTCGCAAAAGTTGGACACCCACCTCATGCCCACAGAATCCTTTATTGCCCGCCCTTTGCGTTGGCTGCAAAACCTCTCCGAGAAAAAAATTTCCTATAGTGCCGGCCCGAATTTCGCGTTCAGTCTGATTATGAAAATAGTCGAACGACAAACTTCACCTTTGGAAAATCTTGATCTTCAGCATGTAAAGGCCCTGGTGTGCGGTGCCGAACGATGTGACGATCAAACCGCTCTTGCCTTCACAAACTACTTTAGCAGGTTCGGTTTGAGGAGCGCGGCCATTACTCCCGCCTATGGTTTGGCCGAGTGCACGCTTGTGGTGTCCATGAAGAACTTCCGGGGACCTTTCAAAATTCTTTCTTTCGATAACCTGCACTTTGCCGAGCGTGGAATCATTGAACTAAGTTCCAATGGTGCCAGCGCCCAAAAAATTGTCAGCGTGGGACGACCGGTGCCTGGCGTGGAAATTCAAATCCGAGATGAAAATAAAAATCTTCTTGGTCCCGGCTTTTGTGGCGAAATCCTGGTCAAAGGTCCCGCCAATACGACAGGCTATTGGAATAATATCAAGCCTTCAGGTCTCTTTGACCAAGAGTGGCTGAAAACCGGCGATTTGGGATTTATCTGGGAAGACGAGCTGTACATTGCCGGACGAATCAAGGAGCTGATTATTAATCGGGGACGAAATTTTCATCCCTTCGACATTGAAAAAAGCATAACGGCCGTGGCGGGCGTTCAGGAGGGCCGTTGCGTGGCCCTTTCAGACAATAATCAGGAGTCGGGCACTGAGGACCTGATTGTCTTGATCGAATCCCAGCTGCACCATACTCAGGATTCCGACCAGGCGCGCGCCCTCATCGCCCAAGTTGAAGCTAATATTATTACCAATTTTGACATCACGGCGGGCGATATTGTACTCGTTCCGCGAAACACTATTGCCAAAACCACCAGTGGTAAAATACGGCGGGCGCGATGCCTGGAAAATTATCGCAATTTTAAAACAGGGAAAATAAACCATGATTCGTGAACCAGCCGAAACCGAGATCGACGAGATCGTTTTTTTGTGTAAAGAAATCTATGTCACAAACCGAAAATTTAGTAATGCCCTACCCCTCTTTACCGATGACTTTGACCAGAAATTTAAAACCTTTATGCAATCGTGGTTAAAAAATCCAAGCTGCATGGCACTCGTGAGCCGTCACAACAATAAGGTCACGGGCTTTATCGGCGGATACCATTTTATGGACCCAGATTTTTTTCTAAGGCCTTCCTGTTTTATGATTTCTTTTATCAGTGTGCATCCTGAATACAAGCATAAAAAAATTGCCACCATCCTCCTCGAGGAATTTAAGGCAAGAGTGCTAAAGAAGTATCCCGATCTCTCCCAAATAGAAGTTGAAGTTCTGACTGGTAATCGGGAAGCCGAGGGATTTTGGGGCAAGCAAAATTTTAACGATTTAAAAAAACGCCTGGTCATGACTTTATGAGCCTAACAGACCCCGAGGTGAAATTAACGTCCATAGAGACCAAGCTCGATTTTGAGACCAAAATCTTTCAAAGGCGTTGGGGACCGATGACTGGTTCGCCCAGCAAGGTGCTTTTCTTCTGTCTCCCCGGGGTTGGCGTTACCAACGTCGTCTTCGCCAACTTTGGGATTTTTTTGGCCAAGCTTGGTCACCAAACCCAGGCGCTGGATTTTCGCGGCTTCGGAAGATCGTCGGGGCCTCGGGGGCATATTGATTCCTTCGAACAATATTATAATGACATCAATGTTTTGCTCCAGAAACTTCACGAGGAAGACCAGGATCGAAAAATAATTCTGGTGGGCCCATGCCTGGGGGGAGCGTTGGCCTTTAACTTTCTCCAGCGGTTTCCCAATGCGCCGCTGTCTGCACTGACCATCTTCTCACCTCTTGCCGCTCCCATCTGGGGCAGACCTAATTTTTTCATCCTGACGCTCTTTAAGATTCTTAAACCACTGATGCCCCGGCTTCGCGTCTCCATCGGAGGCAAGCGCGGGGCCTTCTGGAGAGAAGGTCACACGGTTGAGGAAATCATTCACGATTCATTTAATGTGCACAAAATTTCCCTTCGATACTTGGAGGAAATGCAAAAATGTATTGCCAGTCTGAAGGTCATGAATATTCGGCTGAACCTCCCCATGCTTTTTTTTCAATCGGAAATCGACCTGGTGACAGACAAAAGCGTGAACATTGAGATTTTCAATAAAATTCAGGCGCCGTTTAAAGAATATTGCGAGTTAAAAGACACCTATCACGACGCCATAAACGATGCCACCCGTGAAACATCCTTCGCGCTCCTTAACCAGTGGGTGCAAACCAATATCATTAGGCAAAAGGATGGGGCTTAGAATTCAGATTTTTGACCTTCCCCCTGCGGCCGAACTGCTTCCATGAAAAAATCCGTGGGTTAGCAAGGTACCTATTTCTTGATCCTACATTAAGCTGAATCAATCGAGGACAAATGGCCCGAACAACCGTGAGACCTGCGGCCTTAATTTTTATCGGAGTGATATCGGCAAAATACACCCGGCCCAAATCTCTTTTGGCGAAAATTTTTAAAATTTCCTGCAAGGAGGGCATCCTTCTCTTCTTCGGCAACGATGGGAAGGCGGCCCCCTGATCAAGAAACTTCAAATGCTCCTGGTGCTCCTCACAGACATAAAACAGCAGATGATCGATAAAATCATTGATTTCATTCTCCGGTTTCTGCTTGATCTGACCATCCTCAAGAAGGCCTTTGGCGGCATAGCTCGTCTGAAAACACTCCAGCATGGCCTTCTCCAAGGCCTTTCGAGAGTTAAAATGGCAGGCCGAACCAAAAGTGCTAAACCCAGGGCCACGGCAATGGGCAAGAACCACCGGGATGCCAAGATCGGATTGTAAATTGAAAAAGGTAACGGCCTCTTCCTCCTTACAAAAAATCTTGTTCACAAGCCTCTTTACTTCCAAAGGGAGGGTAATTTTTGGCGGGGAGAATTTTTTATCCCACATCCCGACCACGGCATCTCTTTCTATCAGCTCATATAAAGCCGACAGCGCCGCCGCTTCAAAGCTCCCGTGGCAAGCGGTTCCCGAGGAGGTGGGAATGATAAATGGCCCGCAGCCTTCCTTTTTTTGGTAGCTCAGGAAAATGAAGGGTGCCGGAATAAAAACTTTTTTCCCGCTGAGCATTTCTCTGGATTCTACCCAATGTGTCTCTGTCTTCGCGGTAAACGGTGTGAATGCGAAATCAGATGATTTGTATTGTGCCTCAGAGAAAAGCAAAAGCTCAGCAGGATTGAGCAATTCATGTTTCATTTGAAGCCGCTGATAACTCCCAAACGGCAGCCGGCGCAAGTTATATTTACTCAAGGCCTGTCTTTCAAGCCCCTCACCCAGAGCGGAAATTATGGCATGCTCTTTTTCAAATGAAATTCCTCCGCAGCCGGATCGGGTGCTGGCGAAATAGAGGCCGCTAACTTTCTCCAACTCAATCGGCCCTAGTAAAGACCGCATGGCCTTGAGATATTTTTTTTTATTTTCCATTCTTCAGAAATTCCAAATAAGGTTCCGTATGCTTCTGCAATTTGTTGAAGAACGCACTCATGATAAGATGCTTAAAACCTTCCCGAACTCTCCCTTGCACCATTTTCCCGGCACCTTTAAGCGGGGTATAGTATTTAATCATGAAAGCGTTGAACGACTTTTGCGCCTCATAGGCCGTCATTGATTTCGGTTGATACACAAAATGCAAGTAGTCGTAAAAATCCCAGTTTTCGGACAATATCCGCTCCTCGGCCCGCATCTTCTGGCCAAGGGGCGAGACGCCAAATGGTGTCAGTATACTTAGAGCAAAGGAATTCATCTTGGACTTATGAACAAAATCTTCAATCAGCTCCAACGAGTGAGGCGTATCCTCTTCATACCCATAGCTAAAAAATCCATGGACCCAAACACCTTGATCCTGCAACTTCTTGATGGCATCGAAATAAACTTCCGTCTCTTTGGTTTTAGAGAGATGGTTTTCCTTTTGCAAACGAGTCACCGGATTAATGGTTTCAAAGCCAATTCCCAGCGTGATTTTATGATGTTTCATTTCCTTGACGAGCTCATCATCATTAATAAAGTTCAGCGTGCAGTCCGCCCCCATATGTTTAATCTTGATGCCCTCGGCCCTCGTCCTCTGCAAAAATTCCCTTATCCGTTTGGAACTTGCGATCCAGTTGGGCTCCATAAAATCCACCCGCGGGACCTCACCACCGAAGTATTCCGCCATGGATTTAAATTCGCCCACCATCCGGTCGACGGAGGAGGTTCTCCAGCCCTCTCCCCAGATTGTGGGGATATCACAAAAGCTACAATGATGATTGCACCCTCGGGAAAAAAAAGGTCTGACAAAATCCGGCTTGAAATCCAAAAGCCCGTAGTTCATGAATGGGAGCGAGTTGAGGTCCTTCACCTGCTCGCCAAAAATGATTTTGCGCTTATCCGTGCCTTTCAAGACAGCGTCAATCACGTTTTCCAACTCTCCGACAACCACGTGATCGGCATGCCGACTGGCCTCCTCATAATAATGGGCGATGTGGGGGCCTCCCATAATGATTTTCCGATCTTTTAGCTGGGCCGCCAGCGCATAACATTTATTGGCGGTGGCGGTGTAGACATTGATCATCACCGTATCACCTGTTATGTGCTCGGGACGAACCTCGCCATTGATCTCACAAAGCTGCTCAACCTCGTAGCCCATTTGATTTAAAACCGTGGCCAACCACAGGTTCGTGGCAAAATATTCTTTCCCGCTGCCGGTCATTTTGACGACCTTTCCCGCCCTTCGCATCTTCTTCAACATTCCGAGATAAAAAGGAGTGATTAGGCCAACTATCGATATTTTTTTTGATCTCTGGGGAAGCATTAGTACATCATAAGGGATTTCTGCTAAAATAATAAGATATGGAAGTAACTTTTATCATCCCCAAGGTGGAAGGCCTCACGGTTGCCATCTTTTCCTTCGGCATTCCCTATATCTCCTCTTTTATAAAACAGCACGGGCATACGGTAAAGCTGATCAATGGTCAGATTCTTTCGGATAAAAAATATGATCAGCTCATCAATAACATCACCTCGCCCGTGATTGGCATCAGCACCTACCATTACGACATTCGAGAATTTTTCGCACTCACTCATTTTCTAAAGAAAAAATATCCGGACAAGATCATCGTGGGTGGAGGCCGAGGCCCCGCCAGCTTTCCCCTGGAGTATATTTTTACCCATGGACGCGCCGACTATCTTATTCTGAACGAAGGTGAAATTCCCTTTAACGAGTTCTTGAATCTTTTGGAGGCCAACCAGTTCTCACCTGAAAAAGTTCCTAACCTGGCCTATTTAAAAAACGGTAAGGTCACTTTATCAAGGCCACAAAATGTCTTGATGGAAGATTTGGACAAACTCCCCTTTCCGGATCGCGACCTGATCGACCAGCGCTATTATTTAAAATTTCAGCAAAAAATTACCGGCGAACGGCTTATCCGAATTGTAACCTCAAGGGGCTGTCCCCATGTGTGCTTCTTTTGTGATAAATCCGGCATGGGTAACAAAATTCGACTTCGAAGCGCTGACAGCGTTATTGCCGAAATCGAGTTCACCATGAAAAAATACAAAACCAATTATTTCTTTTTTATCGACGATTTATTTGTGCACTCGAACTCCAGGCTGACAGAATTTTGTGAAAAAATACGACAAAAGAAACTTAAAATCCGTTGGGAGGCCCACGCCCGGGTGAACTCTCTAGCGCCAGAGATGTACCCTTTGCTTAAAGAGTCCGGCTGTGAGCAGCTCTTTTTTGGCATTGAATCCGGCAGTCAGACCATTCTGGACAAGATCCAAAAGGGCATTTCTGTGGCGGAAATCAAAAGTGCCCTTAAACAGTGCCGAAAAAACGGAATCAAGTCTTTTGGCTACTTTATCGTGGGAGTTCCAGGCGAAACCAAGAAAGATCACCAGGCCACCCTCAAACTTATCAAAGATGGCCCTATCGATGGGGTCGAGGTCTTTTATCTCCTACCCTACAAAGGCTCTCCTATTTTTAATAAGTTATACGATAAAAACAGCTTCTCCTGGGAAGACTATTGCGAATGGACCGACGTTTTAGAATTTAAACCTTCCATGAAGACCTTCTTAAAATACCAGTCGGACGATGATCCTTCTCAAGCAATTCAACGGATTATGTCGAAGGCCCCCCAGTCCTCCAGGCGGGGGGACTAGTGACTAATTACAATCAGTTTGACAAAAACCAGACTGCGGCCTAAAAAGAAACTGTTTAAATCGACCCTTAAAAAAGTGAGGACGCAATGAAAAGCAAAAAGACAAAAAAGAAAGTTATTCTCTGCACTGTTCGCGGTTAATTAATTTACCCGAAAACTACTAAAACCCGCAGGACTTCTGTCCGCGGGTTTTTTTTTATTTCCACTCCTGCCCCAAAGCAGGGTGATGTCGAAAAAAAAGGCCTTCATCACCAAAGCAACTGGCCACAAAAGAGCTGGTGAGCACTAAATCTCCAAGATACTCCAACTCCTCATCCTTCAATGATTGGGCATACACCTTATACAAAACTGTTCCCGGCCTTAGCCTACCGAGCTGAACCCGCAAGTCAGTTTTATCACCGGAATCAAATCCCCCGAAGACGGGTACAAATTTTAAGTGACGGGGAATGACCGGTGCTAACTCCACACTCCCGTTGGATTGCATCGCCGCCATATGCCCAACCGGCAAAACGAAAGGTGAAGCATCACTGTTGAACAACTTGACCGCCTTGCTAAAGGCGCGCAAGGGAAGTTTCAGGAAGGGTGAGCTGGGTTCTCCAATCGTGGTGGTAAACGGGTTGCTAAAATAATTGCGATCCTCACCCTGCCCGTCAAGGGAGTACATTGCCATGATATTCAGAGAAGGGTGTCCATCCACCAAAAATTTTAAACCAAATCCGGGTGTGTAACTGGCACCCGCCCCCGCCAAGGAAAAACGCACGACTCCGATCGCCCCGCTTTTCAAGACGCCGGTGTAGCTACTTGGTATCGATAGAAAGCTAATTTTGGCCACCGTACCGAAAGAATGAATCAGTTTTTTTCGTCCCATCGGCAGCTCATCTGAGGAATGCTTGAAAGTGGCAATTAAGTACTTTGAGCTAAGAAGTTTGACCATACTGAACAAGGAAAGCGATGAGGGAAGTTGGTTCTCGGCATATTGGCTTTTTTCCACCTGTTTCCAAAGATAATCCTGTTTTTCTCGGGCACTCCAGGACTCATAGTCTTGGGAAACGGTGCTATTCGCAGACAGCGACAAGCTCAGAAGAAAAAAGAACACCGTTAATAGTGCGAAACGCCTCATAAAGAACCCCTCAGATTAAAGTTACCCTGCTTCGCCACCATGCTCCTTCCTTTGAGAGAGCACAATAGACATCTCTTTGACGATGACCACAGAAAGTCATTGTGTTAAAATGAGCGCTCTATGCAAATGCTGATTTCCTTTTTCATTGCGCTCTTGGTGCTTTTACAAATATCTCTTGCCGAAGACTACACGCTACAGTCCTCTGTCTCGTGGTGGAATGCCGCCAGCTATCGCGGTCTGGTTGAATCAGAGCTCAATCCGGACAATGGCATCCTCAAACTGCCCCAGTGGATGGGGACTTCAGAGATCAGACCGGATGTTAAGTTTATTCGCGATTCATTTGTGGCCCGTGGACGCCCTCGACTCATTGGCACACTGTCGAAAACCACCTGGGGTGATACCGAAGAGTCTTCCGAGACCTCTGGCAAAATTCAGTGGAGTGAAGCTTACGCCTCACTGGCGGCGGTCGAGTGGCTGACGATCACCTATGGACTGCAAAACTTCCAGTGGGGGCCGGCGGAAGCTGCGGGACCGAGCAATCAAATTTTCCATGAAACTATTCAGGCAAAAGATGTTCTCTTCGACACGCGAGGCCATCATCTCCTGCGAGTCAACCTTACGCCCATGCAAGAGTTGAGTGAGGTTCTGCTGGTGGAGATTTCGGACAACGGCGATCCGGAATTTATCGCCGAGGAAAATTTTAGCAAGAAATTCGTCCTTAAAAGTGAATATTCCTGGGCCGGAGGGGCCGATTATGCCGGCCTGGTGCTGGGACATAAGGACCAATCAGAGTCCTGGATCGGAGAATATATCAATCTGGAAATCGTCGAAGGACTCTCCCTCTACCTCGACGCCAGCCAACAGCAGGGTTCCTCGGCATGGTACCCCGTTAAAGACGCCAATAACACGATCGTGATGACCCAATCCCTAAAAGACAGCAACCATATCTACCAATATTCTGTTACCGGCCTGCGATATGTCTTTGAAAATGGCAACGACATCCGTTTGGAATGGATTTTTCAAGAGGCCGGCTATGGGGAGGCGGAAATTTTTTGGGCCTGGACTGCGCTAACTTCAAAAAATATTGTACAATTAATGCTTCTCCAACAGAATGCTGCACGTGCACAGAGGAATGGTTTGAATTTTCCCGGCCAAGATTACTTATTTACTTCCCTTCGAATTCCCGATGCCTTTAAATTTAAGGATTGGACTCTTTATTGGCGACTATTGGCTTCGGTGCATGACGGTTCTTTGTCCTCGCTGGTCAGCTCTGAAAATGCCGTTGGAGAGGCCGGGACACTTTTCGCAACCGCAGCAGCGACGGCGGGAAAGGCGGAGTCAGAGCTCAGAGGTTCGGTGGATCAAGCATATACTTTGGGGTATCGCCATACTTGGTAAGCGACCCCTCCTAAGATAAGGATTTTCTGATGCAGAATAAAAGCATAGTGAAACTCGAAGATGTGAATAAAAGCTATCGGCTAGGGCAGACCAGTATCAATGCTTTGAAGTCAGTGAATTTGGAAATTCATAGCGGTGAATTTACCGCCGTGGTTGGGGCCTCGGGTTCCGGCAAAAGTACCTTGCTCAACATCATCGGCTGCATCGATATTCCAGATTCAGGCGCGGTGTGGATTGATGGCGTCGATATCGCCAAGATGAGCGACAATCGCCAGAGTGATCTGCGCAATCAAAAGATTGGTTATATTTTTCAATCTTTCAACTTAGTGCCCGTCCTTTCAGTGTATGAGAATGTGGAGCTGCCTCTGCTCATTAATCATGAGGTGAGTCCATCAGACCGGGCACGCCGGGTGAAAGAGGCCATCGCGGAAGTGGGCCTCGAACAGTTCAGCAAAAACCGACCTGATCAGCTCTCCGGTGGCCAAAGACAACGTGTCGCCATTGCCAGGGCCCTGGCCGGTCATCCACTCCTGGTGCTTGCCGACGAACCCACCGCCAACCTTGACTCTGAAAACTCGGGCAAAATTATTGATCTGATGCTCGCTCTGAATAAAAATAAAAATGTCACCTTTTTGTTTTCCACCCACGATGAGAAGCTCGTTAGTCGCGTCGGGCGCGTGGTGCATATTAAAGACGGGACCGTGCAAGTATGAGACAGCTCTGGTTTTTAGCACTTCGAAATCTCAGCCGAAATATGCGGAGAAATCTGGCGACAGGCTCGGCCATCGCCTTGGGCTTCGCCGGTATTCTGCTCCTGGGCGGTTACGTTAATCGCATTTCAAATTATCTGCGAGTCTACACCGTCTATGTCATGCATACGGGACATTTGGCTTTGTTTGCTCAAGATGGTTTTGAAAAATTTCAGTATAAACCCCTCAAATATAGTCTTTCCCACGATGCTCAGCTGGCCATCGAGAAGGCCCTGCGGGAAGAGGCGCAGGTTGATTTTTATGAGCGCCAGATGTCAGGGGCCGGACTGATCGGCAACGGCCGCATTTCCGTTCCCTTTTATGCCAAAGGTTACGAGCCTCTGATTGATCAGCGCGTGCAAAGTCATCCTGAGGTTCAGAAGTGGGTGTCCAAGGGCGGCTACTTTGCCAAAGGCCAGGGACTTTGGAACTATCCCGAGGACCTGGGCGCCCTGGCCTTAAGTAAAGGCCTGGCCTTCACCTTGGGAAAAAAATTAGTTCATGACGAGGGAGGAGATGCCAATGTGCAACTCATCTCAGGAACGTGGCAAGGGTCCTTGAATGCCATTGATGCCGAGGTTGTCGGTCACTTTAATACCGGCTTTCGGGAAACCGATAACTCCGCCATCTATATTGACTACAAAAGATTGCAGCAGCTCTATGACACAGAAAGTGTTGGGCGATATTCCATTTGGGTCAAAGATATCTTTCAAACTAATAAAGTGGCCGCCCGCTTAACCGAAAAGCTTAAGGCCGCCGGAGTTTCCGTTGAGGTCATTGCCTGGGATGAGGAGCGCCTCTCTCCCTACTACACAGGAACCATGCAGTTTTTGCATTCTCTCGTTACCTTCATTGGCGTGGTGCTGGCGACCGTCATTAGCTTCTCCGTGCTCAACTCCACCACCATGACAGTGGTCGAGCGCCTGCAGGAAATCGGCATGTATCGTTCCATCGGCTTTCGCCGCGGCCAGGTCAGTCGCATGTTTGTGAACGAATCATTCTGGCTCGCCATGGCCTCCCTCGCCGTGGGCGCGGTCCTTGGTTATGCGGCGATCAGCTCCATCAATGCCGCCAAAATAATCTATCATCCCCCCGGAGTTCCGGACGGCCTGCAGCTAAAGTTAGTGGCCAGCACGCCGTTCCTCTTTATTTCGGGCGCAATCATTTTAACTTTAACTTTGCTGACCACCTATTTCGCGGTCTCAAGAACAATGCGGATGCGCGTGGCGGATTTGCTTGGAGGTACCAGAAGATGATTTTCAAAATATTGCTTTTCGCAGGCCTGATCTTTTCCAATGCCCATGCCGCCGCCCCCGCTCCCTCGGCAGAGGAGCTACTCAAATCCAGTGACCGGGGACGCGGGGCCACCGTTTCCCTCGAGGGAATTAACTGGATCGCCGACATTGTGACCAAAGAAAATGAAACCACCAATCAGGCGGTGTATCTGATTAAATGTCGTGGCAATGATGCCCTGGCCGAGGTGACCTCTCCTCCCAGGCAAAAAGGCGAGATCATTATTTTTAACGACCGCATTCTGTGGTTTTATAAGCCAGGCCTAAAAAAACCCGTCAGCATTTCGGCGCGACAAAAGCTCATGGGCCAGGCCGCCAACGGCGACATCGCCTCGACTCAATATTTTCGTGATTATGAAGGAAAGATTTTAGGCGAGGAAGTGGTGGACGGTACCAAAACCTATAAGCTGGAGCTGGTGGCCCGGGCCAAAAACGTTACCTATGACAAGATTCGCTACTGGATTTCCAAGTCACAAAAATTGGGTGTCAAGGCCGAGTATCTGACCGTGTCGGGTGATGTGTTCAAGTCCGCCACCTTCAAATATGGCAATACCATAAAAATTTCCGGAACGGCCTATCCGTTTGTGAGCGAGATGGTGATTCGCGATGCCAATAACGCAAATAATGAGACAACCATTCACTATAAAAATCCCAGTGAGGCTTCACATCCCACCAGTATTTTTAACGTGAATAATTTAGTTCGGTAGGTGGTAGAATGATTCCTCCTCGCAAACGTGTCATGCTGACTTTGGCCTTCCGAAATGTGGTGCTCAACTGGCGTCACAGCCTGGCCACCATGCTTGCCATTGCCGCCGGATTTTCTGCCGTCTCCCTCTTTGACGGATTCATCAATGAGATGAATAAGGAGATGACCGATCGTTACATCAACCGCGGCATGCTGGGCCATGTGGTGATTGAAAAAAGCGGATGGAACAACAGAACGATCGACGATCCCTGGGCCTACACCTTATCCGCCCCTGAGCAAAATTTCATAAAATCTTTTCTTGAAAAAAATAACCGGGTGTCGGCTTCGGTGCGTTTTCTCTCTTTCATGGGACTGGTTTCCAATGGCCGCATCAGCACGGTGTTTGCCGCTCTCGGATATGATATTCAAGACGGCCTTAAATTTCGCGGCGAACGTTGGGAATGGGATGCGGTTGCCGGAAAACCTCTTTATGCCTTTGATGGCCCCATCGTTTTACTAGGAAGCGGCCTGGCCCGGCATCTGGATTGTGATCTGCCCGAGGATTCGGAGATCGTCTATAACTCAGATGGTTCGTTAGTGGCCGAGGAGCGACCTTTTTCCTGCCAGAACCCCAACGTTCAACTTTCCGTCACCACCGAACATGTTCAGGTAAACGCCGCCAACCTGCGCGTCGGTGGCATGGTGGATATTCAGCTGCGAGAGTACAATGATCGATTTGTCGTCATGCCCATGGCGACAGCACAGCAGCTGGTTGATACCGATCGCGTCTCACGGATGTCGGTTCTCTTGAAAAAGAATGATGATATTTGGCCCTTTATCAGTGAGTTTAAGGCCGAGGCCAAAAAAGAAAATATGGACCTCGATGCCATTCGCTGGCTCGATCATGGGATCGCCGCCACGTCGAAGGGTGGCATGGAGATACTCTCCACCTTCCGCAATCTTTTTCTCAGCGTAGTGGCCATCATCGCCGCCATGTCTGTCGCCAATACCATGATGAAAAGTATCAATGAGCGCATTCGCGAGATCGGAACTTTGCGAAGTATCGGCTTTCGTCGCGAAGATATTATTCTGATGTTTTCGGCCGAAGGCCTTTTCATTGGCGCCTTTTCTTGCATCGCCGGTTTTATCGTGACCGTGATTTTAGGCCTTCTCATCTCGAACGCGGGGATTAGCTTCAAGGCGGGGATTCTCTCGGCCGCCCTACCGGTGCGGGTTTCTCTGGCCTTCTCCACCTGGATTTCAAGCATCTTTGTTCTGTGCCTGATTACTCTGGGAGTGTCGTGGCTGGTATCTCGCAAGGCCGCCCGAACGGTCATTGCCGAAACCCTGAGATATGTGGCCTAAAAGGCCAAAAAACCGTCTTCTTTTCGATAGTTAACTTTGGCCATTTTTCCTCCCTATTTTGGCACTTAAACGCACGCTAGAATCGTCTTAACCCTACAAGAAAACAGATTAGAGCGGAGCTAAAGACCTTTCCAAAACAAGACCCCAAAAAACAACTCCCTTTTGACCCGGCTCCGCTCTAATCTGTTTCCCCCTTCCCCCTCCTCTAACCTATCTTTTTTACAAGCTCTCTTAAAGGCCTGGACGAACAGTGGTGATCCAAGATACGCGCTCCCTATGAAAAATGTTGTTTTTGGAATCTGCTGTTTCACCTTATCTGGCTGCCTGGCACCTAAACAGATTTTCCCGGAAGGAAACCCCTTTCACGAGAAGGCCAATCCGGTGCTTTCCTCGGAACTATCATCAGAAGGCCTTGAAGCGCAGACTGCCGCCCATCTGGTGAAAGTCGCCATTATTGACTCTGGAGTCGATTACCGCCATCCCCAATTGCGTCAGCATCTACGCTTAAATAAGAGTCACACGGGCTTCGGCCTGGATATTCTGGGTGAGGATGGCCTTCCCTATCCCATTATTCTCAACCCGGAAACCGGCGAAGAGATCGAAGATATTTTCGGGGTCAATGAGCATGGCACCCACGTGTCTTCGCTGGCGTTGCTTGGTGCCAAGCTGGAAATTCCCGAGGCCCATGGAGAGAAGGTGGATATCGGTCCACGTCTTGGCCTGATTCCCATTCGAGTTCTCCCGCTCGATGACGAAGGCATGGATACGGTCGCATCGGGGGAGAGAAGCTTAAGCGATAAACTCATGAGCGAAAAATTAGTGGCCGTGCTCTCTCGATCTATCACCTATGCCATCCAAGAAGGCGCTCACATCGCCAACTTGTCTCTGGGCGTGGACCCGGCCGAGCAGTCTTTGGAAAATCGCGCTTATTTAAAACAGCTCGTGGAAACTGATTTTTATAAAAAAATAAGCGTCGATGGAGAGAAAATCCTTTTTGTCTTTGCCGCGGGAAATGAAAGTGTGGTGGTTTCCGACGGATATTTTCCCGCCTCTCTCAAGGCCGCCAATACCTTAACGGTAGGGGCCTTAGATAATAACAGTACCATTGCCGACTATAGCAACTTTGGCGATTTGGTGGATGTTTATATTCGAGGCACCGATGTGCAAGGCCTACTGCCCGGCGGACTGAGAGGGAAGATGAGCGGAACTTCCATGGCCGCTCCGCTGGTGGCGAATTTGGCGGCAAAAATGAAATTGCTGGCCCCGTGTTTGTCGGCGTCACAAATGCGCGCGCTCATCATCGAGCAGGCCGCCCCGCTCACAAAAAATGTTCGCGTGGCGAGATTCAAGGAAACCTTGGATGCGGTGAGGGCACTCCCTGCGGAATTTAAATTGTTGAAATGCAGAAATTAAAATAAGCGCTCAAACCTGAAATAGATTATTTCAAACAAGCTATCGTCGTATTTATTCGGGATGCCAGTCGAGAGATGATATCCGAGAGACGAAGCCAAAAACCAAGCATGATAAAGCCGAAAGCGTCGATCGAGCAGCAGGGAGATATCGAACCCTGCAAACTTTGCCTCGTCAGAAGACGAGGCTTGAGTTGTAGAGGAAGAACTATAAAAATATGTTGTCCTCATTTGAGTTGCCATTCGATAAGAGACACCGGTGCCGAATTCAAACCCCAAAGGAAGCTGCCACATTTTCAGAAACGAAAATTGATATTGGTCTGACAGTTCAGTGCTTTGTCCCTCTCTTTGGCTAAAGCGTTTCCCTATATGGCGTATCTTAAGAGTATAAAAATGCAGTTGATTGTACTTATAGGCCCACGACAAGGTTGGGGCAAATTTAAACTTATCACTCGCATTCGCCTGAGTGTGACCATCCTTTGAGGAAAAATAACTGCCGATGGATAATCCCAGCACCAAGGAGCGATCCTTCAAAGGACCTGGATTATACCAAGGCGGGGTGGGCGTCCAACCGACAACTTGCAACACCCTCTTCTCACGAAAAGTTTGCCCATTGGGTTGGATGAGTTCGAACTGCAATTCCAGCAAAGATTTGATCCATTCCAATGAATATTTGAAATAACCATCATCATCACGACTCACTAATTGATTGTTGATTTTAAGTGTCCAGCCAGGCGTAATGTAACCTTCAATCTGCTCAAGCTCTTGCTTTAACACCACCGTTTCAGCCGACCAGTCGAAATCATTATTTTTGAGACTTAAGGTCGGGCGATCGGGCGAAAACTGCTCACGCGTGAGAGTGAGTTTATAACTTAGAATTTCTTCCGCGCCATCACGATTTTTCGAAATTCCCGCGAACAGGTTTTCTCCTTCATTCAGCAGCGTCTCAAAGGTAGCACGCCCCTCACTATGAGTAAGTTTTCCATTACTCATTTCAACTTTTACATTTTCATCCAGAGGCCCGAGCAAAACAAAAGGATAGGGACTTTTAAACTGCCTCTCCTCAATCTCGAGCTTCTCCTCAATACTTTGCTGAAAAATATTGTGGGAAAGCGGCATAGAAGTTCGATAGCATTTTGTACGGCCGATGAGCTCAATGTCTAATTGAGTAATTCCACTGCCGAGAAGTTCGGCATAGAAACGCAGATGGCTTCCCTCTAATGGGTAGTATTGTTGGTTAACATAGAGCCCAAGTTCTTTTTTAGGACACGGCAAGTTTTCTAGTGACTCAGTTTTATTTTCCCCATTGATAAAGAAATTGAGCGGTGCCAAGGCCCCAGTCAACTGCACCCGACTAATCACCGGGCTGGCGTGAATACGAATAAAAGACAAATTTTTAGTTGGCCCATAAAAATGAAAGAACTCTCCACCCCAAGCTGGGCAGAGGAACAGGAGAAAAGACCAAAATGCCAACAGCTGAATTTTCAAGGGAACCCTCGCCTAATTTTAAGCAGGGCCTAAAGTTAAGCACCTGGCGACTCTGGTATTATCTTTTAAATTCAGAGAGTTGTCGAGGCTAAGAAGACCGACCGCGCTGGCATCCGCGTTGCTTATACATAAAGCAACAAGAGCAAAACCAACCAACAAGGGGGAATTATGAAAGCACTATTGAAAGGTATTTTGCTGGTAACCTTTTTAGCATCTGTTGTGGCCTGCCAAGGGGAAGGCGCTAGCTCTGCTGGCTCTGCACCCGAGGCCCCAGAAAAAGTAGTCTTGGAACTTGAAGGCGCTGGACAGTAATTAATAAAATATTTTTGCCCAAAAGGAGAATTTTATGAAAACAAAATTTTTAGCACTTCTGACTTTCGGAATTTTAACAAGTAGTTTCGCCGCTGACCTTGGCCTGGACCCTGCGTACCTTGAACTTAAAGTGTATAAATTCGCCGTTTCTAAAAGCGAATTTTGCACCGACTTAGTGACTGTTTTTGAAACCAATAATCCGATCTACGAAGATTTCTTAAGTAACCCCTCCCTAGGCAATGGGAACATTGAGGTCGGAACGTATCCCTGCGTGGTCATCGAATTCTCTGATGTCATTCGCTATGCCTCGACCACGACCAGCGACTCCGGCATTTGTGTCGCAAATGAGCAACACTCAGCACAGATTTGCCGCGCAAATAACAATGAAGAAGGCGGAATCCTGATTGATGGAACTGCCTTCAACTGTGAAGATGCCGAGCAGAGAATTGCCCTCTATCTCTCGACCGGGTCAATCGGAAATGGCGGCGATAATCAGCCTGCCTTTCTTCCACCGACAGCGCAAAATCGCGCTCGTGGACTGACTCTCTTATCACCTTTGGTCGTAAGCAAAAATACTGTGGCCAAGTTTATCGTCGACGGACGTGGCCAGGTCGAAGATACCACCGGCAGAGGCTGGCCTAACCCTATCTGCGAAATGTCGGCACCAACTTTCAGCTTCGGCAAAAAATAAACGTAGCAAGCAAGTGGCCCCGCAATGGGGCCACTTCTTTTTATTTTGTGGTTTGCGGAATTTTAAGCGTAAAAGTTGCCCCTACTCCGAGGGCAGATTGCACTGAAAGGGACCCGCCATGCATGGCCAAAATGGAATAGGCGGTAGCCAAGCCAAGCCCGGTGCCCTTTTTACCCGGCTTGGTCGTAAAAAATGGATCAAAGACCTTGCGTCGAACTTCCTCTGAAATCCCAGGCCCATTGTCTTTAACAAAAATATTGAGCACGTCCGGTTCTATTGCCACACCAAGAGTGATTCGCATGTTCTCTTTGGGGTGATCCAGCAGGGCATCTCGGGCATTATCCAATAAGTTCCCCAAGACCTGAACGATGAGTCTGGGGTCAAAGCTCGCCATCACCTTGGCGTTAAAAACATCTAAGACGAGTGAAATATTCTGGGCCTCGAGTTTGACCTTTTGAGTGTCATAGAAATTTTGCAGAAATTTATCCAGCTCAACTTTCTCGCTGGAAGGTTTGTCCTGACGGGCAAAGGTGAGAATGTCTGCCAAGATCAGATTGGCGCGATAGACCTCATTAATCGCCGTTTTCAGCAACGGCGCACCATCTTGCCCTTTTTCTATTTTCCTTTCGGCCAATTGAATATTGGCCAAAACATTACCCAGCGGATTTTTTATCTCATGCGCCACACCAGCGGAGAACTGGCCCAAGGTTGCCAGCTTTTCCGACAGGGCCAAATCTTGGGCCATATCTTTGATACGCCCTTCACGCTCCTTGAGTTTCCTTCCCATGAGAGTAAAGGAACGGGAGAGCTGACCCACCTCATCTTTGGCCTCACTTGCCACAACGATATCAAATTCACCGTCCGCCATCCTCTCGGTCAGGCGAGTGAGATTTTCCAAAGGCCGGGAAATTCTCCTGGTAAACAGCGCCGCCATGAGCGTTGTTAATAATGCAAGTCCAAATCCAAGCCACAATAATTTGGAAAAAATTGGTTTGCTCACCAGCCATAGAGTTGATTTGGGAAAAAAAACAGCGACGTAGAGATTGGCATCGGTGGAAATGGGGGCAATGCCCACAAAATTTGTCTGACCTTGAACCGAGATTTCTTTAGTCATGGCAATCTGTAATTTACTCAAATTGGGCAAGTCTAGTGACTGCAAAGGTTCTAGATAATCCTGAGCAGGACCGGACTCTCCCAGCGGATTGGCAATCAGAACCTCTCCTTGCTGATTGAAAACAAAAACGCGATATGGCCCCATGGGTAAGATGCCTTTCAAAGAAGCGAGAGGAGACGCAGCGTTCAAACCGACACTGATTGCCCGGGCAGTGGAGGAAGATAATGTCGAGGCATCCAGCAGAAAATCATTGCGCTCTTTTTTGACAAAATTCCGAAGTCCAATGGTGGAGGTACCAAGAAACGTGATACTGACCACCATGGCCACTAAAAGAATAAATTGATTTCTAAGCTTGGCGTTCATTGCTTGCGCCAGACTTTGAACATTCGATGTTCCAGTTTCTTTCCACTTTCAATTTGCAGTCCCAGAACATTTTTGCCAACCTGGAGATCGTAATAGAATTGAAATGAACCATCACTGGTTGCGGTAATTTTTTTACCGTTTAAAAAAACTTTAACATCCCCTTGAATATGTCCCTTGAACAACAATTTATCTTCGGTTGTTGTCAGCTCTTCGCCGGCCGGTGATTCCAAGATAAATCCGCGGCCTGTTGGCGCGGGAATTTTCTCTTCTTGCATATTGCTTGATGGAAGTTCTTCCTCAAATTTCACTTCGCCAGGCGCGATGAAGGTCCTGGTTTCGCCGGAATTCATCTCCATTGTTTTACCTTTGGTCGCCACCTCGGCGGTACCAGAAAGTAAGGTCACAACTAATACCTGCTTCTGCCCTCGAATCTTCACTTTGGAAGGACGGCCTCCGTCATGTTTTGGTCTCACCCACCCGGCGGGTGTGCGCACCTCAAAATTCATGGATTGTTCATCGCCACGCGACTCCATATTAATCTGACCGTTCGGCAAGGACAGAATTTGATCGGGAGCACCCCGCTCGCGGGTTTTCCGATCCAGAATAACAACCAGCGTATCCTCTTCCATATCGAGCTTACTTGAATCGTCAAAAGTCACCAAAGCACTTGAATCCTTGCCAGTCCGAAGAGAATCATAGTTTGAGAGGGTCAGGCCCGTCATGGCATCCGGCCACTCAAAGGAATTATTGCGCTTGTATTGAACCTCATTTTTTTTGTCGCTTAAAACAGCGACGCTTGGAGCAGAATCTTCTTTTAGTACAATCTCACTTTGGGGGGTCTTTTTGGCCTGGGTTAGAAAATAAAATCCTGATAAAATTCCCACGGCAATCAAAAAAACAAGCAATACGTTTTTTCTCATACAAAGTAGTGTAAAATAGAACCCAAGATTATCCAACCGCACCGAGAATAAAATGCGACTAGTCATTATTGATGACGACCCTACGATGGGCCCCACTCTTAAATCTGCCGTGGAAGATTCTCACGAAGTAACTCTGTTCAGTGATCCCATCGCCGGCATTGCCTTCTTGGAAAAGAATACGGTGGATTTGGTGGTCACCGATCAGAAAATGCCAGGGATGCTAGGAATCGATTTAATCAAAAAGGCCAAGGCCTTTTCTCCTGAGACATCATTTATTCTCATGACCGCCTACGCCTCCGTTCAAGATGCCGTGACCGCACTCCAAAACGGGGCCTCCGACTATATTCTCAAGCCCCTGAACCTGACCGAGTTCGATCATCGTCTTAAAAGAATCGAAGAAATCAGGGCCCAAGGTCGGCAGATTTCATTACGCCAGCAAAAATCCAAGGGCCTTTCACGCTTGATCGGCCAGAGTGACAATATTAAAGCGGCCAAAGAATTTGCCGCGAAAGTTGCGGACGTGCCTTCTTCCATTCTCATCTTGGGCCAAACCGGAACGGGAAAAGAGGTCCTGGCAAGATCCATTCATGAAGCGTCCAAAAAAGCTTCGGGGCCATTCGTGGCGATTAACTGTGCCACCCTTAGCAAGGAACTCATGGATTCAGAGCTGTTTGGCCACGAGAAAGGTGCCTTTACCGGGGCCGTGGACTCCAAGCAGGGTAAATTCGAGCTGGCGGAGGGGGGAACGATCTTCCTCGATGAGATCGGAGAGCTGTCCTATGAACTCCAGGCAAAGCTGTTGCGCGTTCTGCAGGAAAAAGAATTTTACCGCGTCGGTGGACAAAAAAGTATTCATTCCACCGCCAGAGTCATTGCCGCGACCCATAGGAATCTGCTCGCCTCATCGAAGGAAGGCACTTTCCGCGAAGATTTGTTTTTCCGACTCAATGTCTTGGCCTTCACGCTTCTCCCTCTCAAAGAAAGACGACAAGATTTGAAAACTCTCATCGATTTCTTTTGGAAAGACTTGTGCCTGGAGCTCAAGCGCTATCCAAAAATGAACCCCGAAGTGGAGGCCAATCTCCTGGCCTATGATTATCCCGGCAATATTCGCGAGCTCAAAAATATTTTAGAACGCCTCATCGTTCTCGGCGAAGCCAATAAGGAAGTCAGTCCTACGTTGCTCCCCATGGAAGTGGCAAAAAAATCACCTTCGCCTAGCTCGGCCACCGCACCCCAGACTCTGGCCGAGGGCAAAGGACTTAATCAATTTTTGGAAGAAATCGAGTTTCGCATCATCAAAGACATTATGGAGCAGGAATCAAACAACCAAATCAAGGCGGCGAAGAGATTACAGCTCACGCGTGGGAGCCTTCAGTACAAATTGAAAAAGATGGAAGACTTAGGTCTGATTGGAGATACAAACTCTTAGAATCTTTACTTGCGCTCGTTTAACTCAATCAGGCCGTCAGCGATGAGATTCAAATCGGCCTCAGTCCCTTTCCAGGTGAAAGCATGTTTTTTAGGACCTTTCAAAATTTCTTTTTTCATCCAGCCTTGAATCCAGATTTTGGCCCCCTTCTCATACCCCGTTACATCGGCGGAAAGATGAGACAGGTCGGGTGCCTTGCCTTTTGATTTTATTTTGAGTGCCGTGACCTTGTGGCACATGACACACTTGTTGTTTTTCATAAGCTTGCTCAAAACTGCATCGTCTGCAATAGCGGTGTTGCCCACGAATGCGAGGGCCATAACAAAAGCGATAAATTTCATAAAACGTTCTCCTGAAATGCGATTGAGAAGGCCCGTTCATTTTAGCCGATCCGAAATCTTTGACTACTATAGATAGTGCTAAGACAACTTCGCACAAAGCGTCATAGTACACTATTAAACATCGACAAAGGAAACCCATGATGGCAGATTGCAAACAAATGGAGTCTTAAAAATGTCTGACAATATCCCCGCCAAACCCGCAAACTCTGCCCGCATCGTTGTTACCTTGGATTACCCTGAAAGCCGACTGGATAATATTTTGCTCAAAACTTTGAGAGAGCAAAACGATAATATGGGACTCAAAAATCTCTCACGCGCAGGACTCAAAAAACTTTTCAGCAAGGGAAGTATTCTCATCAAAGGGCAAAGGGCCAAACCCTCTTCGTCCTTGGCCAAAGGCACGACTTACATCGATATCTTGGGTGCTTAATTCCCAGCGGCCCAAACCTCGTAATTTACCGAAAAGACATCCGTTTGACTGGCACCCTTCTTGCTCTTAAAAACAGCAAAAGGAGATCGCCATGAAAAAGCATTCTGAAGAAACCTTGAATTACAAACAACTCAAGAAGCAGTTCCTGAAAAAAAGCCTAGAAATCAAAATAGCTGACCGGGCAAGCCAGGAGAAAATTGTGAGTGAGCGGGAGTTAAAACAAGTGGCCGGAAAACATCGCCATTTCATGCTTCATTTGGATTAAAACCTGCATCTGCTTAAATTTAAGCACCGCCTTGTCCGCCAGTCAGGGCCGTTATGTCACCTGACAAAGTGTTGGAGATGTTCATTGAGAAGATAAAATCATCTCTGAAAAAAGCAAAGATCAGCGCACGTCAAGAGAAACCGGAGACACCGACTCGGTCATCCTTAAAAAATCTTACTATCGTCTTTTTCAAACCATTTTTATTGCATTTCGTTGGAAGTGAATTCGGGAGCAACATATAATCGCTGGTAACTCACAATGCCTTAGGAGGTTGTTTCATGCAATTTTTGAAATGTTTACTCTTTGTTGTTCCCTTTTTCTGTGTCAGCGCCTTCGCCAGTGTGGAAGGATTATTTCATGTCGAGACACCTTTTTCCTATACCAAGGGAAGTAAAACTCTGACGGTGCCGGCGGGAGATTACAAGGCGGATTTGAAGACGCGAAGCTCGTCCATGACCCTAAAATTCAAAGACCAGGCGGGAGAAAAACATAAAGTAAAAATGTCCGTGCCGCGAAATTCTATGCCTTCGCGAAACGGCACCTTCCACTATGAGAGTACTCAAGTCGAACAGCCTTTTGATCTCTCAGGTCAAATTGCCACTCAAGAAGAGCGCCGCCCAACCCAGTCGCGTTATGAAACCTGCACCTATCAACGGCCAATACAGGTCTGCACCATTGACCCCACCGGCCGTCGCATTTGTCGTCTTGAGTACCAAACGGTCCAGGGCCATCACCAGGTGCTCTTTCACTATCTCATCTCCACCAGCGCAACGCTTGTCACGCTGGAAGGTGCCACAGACCGCAGTCTCCTAGGGAATTTCTCGGGAACCCAAACGGTACAATATATCGTGAATGAGTACACCGGGCCGTGCCAGTAGAACTATTTTACGCCTAGCTCTTCCAGCGCATATTTGGCCATCGTCTTAACTGACTCATCCTTATCTTGCAGCATCTTCTTCAAGGTTGCTGCAACTTGAGGATGGGTCTTCTCGCATCGTTTGAGACCGGAGACGGTGGCCTGTCGAACGGGAATGGCCTTATCTTGAAATGACTTTCCCAACAGCTCCGCATTTGATTTAACCACCCCGCACATATCCCCCAAGGCCGAGGCGGCGTTGGCCCGGCGCTCGGATGACTTGTCCTTCATCAAAATTTCTCCCAACTCTTTGGATAACTTAGTTTTTTCAGCTTCCGGCAGCTGCTGCATTTCATCTAAGGCCTTATTGTATTCCTCATCGTAGTCAACCTTGGTGTTCATAGTGACTACGCGCTCCGCAAGAGTCTTGGAGGCGGCAAAGGTTTGAGCAGAAAGCAAAACGGCAACAAAAATGGCCATTATAATTTTCATGGTGGCTCCTTAGTTATAATTTAATTCTTGCCGGTCCCGCCAAGTTTGGAAAGATTTTTTTTGCCTTCAATCTTGTAGTCGCATGTCAAACTTTCAGCTATCATGGCGGCAACACACTCCAACCCAGGGGACACACACATGGCCAACAAACTCGACCGTATTTCCTTTGGTAAAATTGTTCAGATCCGTGAGCGCCTTCTCAAAACTCAAGCCAGCGGGAAAAAAGTTTTTCGTTTTGAATCTGGCGATCCAAGCTTCAGTGTTTCTGACCCGGTTATTGCGGCCATCCGCCAGGCGGCAGAGGCAGGCAAGACTCACTACATTCCCAATGACGGAATTCCTGAATTGAAAAAGGAACTCCAGGGCAAACTGGAAAATAAAAACAAAATTAAACTCCCCAGCTCGGATTATATTTATGTCACGAACGGTGCCATGCACGCCCTCTACCTGGTCTGGCAATGCCTGCTTGAACCGGGTGATGAGGTCATCGTCCCCGATCCCATGTGGACGGAGGCGGTGGAAAATATCCGGTTGGCCGAAGCGACGCCGGTGCAAATTATTCTCTCCCACGAAGACGGATATCGCTACGATCCCAAAAAAATCGCCGCCAAAATCAACGCCAAGACCAAAGCCATTTTTGTCAACTCACCTCACAATCCAACTGGCTCGGTCGCCAGTCGAGAGACCCTCATGGAAATTTTGGAACTGGCAAAACAGCACAATCTTTTCATCGTGACTGATGAGGCCTACGAAGACGTCGTCTATGATGCCAAACATTTTTCCATCGCCGCCTTAGCGCAGGAAAAATACAAGGGCGCGGAAGGCGAGGCCTTGCAACGAAAAATTATTAGCATTTACTCGTTTTCAAAATCCTATGCCATGAGTGGCCTGCGCATTGGCTATCTCGTAACGCTTGACGACTCGGTCCGTGAGCGAATTTCCAAACTTCTCCGCTGCACCATCAATGGCGTGAACAGTATCGCCCAATGGGCCGCCATTGCCGCCGTTCGCACTCCGGTCGATCACCTAGAGGGAATGAAAAAGGAATATCGCGAACGCCGCAAGTTAATGCTTGATGCTCTGACCGGTATTCCCGGCCTTCATCCTTTTGCACCCGACGGGGCGTTCTATCTCTGGTGCAAGGTCGATCCTAAGCTCTATCAACGACTCGGAGTAAAAAACGCCGATGAGGTCTCCAATGCTCTGGCGGAAAAAGGTATAGGGAGCGCACCCGGCGACAGCTTTGGGCTTCACTGTCACGATGCGATTCGCTTCGCCTATAGCTGCGCGACTCCCATGGTGGTCGAGGGCACGGCCGAGCTGGCGCGCTTTTTTGGAAAGTAAAAGCTATTCCAGTAACATTGCAGTTCATTTTAGTCGGCCATAAAAATTTATTATATTTGCCGTGCCCTGTTGTACAATTTCCTAACGCAATATTTTTTAAAAGTGAGGGGTCGTCAGATGATTAGATTTTTCCCATTCTTGGTTGCCGGTTTCCTGATAGTGCTTCCTTCCCTAGTCAAGGCCGACGGGGATGACACGGCCAATGATTTGGCCCGCGATGAAGTTGCCGCAATCAAAAAAAAATTAGTGACCGCCCAGACCGCTCTTGGTGCACCTCCTGAAGGCTATACCCGCACCCGGGAGGATTTTGATCTACCCACGAGTGGCAACACTAGCGGCGGAAAAATGTATCCGATCAACTCTGGCGTAAGAGAGGAGTATGGTAGCAAGGCAAAGAAAGAGGGAGAAGCCAACCAGAAAAAATTGGAAGCTGATTTTCAGCAAAAATACGCCGAAGCCATGGCCAAAAATGACATTGAAGCCATAGGTAAACTTAGCATGGAGATGCAGCAGGGTGCCGCGCAAAATATGGCCGCTATGTCCACTCCCAAAGAACCGATAACAGTACAAATCCACTTCAATTCCAATCCCTACGATGCCATCGATCCGGATGCCGTGGTCATGGAAAAACCAGGTGTCATTGCCTTGAAGAAAAAAAACCAGTCAGAAGAGAGCAAAGGCAAAGTCTCGCTTTATTTTGATCCCGTTATTCTCAAAGACACCAAAAAACTTTCTAAAATTGAATTGAGAAGCCCCGAAGGCGGAATTGCAAAAAAACTGGCCGTTTTCAATATTGCCATCAATCTTGAAGGTCCTCTGGAAGCTGCAGAGGCGTGGGCCAAAAAGATAGATACAAAAGCGATCCTTGGACTTATTGATGGCGCTTCAAAGTAGAAGCGCCATCTGTCGTAAATAAAGTTCAGATTTTTTCTGAGTCCTTGTCTTGTTTGTTCTTACGCCGGCCCTTAAACTGCTCCCGAATCGCTTCGCGATTTGACTTAAGGAGCGCCATGTATTTTTGACGAATTTGTTTTATCTCTTCGCGATGGGCCTGTCGGCGCTGTTTCATGTTTTCCTTGAAGGCCATCTGCTTTTGCTTAAGACTTTCTCTCACCGCTTTATTTTTTTCTTTATTACCCGGACTGAGGCCTTCAGTAACAGACTTGGCTTCCATGATTTGGCTCTTGCCCAGATCGTAAATCTCGTTTTCAAAGGCAATCCTTTTACTATGAATTTCTTCCAGCATCTGAAGGCGGAGTTCCAGATTCTTGCTTCCTAGCTCTTTGAATTTATTTTGCACGTCCTGAGGAATTTCGCGGGGAACCTCCTTGGAAATCGCGCTGAATGCCCATAAGATGGAAAGGATACTTAATATTTTTAGCATGTTGCCCTCCTGTTGCTTTATATACGGGTGGGTCGCAAAAAGGTGTCATGACACTTTTTTCAACAATATCCGTATCTATAGGATTATGTCGATTTTAAATAAAATATTTCACCCCAGCGATGAATCTTTGATGGAAGAGGTGAAACAGCGAAATTCAAAGGCCTATTTTGAACTCTTCACCCGCTATCAAAAAGGAGTTTATAACTTTGCCTTATCTTATGCCCATCGCCCCGAGGTTGCGGCCGAAATTACCCAAGAATGCTTTTTGAAGTTGATGACCAAGGCCGTGACTTTTGAGCAGGGCAAAATTTTCAGACCGTGGTTTTGGAGCCTGGTCCGCAATCAATGTCATGACTGGTATCGCAAAGAAAAAGGTGAATATCTCGACGAAAACTTCACTGAAGAAGAGGAAGACAAAACAGATGAAATGTTTTTGCAGCTGTTCCAGAAGAATCAGCGTCAACAGATTTGGGAGACCCTGGCGCTTCTCCAAACCTCCGAGAGAGAAATTTTACTCCTTTGGTTGGAGGACCTGAGCTATCTGGAGATGGCCGAGGTTATGGGCAAGTCGCAGGATGGTGTTAAGGGATTACTTAAGCGTTCCAAGCAGAAATTTGCAAAGCTGTGGGAGGAGAAATGAAGAATAAAATAAAAAAACAATTATATTTTGCCCCGCCCTCCTCCATCAAAACTAACTTGCAGGAGAAGCTATTTCCCAAGCAGGGATTTGCTCACTGGAAATTACTTTTTACCTCCATCACCGCATGTTGCCTCCTTGCTTTGATGACCTACCAATATCTCAACGTTCCCGCGATAGATGAGTCGTATGTGGAATCATTTTTCATGGCCGAAGAGATGCTGGATGAGGGTCTGGGTGAATATACTGATGAATATACAACGGCAACGGAACAGGAGGATGAATCCACGGAAGCCTTAATCTAAGATGGCTCCGCGCGCCACGCGCGCCACCGACGAGTGCCAGGAGCCTTATCAATAGATCATTCGATCCAAAATACAGTAAATGTACATCGCTCCTTTTTACCCCAAGCAATACATTTTAGCTTCCACACTCCGTAGAGTAGCAATGCTCCATTAGGACGTTCTAGAAATTCGGAAATATTCTTTATCGTTTCATTTTTGAAACAAAATGATTATTTTACTATTTTTTTCTTGCGGTGTTATTACTACAACTTTTTTTAAGTGGGATTGCACTTCGAGGACCGCTCACAACGCATCCTTAAACCTCTCCATTTCGCCTTTGGCTGATCTCTGCACTCCTTATGGTGAAACTTCCTGAAAGAAAATTCCAAAGAAGTAAGAGGTGCATTTCTGCGCGAAAAATTTTGCTCCAAAAATCGTGGTAGGATACCGTCCAATTCACAGGAGGACGACATGAATCTAAAAAAAATAAGCGACAAAAATCTACACGAGAGCACCCTGGCGGCAGCAAAAAAAGAAAAGCTTAGTACCCTGGAATTGCTCCGGCATCTTGCGGAGGTGCAAAGGCGCGTGCTCTATGCGGAGTACGGATATTCGACCTTACAAAAATATGTCATGCGCGAGCTTGGATATTCTGAAGCCGAAAGCTGGACGCGAATACAGGCCATGAAGCTGATTCGCACCTCGGAACTTGCCGAAGCGAAAATCGCGGAAGGGTCACTCTCGCTTTCCAATGCCGCCGAAGTGCAAAAGCATATCCAAGAATTTAATTTTACGATGCCAGATAAGATTGCGGAAACAATCAATCTTGCAACTCGAAAATCCCATCGAGAACTTGTGCAAGAACTCGACGACCAGGCAGGCCGTGAGAAAAGCGAGAAGAAAATTATTTTACCAAAGCGACTTTTAGAAAAAATGGCAAAGCTCAATAAATTACTCGATGCCAAAATGACCGAGCTTGAATTGATTGAAACACTCCTTGATAAAGAAATTCGCGAATGCGAAGTGCGCCCTTCTAGGACGTCCCAGGCGGATTGCGTCAAGCCAACACGCTATCTTCCCGTGCGAGTCCGCAGGTCCGTCATGACTCGCGCCAATCATCAGTGTGAGTTCAGAGATAAAAATGCCAAACGTTGTGGCGAGCGACGTCATCTCCAATTTGATCACATCAAACCGTTTGCCTTAGGCGGTGACCGAAGCGAGAAAAATCTCCAACTCCTATGTCCTGCCCACAATCAGAGAAGAATGATCAAGACCTTTGGAGCACGAGATCGTTAAAAAGTTAATTCTCGCCGACGAAATGCCACCAGCGCACCGAGATAATCGAGACGCCGCTGACGGGGCAGGAGACTGGAACGAAAAATTCCAGGGCCGGATATTCGCGGGGGTGGTGAGTACCTTTCGGCCTATTCCTACTTATCGGGTTGCCCAGAGACGGCCTCTCAAAAGCTTATAAAAGCACTTAGAAGGAATTTCACCCAAGTTTTCGGAGAGCAGCTAGAATATAGGACAAGAGGGCCTGGCATGACCTAGGCCATGATCCAGGTTGCCTCATGCTGATTGTGATAGAGATGAATAATTTCAGAGCCGGGAATAGCGAGAAACTTTTCCACCGTCTCATAATCGGTTTCTTTTTGAAACTTTATGGTGCAAACAAATTTTTTCACTCCCGTGGCACGCCATTTTTCCACCAAGTCAAACAGCCGGGCGGGATAGCAGATGATGTCGGAGAAAATGGCAAAAGGTTGAGGCACGCTTGAGGGCGATAAGCCAAAAGCACTCTCCTGGCGAAAATGGACATTGGAGAGCTTGGCAATCTTTTCATCTAAAGGCGCCTTATCAAAAGAGTAAACCTGGCAACCTACCTGACTCAAGACATAGCTCCAGCCGCCGGGACAGGCCCCCAGATCAAAAACCGTTTTACCGGACAGCTCGCGCGCCAGATGCGGGCGATGAATGGAAAAAACTTCCCATAACTTCAGGTAGGCCCGCGAGGGCGGGGTCTTTTTGTCCTCCACAAATTCATGGTAACCAAATGGCACCTGGGAGTGAGGCTTCAGAGAATAAAAAAGTTCTTTCTCACTGAGCAAACCAAAAACTCCAAAGGCCTCATCAGGCAATGGGATAAAGGGTTCAAGGCGTTTTTTTTTGATCCTGGGCAGGCCCTCACAAATGAGCTCGCCCCGGCGGTGACAATGAAGAGAGGCGTGAACCCAGCGCTTCGCCATGCTTTTAAGTTTCTGCTGGGCCTTAGCAATGGAGGGAAATTCCACGACATGACAATCAGGCCAAAAATCCTGAGTCCAGATCGGGCGGCGTCGGGCGGTCTCGAAGGCATCTTGGGCCACCAAAAAAAGCAGCTCGGACTTCAGAAGGACGGGAATGCCAATCAGCGCAAGCTCGCGTGCCAACTCATCGACAAAATCTTTTTTCGCCATGAGGACGCAAAAGGTATCGGGCAGGGTTGCGAGCATAAAGTTCTGTTACTCCGAAAAGAAAAAATAAGTCATGCAGTCTTCGATCACCGCCTGCCCCTTTCGCCCCCCTGACAGCATGGGAAGGCGTAAACTTTGCGAGCAGTTGGCAGGACATTCCCCCAAGGTGTGCCGATGCACGCATACACGGGAAACAAAGAGAGGCGGTTTAAAATCCGCTCCCACGCAGAAGATTCGCCCCAAGAGCGGCCCCTTTAATTGTCCGTCCCCTTCAATCCAGGAATAGGCGAACAGCAGGCGGGGCACGGTGGAAAAGTAAAAATAAACCGCGGCACTATTGGCGATATAACAAAAGAAATCCAGGAAGAAAAAAATATTTGAAGATCGTTTCGCCAGGTCGCGACTGAGCGCCACCTGACCCAGATTATTCAAGCCAACTAAAAACTTTTGCTGCGGATGCGCCTCGATTAATTTTTGCAAAGCTTGATAATACTGACCCTCATCGATCACCACTGGCTTGAGTGGCATCACATAGAAATCTTCCAGCTTTGCCAGGTCATCCAGGCCGGAGGGAATTGCGGTTAAAAAAGGCAACGCGCCTTTGGGAGAAAGAGTTTGACGTGCAATCGGCATGGCGAGCTGCTCTGGCCAGGGATGGATGTTTTCGAGCAAGGGCAATTCCAGCGCCTGGGCCGAAACGGCTTGCCGCCGGGCCGCAAGATGCCGGGCCAGATCAAGATAGAAATCATTCTTGATGCTCTTTAACTTCGAGGGCGGAATAAAGATCGTCTCTCGCGCCTGGCCGCTTTCAGTCCCGAAATTAACGGTCTGTATTTGAAACGGGGACTCTCCTGACTGGAGAAAGAGATCGGACAGAATCGTGCCGAAATCTTTTGGAACCCGCGCAGTATCAACCTGAACCGCATAAGTCTTGGCATGGCCCTCGCTCGTGAGGGTAAGCTCCGCACCCTTGAGCACCGCCCACATGACCACCGGTCGCACATGCGCGGGAAGACTGGTGGACTTGACCGCCTTTAAATCCAAATCCCGGGAAGAGATCAAGAAAAGTTCGGCACCAACCGGCGGGGGCATGGGACACTCGGCCTCGATGATCTGACCGGCGCGGGCGAAGTATCCCGGGGTGCGATTTCCACCGGCCGCCACAACTAAATTTTTTAAGGCAAAACGCACCGGCTCGGGTGGTACGGTTTTTTTAAAATACATCAGCCCGTCATGGGCGGAGACGGCATGCTCAAGCGTGAGCGAAAAACCATCCCGCCAGGATTCGCGCACCTTGCCCAAGGGAATTCCCCGGTGAGCGGCGTACTCATTACTAAGCAGATTATCCCCTTGGGTATTGGAAAAAAATGCCTTGGTGATTCCACGGGAAAAGGTCAGAGAAATATTTTTTTCCAGCGCGGCCATTTCTTTTTCAGGAAGAGGCGCTCCATTGTCGAGAACCCGTCGATAGAGTGAAACCACCGCCTGCACATACTCAGGTGGCTTCATGCGCCCTTCGATTTTCAAGGAATCAATGCCTAAGGCGGCCAGCTTGAGAACCTCGCTGGAGAGGGCCAGATCATTGCACGAAAAATAGTGTCCGGTCTTCCCCGCCCTCTGATAAGTACTGCGGCACATCTGCGCGCACTCTCCTCGATTGGCGGAGCGACCAAGCTGGGTGCCTGAGATTAAGCACATTCCCGAGACGCTGTAGCAAAGGGCGCCATGAATAAAAGTTTCCAGCTCAATATTAGGATTTTCTTTTCTTAAACGGGTGATCTCGGCCAACGTCAGCTCCCTTGGAAGGACGACGCGCCTGACTCCGAGACTGGCAAGATGCTGAAGTCCAAGAGTGTCCTGGACCGCCATCTGAGTGGAGGCATGAATCGGCAGCTCAGGAAAATAGCGCCTCAACATTTCTAAAAGACCCAGGTCCTGGATGATCACTCCATCCACCCCAATGCCGCTGAGATCAAAGAGCATCTCCGCCAATCCCTGTCGCTCGTTTTCTTTGATCACGGTATTGGCGGTTACTAAAATTCGCTTTCCATTATCTGTGGCCAAACGGCGCAAAACACGCAGCTCATCTAAGGAAAAATTGCGGGCCGCCTTGCGGGCGGAAAAATCAGCTAGCCCCAGATACACGGCATCGGCACCCGCCTTAAAAGCGTAGTAGGCGGCTTCAAAGCTACCGGCGGGGGCCAGAAGTTCAGGTTTTTTAAGGGTGGTAGAAATCATTAACGGGGTATATACGCTTGGATGGTCCAACGCGTCAAGCCCTGTGAAAAACTATAGTTCCTCGCGCTTGATGGCATGAGTGACATTGGGTGGAATCCAGTACTTCGTAATACCACCTGCCGTACGTACAGCGGTGGAGTCGGGAGCAGAATCGAAAATGAGCGTTCCCAGATTGAGGCCAAGGCCGACGGACATGGAGCGCCGTTGGATGTTGTCCGTTTTGTCATCGGGCGTGAGATCGGGCTCATAGCCGCGGGTATAGTAGCCAAAATCCAAAGTCAGGTAGCGGGTAAAAATATTCTCCCGCATTACAGGCACTCCTGCCGCCTTCAAACTTAAAAATACTTTTTGCCCACTATAGTCACTGGTCACATCAAACTTGGTCTTACTACTTGCCGCGCGATACTCGCGGCTTGGCCACCACTGCCAACGAATTCCGATAAATTCATCCAACGCTGGATAGGTATCCAGTATCCAGGCGGAAAAAACGCCAAGATAATCCATAAAGAGGTCCTCCGTGGAAAAACGATACTTGCTAAAACCATCGCCCACTTCCAAGGCAAGCCCCACAAAGGCCCCGGTATACAGACCAATCTTGTTGGCGGTTTTGATGTCATGGCCCGCCTGTATCGCCAGCCAGGTGGTCATTCGCGTTTCAATATAATGGCTGGTCATATGGCCCATTTTGTCTGCGCCACCAGAATAAGAATTTGGACTATACCAGCCCTCATTTCCGAATCCCATATGGGCACCACCTTTTCCCCAATCCCAGGCGGTGGAGCCAAAGCCCAGCAGAATGGCGGGAACGGCAATCATCCATCCAGTCGTCCAATTATCTCTCTGGTGTTTAGTCAGGCCAAAGGCGGAATAATAATGATCCGGATACAATGGGGTATTGTCGTGGGAGATCAGCGCAACATAGATATCTTTTTTGAGCTTTTCCTCGAGTTCAGGAGTCAGCGACTTTGAGACATGGGCACGGAATGGATTTGATTCTATTTCACGGGCCACCAGGCGGTGGCGATTTAAGGTTGCATGAACCTCGCCGATTGAAACCTCCGCCTTGTAATGAATCCAAAAATCATTGGGAGTTGGGGCGGTATCGGCAGCATAAATGCCGAAGGAGAGGAGCCAGAAAATGATAATCATAAATTGTTTCTTCAAAAAGCTAACGAGGCCTGCAAACCTGGTGCTTTGTTTTGTCTTATGTAATTCAAGGTGAATTCGTGATTAAAAATCCAATTATAGATGGGATGGTTCTGATCGTAATTTGAAGCGTACCTGACACCTTCGGAAGCCAAGAGCGCGATAAACCCGGAGGCAATCACATCCGAGGCATAGTGCTTTTCAGAATGGACTCTTTCAAAGGCAGTTGCGGTTGCTAAGGCCATGGGCACCAGGGCATATTGGGGGCCATAAAACTGGAGACTCTTAAACCCAAAGACCATGTAACCAATGACATGCCCGGAGGGAAAGGAGGACTGTCCTCGAAAGGCCGTCTCAACAAAAGATAAATCTTTTTTATCCGGCCGCTGATGCACGGGAACAATGGAAATTACCGCAGATTCGGCCAGGGCCAGGGTTAAGGCCGCCAAATGCTCCTGCGAAAATCTGACCATCTTGGCGTCTTGCTTGCTTCTCCCCCAGTAATAAAATGTTATCGGCAAAACAGGAGTGTTAAAAAAGATACTGCTGTCGCTGACAAATCTGAAAAATTTTTCGTTCTTATGCTTTCGCACCGCCTTTTCTGAAATCCGATCATCGTTGTAAATAAAATACGCCGATGCGCCGACGGCCATGGCCGCAAAGACCAAGTTTTGGGTACTGGAAAATTGGAGATAGCTACCTTGATAGGCCCACTTCATTGACTGTAAAAAATCGTCTTTCGCATCAAACTTAAGTTTGCCTAAATCCTCTTTTTTTTCCGGCAAATCTTCAGCGCCTACCGAGATCTTCAAAAGAAGAACAAAGCATAGGATGAATTTCTGAGATAAATTCTTAGAACACCACACCGAAATGGCCCCATATTTGAAGGGCCAAGCGTAGCAAAGGGAATATCTCGGGTCTAGAAAAAACTAAAAGGAACAGCTCATGGAAATAGGCAAATGATCTGAAATTAATTCCTGATACACGGTGAAGGTTCCTTTTTGATATGAGTCCAAAACTTTGGTTTGAAAACCAATGCTCAAGAAATCCACTTTACCACTGCTATAGCGTGGAATGGCCTTTCCCTTCTCAAGCTTCATTTCAGTCCGAAGACTTTGTTTGAATTTTTCAAGGTCCAGAGATTTAATAAGCTCATCACCGGCCCTGAATTGGTCGCGGTCGGTAAAGTTAAAAACATCGGCATTTGCGGTGTTGCACCCTTTCAAACTTCCACTTTTTGAAAAGACGAAATGATCAAAGGCATTGCTTAATTGTTCTTTTCCGACAGTTGAAAGTTTATTGACGTAGGGGGCGGCACCTTTAAAATTTTCCAGCACTCCTTTCTCATCCATCCAGGCCCTTCTGAAGGCGGCCTCTTTTGGAGTTTTTGCCTCCTCTTCTCTAGGCGCCATCAGGTTAAAATCGCCATAGAGGAGAACATCTTTCTGTCTGGAGTTCGCCACCAGTCGGCCAAGAAAATTGCTGACACTTTTCACCTCGGAAAAACGCGAGCTGGTTTCATATTTTTCTTCCACCTGACTTTTGACCTTGGGATTGTACACGAAACCGGTATGCGCCTCAAACTCATAGACCTTCAGCATGGGATTGTAGAGGGCCTCATTGAGCATACTTTTCTTGCCGTCACCAATGTACGGATAGCGATAGCGGAAATGCACGGCGGCCATAGTGAAAGTCGACTTGCCGCTCGTGAAGGAAGCCAAGAAAGGTTTTCTTGCCACATCGGCCTTAAATTCTTTGGCCGGGACAGCACAGGCCAAAGATTTGCAGTATTCAGTATGGACAGGAGCAACCACATTGCGTCGGTAAAAAAAGCCCGATAACTCGTTATTTAAAGTATCGGCGGGATTAATGCCGAAGAGATCCGGAGCCAAAATTAAGGACCAGGAAGAATCTTTGGCCTGGAGCTGCCGAAGCACCTGCAAATAAGCTGGGACTCGAAACGCCAATCCGTTGATCGGATTTTTGGCCAGGGCCATGTTATAGACCATATCTTCCTTGGCAAAATGTTTCAGCTCGATTGCGGCAACGAGATCAAACTGCCCAATGACCTCCGCCAAGATGCGGTGGTCTTTCAGCGCGGTTAATTTATTTCCCTTGATATCTTGTTCCATCCCAAGATTGTAAACATTAAAGCCGGCGATTTTAAGCTCACGACGTTTGTCGACGTTTTCTTGGATGCCACAGCCTTTTTCCTCACAGTACTGCAAGTAGCTTCCCTTGCACTCGACACTTAACTTTAACTGCTTGGCGAGGTGCAGTTTTGTAAATTCACAAACAGGCGTTTCTGACGAGGCCTGAAGGGCGAATACAGGGGCCATGACCATGAGGAGCGCAAGTATTTTTTTCATAGGGCGCTAAGCTATCTCGAAGTGGAAAAAGCACCTACTTTTATATCCCACCATGCATTTTTTACATATTGCCGCCCCTTATGGGAGACGTTATAAATCGTCGTAATTTTTATCGGAGCTTGCTATGAAAAATATCTTCCCCACACTTCTCGTTTCTCTTTCGATTTTAGTGGCATCTCTCGGGAGCGTCTCCCTCGCCAGTGAAACCGTACACAACGTGCGACGCCAGCTGAATGAGGGAACAATCAATCCTGATAACACCTGCGTCGATGAATATATTGATGAGGCCAATAAGCAAATCTGGAAAACCGGACTCACACCTCCGATCGGGGCCGCGGGAACCTTCGCCCTGGGATTTGGTGGTGCCATGGGCGGTGGCCTTGTCGCTCAGCTTGTCGGCACAGTGGGCTGGGAGGCCTTGGGCTTCATGGGGGTCGGTGGATTTATCGGACTGTGCGCGGGAACAGCAACCCTCGCCACTCTGGAAACCGTCGCCATTACCAAGCTGGTTCAAACGAACTTTCTTATTAAAGTCATTGCCGAATCCAGAGGCGGCCCCCAAACCATAGGAAAGAATTTTTCAAAATTTCTTGCCAAATATGACCGCAAGTATCCTCAAGATAAAATCTTCTCCAAGGCCGACCAGGCCGCAGCCATTTTGAATGCCGCAGATACTGAGTTAAAACTCTGTGATGGTTCTTTGGTGCAAAAGAAAGGTGGTTTGTTTCGAAACAAGCACCGCAAGCTTGCCAAAAAGAATGAGATTTTTGACTATCTCAGAGCGAGAATTAACACCTCCATTTAGACTTAATATCACCACTCTCTATCGTCCACCTTTTGTCTATAGATGATCAATTGACCGTCGTCCTTAACTCATTCACTCTTGACCATGGGCGAGTTTAAATGATTCGCGAGGAGGCAGACTATGTACAGCACGTTAAGTGAAGTCTTAGCAGAAAAGGGCGCGACCGTTTATAGCGTTCAATCCGATGCCACGGTTCAAGATGCCGTCATGGCCATGAAGGCCTATAATGTCGGCGCGATGATCGTGATGGAGGGAAACACTCCTATTGGTGTATTTACTGAGCGCGACCTCTTAGTTCGAGTGATTGCAGCAGGCCTTGACCCGAATGAGGTGCAGGTTACCAATGCGATGACTCGAAATTTCTTTGCGGTCAAACCCTCATTAAGCGTGCGTGAGGCCATGGCGATCGTCACCGAGAAACGCTGCCGCCATCTTCCCGTCTTTGAAAACGGCATTTTGCTCGGGATGGTTTCCAGCGGAGACTTAACCAAGTGGGTGGCCGACGATAGCCAGATTGAAATCCAACACTTGGTCAACTACATCACGGGAAAGTACCCGAATTGAGCAAAAATTTCATACGTGGTCACGGATAGATTGCTTCGTGCTATAGCCAAGGTTTCCTGCAAACCTTGGGTTCATTTATGAAAAAAATTATCGCTATGTTTTCTATACTGATCACCTTTTCCGCTTACGCTGATATTGGTGCCGAGCAGGCGATGAGTATCACCGCCCGGGAGGCCTTCGTCCTTTTAGTGGATCACTTTCAGTTGCAGTCTCCTGACCAGCTCAACAACAGCATTTCCGTCGCCAGCGATGAGGCCCTTGGTAATATTGACGACCAAGAGTTCAAAAAAATTCTACAAAAGTATCCACGCCAGACGGCTTACTATATTAACGTGCAGATGGATGATTGCGTCGTTCAATCAATGCTTTACATTATTGATAAGGCCTCCGGACAAGTTCGCGCCACCATTATGATAGGCGACGAAATTTCCGTAGATGAAAAGGCGTCCAAAACACTTTAAAATCTATTGAGGGGTAATTTTGCCCTGACCAAAACAGTTGAGTATTCTGCTTGAATCTCTGCGCTCGTATTGTGACCTTCTTCCTCCTGATCTCGTCCAACTTGGCAACCCCCAAAGGGAGTGAGGATTTTCACATTCAATATCAACGCCGCCTCTCTCCCGCGCTCGGAGTTGCGGTCACTGAGCTGACTTGCTCGACTCAATTAAGCTGCACCCTTGTGGAAGATCAGGGCGGTGAGAAAAAACAGGCCCACTTCTCCCTCACCGTCGAGGAAAAAAAAGAAATTCTCAAACTTTTAAGTGAGCTGCAAAGATATGAGCAGGGCCGTGACGATACCTTTCGTCTTTCGTGGAAATTTGGCAACAAGGTTGTCGCCCACACAGTCAACATGCAGAATCAGAAACCCGTTGGTACGGCAGCCAAGCTCATCAGCATGCTTGAGGTTCACTTTCGAAAATGAAAATATTTTTATGGCCCACTTCCCTATTCCTCTTTGTCTGCACGATCTGCACGGCCTTGGCCACGCCCTGCCCTGGGCCTGAAAATAGTAACCAGCCAACCCAATGTAAAAGCTTGCGCCAGTACTTTTGCTCCCCTGAGGAAAAAAGAAACGTTCCCGCCATGACCGATGTGGAGTATCAGACCAGTCTGCGAAAATTGCGTACGCCGGAATTCACCGCCCGTCTGCAAGGACATATACAGGGTGCCATTCAAGAGGAGCGCGCTCTCACGCCAGCGCAGAAGCAAAGCTTATCCCAAAAGGCCAAAGATACTCATCTGGTCTTTGAAAATGAGGACGCCATGGAGCTGGGCCTCTCGGAAAATGCGCTTCTCTATATCAAAAGTATTCGCATCTTAACCTGCGGTCTTGAAGGCAACGTCACAAATGCCATGGCCCTCTATGTGGAAAATCGTCGCATCATCTCCGTCTGTCCAGGCCTGGTGAGAAAAATAGTCTCGGCCCAGCAAACCTCTGAGGAGATGGCGGACTCCCTTACCTTTGTGCTGGGACATGAGACAGGGCATTTTCTTTTCAAAGAACATGAAGCACTTTATGAAAACTTCAAGGACTGCTTACTCGACAACCCCACCCATGAAGGATTGGCCAAGCAAAGCACCATGAATATTTTCAAAATCATCTTTGGCGAACTGCGGGTTGGCCCGCACCTTAATGAAATCGTCGCCGATTATTGGGGTAATCGGGCCATGGCCCAGATGATGAAGTCGAACACCCGGGCGGAAACCTTTCGTTCCAATTACAGCTTTATCTGCGGGATTGGAAATGACGATGATGGGGAGCATCCCGGGCTGGATTATCGCTTCGACTTTCTCACGCGCAACGACCCTGGAATTGCCGAGGCCTTGCAGTGTCCAATGCGGCCTGGATGCCGTCTTTAAAAACCTGAAAATTTTCGAATGCCGACAATGCGCTCGTAATAGTAGCGATTATTGACGTTGTCGATGTGAATGCCGTTGGAAAATGAGGCGTGCACAAAATAACCTTTGCCCACATAAATTCCCACGTGATCCACTCTTCGGCTACCGGGATTTTTCATGGAAAAGAAAATCAAATCCGCCTCGCGCACGCTGGTGGGGCCAAGATAAGCCGTTAATCTAAACTGATCACCGGACACACGGGGGACCGCCAGTCCCGCACGATGGTAAACAAGCTGCACAAAGCCAGAACAATCAAGACCGGTTTGAGGATTTGTGCCACCCCAGAGGTAAGGAATGCTCAAATAATCCATGGTACTGCGGACGATGGCCTGTCTGGCTTCCTTGATAGTTCTGCCCGGAACGGATTCCATCCCAAAACACAAGAAGCTCAGAACCAAAAGTGTGCGAACTTTCCATTTCAACATGTCAAAAGACCATCAATTTATTCTTTCAAAATATAATATATTGCAATATAGTAATTCCCACAATGAAAAATTCAATCATCACGTCTCTTACTGTCGTTTGTTACACCTTTTGCGCCTTGAGTAGCACCGCTGTCATGTCGGCGGAACTCCCTAATTTTAAAAATCAAGGGGCCTGGACGAGCGGCGATAAAAAAGCTTTTATTGATTATCTCGAGTCGGGAAAACAAGCACCGATTTCTGGAAATGTTCAGACTCCTCAGCAATCTGTCGAGCCACGATCCGAAGATGCCATCAACTTTGATTTCGGCAAGGCCATGTATGTCAATTTCAGCGTGCTGACAAATTCCATGTACACGGTTGGCTCTGACAACGTCAGGCACTCCGTTTCAAATAACCTAGGTGCCAAAATCTTAGTCGGTGGGCATATCTTTTCCTGGGTCAGAAGTTATTTTGGCATGCAGTACTCCGGCATGGATCAGAAGATGAAAAATGGCCAAAAGGCACGACTTAATCATTATGAATTCCCGGCCGGTTTTGAGCTCGCGCTCATACCTCTGGGCACTCCCCACACACGTTACGTTCTGTTGCGTGGTGGAGTGGCGGCCCACTACATTGAGGGGAATCGTCGCGATGCCGATTTCGACACAACACTGTTGGGTCTGCGGGGAACATGGAACGGCGGACTGGGCTACGAATGGCAAATTGCCGAAACCAACGTGCGCGTAAATCTCCTTCTCGAGGGCTTTAAATCCATGAGCAAGGAGAATGGCTCCAAATATATTGGTGCCGGTCTGACTTCCGGCGTGGCCTACACGTTTTAGTCGCTACACTCTGAGGTTTTCATGCCAGACAAAAAAGTTGTCATTGTTGGGGGTGGCATCTCGGGCCTAAGCTTTGCCTCACAGGCGATTCAGGCAGGATACCAAACGACTCTCATCGAAAGCACGGATCGCATGGGAGGCTGCTTTGACTCTCACCGCTTGCAAGATTTCAGTATCGAGCTGGGTGCCCATACCTGCTACAACTCTTATCGCGGCCTGATTTCCATTATTGAGAAATATGGCCTGGTCGACTCACTTCTCAAAAGAAATAAAGTTTCTTTTAAAGTTTATCACAATGGCAAAATCGAAAAGATCGTTAAACACCTTTCGTTTCTGGAAATATTTTCTTCACTTCCCAAGATCTTTCAGGCCAAAAAAAATCAACTCTCGGTCAAAGATTTTTATCAAACCATTCTTGGAAGTCGCAATTATAAAAATATTTTAGGCCCATCGTTTAATGCCGTTTTATCCCAAGATGCGGGCCCCTTTCCTGCCGATTCACTTTTCAAAAAAAGAGAGCGGCGCAAGGATATTTTTCGCAGCTACACCCTTCAGGCCGGACTGCAGGCCATTACGGATAAGGTGTCTCAGGATAAGAGGCTCACGACCTTGACCAGCTGTACGGTTAAAACCATGGAGCAAAACGGCCCGCGCTTTCAGCTCAAACTAAGTAATGAGACCGAACTCACCGCCGACGCCCTGGTGTTTGCCACCCCCGTGTCTCAATCGGCGGCCTATTTGAAAGACCTAAACCCCGCCCTGGCGCGTGAGCTTGCCAAGATTGAAACCGCCTCGGTGGAATCGGTGGGTGTTATGGTGGATAAGACTAAAGTTAAGCATCCTCCTTTTGCCGGACTCATTCCCACCGATGACAATTTCTTTTCCGTAGTTTCCCGGGATGTCATTACCCATAATAAATTTCGTGGCTTTACCTTTCATTTTCGTCCTGGGCTTCTGGACAAAAAGCAAAAGATGGCGAAAATTTGCGAGGTTCTTGAGATAAAGCAAAATGATCTCGCCTCCACCGCCGAGCGGGTGCGCGTCCTTCCCAAGTTAAATATGCAGCACAAAGATATTTTGGCCAAAATTGACCAGGCCCTGGCAGGCGGCAATATTTATCTCACCGGAAATTACTTTCAAGGACTGGCTATTGAAGATTGTATTAATCGCTCCTTTGCGGAGTTTGAAAGGCTAAGCCGACAATTGCCCACTTAGAACACCTGTAAAAATTACATAAAAAAGCAACGACCCGAACTTCTCCCCTATAATCTTGAGGATTAAATACACCCAGAACAGGAGATGCAGCCAGTGCATGCAAAGCAATTATTTTTGTTGGTCATGGTCTGCCTGGCCGCTTCGGCCCTGATGGCGGAGGACACTTCGCAAATCAAATCTACCTTTGATCAAAAGGGCAGCTCTTCAATGTATTTTCATCGAGTGCTGCCCTTTGCCTTCTTGGCCGGCAAGCAAAACGACGTACCTTACGCAGCCAAGCCTGAGGCCACCAGTACGATTATTGGAGTTGGTCTCAGCGCAGAAATTTATGCTAATTTTTCTTTAGGTTTAAGCTATCAAACCGGACCATCGGATTCACAAAAGTCGGAGACGAACAGGGACGAAGATATTAAGGATGCATCCGGCAAAGCAATTCGTTTGGTCAATCGCGACATCACCTATGAATTTAATGAAAATAAAATGCTCACATATTCATTGGAGTATCGAATCCATGTGGGCGGGGACGTCATGATTGTGCCCTTTATGAGTTATGCTCGGACCGACGGAAAAGTTTCCGCGACAAGATTCGATATGACAGACCGAGTGAAGCCACTTCTCTTTAGTAAGCATAATAGATATACCTTAACTTCGGAAAATCCTTATCAAAAAACAGTTCTTAGCATTGGAAATCGTGTCTTTTTAAAGAACCATGTTTTTTTTGAAGGGCGTTTTTTGCATGAGCGCTTAAACTTTAATGGGGCCAGCAGAAATATCAATACGGATGGTGAGGCCATCGCTTTTTCTGAGCAAGATTTTTACTTTGAAAGGGCCTCTTCTCAGTCAACATACACAGATAATGTCATGCAACTTGCAGTGGGTGTCTACTTTTAAAAGCTTATAAACATTCGCAAACCGGCCGGTCCATAAAGGTACGCGACTGACTACAAACCCCTCGGCCTTTATCTTTTTTCACACAGGCCTTGTTCAGAAAGTTGCCCTTACAGCTTTCATCGGAAAACGAACTCTCGCATGCTGTTTTGCCGGGGCCACCAGTCCCCGCTTCACAGGTGACCTTCGTTTCTGTGCTGGCCTTGATAATCACAGAGTCACCATCTTTTAAATGCAATTCGGCAGCCAAGGTTGAAAATGAAAAGAGTAGAAGTATCAGGCCGAGAGCTTTCATGGGTAATCCTTTGTTAAACAAATTTTTAAAACTCTATTTTGCATTTCGGTTCAGCAATCGTCCCAGAAACTCATCGACGAAGACATATCCCGCTGTACAAAGCGGCACCATCACGAACCACCCGACAAGAAATCCCCAGTGGAATAGATCAAATCGCTCTGGAAGGACCTTCGGAATCGCCGAAGAAAAAGAGATATTCTCATTCTCCGACAAACTATAAGCGGCGTAGGCATACACTATCAGGGCCAAGGAATACATGATGACGATTGAAATCGCGAGAGTTTCCTTAAAGGATGCAAATTTTGCTTTCATAAAACGCCTTGGCCTTTTAAATTATAATACACCATCCGATTATGTTGCGGACAGAGGACGCGCATATTTTGCCGCGTCGTTCCTCCGCCCAGAAAGTGCGGAACGATATGGTCGCACTGAAGAAAATGTTGGTTATCGCAACGCTTGCCATTGATCTGACTGACATACTGGCAGCGGTGCTCGGCCTCTTTTAAAAGTTCACGCCGCAAAACAACCCCGGCCGTCCGCGCAGTTGGCGATTGTCGAACTTTCGTTTGCTCTTTTCTTTCTTGAGACTCACATAATTTTTTAATGGCGCTGGCATCTTTAGGTTCGCCAAGCTTAGCCTTGGTTTTTACCCAAAGTTGATACGTGTCTTCGTCCATCTCAATTTTTACCACACGTTTTTTACTCTCCAACTTAAAATATCCGCGCAATTTCGTTTCGGCCTCCGCAGCGGAAATGGTTTCTTCTTGAATCAGGTTGAGTGCAGCAACATTCTGCTCATGCGTCGCCTGGGCCTCTTTGGATACGCGTTCCAAGAGCGATAAGTTGCTCAAGTTGAGCTGTCCTCTTTCGACCATCGGTTGTGCCTCGGGTGTCTTTTTAATAAAGCGCATGGCCTCAATCCTACGCTGCGCTGAGGCCTCGGAGTAACCCAGCACTTTCACGGCAAAGAGAAAGATACTGCCATACCCAAGTTCAAGATAAAGTTTCCGCGCTTCAATTTCCAGCAGATGCTCCAAGACCTTTGAGAGAATGCGGTTTTCCTCTTTGATAAGATTTTTTGTATTTTGCACTAAGACTTCGTTCTTAAGATTTTTTAAATTCATAGGACCTCCGATCGTTTGTATCTATATATCACAGTTTTTTTCGCGAAATTCGGCGTGTTATTTTTCGCTATAGACTTCTCGCGGAAAAAATTGGTTATCGACCGGCCATAAAGATTTACCCACTCTTAAAGCTGAAATCTTCGCGCCTAATACTGTGTTACGAAGGAATTATTTTTTTGAGTGCTCAAGTCAAGTGCATGACATTGACAAAAATAATACTTACTTTAATAAAATTTTTCTTACATCGCCGTGCCGACAGATCAATTGATTGTTACTTTTATTATTTAAACACTGGCCTTAGTCTCTTAATGCTTTTTTTTCTTTTTCTCAGTTTAAAATTTAAGAAGAATTTTCATTTTTGAATGCGATAATATCCTTGATTAAATAACGAAAAAGATAACACTTTGCTTAAGGAGCTTAGTGTCGGATACTTTTAATGGTTTAATCATTAGGGTTACACTGGGCCGTGATGTTTTAGAATATTCTGTAGGTATCGGGCGTAGGTCAATGAAACACTTGTATATATTAATTTTCTTCATATTTGTAAGCAGTTGTTCTACGAGTATTGCATATAATCCCCAATACTTTGTAAAATTTGAAAAAGACTCAACCCCATTGAAAAAATCAAAGCATTGTTTTGTGTATAAAAACAAAATTGAAAGTGAATTTAAAAAATATTATCCACAAAGTGATGCTGGCGGGTATCGGCACTTGCTGATTGATTTTGGCACAACTTCAAATTCAATTCTCAGTACCGTCCTTGCCACATATGTCTATAATGAAGAATGCAAAGACACCAACAAGCCTGCAACACTCGCGGACGACTACTATAAGTTAGTTATTACTAAATTCACATACACCTACCAAGGTGTCTTCTCTCTAGTGCCTTATGTGGAGATAGATTACACCCTGCTTTATATTATTAATCACCAACATGGTGTGCTCAAAACAACCGTCAGTAGTAATGAAAAAGAGGGTTATGGAAGTGCAAACCGGGCTTCAGAACATTTTGAACAAATTATTCATGAAATTTTATACCTAGATCTAAAGCGCAATATTGAAAAGCTTCACTCAAGGTAACGCAATGACATCATTTCTGACCATATTGTGGCCGCTAATTCTTTCTGCATGTGCAAATTTGAACCCAGCAACTCACATCAATATTGCTGACGAAGCATATCCTTTTACTATAAAAACTAAAATTATATATACCAGAGACTCACAGGAACTCTCTCGTAACGCATGGCTTTATCACAAACTCACAGAGAATGTTGAATCTGCATTGAAGTTTATTAAACCTATACCTCCAGAGATTACAAGCGTCGGCGCACCTGCACAGAATGTAGTGATCTATGTTTCAAAAAAAGAGACTCCGATTTCACCACTATTGTGCGGGCTCACTTTCGGTTTATGGCCCACTCGTGAGACCGCGCTATATGAAATCACCGGAGTTTTGTACGATAATCAGGGTAATGAAATAAACCGCAGTCAAATAAGGAAAGAGCAGGTTATCTGGTATCAAACATTTCTTATATTTGTTATGCCGTTCAAACCACCATTCGACTATGAGGAAGAAATCATTAAATTTTTAATTCATGAGTCACTTCAGCAATTGAATGGCCCAAAATGATTTAGGAGCGCTCAATTTCGAAGTGTATCTTTGCTAATTCTCTTTTTTGCAAAAAAGAGTTCGGCATTGATTTCTTTTATTTGGATATTTTGCATTCTAAAAGAAGGAGAATTATTGCCTTTTTTCATAGAACAATATATCGCATGCACGGAAAATGCATACTAACAATTTCGGCCCTAAGCCCCACAGCACTTCTTAAACTTCTTCCCCGACCCACAGGTACAAGGCTCATTCCTCCCGACTTTCGGAGTGGCCTGTATGAGCGGCGTTTTGAAAACTTTGCCGTCGACGAAATACCAAACGCCATCCTCTTTTTGAAAGGTGGATCGTTCGTGGTGGGTGTGCTCGATATTTTTGTGGCGGTAGGTGGCCTTGAATTCCACTACGCCGGCTTGATCTTGGAGGCCGCCGTTTTTGGTGTCGAGAATTTGTAGGCCAAGCCAGGTGGAATCCTGCGCCCACTCGCGGGTGCCCTTCTCATCAAAATCCTCGCTGCCTTTGGCATGCTGGGTTTTCTTTATGTAATCCACATTGCAACTGCAATAGGCACTGTAGCGCGCGCGCATGGTGGCCTCGGCGGTCGGTGGCTGTGCTGTGCCCTTGATAAAAGGCTCACAGCATTCCTTAAATTCTTTTTTATTTCCACAAAAACAATCGGCCATATAAAAAACCCCTCGTGCTTGCCTACGCATTCTGCTCCGGCAGTGTCCTTATGGACACCCGTCGCTCGCCGCTCCTGCGGCTCCGTACTGTCTATGCCCTAATTCACCCAAAACGTCACGCCCAAAAAGTTCCACCTTGGCCGGGCCGAAGCCATAAATCTCGTAAAGCTCCAGCAGACTGGTGGGATTTTTTGTCGCCAGTTCGTGCAGGGTGCGATCACTAAAAACGATAAAGGCGGGAATATCTTTTTCCCGCGCATACTGCCTGCGCCAATCTTTAAGCAGCAGCAGCCGAACCTCACTTTGCTCATCGAGGCCCTCGATCATCTTGGAAGATTTCTTTTTGGTCTTCTTCGTGACTGCCTTCACCCTAGGCGCATCGGATTTCACCGTCACCACCATATCAGAATCAGGCATACACGAATCGCAGTGCCCACAACTTTCAATCCGCTCACTATCCTTGAAGTAAGTTAAAATTCCGGCATGCCTGCACTCTCCGCCTTCAGCGAACTGAATCATGGCGTTGAGTGATTCCCAGCGGCGCTGGATGACAAAGTCGCTGGCGGTGGATTGGGTGATAAAATAAGACTGAAGACCCTTATCTTTTTTCGAGTAGAGAAGCAGACAGCGCGAAGGTTGTCCGTCGCGTCCGGCACGCCCCATCTCTTGATAAAACGATTCGATATTGGCGGGCATCTGATAGTGGACCACCAGCCTGACATTGGGATAGTCGATGCCCATTCCAAAAGCGTTCGTGGCGGCCAAAATGCGCAACTTACCGCCCTCCAATTTCGCTTGAATCTCTTGCCGTTTTTCCATGTCCAGGCCGGCGTGGTAATATCCCACGCCTTTAAATTCTTTTTTAAGCGACCTGGTCAACTCCTGGCACAATTTTCGAGTGCCGCAGTAAATGAGCACGCGCCCCTCGGGAACATCGCGCAGGGCCTGGCACAAAATCTTGTACTTCATCTCATCACTGGGACAAATTTCAACCTGATAAAATAAATTGGGGCGATAAAATCCGTGCACATGGCGGTCCGGTTTTTTTAACAGAAGCTGGGCCACCATATCTTTTAAAACCGGAGGCGTGGCGGTGGCGGTCAAGGCCAGAATCGGAACATTGGGGCACAGCTCGCGCAGGATTTGCAGCTTGTGATAGTCCTCGCGAAAGTCCGGCCCCCACTGGGAAACACAGTGGGCCTCATCAATGGCAAATAGCACCACATTTTGCTTTTTAACCCATTCCTGGAAGCCGGGATTTTGCACGCGCTCGGGCGAAAGGTAGAGCACAAAGGGCCCGCCTTTTTTCATCTCCTCAAAAATCTCCCGTTTTTCATCCAAAGTCTGACCGGAGTAAAAGGCCCCGGCGCGCATATTCAAATTTTGTAACCCCCGCACCTGATCTTTCATCAGCGCAATAAGCGGCGAAACCACCACCACCAGGCCTTCTAAAAAAAGCGACGGCAGTTGATAGCACAACGACTTTCCGCCTCCTGTGGGCATGACGGCCAAAGCATCCCGTCTGTGAATAATGGATTCGAGGATAGCGAGTTGGCCCTTCCTGAATTGCTGGAGACCAAAATTTTTCTGTAGAAAATTGGTGAGCCTAAACTCCAAGGCCAGGTCGAGAGATGTCCGATCATTTTGATGCATGCCCAATGCTACTTCGGCCCTGTTTACAATGAAAGAATTGAGATGAACCAAGGCGCTCTTTTTTCACTTTGCTTGACATTCCGTGGCAAAAAGCCGAGTGTGCGCCAACTACAGGGAGATAACGTGTTAAATTTCGATGATTTAGGTTTATCAACAGAGATTCTTATGGCCATCAAGGTGAAAGGGTATAGCACCCCTACGCCAATACAGGTGCAGGCCATTCCCCATTTGCTCCAAGGACATGATCTCCTTGGGATCGCCCAGACCGGCACAGGCAAAACCGCCGCCTTTGCCCTTCCGCTCATCGATCGCCTGATGAAGAACCGGGTGAAGGCCCGTCCCGCCCGAGTGCGCGCTCTGATTTTGACACCGACCCGTGAGCTGGCGTCCCAGATCCTGGCCAGTATCACGACCTATGCTAAAAATTCCAAACTCTCCAGCGCCGTCATGTTCGGTGGCGTGAGCGAGCGCCCGCAGATCATGGCCATGTCCCGCGGAGTTGATATTCTGGTGGCCACCCCCGGCCGCTTGATCGACCTGATGGAACAAGGGCACGTGCGCTTTGAGCAGCTGGAAGTTTTTATTTTAGACGAGGCCGACCGCATGCTGGATATGGGCTTCATTACCGACGTGAAAAGAGTCATTCGCCAGCTTCCCGCCAAGAGACAAACGCTGCTATTTTCCGCCACCATGCCTCAAGATATTGCCTCCCTCGCCAACACCATGCTGTACAGGCCGGTGCGGGTCGAGGTCACTCCCCAGTCAACCACGGTGGAAAAAGTCGAGCAGAAAGTCGCCATGGTAGAGAAGGGAAATCGCCTCATGCTCCTCAGAAATATTGTGCGCCAGAATTCTAATGGCAGTGTGCTGGTTTTCACCCGCACGAAACACGGTGCCGATCGGGTGGTGAAACACCTGGAGCGGGAAAAAGTTGTGGCCATGGCCATTCATGGAAATAAATCTCAAAACGCCCGCGAGCGCGCCCTTCAAAGTTTTCGTTCGGGAAAAATCCAAGTGCTGGTGGCCACTGATATTGCCGCCCGCGGGATTGATGTGCCAGGGGTCGGCTACGTCATCAACTACGACCTGCCCGAAGATCCTGAAAGCTACGTCCACCGTATCGGTCGAACCGCCCGCGCCGGACTGGGCGGCGTCGCCATTTCTTTCTGTGACAATAGCGAATTGCACCTCCTGCGTGCGGTGGAACGTTTGATCAAACGCAAAGTGCCCGTTGATTCAATGCTTGGACACCGCTAACATTCTGTTCTTTACAAGATGAGTCGGATAATTTAGCTTTTTTGTTGCACACACAAAACAAGGACTCATCGTGTCAAAACTACTCTTATGCCTCGCCGTCTTTTCAACCATGTTACTGGCCTTCGCCCAATCACAAAATAATGAAGACAACCTGATTGTTACCGATGATCTGCAAAAGATTCCCGATATTCTGCCCACCACCTATTATTTGGCCTTCGAAACCCGCACCTCCTGCAAGGGAATCTATCGGGGCGTGGAGTATAAGGGTGATGAGCTGAGTGATGTGCTCACTCCGTCCAATGAGGTTCTGGCCCAGGTGTGCACACGCTTTTTACAAGTTCTCAAGATGGAAGGAAGCGGGGTTCTGAAAGATCGAGGCCAGGGTGCCGTCACCATTAACTGGGCGGGCAACGGACGCTTTCGCGTGCTTGACCGCTGTAGGTACGGCGAAGGCACCAAAGACTACTGCCTCCTCCCTTTCTATACCATCGCCGCCGACCTGAAGATTCACAAACCAGGCGAGGTTATTTTCGTTCCTGCCGCCAAAGGCCTCAAGTTGCCTGATGGAACCGATCACCTCGGTTTTTTTGAAGTCCGCGATACTGGCAGTGCCTTTGTGGGCATCGGTGCCCAGCGAGTTGATTTATTTATAGCGGAGCAAGACGACAGCAACAACGTCTTCAGGAATGCCGGTTTTCATCATAAGATCCCGACCGCCGCCTTTAAAGTTACCGGCGAGTCTGCCGTTCGGGCCAAGAGCTTACTCAAAGAAAAATTTAAGACGTTATACTAGGTCCATGGCACAATGGAGGTATGGGCGAAAAAAAGCTTATACACATTGTCCAAGCTGACGCGAACTCCGTTCCCGAATCTGCCGGTAAATGGCAAAAGGCCTACGAGTTCGAGTTCGAATTTTTTAAGAATTTTCCCTCGGCCCACACCCGCATCTCCTACAAGAGTGACATTCGGCAATTTATTGATTGGTTAAAAGATAATATGCACGATCTAGACGGCCTCCATCAGGCCGGGCGTGCCCATATGGTGACCTATCGAAATTGGCTGCAGGAAGCCGAATTCGCTCCCAAAACTATCAACCGCAAATTTTCCGCCCTCTCCAGTTTTTTTGATTTTTTAGTGGAGAAAGGAATCAAAGACTTTAATCCCGTCAATAGTGTGCGCCGGCCGCGCCAGGAAGTTCTCCACCCCACCAATGACCTGAGCGATGATCAGGTCAAGGAACTCTTCACTGCCTTGGAGCAGAAGGGCCCGTCGATGCCGCTGCACAAGGCGATCGTGTATTTGCTCTTTTCTACCGGTATTCGCAAATCGGAGCTGATGTATTTAAAACGCAAAGACTACAAAATTTTCGAGGGAGTTCCGGTGGTGGAGGTGCGGGCCAAAGGTGGAAAATTTTTAACCAAGGCCCTTCACCCTGAATGTGCCCGCATTATGGACGAGTACATTGACTGGATGAAAGATTCCGGGCGACCGATTCATGCGGAAGATTATTTTTTTCAACCGACTAAAAATCCCATCCAACCGGGTGAGCTATGCCGCCCCCTCAATGCCACCTCGGTGGACTACATTATAAAAAAATTCGCCAAGCTCGCCGGGCTCACCCATCGCATCTCGGCCCACTCTGCCCGCGCCAGTTATATTGGTTCGGCCTTGGAGGCGGGCGTCGATCTGCTCAAAGTTTCCAGCGATGTGGGGCACGCCTCGGTCCGCACCACCCAGGAATACAACAAACGCCGCTTGAAAATTAAGGAAAGTCCCGCCTACGATTTGGGTTACTTTGATAAGAAAAAAGCTAAATAGGTCTAGTTTTTAATCACGTTACCGTTTGTGGGAATATAGACACAGCAGGAGAAGATGGCATGACTAACGGGACCTTCCCAGGTCATCAGACTTGTCCCGTTTCCTGAACAACCGCCCTGATGAGAGCTGGCACCAACGAGTGCGCATTGTTCGCTGGCGGCACTCACTTCGCTTGGCAGAGGTTCGACGGGTGCGCTTCCATGTTGTGGAGGAGGTGCAGGTGGTGGTGGTGTACCTGCCGCGCCAGACCCGGTGCCGCTTCCTGTCCCGCTACCGTTTTGCGGTGTATAAACATCATCAGTCATCACGATCTCGGACTCAGTATGGGCTTCCACATTGGCGCTGTCAGTGCCTACCGGAGTAGGTGCCGCAGTTGGAGCAGCAGTTGGAGTGGCATCTGGGACAACGGTTGAGTCCGGTGGCGGGGTTTCACCTGCACTGCCGGCCGAGTACAGAGAAGCATCATTGGAAATGTACTCCCCCTCTGAAGTGCGATACCCATCTCCCAATTCCTTTTCCTGCAGCTTCTTGTCCTTCAAAAATTTTTTCTTCGGTCTTGCACGCAGCTTCTGATAAAGGTTCTGCAATTCTTTTAACCGCTCCTCGGCCGAGTTTATACGATTGGTATCGAGCACCGCATCTTTTTCAGCAAAAGACCATCGCAGGCGCTCCGCCCATCTATACTTATATGGCTTCGTCATGACCTGCCCTTCCACGATGGCCATCGACATTCCTGCATTAATCAGCTCGCTATCGTCATTCATATAATCCATGGCCGCCACTTGCCCCTTGTACACCGTCCCCCAGACATCGCTGCTCTCCTGGTCGTGGAAAATGTAAAAGGTTGTCCCCCTCACTCCGAAAGCGACGCGATTGGTGGTTTCAATCTCCATCGCCGGCGGGCCGGAAAATTTCTGAATGACATCAACCATGATGCCACCCACAGTAAGGATGAGGTACGAGGTCCCCTTAAAGGCATTGCCCTGTTTTTGAATAAGCCCTTCAACTTTTAAATTTGAATCCGGGTCAAGCTTGAGAGTACTTCCGTCAGGAAGTTTGAGGATGGCAAAGGATTTAGGCCCGGTGGACAGTGCTGAACCATCATAAAACTTTTCATGAGCATGGGCAGGTTTTCTGGCCTTTTCCCCTTTTGCTTGCAGGAAAAGTTCACCCTTCACGTAGCGAATTATGCCATAATCAATTTCCTCGGCAAAGGCGCTCGATTGGAATAAAAAATGGGCACCTAAGGCCAGGCAAAAAGTAAGCGAAAGTAAACGTCCCATATCCATAATCTTCAAGGTTTTACACTGTTAGCAGTGATGATTATAACAAGGATATTCTTTTAGTACCGACAAAATTTTGATTGTGCCATAATGATTATAGTGAGGAATTTATGCAAATATTGAAGTATTTTACCCTACTACTTTGCTTAATCACTGGCCTGTCGGCATATGCCGGAAAATTTACGGGAAAAACCAGCGCCGCAAAAGGTGACGGTATGTCTGCTGCGGCCTTGAAAGGGACCTGCGTCCAAGGCCGGCCTGGTCTCAAGTCCGGCGACTTTTCTACCAGCGCTTTATACCAAAGCTACGTCCGATCATGTCGTGCGGCCACCCCACCCAAGCCCACGGCTCCAACCGCGAAGGCCACACCTCGATCCTCGACATCGCCTTCTGGGCCCTCGAAATCAGCGCCACGTACACCAACAACCTTTTCTCGGAGCAACACCCCGGCCGCTTCCACGAGTGGCGCGACAACTCTTTCTTCTCCAACACACACTTTGGCGGTAACAAGGGGAGCTTTACCTGCGGGCACGATTATGGCGACTAGGGCCACTCAAAACGAGATTGTCCGGGGCGGACGCTTCAGCCGTGAGCCGATAAGTTCTACCTTAAATACAAGAGTCGGTGGAACGGCCACTATACGCCAAGCTAGTATGACAGCAGTAAAAACCAGCGTCCTTCCGAGTACAGGGAGCACAAAGATAGCAGGGATTAACAAAGATGTTATCGTGAACCCGGTCAGCATCCAGACGGCCAATGCCAACCGAGGTGCAATGGCCATGCCGAAAGCAGTGACAATTCAGCCTATCTCCTGCCAGGAGGAGTACAATAAAAACAATGGCAAATTAAGCGGCCAATGCTGTAAGGAGATGTTTCAGGTTTTCGAGCAAACCTACGCTTCCTCTCTGTCTGGTCAAACCCAAGCAAGGCTAGAAGATGACCAGATTGTGGCGGCCCATCTAACGATCAACGTAATGGGACGCGAGGGCGCGCACACCTTACTCAGCACCATCATTAATGATCATTTTGTGGTGATCAACCAGAGTGATTTACACATTGCCAAGAAAAACACGCCAGGTTCTAACCACCTCCCCGGAGCTTCCATGCCGGTGGCAAGTCCCATTACCATAGAGAGGGTAAACAACAATGTTGCACTTCTGACTCGCGCCATTCAAGTTCACGATAGTTTCATTGATACCAAAAATAACAAAAATGCGAAAATGAAGCTCATTGATGCTTTCAAAGTTCAAAATTTTCAAACGGCCAATATGTATCTCGATCAAATTCGCGAACAGGCACGGGCCAACTACGACAAAGTTAAGTCTCTTATTATCCCGACCAAAGACAAAGGTAGCGAAACCAGTAAAAATAGTTCAAAGGCGGCAACTGCCAAGAATGAATTTAATAATAATATTGCGGCCCTGGGACAGCGCTGTCCCGATTACACATTTACGATCACCCTTGACCCAAATATCTTACCGCTCGCCAATAGTCCGCAGCCGATGGGTGGAGGTAGTCATCGACCTAATGCTCGCGACATTAGCAGAAAATAACCTCCGTATTTTCAAGCTATTAACGTAAACTTGCGTAACACGGCATTCTTTGCTTGAATCGTTGCGTCGATTCATTTTTGAACGGAGAATGCCTATGAAATTAGCTCTCTTGATTTTATCCCTCATGTTTTCCATCCATGCTTTCGCCGGTCCTATCGCTCCTTGCGGCCAAGCGCCTGAGGATAAACCTGAATACAACTGGGTATCCTTGGCGAAAGTTATCATTCACGCCAAAGTCATGAACGCCAATGGCCTTATCTGCGCCGGCCTGGTGCCCGGCAAAGTCGGTACGGTGGATTATATCAACTATCGTGATGAGGCAGGGACCGTGCGAAGTTACAGCTACGAGGAACTTTCCACTCAACGTCGAATTTTGCTCAGTCAGGAAGATCTGGGCGTCGATCTGGTGAGAAAAGGTCCCATCATGTCCTTGCATGTGGTGCAAACACTGACCGACAGCGCCGAGTCTCGTTACAACATTACACTCCGATTTCTGCGCAACTTGAGTCGCCTGGACAGCTCCCCCAATGATTATCGAGAGCTCAATCTCATGGCGAAAATCAACCAAGATAATCAGAGCGAGGTCAGCTTGAATGATAACTCGATTCAATTTGACCAGTTTGATCTCTTTATCTCTCTAGGCCTCACGATCAACAAGGTGAGCTTCACCAGACAAGGTCAGGGCCAGGGCGCGCTTGAAACCAAAATTCTACCCAAGGTCGGCACTCTTTAATCAGGCCTTGCCGTATTTTTTAATCAGGGTATCAACCAACTGAACATATTTGTTTTGAGCATCATCGCTTTTCATGTCTTTCTTGGTGGCCCAAAAGTCATACTTGGCGCGTTCTTTTAGGTTAAACATACCCGGTCGGTCACCTTTTACATTGCCTTCGGTGCCCTGCTTATAAAGGGCATACAAATCCAACAGCTCTTCGTTGGTTGGGCGGGCCTTCAATTTTTTGACCTCGTCCTGAGAAGTTTTAAATTTATCATTTGCCACAAATTACCTCCGTGTATGCGGTCTATCTTATTACAAAAAACGCGTTACTTTCATAAAAAAATTCGCGAGAATTTAGTATGGAAACAATGTCGTGCCCTTGGTCCGGGTTTAAACCGGGACATTTGGATTTTTGTGAGGCCAAGCTCTGCGCCTGGATCGTGAAGCCGGCGGAGACCTGGTCCAATATGGCGTTCGTGGTGGTCGGGCTCTATATTATCTATCTGGCCCGCAAAGAAAATCGTCCGCATCTTCTTCCCATCGGGATTGTGGCGCAATTTTTAGGAATCTTCTCCGGCCTCTACCACGCCACAGGAACTTTTGTCGGGGAATGGCTGGATATTTCCTCCATGATTCTTTTTACCGGCACCGGGATTGTCTACAATCTTCGACGACTTTTTTTGATTCCCAAGCAAAAGATGGTCACGATTTTTGCCACACTCATGGTGGTGTCGATGGCGCTGATTTATTACTTTGAAAAATTGGGCGTCGTCCTCTTTGGAGTACAATTTATCGGCTGCGCTTTTATGGAGCTGTACTTATTCTCCAAGGCCCCCGTCAAAGCCGACTACTTTTACTTCAAGGCGATGGTGCTCACATTCTTGGGTGCCTGGATCGTGTGGTGGCTGGACATCACTAAAATTTGGTGCAACCCAGACAACCATATTTTCACCGGTCACGCCTTTTGGCATGTGGCCACCTCCTTCACTTTTCTCTTTGTTTATCGCTTCTTTACCCAGTTCAAGGAGCTTGAGCCAGGTGCCGCAGTCAAGTAATCCTCCAATTGTTAGATTTCTGTTTGAAATGAACGGCATGCTTTCTTCTCGGCAAAAAAGTTGCTAAATGTGTTGTTATGCGCAAACCAAAAGTTCTTGTTGTTGAAGACGAAGAAGATATCCTTGAGTTAATTCATTTCCATTTATTTAAAGAACAATATGAAATTTTTTTGGCCAGAGATGGTGAAGAAGCCCTGTCTATGGCAAAAAAAGAGCGACCTGATCTTGTTCTGCTCGATCTCATGATTCCAAAAATTCACGGTTTAGAAGTTTGTCAAAAACTAAAAAGCGATCCTGAGACAAAAGGTATTTCCATCATCATGGTCACGGCCAAAAGCGAAGAGAGTGATATTATCAAGGGACTGGAACTGGGAGCAGAGGATTATATTATAAAGCCTTTTGCCCCCAAAGTGCTCATTGCGCGAGTCAAGGCCCTTTTAAGGCGAAGTGAATCTCGCGCCCAAAACAAAAAAGGTGATGTCATCAAAATCCATAACATCACTCTGGATAATTCAAAACGAAAGGTTTTTATTGATGGTACTGAGCTGTCGCTCACGTTCTCGGAATTCCAGATTTTGTTCTTGATGGCATCACATCCTGGTCGTGTTTATGCAAGGTCTCAAATTGTGGATATCGTTCGAGGTGAAAATCACGCCATCACTGACCGATCTGTCGATGTGCAAATTGTCGGGCTACGAAAAAAAATGGGCGTCAGCGGCGATCTTGTTGAAACCGTGCGTGGGGTGGGCTACCGCTTCAAGGAAGAAAGCTCAGCTACCTAGCTGATTATTGGCATTCCTAACAGTTTTCTAACATGAAATTCATCACACAGTAATGTACACACCCTATAGTGTGGCATCTTAAAAACCAAGATTCGGAGGGATGCTTATGCGCTCACACTTTTTTGAAATTATATCAATAGCGGCCATCTCATGCATGGCCTTTTCAAACGCATCGTCTGCCAACACTCAAAGCATCAGCCTTGACGGCTCAAGCACGGTTTTCCCAATTACAGAGGCGGTAGCGGAAGAATTTCGGACTCAGCACGGAAAGATAAAAGTTAATATTGGCGTCTCGGGCACGGGGGGCGGCTTTAAGAAATTTGTCGCCAAGGAAATTGATATCTGCAATGCCTCACGGCCAATCAAATCTTCCGAGGCGGAAGCGGCAAAAAAGAACAACGTCACCTATACGGAATTGCCCGTCGCTTACGATGGACTTACGGTGGTGGTAAATTCAAAAAATACCTGGGCAAATACTTTGACGGTGGAAGAGTTGAAAAAAATCTGGGGACCGGAATCAAAGATCAAAACTTGGTCCGATCTAAGAAAAGACTGGCCGAATCGCCCCATTAAGTTCTACGGACCAGGCACTGATTCTGGAACTTTTGATTATTTTACTGAGGCCATTAATGGCAAATCAGGAGCTTCACGTTCGGATTATGTAAAGAGTGAAGATGACAATACTCTGGTCACGGGTGTGGCAGGGGAGCTGGATGCCATGGGATATTTTGGTTTTAGCTACTTTCAGGCCAATAGCAAAACTCTCAAGGCGTTAAGCATTGACAATGGTAAAGGTGCGGTCGCGCCATCATTGGAGACAATCACCAATGGCACCTATGCGCCGTTATCGCGCCCACTCTTCATCTATGTAAATGCGGAAGCTTTGAAGCGTGCCGAGGTGAAAACCTTTCTTGAATTTTTCCTTAAAGAGGCAGGACGGCTGGTTCCCGAAGCGGGCTACATTGCTCTTGAAAAAAAGAAATATGAGGATGCGCTGGCACGACTAAAGACTATGAAATAGAAGTTTATGGAAAATGCTCAAAGTATAGAAAGAGCGAAGAAAATTGAAAAGGCCCTGCTACCAATTCTTATGGTCGCGGGGCTTTTCACTATTTTTGTAACAATAGGAATTATCTTCATTCTCAGCCGAGAGACCTGGCAGTTTTTTAAAATGGTGCCGGTGCTGGATTTTCTTTTCGGAGTTAAGTGGGAGCCGCTCATGGAGCCAAAGTCATTTGGCGTCCTTCCTCTCATTAGCGGGACCTTGCTCATCAGCGTCGGCGCAGGACTCCTTGCCATCCCCGCGGGTATCATGATCGGGATTTTCTTAACCGAATACGCCCCATCAAATATTCGACGAATCGTAAAACCAATTTTGGAAATTTTGGCGGGCATTCCAACCATTGTCTACGGCTTCTTTGCCCTGACCTTTGTAACTCCATTTTTAAAAACATTCATGCCTGACATTGAAGTTTTCAATGCCTTAAGTGGCGCTATTGTCGTGGGCATTATGATCCTACCCATGGTTGCCTCGTTGGTTGATGATGCCCTCTTGGCGATACCCCAAGGCCTCAAGCATGGTGCTTATGCACTAGGCGCAACCCCTTCTGAAGTCGTGCTGGGTGTTGTTATCCCTGCCTGCTTTGGCAGAATCATGGCGGCCTTCATCCTGGCCATCTCGCGCGCCATTGGAGAAACCATGGCCGTCACCTTGGCCGCCGGCTCCAACCCTCAGTTAACTTTCAATCCCCTGCATAGTATTCAAACCATGACCTCCTATATCGTCCAGGTCGCCCTAGGGGATACGCCCGCGGGTGGTGTTGAATATTTAACCTCCTATGCGGTGGCCTTTTTACTTTTCTGCATGACCTTTTCCCTCAATTGGATCGGGCACCGAATTATGCAAAAGGGTAGCAAATGAAAGCGCGCAAGCGACGTGAGATTATTTTCCAACTGCTGTGTGCCTGCATCACAATTGTCGGAATTATTCTTCTCTTCGTCTTGCTTTACCACGTCGTCCTAGAAGGATGGAAATTCTTAACGCCCCACTTTTTTACTGATTTTCAGTCCCGTTTTCCGGTTAAATCCGGCATGAAGGCCGGAATCTATGGCTCGCTCTGGATGATCTCAATTACCGCGATCACCGCCATTCCTCTCGGCATCGCTTCTGCTATTTTTTTAGAAGAGTACGCGCCTAAAAATGGTTTCTGGAAAATGGTTGAGCTGAATATTTCCAATTTGGCCGGAGTACCGTCAATCGTTTACGGTCTCTTGGGACTCTCTCTCTTCGTTAGAGCTTTAGGCTTCGGGCAAAGTGTTTTGTCGGGGGCCCTGACCATGGCCCTCTTGGTTTTACCTGTCATTATTGTCTCGGCCCGCGAATCCATTCGGGCGGTGCCTTTGAGTTTGCGTGAAGCTGCATTTGCTTTAGGCGCGGCAAAATACCAGGTGCTTTTTGGCCAAATTCTTCCGGTGGCCATCCCTGGTATCTTGACAGGCATTATTCTAGCTTTGGGTCGTGCCTTTGGTGAGGCGGCCCCACTTATTATCGTTGGGGCCTTGAGTTATGTTTCCTTTGTTCCTGAAAATGTAAATTCCGAGTTTACCGTCATGCCCATTCAAATTTATAACTGGTCCGGCCGACCTCAGGAAGAATTTCATCAGCTAGCGGCAACCGGAATTATTGTCTTACTCTTAATCCTGCTTAGCTTGAATTTGGCGGCCATCATTCTCCGCGACCATTATCAAAAGAGGTTTCGTCTATGACACTTCTAGCGCATGATTTTAAATTTCCCTCTAATGCAAAAGTTGAACGCGATGACGATTCAGGGAGATATCGAGAGGTCATCCTTGAGGCCAAAGATGTCAGCGCCTTCTATGGCAAAAAAGAGGCCATCAAAAATGTATCTATGCAGGTGCTCAAAAATAAGGCCACGGCGATTATCGGTCCGAGCGGTTGTGGCAAAAGCACCCTACTCCGATGCATTAATCGCATGAATGATTTTGTTCCCAATTTTAAATTGCAAGGTGCTTTAAATTATCGCGGTCGAAATATCATCAAATCTGACCCGATGTTCATACGCACCCAAATTGGCATGGTTTTTCAACGACCTAATCCGTTTCCAAAAAGTATCTATGACAATATCGTGTGGGGACCTAAGATTCATGGGAAAAAAACTCATCTGAACGAGTTGGTGGAAGATGTTTTAAGAAAGGCGGCGCTTTGGGATGAGGTCAAGGATCGCCTGGGTGAGCTTGGAACCAATTTATCCGGCGGCCAGCAGCAGCGCCTCTGTCTGGCGCGCACTCTCGCCATGGGCCCCAATGTCATTTTGATGGATGAACCATGCTCCGCTCTTGATCCAAAATCAACCGCCCATATTGAAGACCTGATCAACGTGCTCAAAGATGAATATACAATTATCATCGTTACCCATAACATGCATCAGGCCGCACGGGTCTCAGATCACACCGCCTTTTTTTATGAAGGTGAGTTGGTGGAATTTGCCGCTACAGAAGATATTTTCACTCGACCGAAGAATAAAAAAACGGAAGACTATATTACCGGCCGCTTTGGCTGAAAATAATGAGGTAAAAATGTCACGTCATATGCAATTAGAATTGGACAAGATACGACATGATGTAACAGGACTGGTTTCCCATGTGGAAAATATTGTTGTTATGGCGGTTCGAGCGTTGGTTGAACGTGATAAAGACATGGCCCTGAAAATTGTCAACGCCGATACTTACGTCAATGAGAAAGAGGTTGATATTGAGGAGTCGTGCCTTAAAGTTCTGGCCCTCCATCAGCCGGTGGCGATGGACCTTCGCTACCTCATTGGCGTTATAAAACTTAATAACGATATCGAACGGATTGCCGATTTGGCCGTCAATATTGCCGAGCGGGCCTTGTATCTTATCAAGGCCGAGGAGGTCGCCATGCCTTTTGACCTCCCCACTATGTCAAAAGAAACATGTACCATGTTAAGAAATACCATTAAGGCCCTATTTGAGAGAGATAAGGATTTGGCCCGTGCTGTTATTAAAAGGGATCAGGTCATTGATGATATGAACCGCGATATGTATGACATTATTTTCAAGGCAATCAAAAATGATCCGCAACGCGTCGATATTTTTATCAATTACCTCTCGGCCGGACGCCACTTAGAGCGGATCGCTGATTATTGCACCAACATTGCGGAAGACTTGATCTACATGGAAGAAGGAATTATTGTCCGACACCATCCCGAGATCTCATAACCTAGTCCTAACATTTTTTTTCATTTTCTAACGCCATCTTCATTATGCTTTAATCTATCTCGACGATACTCAGGGCATGAAAGAAGTTGCCCAAACCCTTATTTCACTCGACGAGGCCTTATTTGCCCGGCTCTTCGGCCTCCCCTTAAACAGGCTGCTTTCCACTTTTATTTACTGGATCTCCAGATCGGCCGATGGATTTTTATATCCTCTCATTCCCCTTGTTGCCTTCTACCTTGGCGATGAAAATACCATGCATTTTTTAATCACGGTTCTGATTGCCTTCGCGATAGAATTACCTCTCTATAAATTTCTCAAAAGCAGCATCCGAAGAGAAAGGCCGTTTAAGGTCCTGGCGGGTGTTGCAAGGCGGATCACACCCCCCGATCAATTTAGCTTCCCCTCAGGTCACACGGCCGGGGCCTTTGTCATCACCATCGTGGTGGCGAATTGTTTTCCCCACTTCAGTATTCCAGCATTTTTATGGGCGGCGCTGGTGGGATTTTCAAGGGTCCACCTTGGGGTGCACTTTCCTTTGGATGTTCTTGTGGGCGCAGTGATCGGGGCGTTTTGTGGGCATCTGGCAATTATGATTTTGTAATAAATAGTTATTGTTTGACGAAGATCATTTGTCTTTTTGAGTTTTTCTTTCAATTTTTTTTCCCTAGCGAGGTATAATAAAAATAGGTAGTTACATTCATTCTTAGAGGAGTAGAGAAATGGATTTCTCCAGACTTATCACCGCATCGCTGATGACCATCCTTTTGCTCAATTTTCCTGTCCGTGCTTTTGCTTATGGCTGGTTTGATGTGCCCAAAAAAAATGAGGCCCTTCTCTCTCTCGGCTCTGCCAATGATAAGGATCAAACTCTCAACCCCCAAGAAATTGACCTGCTCGTTTGGAATACTTACAAATCACAAAACCCAAGCTGGCGCACCGACTTTTCCTTTCTGTCTCTGGATAAGGAAATTATCGTGCTCCAGGAAGCTTTTCTCTGCGATGTGGTTAAAGAGACCTTTGAAAATCAAAATATTTTTCAGTACAAAATGGCCACATCCTTTATCTACACCAGAAGTGGCATCCCAACTGGCACGGCAACCGGCTCCACCATTTTTCCCACCAGATTCTCGTTTAAAAAAACCCGCGACGTGGAAATTGTCGGACTTACCCCGAAGGCCTTACTTTTTACCGAATATCCGATGACCGGACGGAGTGACACGCTCTTGGTGGTGAACATTCACGCCTTAAATTCGGTGCCGGCCATTGTGTTAAAACGCCAGTTAAAAGATGCGGCAGTTGAAATTCGAAAGCATCTAGGGCCTGCGGTGTTTGCGGGAGATTTCAACACCTGGTCCAATCGAAAGCTAAGAGTCATGCACAAGATGATGGAGTCGCTGGGAATGACGGAGGTTCAATTTCCCAACGGGAATGAACGCATGCGCTCCTCCTTCAAAGGGAATTTCATTGATTACATTTTCATCCGAGGATTAAGCTATTCCGACCCTTGGGTGTGGGGCAACTTGCAGGGGGCCGATCACAAGGCCTTGACCGTTCGTCTATCAGTGCTGTAGTTATCTTCCAACTGCAGAGCGCAGAACTTCAATCTGCTTTTCAAGCTGGGCAGGGTTGCTGCTCAATTCTTTTTTAAGTTGCTTAATCACGGCGTAAGGAGTGGCCTTCACTTTGGCCAGGGCCTTGTCGAAAAGTGATCTTGCAATCATGTTGCTTAGGCCTGGGTCCACAAAATTTTGGTAGGCAATAAAAGTTCCGCCGGACACGGGCTCACAGGCAAAAAAGCCGGTGCTCTCTTTGGTGCGAGTGGCGCGAACCAGGTTCCAGACAATCTTATAGCTGTGCCCGCTGTCGTAAGAGGAAAGGACATTTCTCACGGTATAGGCTTCGTCACTTACGATGGGAACATTGATGACATAATCGACATCAAAGGTATTCTGGGAAACTTTATGCGACTCTGACTTAAGCATGTCACCCATATAGTCTTTATGGATTCCAAAATCGGCGAAAAGGCCGCAAACTTGCTCTGGAGTGGCCTCTGACCACTGAGAAAGGGTGATTTGGGCCCATGGTTTTCCGGCGACATCTTGCAATTTCGCCAGCTGCTTGGCCTCAGACAAAACTTGATTTTGTTCCGTGCTTGAAAGTTTATCGAAATAAGTTCCGGCAGAAGCTGCGGCCGCAAAACCTAAGCACAATACTAACGAAATAAATCTGATCATAGGTCCCCCTCAACAAAATGATGTAATGGTTTAGCACAAACCTCATAAAAGAGGTAGAGATTGAGAAAGGCTGAATTAATTTCAGAAATCAGAAGAAATTAAGGCCAAGTCCGCGATAAGTGGGGACACTTTCTTCCACTTTTTCATCGCGATAGAGTACATAATGATTAAAATGTTCCGCAATCTCGCCTGCCTTGGCGGGACGAAAAAAGAACGGGTCACCCAGTTTGTACTGGGATGAATCGGGAACCTGGACCGGCGTTTGCACCTCTCCTGCTCCCTCGCCCGATGTCAGCTTGCCGACCTCAGGTCGATAGAGAAATGGGGAGCGGTCGGGCCCGACCTCGCCACTGGCGATAAAACCGCCACTTTTTAAGGTGACTCTTTTAGAATCAGGAATGCGACAAACGGGTAGGGCAAAAAAGAGCGCGGGCCGCAGAACTTTTTGCGCCGTCGTCTCGCGGTAATAGTCAAAGAGCTGGGACTGCAAAGGGCCGCTGCCTGAGGTGATTTCGCTCAAAGAAGGATCGTGGGCGGCAAACTCAAAAGAACCGGTTCCTCCTCCATTAAAAAAGCGTAAGCGTGCTTTATAAGTCTCCAAGAATCCGACGATCTCGGCACGCCATCTGAGCACATGTTTTTTTGAACAAAGGCGAATCAGGGCCTTAATGGGATTTTGCCAGCGATTAAAACGATTGTGATCGGGCAGACCGGCGATTTGCGCCTCATACCCCATGACTCCGGTGAGTAGGACGAAGTCGCTCTTTTGGGCCTCGGAGAACACTTCCTTAAATTTTGGCAGTGATCGGATGGGAGAACGATGAACGCCAAGATGCAAAAGACCCAGAGGGCGCCAGCTCATGTCCACATCAATACAAACTTGGAAGTGCAAATTGCGTTTGTCGTTGGCCAATTTTTTACTGAGAAAGCTGGAGAGGTTTGCCACATGGGCGGCCGAATCAATCATCAGATGAAAGTTGCATCCCTTTTCCAAAAGCTTGAAGGCCTCCTCATACTCGGACTCGGTAGATAGCGGGTAGGCAATCAACAAATCATCAAAACCTTGGGCATTCTGTGCATAAAGATAGCTGGCCTCAAAAATAGAAAAACACATCCAACCTTTTTGGGTCTCTCCCGCAATCTTTTGCAACCGCTTGAGAAGGGCCGGCACGCGGATTGATTTGGTGGCCGGTCGCCAAGTCTTACCGGTTGCACGACAGATTTTGGCCAGGGCATGGACATTGGCATCGAAGAGATCAAGATCGACAAACATGGCAGGCAGGGCCACGTTATGCGCCAGTCTTTTTAAAGAATTGTAGCTATGCATGGAGCAGTCCTATCGCTTGGTAAAGTCTTTGCCAACTTTGTTGGAATACAATTCCAGCTTAAGTCCGTTCACCACAAAACCCAGCAAGGCCTTGGGGCCTGAGTTGTAGAGACCATCCACCAACTTGGAGAAGAGCTGATACTTGGTCTTGGTGTAGGGATACCAGTTGGCCTCTATTTTGGGACTGTTGGCGTCGATGATAACCGACTTGAGATTTGAGAAAGCATGCAGACCCCAGACGCCTTTGTAACGGCCGATGCCGCTCTTTTTCACCCCGCCAAAAGGCAGGTAGTGGTTGCCTTCGGTGACCATGACGTTGTTGATGGAAACGTTTCCGGTCTTTAATTCCCGCGCCACTCGGATAGCGCGCTCGGTATCTCCGCTCCAAACGCTGGCGGACAATCCGTACTCAGAATCGTTGGCAAGATGGATCACCTCGGCCTCATCATCAAAAGGGGCCATGGGTAAAACTGGCCCGAAAGTTTCCTCATGCCAGATGGCCATCTTGTCCGTCACATTATCCAGAATAATGGGAGGAATTTTCCCGCTTACGCCATCCCAATCTTCGCCGGTCCCAAAACGCGCCCCTAATTTTTTGGCCTCTTCCACATGTTTTTTAACTACGGCAGTTTGCATTTCTGTCGTCATGAGACCCATGTCAGAGTCGCCTTCCAAATCCTGGCCTTGGGTGAGCTGACGGGCCTTGAAAATAAGCAGCTCACGGAACTTCTCAAAGATCGAGGAGTGAACATAGAGGCGTTCGACCGCCGTGCATGATTGACCGGTATTCGTCATCGCCCCCCACAGAGCACCGCTCACGGCGCGCTCAAGATTGGCGTCCTCAAACACAATCATGGGGTCCTTGCCACCTAACTCCAGCTCGACGGGAATGAGCTGCTGGCTGGCCATGGCCATAATTTTTTGTCCGGTGGCCACGGAGCCGGTAAAGAAAATTTTATCGGGATGGGCGGCAATCAGATTCTGGCCGACCTTACCGTCGCCATAAACCACCTGCACCCAATGACTATTAAACCCTGACTCATCTAAAATCTGCTCCACTAAGCCGGTGAGCGGGGTGTATTCCGAAGGTTTATAAATAGTGGCGTTGCCGGCCACAAAACTTGTGGTGATAGGAACGATGGCCTGATAGAACGGATAGTTCCAGGGAGAAATCACCAAAATAGTTCCCATGGGTTGGACGAAAACGCGGGATTTTTTTCCCATGAGGGCCAGGGGAGTTTTGACCTTGATGTCCGAAAGACCCTTGCCGGCTTCTTTCAGGAGAAAATCCAGATGATCTAAGATGCTAAAAATTTCAGAGACCAGAGCATCGGTCCGGGCCTTCTTGGTGTCACGCTGAATGATATCGATAATTTCTTCGCGGCGATTTAAGATCACTTTTTTAAGGGCGGCGATATAAGTCAGGCGTTGACTCAAACTCATACCGCGAACATCGGCTTCTCCTTGCCTGGCGCGCAGAAAAATGTGGGCGACGTCGGCCTGACTCGGATTAATCAGATTGGGAATCTGATTAACGGAGGGGGCAAGCGCATCTGGAAATTTGGGCAGGTTTTGTTCCTTCTTCACGATCTTGGCATCGTAGCCGATATTGTGATGGATCTTTTCACCCTTTCCTTCGGTATCTTCAATATTGGAATAGTAGAGGGTGAAAATCATACCCTTCAGGCCAATGCTGATCATGCGCAAAGGGGCCCCGATCAGATTGGGAAAAGATTGATCTTTTTCCGACAGCCACAGGATAAATAAGGTCATCAGATTCGGCATGACACCTAAAAAGCTCAGGAGAATCTTGAGCCCGTCCAAATCCTGCTTCTCCATGAAATCCAACATGCGATCAATGTGCTTGATGAAATCGGTATTTTTAAAGGCCGGAAATTTCTCCCCTTCTCCCGGCAACAAAACCTCTCCGATCCTCATCACACCACGAATCGCCAGGGGCGATAGATGTTTGGAAATGAACTCTCTCTTTCCTTGGGCCAAGGGATAGGGAACTTTGGCCGGCATGGTGGAAGGGGCCGGATGGTTCTCACAATACTGCATGCCCACATTACCCGGAACTTTCACAGGAGTTGCTTGATCGAGTTTATTGATTGTTGTTTCCATCGTTCACTCTCACTTCAGTTAAGATGCTTGTTGAATAATTTTTGCCGCGGCCATCTTCGACATCGCCATGATCGTCAAACTGGGGTTAATCCCCGGGGCATTGGGAAAGATGCTGGAGTCGGCGGTATAAATATTTTTAAAACCATGGAGATGAAAATCAGGTGACGTCACCGAACGGGTAGGATCAGTGCCTAAGTTAAGGCCACCCATCAGGTGCAGTCCGATGGTAAAACGCCCGTCCACAATCTCCCGCGCACCAGTCGCTTTGAAAATTTGGTGGATGGCCTTGAAACCTTTGGCCTGGGTGTTGCGGTCAAAAGAATTGAAACGCTTTACCACGCGGGCACGGCCATTGCCCGCCACGGAAATTTCACCGGGATTGGTGTCACGCACGGCAACCTCAATGCAGGCCATATGGGCATAACGCTTCATCACAGACAGATGGCGACGGGCCAGTCCTGGAACCAACATGGCAATGGCCACCGGTGGAGCAAAAACATTTTCCAGCTTGAAATAATTGGCGCGGAAAGTGGCGTCGTTGCTCTTAAGCGACTGCAAGGGGCCTTTGTGGGCATTGATCGGCTTGTCATAGAGCCCGAGCAGCATGGATTGAGGGTGGGTATAAAAATTTCTGCCCAGGGCGGGCAATTTCTTTTTGAAACCGGAGTTAAGTAAGAGACGGGAATTCCCAATGGCCCCCGCGCCCAGGACAATCTTCTTCGCGCGATAGGCATGATGTTCGCCATAGCGATTGACCCCCATCACCGTCACGACCTCGGGGGCCCAACGCACATTCTTCACCTCAAACTGGGATTCGAGCACCAGGCCAAGCTCGAAGGCCCGCTTGATCACCGTAACCGCCGTACTTTGCTTGGAATCAATGCGACAGCCGCTGAGACACTCAATGCAATCATTGCCATCGTCAAAACGGCAGTCCTTCTGGGCCCGAACCAGGGGCGCATAGTTAAAGCCATTCTTCTCGAACCCCTCTTTAAAGATGAGGGCGTTTCCGTTTCGATACTGGGCCGGAATTTCCTGAATAACCATCTCGGCTTCCGCGGCATCGTACCAGGGCGCCAATTTGTCTTGGGTAAAAAAATCGGCACCCGAGACATCCTTCCAGGAATCCAGGGCAATTTTATCGAAGCGATCGACCAAGGCCTGATTGACGATGCTTCCGCCGCCCACCACCTTGGGGCGCAAGATTCCAATGTCGGCATCGGTATTGAGCTCGATTCCGCCACCCCAGTAGAGCTGGGAGTTGGAATCTATTTCCTTACACGGGTAGGTATCTCGATTGAAATGGGGACCAGCTTCGAGCATCAAAACACTGGCACCCTTTTTACACAACTCATGGGCGATAAAGGGGCCGGAAATGCCTGCACCAATCACGATGAAGTCGAAGTCTTTTTTGCTATCCTTAGCAAGACTCATAGATCCTCCTTGAATCCCCTCGCTTTTTACAGTAGCAGAAAACGCGTGAGCACGCCGAAATGATCGGACAAGGCCCATGGAGGGGATGACTGAATATCTTTAAAAACTATCTCTGATGAAAAGGGGATGACCCGTGGATTCGCATCGCTAAAAATATAATCGAGACGGGCCGGAGGTTCATTGGGCGCGACATAGGGATTTTCCTCGGCGGTCGAAGTGTAGCCTAAATCATCAAAATTGAGTAATCGATAAGTATCCACGAATTCTCCGCGCGGATTGAGCGAAGGATAGCAGTACGAGGTGCGATCATACTCATAGTCACTTTGCTCGGCATTCCAGAAATGTTCCGGACAGTTCAAATCACCCGCCAGGATGAAATGGGGGCGAAGACCGCGCTGGCTGAATCGGCGACGAGCGTCCGACATCATCTGGGCCATCTCCTCAATCTGCTTCATATGACTGCGGGCCTGCTTGGGCTTAAAATCATTGGTGTCAGAATCAAAGTGAGAGGCGCCCAGGTGAGTTTGGGCCACGGCAAAGAGCTTACCATCGACACTAATGGAGGCCACCAGCAGGCCCTTGCCTGCAAAATATTCTTCAGGCGCGGTAAAGGCCTTGTAGGAATGAAATTCCGCAGGGGCGTAGAAGGGATATTTGGAGAGGATCATCAGGCCGCCACCAATGATGTTTTTTAGTCCGACCGCGCTGGGAAGAGATGTGGCATGCCACGAGCTGCTGACAATATAGGGATACTGAACCTGCAAGGACTCCCGTATAAATCTCCGGTCTTTAACTCGCCAGAGCTCTTGCAGCAAGACGACATCGGCATTGGTCTGGCGCAGGGCCTGAACGATGCGCGGAATACGATCGGGCCAATGTTTTCCCACATGGATCGGCCCCAGCCACATGCCAAAGGTATTGTAGGTTAAAACCGAAAGCTGTTTGGGCCAGGCCTTGACCTCGTGAATGGGCGTCTCATCAGTGGTTAAACTTTGCGACTGAACCTGATCATCGGAAAAAAGGGGAAGGACAGAAAACACGACACCGGCCAAGACCAGGAACCAATTGAGCTTCATAGATACCATCCAAAAATCTTTGTTTAAAAAATTCTCCCCTAGGAGGGGAAAAAGATCAATCTATATATGATTTTTACTTGGATGGAAACCACTCGTTATCTTCGTCACCGTTGACGGATGTCAGGTAAGTGCCCTCTCCGCCATTTGACTCTTCGATCCATTTCATAATTTTCTGGTAGCTGGGAGTTTTTCCGCTCAAGAACGGGAAAAGAAAGGCCTGCATATTACCGAAAGCAGTCGTGTCAAAAGTGGTCAGACCTGAGGTCACAATATCCAGCTTTTTTGATCCACCTTTGGCCTTAAAATAGGGAGTTTTAAAATATGGGTAGCTGCTGCAACCATTGAAATAAATGATCTGATAATCCATCTTTTCAAAATCAAATTCCGGCATAATGTCTAACGCCAAATTACCGCCCAATCCCGAGTGACCATCGTAGACGATCAGTGAGCCCATTTCCAAGGCCCGTGCATACATGGTGCGAAAGGTTTCATCCTCGCTACTTGAGCTGGTATCGGACAAAAGAACGTGCACATTCCACTCCACTTGTGTCCCCACGCTACTTTTGACCACGCCCTGATAGCGCTGATAGAGATTGCCACCGCGAGAAGTCTCTCCCCTACCGGCCAAGATATCGCCACTCACATTGGCGAGCTCTTTCACCTTACTTAAATTGAGGGTGGGCACCCAGGCGGATAAATCTTTGAAAATCTGATAAGCGGCATCGCGCCGGCTCACACGATTGGGAAGAATTTCGTCATCAAGATAACCGATGAAAATAAAGGCGTGTTTCTCGCCCTTGTAGAGCTTGTCATATTCTGGATAGGTGCGATCGGTGACAGGCAACAGTTCCGCATCAGCTTGCGCCACGAGCACGGCAGGATGGCCTCCACGCAGAGGGCAACCGGGCAGCTCCGTATCCCAAAAGTAAAAGAAGTCACCTTCAGAGTTGTAATGCTCGTCGGTGCAACGATTCTCATCGTTCACCACTCCAAGCGCAAAGATCGTCTCTGGATTGCGCGGTAACTTGATATCGATTTTGATACGTTCGCTGCGGGCAAAAAGTTTTTTATCAAAAACCGCTTTGCCACGATACTGGTAAGAAACCACCACTTTTCCGGATGATTTTTTAACCGCCGTATATTTAATTCGATAAAGGTCATCCATGGAAGCTTTGGATTTGTATTGCTTGGTAAAACTCTCCGCTTGAAAATAACCGATAATGTGTTGCAGCTGTCCGTCCACCTTTTCGCGCACCCAACGATTGACTCGCGAGTTGGTTTTCAGCTCCTCCAAGGTGCTCGGACTCTTGCCCTTGATCTCAATTTCTCCCTCAAAGGTGAGTCGCGCTTCTCGCGCCACATCTCCATAGAATTTATCTTCCGCACCGGCACCGGTGACGAGAAGCCAAAGAACCTGCACCACAAAGAAAAAAAGTTTTTGTTTCATAAACTGTTCACTCCAAAATACTGATTAATTTCAGACTGCTGAATGGCATCGGCAATAATGTGAAGAGCAAAACACGTGAGCAACACCTGAAGATAGGGCGAAAAAGATTCTGGATGTCCGAGCAAAATCGCCAAGTCGCGACCGATCCGATACTCGTGATAAATATGATAAAGGCCGAAGGTGATGATGGAAAAAAAGGCCCATTTTAAAAAAGAATATTTCGGCTGCTTGAGCATGTCATTGAGGGCCTGAATCTGAACGTACTGGACGTAGATGTTAAATAGACCAAAAGTCAGCACAGTGAAAATGAGATCACCCGCAATCGAACGGACATGGGGACTGCTTTTATTCATCACAAACCTCCGCACTCGTAAAACAAATGTCATTGCCTTGAGCGATGACACATCGTCAAACCGACCTGTCATTTTTACAAGACCACTGTCCTGCAATCGGTTTTGAGATTAACTTGACGTAACTTATGGCAGGAGCATTTCTATGGCAGGTTATTCTTGTAAAAACATAATCTTAGGTGCCCTTACCCTGGTGGCATTACTGCAAGGCCCCAGCTCTTATGCCAACCTCATTACCGCAGACGAAATTCGCCAAGATCGCCGCAATAACCAGGACTGTTTTCAGGCCCATCTCTTAGAGGCCATTCACACCAATATGGAAAGAAAAGAACTCTACAAAGATTTGACCAAGGGCAAATCCAAAAAGATTACCCACATGCTTCTTTTGGCCGAGCGCTTCGGACTTGTCATGGCCTACTATTTTGACGTGCGCTCGCGCCCCTTTCAAAAAAAGGGCATGACCATCATGTGCGACGAACTTATTTCGACTCGCCCGGTTCCCCCGTTCCAAGCTTATGCCGCTCCGAGAGGATTGGTGCCCGACAAGTTTATGCCGGCAAACGGGCGCGCGCTGGCGAAGCAATTGAAAAAGGCCCTGAAGGAAAAAGGTCTGGAAGAGGTGGGGCGCATTACTCAGGCCAAGTTAGCTGAGCTGGCCCTGCGACCATCTTTCAACTGTCTCATCCGAAATGATCTCAACACCATCGTCAATACGGCACGACTGACCAACCAACACATCGAAGAGTCGAAAAGATTAGGCCTTAAATCCAGCGAAAGTTTATCACTGGCGCTCCTCAATCGGGTCATTGCTATTTTGCCAATGGTGGATAGTATTGATGAGGACGCTTTCCCCCTGCAGAAGGCAGGTGTCCCTATCATTTGTCAGGATTTTCCTGAGGCGAGCCCAAAACTTTAGCGAATTGCAGTCGGACCGGCATCTCCATGGATCTGAATGTTATCGCCAAATCTGTCGAATGGATGTGGTTCGCGCGGATCATTATGAACGCCCTGATGAATGCAGGGATCATCACCAATGGGCGAACTCATGCCACATTCCCCGAGAGAAACTCGTTCCATAAGTTCAGTGCAGGCCGATTCATGATCAACAAAATGGGAAGAGGTACCCAGCTCATCATATTTCAAAACCGGTCGCCCGCTCTGATACGCCACTGAACATGTGAGGGAATCGGGCATTTGGGAAAAATGACAGGCGGGTGCGGGCGGAGTCCCGTCGCTATTATTCCAGGCCTGGGCCAGCTCCCTAGTTTGCTCATAGGTAAGTGCGTTTAAACCGCGCAACCCGAAACGCCCGATCTGGATTGAATAGGTTGGAGCGCGTCTGGAAAAACTGAAATTCCGGGTAATGTTACATTCCTGGCCTTCACTCCGCTCCCAGTTACAGCCGAGCTGCGATTGCCGATCCCGTAGCAGATTAAGATTGTCCTGAATGCTCGAATGGGGTTGACCTGAGATCTCAACGGCAGCGCTTGACTGCTCCTGATTATTCTTATTAAGGGTGCGCACTTTTATAATGACCTTATTGGGGGCCGCGATCTGGAATTGGCAACGCGGCCCAGTCTGCACAGGACATTCCGCGGTACTCAGTTGGTTGGCCTTTGTCTCAGCGCTCTGCCTGTCTGTGGGAGTACCTTCTATGGTGCGACCGGGATTTTCACCTTGTTGTTCCCGCACCACAGAGTATTGCAAGAATGTGGGCAGTTTAATCTGGCCGGCGGTCACCGCTAGTTGCTTCTGGGTAGAACCCCAAACAGGAACCACTTTGATTACGCAGGAATTATTCTGGGCCTGGGCCAGCGGAATCGCGACGACGGCGAGTATCAACATAATTTTTAGAATCATGGGCGACCTCTTTTACGGATTAACGTTCTTGTATCGACAAAACCCCTACAGCTATTCAGTTTAATACGTTAAGGCCTTTGGGGAAGGTGGCAATTTTTTAGGGCAGGTAAAAAGCCAGACTAAATTACTCATCTCCTTGAATTTTAAATATGAATTTAACGGAAAACTTTGCTGATTTTTTAAAGTCTGTCCCCATCGTACAATCTAACCTGGGTATTTCATGTTGGAATCGAGGGGTTAGCATGCCGACATTCAATAAAAAGGGACTCACGTCCAATCTCCTGCTTTGCTCTGTCTTCACACTTATCAGTCTAGTATCCCACGCACACACAAGCCGACCACCGACCACGGTCGTAGCGCCGGTGGTTGGGAGTGAAGAGGAAAATCGCGCCGGGTACGGCTGGCTTAATACCTCCAGCGAAGTGGAAGCCGATTCTCTTTTTAGACAGGAGTGTCCGCGGCCTAATGCCGCAGGCGAGATCTCCATCTGTATTCCTAGAAATAGCAGTCTTGAAGCTGCCTATACTCTGGCGGGACAAAACTTTGAAGCCGCTTTCACCAATTTGGCCCTCGACAATGCCTACG